>OJAW01000319.1_pt1 | contig 36338 bp, 24 predicted proteins | sample 1589151 | NCBI WGS metagenome assembly OJAW01 (sample SAMN03283290) | human gut metagenome | biome: human-associated habitat; material: feces | host: Homo sapiens | place: Peru | collected 2012
CATTACATCTTTTCTGCATACCTGCCTACACACATCAAATTCCTAACGGAATTTCGTCGCATCGTATTCGGGACAACTTGTATATCATTTCCTAATTTTGTGCCTACCAGAATATTTTTCGCATGATTGGCTATGGCGAGAACCTCGGTTCTGGCTTTCCTCTCATCCTGAATGCTTGGAACGAAAAACATTGGCTAAGACCTGAACTATTAGAGCAACCTGAGTTGATGCAAGTAAAATTAACGCTGCATATTCAGAATGAGCCGATAAATGTGAAAGTAGCAGAGCATGTAAACACAGCCCATCTAACTGACAGACAGCGAAAAATCTACGAGATAATAAAAAATGGCACGGTAAATGGCATGGTAAATGGCACGGTAAATGCACAAAACTTATCCGCTGCTTTAGACATTAGTCTTAGAACCGCAAAGCGCGACCTCTATGTTCTGCGTGACATGAATCTCATCCATTATGTAGGAAGTGACAAGACAGGGCATTGGGAGATTGTTATATAGCAAGTTATATAGCAAGTTATATAGCAAGTTCCATAACAGAAATCACGAACGACAACAAGATCCATTATCAATGATGGTCAAGAAAAAACTCAAAGACTGGCTTAATCTTTGAGTTTTTTTGTAAGAACTACATAAGGGGTGCCTACCAGAATAATTTGAAGAACAGTATGGCTGCTGCGCGCCTCAAGTTCACGCCACCTTCAAATTTTCCCATATACGAGCCACTACGGTCGCGCACTGTGCCGTCGGCCTCCACCCTACCCATGTAGGAACCAGAGCGGTCGCGCATGGTGCCGTCGGTTTGGATTTTGCCGATATACGATCCGCTGCGGTCGCGCACTGTGCCGTCCACACTCACTTTTCCCACATACGAGCCGGAGCGGTCGCGCACCGTGCCGCTGGCTTCAATTCTGCCCACATACGTTCCCGAACGGTCGCGCACCGTGCCACTTGCCTCGATTCTGCCTGTATATGAGCCGCTGCGGTCGCGAAAGGTCTGCGCTTGCACAGTGCCGCACAGCCCCAACACAGCCATCACCAAAATCAATACAATCCTTTTCATACCATTCATATCATATATTTAAACAATCATAACTCTAAATGGGCGTTTTCTCTCCTGCCATTCGGGCTTCCCTGTCGCTAATTATTTGCTCCATATTCGCCGCAGCCCAGCCGATTAGGTTGTCTATCACAGGCAAAAACGACAGCCCTCGCTCGGTGAGCCTGTATTCCACTCTGGGCGGCACTTCGGCAAACACTTCACGATGCACAAAGCCGTCTTCTTCCAAGATGCGGAGCGTCTGGGTGAGCGACTTTTGCGAGATGTCGGGCAGTTCGCGTTGCAGTTGTTTAAAACGCAAAGGCTCCTTATGCTGCAGGGTGTACAGCACAAGGAGTGACCATTTGTCGCCAACACGCGCCAATATATTGCGTATCGGGCAATTAGGGAACAATGCGTCTTTTGCTTGTTTATTGTTCTCTTTTTGATTTGTCATTAAATTTTATTTTTCAATCGGAATGATGTTGGCATCGTCCATGAAACTGCTAATAGGCTTTGCCTCATATTGAATGCACATCATCACCATGTCGTCATCACCTGTGTTGCGCAATGCTCGCACACCTGCTGGCGAAACACGAATGATACTGCCTTCGCCAACCTCATTTTTCACTCCGTCAACCTCATATTCGCCTTTGCCCGAAATGATGATGTAGAGTTCTTCGTGAGTTTTGTGTGAATGAAGGAATGCAGGATTTTCGCCAGCAGCCAAACGCTGTACCGAAGCCTCGGCACCAGTCAAGCCAAGTTCTTCACCTAAAAAAATCTTACCTTCCACATTGTTCCAACCATTCAGATTTTTGATTGCAAAATTAGCCATAATCGTCAATAATTTAAAATTTTACATATTGTTTTTTTACTTGATGCAAAATTACTATCAATCTCATTATCCGACAAGTAGGCACATTTTTGTGCTTTGGTTACCAAAAGGTTAGCAATGCCGATTTCAAGCGTTTGCGCCACACGATTTAACTTACTTTAACCCCAATTCGGTCATTTGGGCTTGTGGAAGTAATCCAAAAAATCCTAACACGCCCAAATGACCGATTTAGGTTTAACTAATATTCTTCCCCAACTGGTAAGCCTCTTGCAACTTGACGCTGCCCCTGATAGTGCGTGGTACATCTACTCCGCCGCAAAACAGCGTACCGGCAAGGCGGCTCTTAGGGTAGCAGTCAATCCAACCAGTCAAACCTGCTTCGGCTCGCTTGGGAACTTCGGGCTCATATTCTGCTGCAGTGGTGAGCATATACACATCACGGAACTTGTAATCGAGCGAATACATCGCATTCATGCGGTCGATAAGCACCTTCATCTGTCCGCTCATCTCATAATAGTAGATGGGCGTTACCCAGCACACCACATCGGCTTCGAGCACCTTCTGCATGATGCCGTTGGCATCGTCGTCGATTACACACTTGCCCAATTTCTGGCAAGCAAGACAACCTTTGCAAAAACCGATGCTCTTGCCACTGAGCGTGATTTTTTCCACTTCATTGCCAGCCGCTTGAGCACCCTCAATAAATTTATCGGCAAGCATGTCGCTGTTTGAGCCCACACGGAGGCTGGTAGATATTACAATTACTTTTTTCATCGCGGATATTATTTTTCCTTATTTCAAACTGTTATATGCCTCGTCGCTTACTGGTTCGAGCCATTCGTTGGAGGCATTGTCGCCCGGAATCTCGAATGCAAGGTGGGCGAACCAACTATCTTTTGCGGCTCCATGCCAGTGCTTCACGTTGGCAGGAATATGAATCACAGTGCCTGGCAAGATTTCCTGCGCAGGTTTTCCCTCTTCCTGATACCAACCGCGACCTGCCACGCCCACAAGCATCTGTCCACCGCCTTTTGTGGCATGGTGAATGTGCCAGTTGTTGCGACAAGCTGGCTCAAATGTGACGTTGGCAAACGGAATCTGCTCTTTCGACACCATTGCCAAATAACTATTCCCCTTGAAATACTTGGCGTAGGCGGTGTTTGGCTCGCCGATAGGGAAAATCATCTCACGCTGAAATGCCGCTTTGGCATCTTCGCCCTTCACATCGTCGGCCCACACCTCTTTGGCAAGATTGAACGCCGCCCATGCCTTTGGCCAACCGGCATAAAAGGCTACATGGGTGATGATTTCCGCCACTTCGGTGCGAGTGATGCCGTTGGCTTTTGCCGACTGCAAATGATATTTGAGCGAACTGTCGGTGATGCCTTGGCTAATGAGCGAAGTGATGGTGACAAGGCTACGATCGCGCAACGAAAGCAAATCGTTGCGACTCCACACCTCGCCGAAAAGTATGTCGTCGTTGAGATGCGCAAATTCGGGGGCAAACTCCCCAAGCTGGGTGCGACCAGCTGTTTGTGTTATTTTCTTTTGTGCCATAATCTGAATTGATACTGCTGCCAATACAATGAATAAACTGATATGCTTTATCATTTTTGGTGATTTTATCCCAAATCGGTCATTAGGCTTGTGGTATTTCGGAGTTTTAGAAGAATGGATTTTGCTTGTCTTTTAATGAGTGATAGCGAGCTATTACGAATTAAAAACAAGCGAAAGGCATCTTATAAAAGCCGAAAGACCGCAAGAAGTAATCTATAAAATCCCTACACGGTCTAATGACCGATTTGGGTTAAACCACTGCATCATTTCAACTTATCATACACCTCCTGCAAAGAATAAGCCTCAGCAATTTGCTTAACTTCGGTGTAGCGCTGATTGATTTGCACAAAAGTGCGCCACACATTCGAAAACTTACCATACACTATCCTCTCCGTGGTGCCATCGGGATATACGCAGCCACACCCATTTATCCCCGTTAGCGGACTGCCGGCAATGGCGTAGCACAACGCCTCTTTCCCGCTATTGTCATGCGTAACGTCGGTCTCGCAGTTGAGCCACCACTCAACAAACACGCCCAAAGTGGGATTCGTGAACCCTGCGGTGCCAGAGTAGGCAATGCCATTCACAATAGGCACAGGCGCGAGAAACATTCGACTATCGCTCATAATCTTCTCGGCATTCCTGAAAAAGAAAAAAGCGTGCTCCAAGAAAAACTCCCGATTGGCCTCCTCTGCGTCGCTCTCCACCTGCGGCTGCACATTATGCGGCTTAGTGGTGCCAAAATACTTGCCAGTGGTGTCGATTTCAAGACCATCGGCTTGGATTGATTGTGGTTGAACACTCTTAGGGTAACAAACCAGTTCGTTACCATTCAAAAGACTAATTGAAAACTGAGATTTACACATAACTTCTAATATTTTAATGATTAAACATTCGCATCTTTCCTTTTCCACCGCGGCTCCATGTGTGTGGGCTCGGTTGGCATCCCCCGTTCATCCACGGGGTACTCTCGATGCACCTAAAATTCTATTTCGAGTGCAAATTTACAACACATCTGTGCAACCAATCTGCACACCTCCCTAAAAAATTTCAAAATTCTACTATTTTTCCTGCGAATTGCTGCCATCTATCAAAGGATTGTCTTTTTTGTTGGGTTTGGTGGGGGGATTTTGTAACTTTGTGGGGAAGTTTGGGATTTTGATTGAAACATAAATTTGGAAGGATGATGGAGAGGATCGTTTTTTTGCATGGTTTTTTTGCTTCGGGAAGTTGCGCTATGGCGGTGGCTTTGCGCGAGGCTTTTGATGGGAAGGCGGTGGTGCTGACTCCCGATTTGCCTCGCCACCCGAAGGAGGCGCTGAAGTTGGTCCGGAAAATTATCGACAAGGAGCAGCCCGACATGCTGATTGGCAATAGTTGCGGTGCGTTTCTTGCACAGATGTTGGCTCCTGTGGTGGGCGTGCCTGCCCTGCTGGGCAATCCGTATTTCAAGATGACGGAGTTTCTGAAGGAGCGCATCGGCGAGCATCAATACAAGGCTCCCCGAACGGACGGCAATCAGCGGCTGGTGATCGACGAGGCGTTGATCAATGAGTTTGCCGAACTTGAAGCCGTGCAATTCGACTGCTGTTCTCCATATTACACGGAGCGTGTTTGGGGACTTTTTGGCGACAACGACCCCATTGCCCACTTCTCCCCTCTTTTCTCGGAGCATTACAGCCACATTTTCCACTTCCCTGGCGGCCACACACCCACGCCATCGGAGGTAAAGACATGGTATGCGCCATTGGCAGAGAAACTCATGAAGGCATATCCTAAGAAGGAAGAAAGGCTGTTCCAGCACTTCAAAGGCGGAAAATACAGGTTCGTGCGCTCCGCCTTCGATTCCGAAACACTGGAGCGCATGGTGGTTTATCAAGCCCTCTATGGCGACGAGGCCTACTGGGTGCGGCCCGAAAAGATGTTTTTCGGGAAAGTGACGAGAGACGGAAAAACATTCAACCGATTCACAGAAATAGATTAATATGACACTTTACATCGTAAGACACGGACAAACAGAAGAAAATCTACAAGCCATTTTGCAAGGGCATCTGCCCGGCAACCTCACCGAGCAAGGCAAGGAGCAAGTGCGGAAAGCGGCAGAGCGTCTGGCGGAGGCTGGCGTGGAATTTAAGTGCATCGTTTCGAGCGACCTGAAGCGTGCCATGGATTCAGCCCACATCATCGCAGAGCGTCTGCACCTCCCCATCACCCCCATGAAAGAACTGCGCGAGCGCGATTGGGGCATCTACACGGGCATGGCGGTTGCAGAGGCTGCCGAGAAGTACAAGATTGACGGTATATGGCGTTTCCCCGACAGTAGCGCAGAGACCGACAAGGGAATCCTCCAGCGCGCCGGCAACGCCCTACGTCATCTCGCCGAAAAATACGCCACCGACACCATCATCGTAGTCACCCACGGCCAGTTTGCCAGAAACCTGTTCGCCCACCACCTCAAGTGCGACTACCACGAAATCCCCTCCTTCACAAATGCCGAAATCAGACTACTAACCATATAAGCCAAACGCACACTCCCACAAACCAAACGCGCAAAACCTACAAACCAAAGGGACGGTTCTTTTGGTTACAATTATTCTTAATACCTGATATTGTAGCGATTACGCTGTCGTTGCAATGCGGATTTTTGTATTATATGGAATGGTTCCGCATAAATGGTGATTGATTTGTTTGGGTAAACGGAATAAAGGGCGTGCAAAATCTTTCTAACACGACAACGCCTTGGGTGTGTGCAAAAGGCATACACCCAAGGCGTTGATACTATGCTGATTGTATCGAAACATGCCGAAGGCATGTCCCTACGTTATGCGGTGCCAGAGGCTTGTCGCTACATTATATTATGATGTTATTTGTACACGCCACATGCTTTCACCTTCGACGCTCCTGGGCCGTAGAGTGGGGTTAGGATTGGATCCAGAGGGATTGGATTTTGCGGCGGATGGCGATGATATTGCCAGTGGTGATTGTGCCCATGATGAGCACTGCCACCACGATTGATGCCACTATGTTGCCGCCTTTGGTGCCTAAGCCGCTGAGCATAACCATATAGGATGCGCGAGCCACGAACATGAGTACGAGCGAGGCGACGAGCACCGCGGCATTGATAAACAGCACCATCTTGATGTAGGGCTTCGACACTTCGGCTGGCGAATAGCCGAGCATAAGCAGGTCTTGCAGTTTCTTGGTGTTTTTCTGCAAGAGCAGGTAGATGCTGAGCATCAGCACGAAGAACGACAGCAGACTGATGAGCACACCCACAATCACCACAATCGACACAATCACAGTGAGGAAATAGTAGGTTTTGCCCGAATTGGTCTTATCGCCCGCTATGTTGTAGTTGTGTTCGTCCATATATTGCTGAATTTTCGGATCGCCCGGTCTGTTCACCTCTATAATTAAGCGTAGAGGCTTCAAAGCGCCGCCCTGACCGTATTTCTTGTTAGCCCAAGTCATGAACTCCTCTGGCACGATTATCGTGTTCAGACGGTTGCTAAAGCCCACGATGCGGCCTCGCACATCGTCGCGGAAGCCGTTGCCCGACAGATTGAACATGAGCGGCACGCTCGATGCCTCGCCCTCGCTGATTTTCGGCATTCCCTGCGCTGCGGCAAAGCCGAAATTGTAGAGCGACAGGTAGTCGCGGCTCATAATCACCGGCACGGTGGGATTGGCGGGATCGAACTTCCACGATGGGTCAACATCGATAAACTCATTAGGAATGCTCTCAAAGAAGAACTGCGTGCGCATGGCGTGGGTGGCGTCCACTCCGATGCTGGCGGTGATACCAAACTCACTGTTCACAAACGGAGCCACCTTGCGGCACCACGGCTGCGCCTTGATGTCGGCGATGTCGTCGTCGGAAAATTCAGAGGTGCCGCCCATCAGTGCGCCTGCGCTGGTGAGGTTGCGCGAAATAATCAGATAGTCCTTGCTGATAAAACTCTCCTGGTCGTTGAACACAGGCAGCACATCGCTGTAAAACTGCACGGCGAGTATCACGATAGTGAGCCCCACAAGGTTTGCCACCGAGAAGCCCACAAGTTGCATCTTGCTGATATGCTGACGCAACAATTTCCACATCAATCCTTTTTTCATAACTTCAACTCCTTATCCACGCTGATTTTCACATTATTTCCCACGCTGGTGCTGATCACGCCAGCGCCTTGTCGTGCCGCCTCCTCAGTCACCATCTGCGCCACGATGGCATTGTTGGCCTCGTCGAGGTGGCTCACCGGTTCATCGAGCAAGATGAAGTCGGCAGGCTGGCACAGCGCACGGATAATAGCCACACGCTGCTGCTGCCCTATCGAGAGTTTGCCCACGGGGCTGTTCACCTTTTCTGGTATGCCCAGTCGCTCAAAGTAGGATATAATCTCTTTCTCGGTCTTGAAATTGGTCAACCTATTTTTGAGTTGAATGTTTTCGATAGCCGTAAGTTCGGGGAAAAGTCGCAAGTCCTGCGGCAGATAGGCAATGTGGCTCTTGCGCACGTCGCACCACTGCTCCACGCTGAGGGTGCGAATGTCGGTGCCGTCGAACTGCATCACGCCCGAATAGTCGATGCGGTAACCGTAGATGTAGCTACAGAGGCTCGACTTGCCTGTTCCGCTCTCGGCGGATATGAGATAGTGCTTTCCACGCTCAAACTCCACATTGCGGAGCCACACCTCGCTACGGTCTTCCTCTCGGCCGGCAAACACAGCGGGGAGCGTGTTGAGCAATACAATTTTCTGCATATATACTTTTGATTATAGTTATTCTTTTTCAACATTGGTAACCACCACACGCACCAGTTCCACGCGTGCGCCACTCTTCTTGAGCACCGACACTTTGAATGCACCGAAGTCGATGGTGTCGCCCTCGTTGGGGATAGCGCCGAGGTGGTTGAGCAGCAGTCCGGCTATGGTCTGATAGTCGTCGCTTTCGGGAATGTCGAGGTGATACGCCTCGTTGATTTCCTCAATCTCCATACGCCCAGAGAACTCGAAAGTGCTCTCATTCACCTTGCGCGCCACCAGCTTGTTGTGGTCGTGCTCGTCTTGAATGTCGCCGAAGATTTCCTCCACCAAGTCCTCCAGCGTCACCATACCGCTGGTGCCGCCAAACTCATCTACCACAATCGCCATCGAGCGACGCTCTTTGAGCAGGCTCTGCATCATATTCTTCGCAAGCATGGTTTCGGGGGCGAACAGCACCGGCTTCATCTGCTCCTTCCAGTTCACATCGGTCACGAAAAGTTCGCTCACCGAAATGAAGCCGAGCACATTGTCGATGTCGTCGTGATACACCACCAGTTTGCTCAAACCGGTCTTTGAGAAAATCTCCACCAGTCCGTCGCGGTCGGTCTCGTTGATGTCCACCGCCACAATCTCGTTGCGTGGCACCATACAGTCGCGCAAGTGGGTGTCGCTGAAGTCGAGGGCATTTTCAAAGATTTTCACCTCGCGCTCCACCTCCTCGTTCTCATCCTCGCGCTTGTCGATGGTCTCTTGCAGATACGCATCCAGCTCCTCCACCGTGAGGCGTTCCATCTTCTCTTTGTCGATTTTCACGCCAAACATTCGCATCAGCAGTTGCGAGAGCATTTCGGTGAAGCGAGAGAGCGGATAAAGAATGCAGTAGAACAGAAACAGCGGCAGCGATACCATGCGCAACGACGCATTGGGATTGATTCGAAACAGCGTCTTTGGCAAAAACTCGCCGGTAATAAGGATAATCACGGTGCTGATGATGGTGAGCACCAGCAGTTGCAAGAACTCGTTTTCACCGAGCATCTCGTAAATAGGCGCACCAATCAGGCTCGCCATAGCCATACTATACACCACATTCACCACATTATTGCCCACAAGCATAGTGGAGATAAACACCTCACTATTATTGTAAAACATATTGATAATGCGGTTGACCAACCCACCCTTTTGGGTGTCGATTTCAAGTCGCACCTTATTTGCCGACACAAAAGCGAGTTCCGTGCCAGAAAAGAAAGCCGAAAGCAGCATAGTGACCAGCACTATAATAAGCGAATTTGTAGACAAAGTATCCATCATTAGGCAAAATTAGTGATTTTTACGGAGAAATAAGCGAATACCCACCACAAATTCAAAAATCCCCACCAAAATCCCCACTTCGGCTTTTGTGTGGGGGCGAAAAAAAGGGGCTCAGCGGTGATGCTGAGCCCCTGTGGGGATTATAGTTTTAAATAACTAAATCTTGAGGATTAGTTAGCGACGAACTGTTTGATAGCAACTACATAGGTCTTGCTGTCGAGCACGCCACGAGCGAAGTTGAGGTAGCCACGGCCGATTGCCCAGTTCCAATAGTCGGTAAATGCGCCAACCTTGCCCTTTGCATTGGTGAATTGGAGTTGACCTTTGTTTTCGCCAGTTTGAGCGTCGATGCGGAAGAAGCATACATCGCGGCGTTGGCTACCTAATGTATTGAAGCCTGAACCTCCAGGGCCCTCTTTGTCGATATCAACAGGAATGAAATCAGTAGCCTCACCAAATGCGATTGGGGTGCCCACTGGTTCGTAAACCTTAGTTTCAATGTTTTGAATACCGTATTGAATCTTGTCGGTCATAGGCACGCCTTCAGATTCGAACAAGAAGTTGTAAAGACGAACGCTGCACTTGTCGCCAGTAGCGCTAACGCCTGGGAACTTCAGAGGCTCTTTAGTTGGAACCACTGCTGGAGCCTTAGCGAAGTCGTAAACCACTACCATCTGGCGTGAGCCTTCTGCCACGGTCACTTTTTGGTTATACACCTCTTTGTTATCTTTGTCAAGGAACTGGATAGAAACTTCACCAGCCTTAACCACGTAGAACAAACCAGCAGAAGCGCTTGGCACATAGTTGTAAGTGGCGAGGAAAGAAGAACCGTTGTTTGAATACTTCTGACCGTTAATCACCACGGTATAGATGTAATTTGCTGTAATCGCAGCCTTGGGGCACATATATGCCACTTGGATTTGAGCCTGGCTTGGATCGACATCTTCAATTGGATATTTGATGTCTTCCTTGCTGCATGATGCGGCAATCACTGCGAGCAGACAGATGCTGATATATTTTAAAAATTTCATAATTCAAATAATTTAAAAGTGGGTTTAAAATTATTTAGGCATATCGCCTGGGTATGCAAACCAAGGAATTGAGCACTGGTAATCGTCGGCATCGCCTGGGATTGGCTTCAAAGCCTTCAGGTTGTTGAGGTTCCACATATACTCTGAGTTGTAGCGTGGACGCAGACGGTAGCAAGGAGCACCGTTGTTCTTCTCATTGTAAGCGCTGCGGCGATTCTGTACATTAGCAGGAGCGAGGTAGAAGCCCTTGTAAACCTTTGTAGCGTCTTCGTCACGCTTTTGGTTGATGAGGGTCTTGTCCCAACCATTGCCGAAGCTTGGCACGTCGCCAGTGTAAGCAATGTCGTAGTGATACTTACGGAGGTCAACCCACACTTCAGAAGCACCCCATGGGAAGAGGGCGATGTACTTCTGCATCATGATGTGTGAGAGGCTGAATTCGCTCATTGGAAGACCAGCCACGAATGGACCGTTGAGGTATTCTTGAGCCATAGCCTTGAATGTGGCTTGATCCACCTTGTCGCCTTGGTGATAAACCTTGCCACCTACAGTCGCGAGAGATTCTTTCTGAATGTACTTAGCAGAGAATTCCATATCGGCTGCGATAGCCTTCTTCCAAGTTTCGAATGCGTCGGCCTTGCTGCCATACTTGAATTGCACTTCAGCGAGGTCGAAGAGCAGTTCAGCATAAGTGGTGAGCACGTAAGGAGCACCGTTGCTGTAGAGCCAGCGGCCTTCACCGTCCTTCGCGTCTGAGGTTTTTTCGGTACGACCCCAGAAGTTTTCAGCCTGACCGATAGGACCAGTTGCGCCAGTGAAGCCTGAGCCCTTGAAGTAGTATTTGCGGAACAATTTTGGATCCTTCACGCCAGTGGTGTCGTTGCCGCTTGCAGTACCGAGCTTCAACAATGGACGTGGGTCGAAGTGACCTACCTCTTCCAAAGTGTCGCAAATGATTTGCTTGTCAGCAAGCTCGTAAGGGAAGTATGGGTGAGTTTGTTCCACATCTTCGCCCTTGTCATTCTTCACGATGATGGTGTGAGTGATCTTGTTGCCTTCTTCGTTGTAGATTGGCATTGTACCAGTCATAGTCTGCACAGCGAAGTCGTGCTGCCAGTAGCTGTTTGAGAGGTTGCTACGATATGGGCCCCAGAAGTTGTTGTAAGAGCTTTGAGCTGCATCAGCACCTCCACCAGTGATTTTCAAGAGTGCATTGTCGTCGTTGCTGGCGAACGCCTTGTTGCAAGCGTCGATGAATTCATCGTAGTATTTTTGCTTGAAGTCGTTCTTGTTGGTGAGAGAAGCGAGGTTACGGGCAATCACTGCGTAAGCGAATTTAATCCACTTAGCCTTGTCGCCACCGTAGATGTAGTCGTTTTGCGAGATACGGGTACCATAGTTGGTCTTGTCTTCCTTTTCCAGACATTCAATAGCCTTCTTAGCCCAAACGCGTACTTGGTCGTAGATAGCATCTTGATAGTCGTATTCGTGAGAGAGCAAACCTGGCACGAAAGCCTGCTTCATAGGAGCTTCACCGTTCACCTTGGTGAGGAAGTCCCAAGAGTAAGCCTTGATAGCGTAACCGATACCGGCGAGGGTCCAGTTTTCAGCAGCTTCGCTCTGATTGATCATGTTTTCAAGGTTCATACCTTGGTTCCAGTACACCATACGCCATGCTTCACCACCGGCATCGCTTGCCTTGGTGTAGTAGTTGTTAGCGAAATTGACGTAAGATGATGTACCCATCATTTGAGTGAGTGGGCAGAGCGCACGGAGGTCGTAGTAGATGCCGTAGTACGCTTGTTGAATACCTGCAAGGTAGAGGTATCCTTCCACATAGTCAGGCGCGTCGGTATTCTTGTTCACATCAAGAAAATCATCACAACTTGTGGTTGAGAGCGCCATCATGATTGTGGCAATGATATATAAAAATTTATTCTTTTTCATAATTGGTGAGTTTTATTAATGTTCACTAAGAAATTAGAATGTTACGCTCAAACCTACAGTATAAGTACGAGGGCTTGGGAGTGACCAGCAGTCGTAACCTTCACCACCTGTACCACCAGCAGCTGCACTCATGGTGTTGCCGGCTACGTCGATACCAGTGTAGTTAGTGATTGTGAACAAGTCGTTACCCGACACGTAGATAGTGGCGTTGCTGATAGTGTTGTTGGTGATCTTAGCCAACCATGCAGAAGGCACGATGTAAGCCAAACGCAATTCTTGGCAACGGATATAGTTGATCTTGTGTTGAATCCAGTCTTCATCACCACCAGCGTAGCGCACCTTGTCGAAGTCAACAGCGATAGTGTTGATTGTTGGGTGGTCGGAGTCTTCATTACCGTCCTTAAGCACGCCCTTGAACACGTGTGAGCCACTTTCGCGGTTAGCAACTGAGAATTCGCTCAAGCCATTGCCTGTCATTTCGCGGACAGTAGCGTTCACTACGTCGGCGTGGTAGCGGCCTTGGAACATAGCGTTGAGGCGGAAGTTCTTATAGCTGAGGCTGGTGGTGAGACCGAAGCGGAGCTTAGGTTCACGATTACCGAGCACGCTCCAGTCAGCACTTGTGAGTGGCAGACCAGAGGTTGGGCTGATAAGGATGTCGCCATTTTTGTTGCGGTCGTAGCCACGGCCTGTTACGGTGGTGATTGGGTGACCCATCATCACACCGTTACGAATGTTACCAGAGTTCCAAGTGTAAGCGTTGTAATATTCCTTCAAGTTTGCAGGAAGTTCAACGATTTCAGAGCCTGTGTGTGAGAGGTTCACACCCACGTTCCAGCGGAAATCCTTGCCCTTGAGCACGTCAACGTCGACGTGACCTTCCCAACCCCAAGTGTTGAATGTACCAACGTTCATGTTGTTGAGCACGAAACCTGTAGCATACGACATACGGAAGCCGGTCACAATCTGGTCGGCACAGTGAGTGCGGAACATTGTGAAGTCGGCGTTCACGCGATTGTCCCAGAAGCGGCCTTCCAAACCAATTTCATAAGAAGTGGTCATTTCAGGCTTCAAGTTCTTGTTAGGACCGGTGTAACCATACTTGTAACCACCACCCACGAGGCCGGTTGGTTCAAGTTCTGGGTCGATTGAGAGAGCAGGAGCATCCTTACCTACCTGTGCGATAGCGCCACGGAGCTTCAAGTAGTTCATCCAACCGAGGTTCTTCAAGCCACCGATTTCGGTGAGCACTACAGAGGCTTCCAATGCTGGATAGAAGAATGAGTTGTTTTCGGTTGGAAGGGTCGACGACCAGTCGTTACGGAAACGTCCGGTAAGGAACGCCATGTTGTTCCAGCCAAGTTCCAATTGACCTGACACAGCCTGGAGGCGACGCTTGGTGGTACGCTTAGAGCTCTTAACGGTAGATTCAGTACAGTTGTTGATTGAGTAGAATTCAATCACCTTGAAGTTGCTACCAGAAGATGAGAGTGAAGACACACCATTTTCAAGTTGGTGGTAACCAAGTTGAGCACCCACGGTGAGTTTGCCATCAAGGAAGTCGTTGTTGTAGCCAGCGAGCACGTTGATAGTTGGGTCGTTGGTGTTGTATTTAGAAAGTGAATATACACCTGAGTTAGATGCGTCGTTCACTTCTTGGTTTCTTGACCTGTAGTAAGGGTGAGAACCATATTCGTAAGCTGAAGTTGAAACGTCCCAACCAAATTGTGCGCGAACGAATGTGTGTTCGAATGGCACGATGTTGACAGAGAATGCACTGATGAAGCGGTCAGTCACGTCGTAGTTGAGGTTCTTGTAAAGGCCGAACAATGGGTTCAAGTGGTCTGTATCGGTGTAATAGTTAGGATAACGCATGTGCGAACCGTCTTCTGCCATGTAGTTCGACATATCGTCGACCTGGAGCCACTTGTAAGCCTGACGGATAGGACCGTTCAAACCACGGAGTGCCTTGTGGTTCTTTTGGTTCACATATTGGATGCTACCTTCAAATTTGAGCCACTTAGCCACTTCTGCCTTACCGGCGAGAGAGAGGTTGGTACGCTTCAGGTCGGTGGTCTTGATCACACCGGTCTGGTCGAAGAATGAAGCACTGGCGCGAACCGACATCTTTTCGTTACCAGCTTCCACAGAAAGGTTGTGCTTGTGCAAGAAACCTGTTTGAAGCAGAGCAGCGGCGTTGTCGTAAGTTGGGATTGAACCATCGTATTCAGCACCGTTTTGTTCAGTGTAGTAGTAGTTGGTTGTGCCGAAAACACCGTTGGCATACTTTTGTTGGATTTTTGGCCAACCGTAAGCCTTCGACCATGAGAGCTGGTTGCTGTAAGTGACGCGAGCCTTACCGTTGCGACCTTTCTTAGTGGTAATGATAATCGCACCGTTTGATGCGTCAGAACCATAAAGAGCGGCAGCAGCAGCACCCTTCAGCACGGTCATGCTTTCGATATCTTCAGGGTTGAAGTCGTTACCACGAGAAGAGTAGTCGGTAGAGCGAACGTTCAAGCCAGTGAAGTTTTCACCACCAGCGAGGATGCTGGTTGCGTTGAATGAGCTGTTGTTCATTGGCACACCGTCAACCACATAAAGTGGTTGGTTGTTACCAGAAAGAGAGGTTGCACTACGGAGCACTACTGAAGTAGAAGCACCTGGAGCACCACCTGAAGAGGTCACGGTCATACCCGACACACGACCTTGAAGAGCTGAGATGAAGTCGGTACGGCCAGATTCAGTAATATCGACAGCCTTCACATTTTGAGCCGACGAACCTACTGCGCGAGCCACACGCTTCATACCAAATTCACCGGTGATCACCACTTCGTCGAGCTTTAAGCCGTCGTTGTTCATCACCACGTTGGCAGCATTGGCAGCCGAAACTTCAGTTGCTTTGAAGCCTACATAAGAAAACACCAAAGTCTGATTCTTTGATGCTTGAATAGAATAGTTACCGTTAATGTCGGTCACTGTACCACGTTGAGTGCCTTTCACTCTTACAGTAACGCCAATAAGCGGTTCACCATCGGCGTCTTTCACGACACCAGAAACTTTACCGTTGCTTTGCGCCATAGCTGTAAAGCCCACGCTACTTCCTGTAGAGAAAGATGCAGGAACGCCACATGCTAATACTAACGCTGTCAACAATACACATTGCTTTTTCATACGCTAATGTCTTTTAGTAAGTTGGTAGTTAATAGTATAGTTAATAAATCTCGATAATTCACTCTATGGCATAGCATAGCTTTGCCGATGCAAATTTTTAATTTTTTTTACACATACGCAAATTTTTTACTAATCATTTTTAAACTTTCCCCAAATTTTATCCCAAAATCACCCGAAATCGCCCAATTTCCCTCTCCCCCCATTAAACAAATTTAACGCAACCTCGCCACCAAAAGAAAGCCACCTCCCCATGCCATAGCGTTTTAAAAAATTGCCACACAGCCACATGGATATGAGGATGGAGGCCACAAAAAAAGCGCCGAGGCTTGATGCCCCAGCGCTAATTATCATCGAGTGTCAGAATGTTTTATTCTTGGTCGCTATCCCACCATACTGGGATTGTCCAAACGTCGTCGGCCTTGTTCCAGCCACCTGCGAGCGACATGTCGGCACCTGGCACTTGTGAACCAATTGCCTGGAGGTTGTCGGCGTTGTAGTTGAGCTCGTGTGAGCATTGACGCCAGCGGCGGAATTGCTTGCCTTCTGGAATAGCCTTCATAGCATCTACAAGAGTCTTGTGGTAAGCAGGCATTTTCCATCCGAGGAAGATTTCTGGATTGTAGTCGTAACGGCGCATGTCGTTCCAAGTTTCCACTGAGAAGAACATAGCGATACGCTTTTGAGTCATAATCTTGCCGAGGGTGATGTCGCCAGCTGTACCGAGAGCGTTGTTCACGTAGTTGTCGATGTCAGCAGCAGGGATTACAGTGAAAGATGGGCACTTTTTGAGGTTTTCATCTTCGCTGCACCATTTAGCGAGCTTTTCGTTCATGAGTTCCATGCTTGCCTTCACGCCCTTCTTGTAAGCCTCGTAAGCTTCAGCTTTTCTGCCAAGGTTGAAGAGCACTTCTGCGCGGATGAAGCATGCTTCTGAATAAGTACCTACGTAGGTTGGAGAAGATACGCGGGTGTAGAATGTGCCTGATTCGCGAGAGTTAGGTTGAGTAACGCCACCACGATAGTAGTAGAGGTCAGGATTCTTAGCATAACCTTTTGAAGAGCTGGTTTGCTCTACGTAAACGGTGTCGCCCAAGCGAGCAGCGTTGTCGCTGTCGATGTAGAAGCCTTGTTTTTCCTTATCCCAAGATGGACGGATTGGACCACCTTCGCTGTTGATGTTAGAAGCGAGGTCGAGACCCAAAGAACGGCGCCATTCACCTTGCCACTTGATTTCAGCAGGAGTGTCGGCCGACTTTCTTGAAACAGCCCATGGAATGATCTTATCGGCACGTGGATCTTCGATGCCGCAACCTGCGAAGTTGGTGAGGTTGTCGTAGTACATCTTAGTAATCATGTAGCCAGAGTTCATACCTGATACTGAGTAGAGACCACTGTAGTCAACTGGTTCGTCCCAACCGAGCACGTCGTGGCTGGTAGAGTTGTTGTCGGTGTGGTTGATAACGGTATTGTCGGCATTGCTTTGCATAGCCTTGTCGAGTTCGGCGAGAATGCCTTCAGCATCGTATTTGCCATCGAGATAGCTACCAGAAGCCTTCTTGCTGAGGTGGAGCATGAAGCGAGCCTTGAGCAAGTGAGCGAGCTTAATCCACTTGTCGATGTCGCCATTGTTCCAAGAGTCGTTAGCAGCGAGGGTTGGGAGAGTTGGGTGCTCAGCAGCTTGGTTTCTACCAGCTTCGAGCAGTTCGATAGCCTTGTCGATGTCGGCCAAGCAGCCCATGAAGATGGTCTTGCCGGTGTCGTACTTAGGAAGTGCGTTAGCACCTGCAGCTTCGGTGTAAGGCATTTCACCATAAAGGTCGGTCATCAGCATGTTGCCGTAAGCCTTAATGAGGTAGCCAGCGCCTTCGAATTGCTTGTTGCCGGCAGCGTTGGCCTTTGCAATCATATCGGGCACATTAGCATAAGCACCTACGAACCACCATTGGTAAGAAGTGGTCACGATACCATTTGTTGGGTACCATACCGACATGTTGAAGTAGGTACCACCGCCTACGTTGCGAGTCCAGTCACCGCAAGCCATATTGCTACGCCAGCTTGCAAACATGTAAGCGTCATTAGTATAGAACTGGATGTGGGCGAGACGCTGTTCGTATTTTGCAGCTTCTGCAGTTGGGATGTTTGGGTTGGTATTCACATCAAGCCAGTCGTTGCAAGAGGTCAATCCCAGTGCCGCAGCACCCATACCACACAGTATAATAGATTTGATTAATTTCATATTATATATGGTTTATATTGGGGTTTAACAATTATAGGTTTTTCTTAAATTGTTTAGAAAGTCAAGTTCACACCGAATGCTACGCTTGAAGTGGCAGGTACACCGCAGTAGTCGAAACCAACTGAAGAAGAACCACCACGACCAGCACCAGCAGCAGCCACTTCTGGATCACCGTCGTAGTTGGTGAAGAGAAGGAGGTTGTTGGCGGTGAAGGTGAAGGTTGCACGCTTCACAAACTTGATGTTCTTAACGAGCCAATCCTTTGGTACATCGTAGCCAAGAGAGATGGTGCGCAGACGGAGGCTGTTCACCTTTGTGATCCAGTTGCGGGTCTCGTAGTTGTAAGCGCCAGTGTAGTAGCTTTGGATGATTGAAGAACCGTCGGTTGGGAGATCGTTGAAGGTGTAGATCTTACCTGGTTCCCAAGTGTGAGTCACGTCCTTGCCATCAGCGTCAACACCAGAGATGGTGAGAGGTTGCTGACGGAATTCGCCTGACCACTTGCTAACACCGCTCATTGTCATTGCATACTTGGTGCCGTTGAACACATCACCACCTACGCGGAATTCCCAAAGCATGTTGAGGGTGAAGTTCTTGTAAGTGAAGGTGTTGTTCCAACCACCAGTGAATTTAGCTTCACGGTTACCAACTTCGAGAGTGGTCTTACCGTCGGTTGGGAAACCGTTCTTGTCGAGAACGAGCTTACCCTCGTCGTTACGCTTCCATTCAGTACCAGAGATTGCCATGAAGTTGCCGCCTGAGATAGAGCAAGCCTTAGCACCTGCATATTGAACGTCGGTCACGTACATGAATTCCATACCCTTAGGAAGTCCGTCCATTGTACCACGGTTGCCGGCTACGTTGATGCCAGTTTCCCAAGTGAAGTCACCTGTCTTGATAGGTGTGCCGCTGAGGCTGATTTCAAGACCCTTGTTGTAAACGTTACCTGCGTTGATTGAGCAGAAGATGTAGCCAGTAGATTGAGGTCCACGTGGGCTAAGAATCTGGTTGAATGAGTTGTTTTGGTAGTAAGCGATGTCGAATTTCAAGCGGTTTTGGATAAAGCGCAATTCCAAACCAACTTCCCATGAGCGAGATTTTTCTGGTTTGAGCACTGGGTTACCACGAGTCCAGCTGTTACCTACCGACACTGCATCGTTGAGATAAGTGTGAACTGGCCAGAGTTCGGTGTTGGTTTCATAAGCACCGGTATCTTTACCTACTTCAGCCCAGCTTGCACGCACCTTACCGAAGCTCAGCCATTCAGGACGAGCCTCACCCATAAGTTCGGTGAATGCGATAGCACCACTCACTGATGGATAGAAGTAAGAACGGTTGTCGAGAGGAAGGGTTGAAGTCCAGTCATTACGGCCGGTAACGGTGAAGAAGATTGCGTTACGCCAGTCGGCACGGAATTCACCAAACACACCCACGAGGCGTTTCTTCGACATGAAGTAAGAGAAGTTGCGGTCGGTGTTGCTTACGTTGTCGTAAGAGTAGAATTCAGGAACTGCGAAGTTGTAGGCAATCTTGTAGTTGCGCTTAATTCTTGTGTAGTCGGTTGAAGTACCGAGCATCAAGTTGAGGTTGAAGTCACCGAATTGCTTGTTGATGTTGGTCATCAAGTTGGTTGAGAGGTAGCGGTAACGGAGGTCGTTGTCGCTCATCATACCCTTTTGCCACACTTGCTTGATAGCACCGTTAGGAGCGATGCGGTTAGAAGCATCCTGAGTGTAAGTGTCCACACCCATGCGATAGCTTACCCACCACCAGTCGGTGATGTCGGCCTTCACGCTGAAGTTGCCAGTGAAGCGGTCGGTGTTATCGGTCATCTTGTTCTTGTTCACAATCCAGTATGGGTTGTCGCGTTCGTCCCATGGGTCGAGACGGTCGCCAAACATACGATAACGTGTGCCATCTTCATTCAGATAGTGGGTCATGTCGTCGGTTGGTGACCAGTTGTACACGCCATAGAGGGCACCTGTACCGCTTGAGCCATAGAGAGCTGCACCGGTAAGGGTACGGGTAGTGCGTGCGCTACTGTAAGCAGCGTTGGCACCGAATGTGAACATCTTGAACTTTTGTTCGCCATTGAAGCGGAAAGTGGTCTTGGTGTAACCTGTGGTTGGAACCACACCGTCTTGGTCGTAGTAAGAGCCGCTCAAGTAGAATGAGCCGTTCTTTGTACCACCCGAAACACTAAGGTTGGTGTCCCAAACGCCACCGGTCTGGAAGAAGTTGCCGATGTTGTCGTAAGTGGCAACGTCAGAGCCGTATTGTTCGCCCCAAGAGTTGTAAGAGAATTCGTTGAAGGCACGCTTGTAATTGCCATCGGTGCGGATTTCTTCCATGTAACCACGACGGAAAGTCTTTTGGGTTTCAGGAAGGTCTTTGCACCATGAGCTGATGTACTTAGCGCTGAGGTTTACCTCCACAGTGCCTTCTTTACCTTTCTTGGTGGTGATGATTACCACACCGTTAGCAGCGCGAGAGCCGTAAAGTGCAGAAGCGGCAGGGCCTTTCAGCACCGACATGTTCTCGATATCTTCAGGGTTGATATCCATCACACGGTTAGAAGAAGTGGTAGCAGAAGCCATCGAGCCATCGAATGCAGAGTTACCAACCACGGTAGAAGAGTTATCGTAAATGATACCGTCAACTACGAAGAGAGGTTGGTTGTCGCGGTTTTCAGAACCTGATGTACCACCACGGAGAATGATTTGTGAGCCAGCACCAGCTGCACCAGAGGATTGGGTGATGTTAACACCCGCAATTTTACCTGAAAGTGAGTTGATGGCGTTGGTGCTCTTGTTACGCATCAGTTCTTCACTGCTAAGGTCGTCAACAGCATAGCCGAGCGATTTTTTGTCTTTCTTGATACCGAGAGCGGTTACAACCACCTCATCGAGGTTGGTGGTGCCATCAGCCACTTTCACATTCACTACAGAGCCTGTGACTTTTACCTCAGTAGGCTTTGAACCAATGTAAGTGATTACTAATGTGCTGCCTTGTGCAGCCTTGATAGAGAACTTGCCGTCCACGTCGGTGGCAGTACCCATCTTTGTACCTTTCACCATTACGGTGGCGCCGATCAATGGCTCGCCATTAAGGTCGGTAACGGTACCAGTAACTTTACTGCTGCTTTGCGCAATAGCAGTGAAGCCGCTAAGGTTTTGATTTGAGGTCAAAGCCATAGGTGCGCCACATGCAATCATGAGCGAAGCCAGCAATACGAATTGTTTCTTCATACGCATTCGTTCTTAGTTAGTTAGATTGTTGATAGTATTAAAGTGAATTATCTCTTAAAAAAACAATGTTTATGGTAAAGTGCAAATACTTTGCCGATGCAAATATTGCCAATATTTTAAACATACGCAAGTTTTTTGCGATTTTTTTTAAAAAAAATTCACCATCTCCCCCTCATTCATTAATTTTTGCTATCAAGGCAAGGGAGCTAACAAGTCAACAAGTCAACGAGTCAACAAGTCAACGAGTTGAAGTCAGACAAGTCAGACGAGTCAGACGAGTCAGACAAGAGATGGGTCTGATGGGTCTGATGGGGCCGATGGGTCCGATGGGTCTGATGGGTCCGATGGGTCCGATGGGTCCGAAAACAAAACACTCCCATCAGCCCCCCCAAAAAAACTCGTTGACCCGTTGACTCGTTGACTCGTTGATTTTTTTTAGAACATTTTTTCTTCCTCCTTGCAACTTTTTGCCTTACCTTTGCGTCTAATATATGGAACGGCACCACAAACGCACAGTGCACAGCCTTTAGCGGTGTCGACACATTTTTAACAATCCATATATATTACCTATCGAACGAACGAATGAAGAAGTTAGTATTAATGGCGGTAATGACCGCTCTGATGAGCATCAACGCCATTGCACAATATAAAGTGCATTTCCAAGTTAGCGATTCCACAGGCGAGGGCGAGGCCTTTGCCACCGTAAGGCTCTACGCCGCCAACAACACACGCAAAGTGATTTCCACAGGCGTTACCACGCTCAACGGCTCTTTCGACCAATCATTAGCCTCGGCTGGCACCTACAAGGTGGAAATATCCGCCGTGGGCAAGGTGAGCGCCGAAAAGGAGTTTAGCGTCGACGCCAAGCGCCCCACCGCCGACCTCGGCACCATCGTGCTTGCCGCCTCTGCCAATGTGCTCACGGGCGTGACCGTGACCGCCAGCGCGCCAGTGGTGAAAAGCGAAATCGACCGCATTACATATAATGTGCAAAACGACGACGACTCGAAAACGCGCACCGTGCTCGATATGCTCCGCAAGGTGCCGCTGGTGACCGTTGATGCGCAAGAAAATATCAAAGTGAAGGGCAGCAGCAGTTTCAAGATTTACAAAAACGGACACCCCGACCCCGCCATGTCGAACAACGCCAAAGATGTGCTGAAAGCCATTCCGGCAAGCATGATTAAGCGCATCGAGGTAATCACCGACCCTGGAGCGAAATACGATGCCGAAGGCGTGACAGCCATTCTCAACATCGTCACCCTCGACGCTGGCAGCGCAAGCACCAGCGGTGCTACCGGCACGGTATCGGCAGGCGTTACCAGCCGTGGTGCCATAGAGGGTTCGGCTTACGTCACTTCACAAATCGGCAAAGTGGTGACGAGCGTCAACTACGGCTACACCTACCAAAGCAAGCACAACGATTCGCAAATGAGCGAAACACTGACGCGATACACCGACACTGGCAACGAACTGCTTGACAAAAGCTTTGGCAGAAATAGCATGAATTTGCATTACGGCAACATCGATGCCAGCTACGAGCCCGACACGCTCAACCTGCTCTCGCTCTCGTTCGGCGGCTACTACTATAGCTACAACGCCGACGGCACAGCACAAAGCACCATGCGCGATGCAGCCGGAAACACGCTCTACAGCTACGACCGCTCAGGGCACTATCCCGGCAACGATGCTTTCTCGTTCAACGGCCGCCTCGACTATCAGCACAAGACGCATCGCCCCGACGAAGCGCTCACGCTCTCGTATCTGATTTCCACCAACCACAATAAGAACAACCAAATCACCACATATTCCAACATGGTGGGCACCACTTTTCCCTACACGGAGTCGAACAACGATGTGACACAAAACTTCCTGGAGCAAACCGTCCAATTCGACTGGACACGGCCTTTCGCCAAGTACCACAAACTGGAAACGGGCTTGAAATACATCAACCGCAGCAATAAGAGCCACTCCATTTTCGAGTACACCGGCTACCCTGAGGGCAATAGCGACAACCGCTTCAACCACCTCACACAAGTGGCTGCCGCCTACTTGAGCTACACCTTCCACCGCGGCAACTGGGCAGCACGCGCCGGACTTCGCTACGAGTTCAGCCACCTGAACGCCAAATTCCCCGACGGCGATCAGAAGAATTTTGGCAGCGACCTCAGCGATTGGGTGCCATCGGCAAGTCTGCAATATCAATTCAACACGTTCAACACGCTGAAACTCTCGTTCAGCACCAACATCAACCGTCCCGGCATCTCATACCTCAACCCTGCCGTGGTGGTAACCCCCGAAACGAAGTCGTTCGGCAACAGCGCCCTCAAAAGCGTGCACAACTACGCTTGGCAGCTCAACTATATGCACATCGGACAAGCGTTCACATTCAGCGTTACGCCCAACTTCAACATCTGCACCAACGGCATCACCACCAAGCAGTGGGCAGAGGGCAACGTGACCAACACCACCTATGTGAACGGTTTGTTTATGCGCTATGTAGGCATCTTTGGCTACTGCCAATATAATAATGTGAAACTCGGCACAAGCGTGATGGTGAACGGTGGCATCGGCTACGACTACTGCAAAAGCGACGATCTGGGCATTCGCAACTATGGCACCGTGATCAACTTCTACACCTACATCTCACAACGCCTGCCAGGAAACATTCGCCTGGGCGTGAACGTGGGCTGCTACGGCGGCAACCCTGAAGGGCTCTACGGCAAAAGCAGCCGCGCATGGTTCCACGGATTCAGCCTCCAACGCTCATTCCTCAAGGAAGACCGCCTGACCATCTCTATCCGTGCCAACAGCCCATTAAAGAAATACGGCACTTGGAGCCAACGCACCATCAACGGCAACTACAGCGGCTACAGCAATTCACGCTTCTACAACCGCGATTACGGCATCGCCATCTCTTACCGCTTCGGCTCGCTCAAAGCCCAAGTGAAAAAAACCAACACCACCATCTCCAACACCGACATGGTAGGCGGTTCCTCCAAATCCCCCACCAAATAATCCCCCACCCCCCACAAAAAACACCCCCAAAAACACCATCAAAAGAACCACCCCTTTGATGGTGTTTTGCCATACCTCACTCTTTCACAACATTTTACACACAAAAAAAATCGCCACAACAAACCAAAGGGACGGTTCTTTTGGTTTGTTTTGGTCAGTGTTTACCGAATTGTTATTTACAACCACTTATTGCCATCACACAAACTCACAAATAATTTCACGAGAAAAGCACAGTGACCAAAAGAACCGTCCCTTTGGTTGCAAATAATTGCACGAGAAAAGCACAGCGACCAAAAGAACCGTCCCTTTGGTTGGTGGCGGGTAGATTTTTTGGAATTTTTTGGGAGATTAATAAAAAAGTGATAACTTTGCCGTATTGAAAACTTTTGCATAGGGTTTCTGTGCCTCAAGGTGCAGAATTAAAAGGGAATCAGGTGCGAATCCTGAACAGTACCCGCTGCTGTAAGTCCCACACTAAATCCGACGCATCGGCTCACACATTGCCACTGGTTGTATCTCTCTTACAAAGGCTACATCACATTATCCGGGAAGGCGTGAGCACGATGGGGACGAGTCAGAAGACCTGCCCACATTGCAAGCCTACAGCTGCCGAGAGGCATCATTGCCCCTATTCGGCGCAGAGCAAGGTTCACGTGGCATTTGAACCGTAGTGCAAACATTACATAATAGAATGTGATGATGTGGTGTAGCTTATTTCCACCATTTATTGCTTTTTTATCAGCACTTCCGCTAAAATGCTATCGTTGTGCCCCATCGCTCGCTGATGTGGCTGTGGCTTCTGTTTTCGCCGACCTCGGTGAAGCTGGTGCCCCATGAATGGCTATGCCCCGATGGTCTCATAAGGTATAGGATTATATATTTCTTAATATTAATTTTTTATGAGACGTTTTTTTAATTTTCAACTGATTTGTGTTCTGACCATGATGCTGCTTGGCGGCGTTGTGGCTCCCACTGCTCAGGCTGAAGGCAAGAGGAAGGCGTGGAGCGCTGCCGATGGCGCGTTCTACCTAATGACTCGCGACGGTCTTGAGACCTACGAAGTGGACGGAACCATCACCTTCAAAGCAGTGGCAGATGGCAAGACCATTCCTGGCTATCGCGACTGCGGCGTGGTGTTCGCACCAAAGAATGAAGGCGACAAGATTCAAATCACAGTGAACAGTGTGGACCTCAGCGGTACCAACTATCTGCTGATGTACGATGGCGCGATTGAAAAAATCGGCTATGGCGCATCATCTGATGGCAAACAATCGAACTACCTGCCAAGCGGTTGGGTGAAGAAGTATGTGACCGGCACCGACGGCGACACCTACACCTCTACCGCCGAAGACGGCAAAATCTCGTTCGGTTTCCACAGCAACGGTCCGGGCTCCAACACGGGCTTCAACATCACCGTCACCGCTCTCCCTTCAAAGGACATGGAATTGAAGGGCGTGAGCCTCGCAAGCAATGAGGCTGCCGTGTACCGCGGTGCGAAAAACCAGATGCTCATGACGCTCGACGTGCTTACCGAAGGCGGTAAGAACGCGTTCAACGTTGATGAACTGAAAATTGCCACCAGCGCACTCAGCGGCACCAACCAGGTGAGCAACGTGCGCCTCTACAATGGCACAAAAATCACCGCCGATGGCGCTTTGGCTACTACCCCAGCACTTGGCGATGAACTCGTGGCCACTAATGTGGCATTGAAGAGCGGCCACAACATTTTCTCGGTTGTAGCCGACATTCTCCCCGATGCAAAGGGCTCCATTCCCGGCATCAGCGTGACCAGTATCAAAGTGAACGGTGCTGCGCAAACGCTCGAAAACAGCACCTCGGCACCTGTGGCTGTGAGCAACGACATTCTGATGACTGCCGACCACACCACTTTCACCATTAGCGACGATGCCAACTTCTACGACGATGGTGGCAAAGACGGTAAAATCTCTGAAAAGTTCAACGGCACCATCACTTTCGTGCCTGCCACAGCAGGACAGAAGATTAAAGTGGATTTCTCAAAACTCGCTATCTTCAACACCTCATCTGTGGGCTATAACGATGTATTCAAGTTCTACAACGGCCGCACAGCCGACGACACCAACCTCATCACCACCCTTTTGAAGAAGGCTAAGGTGGTGAAATCTTCAGCCGACGACGGCTCGATGACCATCACCCTGAGCAGCACCACAGGCGTGCCAGCCGACGGTTGGGAAGCTGTGGTATCACAATTCCTGCCAGGCAACATGGTATTCAAGAGTGTGAGCGCAACAGCCGCAAGCACCGAAACTGTGGCTGCGGGCGACAAGAATGTGCAAATGCTTATCGTTGACGTGCTGACCGACAACCAAAGCAACCCTCTATCGGTAACCAACTTCAACCTCACTTCAAGCGATGTGAAAAACATTGAGAAGGTGAGCGTTTACAGCCTTGGCGACAACACCGAATTTAAGACCTCTGCCCCATTTGGCGAAGCCACAGTGGAAAGCGGCAACATTGCCGTGAACGGCAACCTCAACTTGATTGAAGGCCACAACTACTTTGCAGTGGTGGCACAAGTGAAGCCCGACGCAAAGAATGGCGAAACCATCACTTTGAGCCTTGCTGGCGCTACCGTGGCTGGCGAGAGCAAAACCGTGGCTGAGAATGTGGCTCAACGCACCATCGCCAACGTGTGCCGCGCCACTAAGGGCAGCCACAGCCACATCATCTACGACACTTGGAAGTTCAGCGACACCAAATCGACCATCTACCCTTCAAAATACGAAGCAGAGAATGCCGACTACATCGTGACTTTCACCCCTGCCGAAGAAGGTACTGTGGCTCAACTCGATTTCAGCAAATTCGACATTTACTACAGTTCAAGCAGTTACGGTGTGAAAGCCGTATTTGAGGTTTACAGCGGCACCAGCACTGCTGCCGAAAACCTGCTCTGGAAACTCGACGACGCCAAGAACTCCGACAAGGGTCCTGGCAAGACTCTCCGCTCTACAGCAGCCGATGGCTCAATCACCATCAAGTTCAACCCCAACACAATGACCAGCGGCTACACCGGCTCCGGTTGGGAGGCCACCGTGGCTCCTTTCAAGAATCACGATATGACCATCGACAAGGTGACAGTGAACCAAACAAGCACCGACATCGTGCCTGTGGGCTCTGCCGACGCTGGTATCATCGACTTTGAAGTGACCACCTCTGGCACTCTCACCAAATCGACCATGAGCGAAATCAACCTCGACCTCAAGGGCTGCGAACAAGCAGTGAGCAAGGTGAGCGTGTATTACAACACAGAAAACGACGCTGCCACCGCTGTGGCATTTGGCACTGTTGAAAATCCTGCCGCCACCGCTACCGTGAGCGGCGAACGCGAACTGGTGGAAGGTGCTAACTACTTCTGGGTAAGATACGACGTGAAAAACGATGCCACATCGGGCACCCTGCTTGATGCGAAACTCGTGAGCCTCAAAACTGCCGACGGCAACACCTTGGCAGTGACCGACGGCGACCCTGAAGGCGCACGCGAGGCACAAAACATCGTGAACATGGCTCCCGACACCACCGTTATCACCGTTATGAACCCAACCATGTTCTACGACGATGGTGGCAAGGACAACCCTGTGACCGTGAAGTTCAAGGGCGTGACCATCTTCAAACCCGGCAAGGAAAATTGCGCTATCAAGATTGAACCTATCAAGTTCTCTACTGGTAGCGGTAAATTCTACATCTACAATGGCGAGGGCGTTGACGCTAACAACCTCGTAGGCTCATACAACTATGTGAGCGCACCTCCAACCTACATCTCTAAGGCCGCCGACGGTGCTTTGACCATCAAATTCGACGGTCCTACATCCACCTACACCGAGTACGATGGCTTTGAAATGCAAGTTTCGCTCCACGAACTCACTCCTTTCGTGGTCGATGGCATCGAGGCTTCTGCTCCACGCACCGACGATGTGACACGCGGCGCAAGCAACGCTCCAATGCAGAAGATTGCTGTGAACGTGGGTGGCGACCGTGGCACACTAAAGCTCAACAACATCACATTCAAGGCTGAAGGCACCACCAACGTGGCCGACATCACCACCGCACGCCTCTACTACACTGGCACTGCCAACGCATTCAGCACCGACAACTGCATTGCTACGCTCAACAGCGTTTCGGCTACCGAAGCCAACGTATTCACCGCCGCAAGCGATGTGGAAATCACCGATTTCGGCACATACTACTTCTGGATTGCCTACGACATCGCCGCTGAAGCACAAGCAGGCAACAAGGTGGCAGCACAAGCCACAAGCGTGAATGTGGACGCTAACAGCGTGGCAACCACTGGCGACGCCACTACCCGCACCATCAAGGCAGGTATGAAGGGCGTTTACACCATCGGTGCTTCTGAGGGTGCAAACTATCCTACCATCGCCGCCGCTACCGAGGCTCTGAAGGCCAACGGTGTGGAAGGTGCTGTGACCATGCAAATCGAAAACGGCACCTACAACGAGAATGTGCGCATCACCAAAATTGATGGCACAAGCGAAACCAACACCATCACATTTGAAGGCAAGAGCGGCAACCGCGCCGATGTCACTATCGTAGGTGGCGGTTACAGCGAGCCTGCCTACGGCAGCCACAAGGAAGGTTTGTTCTATATCGACAGCACTTCTTATGTGACCGTTAAAAACCTCTCTATCGTGCCTTGCACTCAAACTTACCCAAGCGCTATCCACGTCTACAACCAAAGCCGTCACGTGACCATCGACAATGTGTATGTGAAGGCCGACCTTGTGACCTCTGGATACAGCGGCATGTACTTGGTGCAAACCGAGTCAAAGGACGAAGAGGGCAAGAACAACGACTACCTCACCGTATCGAACTGTGAGTTCTACGGTGGCTACATGGCTCTCCGCATTGGCGGCACCTCTTATGTGAGACTCACTCACGAAAAGGGTGCTAAGGTGATTAATAACATCATCAACGAGCCTGGCAGCAAGGGCATCTACTTCGCCGACGAAAACGACGGCACCATCGAGGGCAACACTATCTTCCAAAGCACATCAGCCCGCACCAGTTACTGGGGTATGGACTTGATGCGTGTGCGTGGCAATATGGTGATTCGCAACAATAAGATTACCAACACCCACAGTTATTACAGTGGCGGTATCTGTCTCCGCACCACTTGCTACGGTAATGAAGATCAGCCAATCCTCGTTTACAACAACAGCATCAATATCACCAACTCTCCTTCAGCAAGTTCGTCGGGTATCCAAATCACTGCCGACAACAAGAACATTCACGTTTACTACAACACAGTGCGTATCGGCGGCACAAACGGCTACTGCTACTACACTGCACGCGTGAGCAGCGATGAGGCTTACACCAACATCGTGCTGAAGAACAACTTGCTGCAAAACACCACCGCCGGTCCTACAATGTTTATCTACAACGAGAACTATGCGAAGCGTGTGAAATTCAGCCACAACGCTATGCTTGGTGGCGAAGGCAAGATTATGAAAGATGCCGACATCGAGGCATTTAACACCCTCATTGGCGACCAAACCAACTTCGTGGAAGCCGCCAACTTCGTGAGCGAAACCGACCTCCAACTCTTGAGTGCAGGCAACCTTTGCGCTGGCGCTCCAATCGAAGGCATCACCACCGACATCAAGGGCGCACCCCGCAGTGCCGTGACTCCAACTATCGGTGCCTACGAATACAAGGACATCGAGGTGGTGACTCCTGAAATCGCCGAGGGCTACCCAGTGGTGGCAAACATCGGCGAAACCTCTGCCGACGTGAAGACCAAGTGGAACGTGAGCGGCAAACTCTACGCTAAGGTTGAAAAGGTGGTGGCACAAAGCGAAGCCGCACCTGCACGCAAGGCTGCACGCCTCGCCAAGAAGGTGATTAGCGCCGACGATTTGCTCACCGCCACTCCTAAAAATGTGAGCGCAGATGAGGAGGTGAGCACCTCATTCACCGACCTCGAACCAGGCTGCAAATATCAGGCTTACTTCTTGCTCGAAAGCGCTATCGACGGTGCCAAGAGCGAGGTGGTGACATCTGAAGAGTTTACCACTCTCCGCCACTTCGACCCCCTCACCCTCGCATTCGACAACGACAACGTGCGCATCAACAGTGGTGCAACAGCAACCATCACTGCCGCAGTGGCAGGTGGTGAAGCTCCTTACACCTACGAATGGCGCGACCAGATGAATCAGGTGGTTTCTACCGAAGCCACTCTCAATGTGGCTCCTGCCTATACCTATGGCTACCGCCTCACCGTGAAGAGCGGCGACGGCCAGACTGCAACTGGCAAGACCAAGGTGCTTGTGACTGGCGAAACTGTGGCTGCCACATTCGACGACAACTACCTCGCTGAAAACACCCACTTCTCTGGCGACACCGACAACGATATGTTCTACAGCGGTTCGTTCTCGTTCGAAGTTGCCAACATGGACAGTTGGTGGTATGGTTTTGGTATGAGCAACAGCACTTCTACCGAATTTAAGTCGCTCGACGACCAATTCAATTCATCTGTGGGCAGTGGCGTAGACGGTTCAAGCAACTACTGCGTGGCTTACCCAAGCGGCACCGATGTGACCGTGACAAGCAACGAGGATGGCGACATCATCAGCGGTGCATTTATCACCAACAATGCCTACGCTTACAGCAGCATGACTAAAGGCGACAATCTCGCCAAGAAGTTTGCCAAGGGCGACTGGTTCAAACTTACCGTATCGGGTAAGACTGCTACCGGCACCAACACCCTCGACTTCTACCTCAGCGACTTCAGAAGCGAAAACGAGGCTGACCACTACATCCTCAACACTTGGCAATGGCTCGACTTGCGTTCACTCGGCAAGGTACAAAGCCTGTCGTTCACTTTCACAAGTAGCGACACTGGCAAGTATGGCATGAACACTCCAGCCTACTTCTGTATGGACAACCTGGGCGGCGTTCGTCCCGAAACCGAAGCAGAGCGCAACGTGCGCGTAGGTGATTCCAACATCACCCTCGCCGACATGTTCAACCTCGAAAGCGATGGAGCAACTGTGAAATATGCACTTGAGGAAGTATCAGCCGATGGCAATATTTCTGCCGCTATCGATGGCGACGCAATCAGCGTCAACGCAGCAGCAGGGGCCAAGAAGGTGGTTGTGGTAAGCGCTACACAAAAGGGCAAGACCCAATACGTGCGCCTCACCATCAACGTTGATGCAAGCACTTATGTTGGCGATGTGATCAACCCTAACGCAAAGGTGAGCGTGAACGGCAACACCATCAAGGTGAGCGGAGCCAAGAGCGTGAACGTGTTCAGCACCACTGGCGCATTGATTAGCGCAGGTGCCGACACTATCGACGTGGTGCCAGGTGTTTACCTCGTGGTAGCCGACGGCATCACCCACAAAGTGCTCGTTAAATAATACAGTCCACAAGGCAACATAGCCAAAATTCTCTTTTAAATTCTTTCCCAGAGAGCGCCGACGAATATTATCTTCGCCGACGCTCTCCTTTTATTTTACAATCGCTTGATAAATTAATGGGTAATACGTATTTTTGCACAAACAAAATATACATTGCATCATGAAGAAATTATTAAATGTGGCATTGCTGATGGTGATGGGTTGCTTCATCGCTACCTCATGCAGCGACGACGCTGACCGCCGTCGCGCCTATGTGGAAAACAACACACAAGACACCCTTGTGCTATATCTGCAAAGTGGACAGAAATACTCCGAACTGCACCCCGATTTCACCACAGTTTTCCCACCATCTGAAATAGTGGAAATGCCATTTTTCGTGCCCATCAACGGCCTCCCCTCCTACCAACTTGACGAAGACCGCGAAAAGGTGGTGTTCAAAACCAAAGACGGCTCCAAAGTGGTAAACAAAGACTACCACCACGGCAACAGCTTCGTTTACGGCAAGCGCCACGACCTCGAAGGCTACTTCTTCATCATCGAAGAATCCGATTTACAGTGAAGTTAGAAGTTAGAGATTAGAAATTAGAAGTTAGAAGAAAATCCGAGTGCTCCGAGTGCTCCGATGAGAGCTTCATTCTTCAGCTTTGGGAATAAAATAAGCAGAAGCGGGCTGGGGGGCTCGCTTCTGCTGTATGTGTGGGGATTGGATTATTTGCTTTTATTTCACTTCCCAGGTGTCGCCGGAGAGAATCATGTCGTGGAGGCAAGTGAAGCCCTTCTTTGCTTTCACTTCTGCCACTTGCTCTGCTACGGCAGTGTCGTAGTTAGGAGCGTCCACTTCACGAATCACACCGATTGCCAATGGCAGGTCGTGCCCGTCCATCATGGCGAGTTGCTGGTGGAGGAAGTTGCTCTCGCAGTGTGCGTCGTGCACGAGCACATCGTCGATGGTGTAGCCGTCTTCACCGATGGTCACAGCCTTCAAGCCAAAGCCGTCTTGCACAAGACCCTTGTTCTTTTCAGCACCGAAAATCATCTTTTCGCCATGAACGAGGTGGATAGTGCGGTCGGCACGAGTGGCACGGTCGGTGATATAGTTGTGAATACCATTGTTGAAAATCATACAGTTTTGGAGCAGTTCCACAATAGAAAGACCCTTGTGCTTAGCAGCGGCAAGCATCACTTCCTGCGAAATCTTCAATTCCACGTCGATACTACGGGCGAAGAATGTGCCACGAGCACCGAAAGCGAGTTCGGCAGGAATGAATGGATCTTCAGTGGTGCCGTAAGGTGATGATTTCGACACGAAACCACGGTCGCTGGTAGGAGAATATTGACCCTTAGTCAGACCGTAAATCTTATTGTTGAGCAACAGGAGGTTGAGGTCCACATTGCGGCGCACCTCGTGAATGAAATGGTTACCACCGATAGCCAAGCCATCGCCGTCGCCACACACTTGCCACACTGTCATATCAGGGTTGGCAACCTTGAAACCAGTGGCCACTGCACCGCCACGACCGTGAATGGTGTGGAAGCCGTAGGTGTTCATGTAGTAAGGCAGACGACTTGAGCAGCCGATACCTGAAATCACTGCTGTTTTATAAGGTGGCACACCGAGTTCAGCCATAGCCTTGTGAAGCACATTGAGCACAGCGTGGTCGCCACAACCAGGACACCAGCGAACTGGTTGCTGATTCTTATAGTCCTTTGCTTGATATTGTTGCATGTTATTGTTCTCTTCCATGATTATTTGCCCTCCATAATTTTGTTCACGCCTTCAACGATTTCGTGTACGAGGAATGGTTGACCTTCCACCTTGTTGATACGCTTGATGTTAAGACTTGGGTTAAGACCTTGCAGATAGTTAGCGAACTGACCGTTGTTGAGTTCGGCAACGATTACTGTCTTGTATTTGCCCAGCACTTCTGCGGTGTTCTTGGGCAGAGGGTTGATGTAGCGGAATTGTGCGAAGTCCACCTTCTTGCCTGCTGCGTTGAGTTCTTCGAAGGCGGTGTAGATGTGGCCATAAGTACCACCCCAACCCACGATAATGGTGTCGGCATCGTCACATTCGCTCTTCACTTCGAGCATAGGAATGTGGTTGGCCACGTTAGCCACCTTTTGAGCGCGGGCAGCCACCATGCGAGCGTGGTTTTCTGGGTTGTTGCTCAGCACGCCGGTTTCGTAGTCTTTTTCAAGACCACCCACACGGTGCTCGAAGCCTTCGGTGCCAGGGATAGCCCAGTAGCGAACGAGTTCTTCGTTGCGCATATATGGCTTCCACTCGCCCTTCATGTCTTCGGTCACGAAGTTAGGCTTGATTTCTGGATATTCGTCGTTTTCTGGCACACGCCATGCGCTTGAGCCGTTGGCGATAAACGCGTCGGTGAGCAGAATCACTGGAGTCATGTGTTCGAGAGCGATGCGACCAGCTTCGAATGCCATCTTGAAGCAGTCGGTTGGTGAGAGTGCGCTCAACACCACGAGTGGACATTCACCGCTGCGGCCATAAAGTGCCTGATTGAGGTCGGTTTGCTCAGTCTTGGTTGGCAGACCGGTAGATGGGCCACCGCGTTGCACGTCGATAACCACCAATGGCAATTCTGCCATCACTGCCAAGCCGATGGCCTCGCTCTTTAGAGCCAAACCAGGGCCAGAGGTGCTGGTAACGGCAAGGTTGCCTGCAAAACTTGCACCGATAGCAGAGCATACGCCAGCAATCTCGTCTTCCATCTGAATAGCCTTCACACCGAGGTCGCGGCGCTTTGCCAATTCGTGGAGAATATCGGTAGCAGGAGTGATAGGATAACTGCCGAGGAACAGTGGACGGCCGCTCTTTTCGCTTGCCATAATCAAGCCCCAAGCAGTGGCCTTGTTACCGTTCACGTCGGTATATACGCCTGGGCGCAAATCCTCAGTTTCGATACGATAAGTAGAAACGGAGGCGTGGATGTTGTGACCATAGTCGAAGCCACCACGCACCACCTTCGCATTAGCCTCGTAAACGGCAGGCTTCTTAGCGAATTTGTGTTCGAGGAAGTGGAGAGCACCGTCGATAGGAGTGTTGAACAACCAACAAACCAAACCGAGCGCAAACATATTGCGACACTTCATTTGGCTCTTGAAGTCCATACCGCTGTCGGCAAGGGCAGCTTTCACCATCGAGGTCATAGGCACTTCCACCACTTGGGCCTTCAAACCGATTTCCTTGTAAGGATCATCTGTCTTAAAGAGGGCTTTCTCGAGGTCGATCTTCTTGAAAGAGTCGATGTCGACGATAGCCACACCATTGGGTTTGAGGAACTTTGCGTTTTGCTTAAGAGCTGCTGGATTCATTGAAATCAGCACATCACATTCATCACCAGGAGTGTGAACACCGAGTCCCACATGAACTTGGAAACCAGAAACGCCATTGAGCGAACCTTGAGGAGCGCGCACTTCTGCTGGATAGTCGGGGAAAGTGGAGATTTGGTCGCCACGCTCTGCCGAAATATTGCTGAAGATGTTACCAGCCAGCTGCATACCGTCGCCAGAGTCTCCCGAAAAGCGTACTACGATGCTTTGACGGAAAAGAATGTTGGTTTTGTCTAACATTGCTGTTGATTTGTTGTTGTAATTTTACCCAATTCGGTGGTGAAAGAAAAAAGACACTATGGAGAGTGAGGCCATGTTGGTCTTTCCTGCGCCAGAGAATATGGGCGTAATGTATTAATATAATTAATGTTAATAGTCGGCACGTTGGAGTCAGCACACCTTTTTATAAAGATGTCATCGTCTAACCCGATGCAAAGTTACATCTTTCAATCACAATAAAAAAATTTAGTGGTATTAGTTTGCTTAAATGGTGTTTATAAATCATAATTTGTGTTAATTATTTGCTTTATTATATTCATTTCCAATCGCTTACGCCTATTCTCCAGATATTTTAGATTACAAGATGATACGCCCGCACTTTTTTTCACATGAATGCAACTTTTGGCACAGTTATTGCGTCTAATACATAAGAAGTGCGCTGGAAATACCACCGTCACGAACAAGAAAACAAAAACATTCATCATCATGACTTACTCAGGAAAAAGACTCTACAGATCAAACACCGAGAAAACGATAGCAGGCGTGCTGGGCGGCATTGCCGAATACTTCGACATCGACCCCACTTTGGTGCGCTTGGGCTATGTGCTGCTCTCGCTGTTTTCTGCGGCTTTCCCAGGTGTGCTGGGCTACATCATCATGTGGATTGTGATGCCACAAAATCCAGATAACGGAGCCTACCCCAACCAGCCACCACGCTTTCAGTAAACCGTGCCTCTCCTTCGGCTACGCAAAAACCATAGAATAAGGGCAAAATATGCGCTATGAGAGGGCAAAAAGCGTCCAAAAGAGGGCGATGTGCATTTTTTTTGCAAAAAAGAAGCGAAAAATTTGCAAGATTGATTGTTTTTGCCGTATCTTTGCATCGCTAAAAGCAACTGGTGCGTTAGTTCAGTTGGTTAGAATGCCTGCCTGTCACGCAGGAGGTCGCTGGTTCGAGTCCTGTACGCACCGCAAAACCCGGAAGCAATCCCGCTCCCGGGTTTTTTGTTTCTGCCCCCCACAATTTAATTCCAAAAATCATCTTCCAATTTCTCCCCATCAATGTGTAAACATGGTTCAGTGGAAAATTTGTGGGGATAAATTATGCTTTGTTGCCGAATCGGAATAAAAAACAAAAACATAAAAAACAGCCTTGGAGCAATGTGGAATGCTTCGCATTTGG
>OJAW01000324.1_pt1 | contig 36049 bp, 47 predicted proteins | sample 1589151 | NCBI WGS metagenome assembly OJAW01 (sample SAMN03283290) | human gut metagenome | biome: human-associated habitat; material: feces | host: Homo sapiens | place: Peru | collected 2012
AACTCACATTCATAGTAACTGGAACAACACTTACACCAATGGAATTACTCCTACTGATTGTTATAGTGGTTGTACTGAAATTACTCATATAGATGATAAAAATGTTATAGCTTATGACGGTGATAACGGACTGGATTATGTTCCTTTGAACTGGGGAGGAAATGGCTTTACTAAGGATAATACTATGATACTTGAAGTCAAAATTCCTAATAATAATTATTTGGCAGGTATATGTAGGAATGTTAATCGGTATTTAACAGAGGATATTAATAAGTCAAAGGTAAATTGGGGTGATGGTAGTAGGTCAGAATTAATAAATCAAAGTGGAAACGCTGTAACTCACACTTATTCTAAATCTGGAACTTATATTATTAAATCTCACGTTCATCATTATGATGTAATGCAACACGCAAATATAAAAGATTGTATAACTAGAGTAATACAGATGCCTAGATATAAAAATGGAAAAAAGGTAGATGATTTTAGTAATACATTTATGCAATGTCCTAATTTAATATATGCTGATTTTTCTAATATATTTACAGAAGGATTAACTCCTAGAACACTTAATACATTTAATAAATGTTCAAATTTACAGACTGTCGTCTTACCAAAAAACTTAGATTTGGGATATTCTGCTTATATGTTTGGTGGTTGTGGTAATTTAACTAATATAGTTAATATAGATAGTATGATAATGAAACATTGTAAACATGCACAATGGATGTTTAGTGGTTGTAGTAAGCTTGGAAATATTGATGTATCAGATTGGGAGATGAATATGCTCAACGCTGAAGGTTGGAGTTGTGCCGGAATATTTAGTGGATGTTCAAGCATGACATATTTTGATGTGTCAAGATGGAATACTTCTACTTGGAATTCATTAAATGGTATGTTTGCTGGGACTTCTATAGAATCTATTGATTTAAGTAGTTGGGTATCGACTAAAAATTCTGTAAATGGTAAAAAACATAATATAGACCTAAGTTCGATGTTTAGGGGTTGTAGTAAATTAAAACAAGTTATTGGTTTAGAAAAAATACTTGATAGTGCTGTAAATAATGTTACGTCACTATTTAGCGATTGTACAAGTCTTGTTGATATTTCATGTTTAGATAATTGTGATTTTTCAAACGTAACTAGCATATCTTATATATTTAAAGGATGTACTCAACTTACTACTATAGATTTTAATATACTAAGCAACTATAATTTCTCTAAACTATACTCCATGAATTACGCTTTTAACGACTGTTCTAATTTAACTACGATTATCTTTCCCGAAAATCAAAATTGTATAGCTTTAAAGAATGTTATGTCTTCATTAACCGGTACTAAAAACCTTATAGATATAAAAAATCTACCTTTAATCAACTTCAAAGATAATACATTGACTGAAGGACAAATTTATTATATATATTATGCTTACGGAAATATTGCCGATATAAAAGACAACATAAATATTTCTTTTGTAGATAAAATAACTGCATGGAAAGGTTTTACAGACAATGGCTACGTACCTAAATTATTTAGTAAGTTCAGTGCTAAAACTATAGATAATATAGTAAATGCTTTATACGATTATTCGTCTGTAGGTATTACTAAAACATTAGATACTAAAGGTTATATATCAAAGTTTACTGATGAACAATTGCTAATAGCTTCAAACAAAGGATGGACAATAACTTAATATTGGGAGGTACGAAAATATGGTTATAGATACGTCAAAAGGATTTACTAAAATACTGGCAGATGAGGGAAAGAAAATAACTGATAAGAAAAGGACGTTTTTTTCAGACTTTATATGTGTTGCTAAGAATGGGAATATCGAAGATTATGAAGAAGTAGGAAGAGAAATATGGAAACACTTTATAGAAGAAGAAAATCCAGATGTAATAGAATTACAGGAAAGGGTAAAAGATGTACAGAAAGATGTAAAAACTTTACAAGAAACTTCTGACACCTTAAATGAATCGCAACTTATGACAGATGAAACTGTTAATATAGTCATGGAGGCAGTTACAGACAGTGATGAAAAACATGAAAATCTTACTGATGTAGTATTATTAGCAATTGATGAAATGTATCAAATGTTAGAACCTTTAGAAGAAGATACTGCTACATTAAGTATGGATTCAATGTGTGAAGTATCCACATACTCTCTATCTGCCCCCAAAACTTTATCAAATATAAATATTAAGGAGGGACATATAATGGTACAATTATATGCTGTAATGGTTCAAAGAGGATTAAAAACTCTTGAACAAGTTCCTGCAAGATACAGAGACCAAGTTAAAGCTTTATTGGACGCTGTAGAAGAATAATTAATAGGGAGTATTCATAATACTCCCTATTTTTGTACAATGGAAATACATTTATAGGATTTTATGATTAAGGAGATGATAAAATGTTACCTATAACAAGAATGATTAGTAGATATAATCATAGTTCTAATAATAACATTACTTATATTGTAATTCATGATGTAGGAGAAACTTCTTCCGCCAGAAACAATGCAATTTATTTTAATGGAGGAAATAGAGGTGCTTCTGCCCATTATTTTGTAGACAACACTTCTATATACCAAGTAGTAGAAGATTATCATGGTGCGTGGCATGTAGGGGATGGACACGGTAAATATGGAATATCTAATTATAATTCTATAGGTATAGAAATGTGTCTAACTAATGGAAATACTACAGATACTACAATACAAAATACTTTAGAATTAACTAGATATTTAATGGCTAAATACAGTATTCCTGTAACAAGAGTCGTTAGACACTATGACGCAAGTAGAAAATGCTGCCCGATGACTTTTTCTAACAATAACTGGGCTAGATGGTACGATTTTAAGAGAAGATTAGGAGATACATCAGTACCATCTAATGTATCTTCAACTAATACGTCTTCAAGTACTAGTCCTATTGTAAAGGGACGTAATTTTGTAGGTAGTAGATGTAAGGAACTACAACAAAAATTAATTGCTTGTGGATATGACTGTGGAGGATATGGAGCAGATGGAAGCTTTGGACAAGGTACTTATAACAGTTTAATTCAATTCCAAAAAGAACATGGGTTAGTAGCAGATGGGTTAGCAGGTGAGAAAACATTTGCTAAATTAGACTCCGTTTTATCTCAAAAGAATAAGAATGTCTATAGTGGAAATAGTTGGGTAAAAAGATTACAAGAAGAGTGTAATAGCCAAGGATTCTCTAATCAATCAGTAGACGGAATACCTGGCACTAACACACTTAATGGATGTCCTACTTTGAGAGAAGGTGCAAGGGGAAATATCACTAAATTATTACAAGAAAAACTCGTTTCACTTGGATACAGTACAAACGGAGTGGATGGTATTTTTGGTGGTGGTACTACCAAGGCCGTTATTAATTTCCAAAGAAATAAGGGGTTATCAGCAGATGGAATAGTAGGTAAAAATACTTGGAGAAAATTATTAGGGTTATAAAGGAGGTAATCTTAAATGGTTTTATGTATACTAGAAACATTATCTGCCAATGATTCTAAATTTGTAGAATCAGTTTTAGTCTCAGTAGGTAGAGATGAAGATTATACAATTGAAAAATGTAGTAAAGAAAGACTACAATTACTAGACAATGGAGGTCGCCCACGAGTTTGTATTGGTGGGGAACTTCAAGGAATTATATTTTTTGAAGAATAAAAGAGAAGGATTATAATGGCGTATAGTATAGTAGTTATAAGTTCAACACACCGTATAAATAAATTAAGGAGATGTTTGTAAAATGGCAAAAGATTTAGCACATGCTTTAAAAGAGTTAAAGGACTATATCGATGTCTGTAAAAAGCTTACAGAGGAAGTAGCCAAGCTAAAGGTAGAAAATGAAAATTTAAAGAGTCAAAACATTGAATTACAACAACAAAAAGACCAAATAAACAAAGAATTAGAAGATACAAAAGCTACTTTAAAGGATAAGATAACTGAACGTGATAATCTTATGCTTGAAGTTGGACAACTAATAGAAGAAATAGAAGCAAGAGATACTCAAATAAAAGAATTAAATTCTAAGATAGAAGAATTAAATGCTAAGATAGAAGAATTAAAACAAGGTCAAGGAAATAAAGAACAGGCTGAAAAAATAGCAGAATTGCAAGCACAAATAGAAAATCTACAAGGACAAGTAAAGGAACTAGAAAATCACATAAAAGAATTAGTAGAAGAAGCTAATGTAAATTTAGACACTGCTAATCAACTTGTAGAAGAATTAAAGAATATACTAGGTATAACAGAACAACAATAATAAATTATTTGGAGGAAGATTTATGTTTGAATCAATTGAATTTACACAATATTTTGTTCCGGTGGTTGCCGCTGTTTGTTTAATTATAGGTTATATAATTAAAACTTCTCTACCATTTATTACTAATAAATATATTCCATTAATATTAGTAGTAATTGGAGTAGGTGCAAACATTTTAAATACTGGAAAAATTGACTTAGTAGTATTTATAGGGGGAGCATTTACAGGACTTGTTGCAACAGGACTACACTCTACATTTAAAGAGTTAATTAATGGTTCTTCTGATGAAAAAACTGAATAAACTTTAAATGTTAGGTGGGGTTGTTGTGGATGATACAAATATTATTGCTCTTATGGAAAAAATAAATAAATTAGAAAAAGAACAAGAAGAACTTCAAGAGAAGTTCAATAAGTTGTCTCAAGAACAATACCATGACCATAACATCATTCTCGAAGTTCAACAACAACTTAATAATGTTTGCAAAGAAATAGAGGAAATTAAAAATACCCTAACAAAAAAAATTGAAGAAGGAAATAAATTAATATTGGAACAAAATAAACTTATGATTACCAGTAATGAGAAACATTTTGATAAAATTTATAAACTTATTATGGTATTAATTGCAGCTCTTCTTATTTTAGTAGGGGTAAAGGGAATATCAAACATTCCTTGGATATAAAAAGAGAGTGAACAATACTCACTCTCTTTTTATATTATAACTATAAAAAGAATAAATTGTTTATTGACTTTGTATTAATATTACCATATAATATTAAGTAAGAGGGGGTTGAGGTATGGTCGATATAAAATATAAACTATTTCCACATCAAAAAGAATGTTTGGAATACAGTAAAACTCATAATAAATTTATATTAGGAGACCAAATGGGTCTTGGTAAAGCGTTATCTATGGAAAGTAGATTATACACTCCTAATGGATATATTCTAATGAAAGATGTGAAACCTGGAGATGTTCTGCTAGATGAATGTGGAAATAAATGTAATGTTACAGGTGTATATTATCAAGGAGTAAAACCTATATATAAGGTGACCTTTACTGATGGAAGTTCTGTAGAGTGTTGTGAAGACCATCTATGGTATGTAAATACTCCAGGAAGGAAATATGAAGGTAAACCCTATACTGTAAAAAGTTTAAAGGAACTCATTGTAGATTATAAATCTACATCTAATACAAGTTGTGGTAAGAGAGTATTCAGGAAATACCATATTCCTATAGTAAGTAATATAGAATTTGAACAACAAAAAGTATTAATAGAACCTTATGTATTAGGTGTGTTGTTAGGGGATGGGTGTCTATCTAGCGTATATTATAAATACGGTCAAACTATTCATTACTGCTCAACTGAGGAAGATATAGCACAGACAATAAGAAATATGGGGTATTGTGTTAAAAGAGATAGAAATGACCAAACCAACAATAGAATAATCTCGAGAAGTATAGTAGAAGGTTTGCAGTATTATAAACTTGACGGAAAACACTCACACGAGAAATTTATCCCAAAAGAATATATCTACAACTCGCAAGAGTGTAGGATAAAACTTTTACAAGGACTCATAGACACTGACGGTTATGTAAGTAAAGAAGGTAATCTATTCTATGACACTACATCAGAGCAACTAGCTTATGATTGTATTGAACTAATTCAAAGCTTAGGAGGTACATGTAGACTACGTAGTAAGGTTGGGAAGTATAAGAAGGATGGGAAGGAAATAATGTGTAAAACAGCATATACCCTATCAATTAATTTGCCAGAATATATAACTCCTTGTACTACGCATTATAAACTAATCAGATATAAACCAAATACAAAGTATAGACCACGTAGATTAATAGACAATATCGAGTTTGTGGGAAATAAAGAATGTCAATGTATATCTGTAGATAGTCTTAATAGACTTTATATAACCGATAATTTTATAGTAACTCATAATACACTTGAAGCTATTTGTGTAGGACTTACTAAAAAAGAAGAAGCTAGACATTGCTTAGTAATATGTTGTGTCAATGGTATGCAATATAGTTGGAAAAACGAAATTGAATCTGCGACATACGAAAAAGCTAAAATACTAGGGAGTAGAATTGGTAAGAAAACTAAAAAACTTACTATAAAAGGTAACAAAGAGAAGATAGAAGATTTACAAAACTTAGGAGACGAATATTTTCTTATTACAAACATAGAATCTTTTAGAAACTCAGATGTAGTAAACTTAGTAGGGGATTTATGTAGAAAAGGTAAAATAGGTATGTGTATTATAGATGAACCCCATTTAGGTGCTAAAAATCATTCATCTACTCAAGGTAAAGCGATTCATAAAATTAGATGTAAATATAAGATGTTATTAACAGGTACTCCACTCATGAACTCGCCCATGGATTTATATAATCTATTGAAGTGGTTAAATGTGGAAAAACATACTTACTATCAATTTGAAAATTATTATGCTAGAAAAGGAGGTTTTGGAGGTTATCAAATTATAGGATACAAACATTTAGATGAATTACAGGAAACTCTTGATTCTTGTATGTTGAGAAGAATGAAGGATGAAATCTTAGACCTTCCGCCCAAAATTTATAAATATGAGTATGTTGATATGTATTCTGAACAAACTAAATTATATAGAGAAGTTAAAAAGGGGTTAGTTGAGACTATGGACGAGATACTAGAAGTTAATCCAAATCCACTAGCTTTATTAACAGGGTTGAGACAAGTAACTGAATGTCCCCAACTAATTAACGAGGAGGTTACAAAGAGTGCTAAAATAGACCGTATGGTTGAATTAGTAGATGAAATAGTGGGAAGTGGTGAAAAAGTAGTAGTATTTAGTAACTGGGCTAAAGTAGTACAACACGCAATAACTTTAATTAATCCTGAATATAACCCTAAATTAATTACGGGAGAAGTAGGAGTAGAAGACCGACAACGAATAGTAGATGATTTTCAAACTACTGATAACTGTAAGGTGTTGCTTGGAACTGTGGGAGCAGCTGGAACTGGACTTACTCTTACAGCAGCTACTAATGTAATCTTCCTTAGTGAACCATGGACATATGCAAATAAAGAACAGGCATGTGACCGCGTTTACCGCATAGGAACTACCAACACAGTAAATATTATCACATTAATCACAAATGATACAATTGACGAAGGTGTACATGAGACAGTAATGTTAAAAAAGGATTTATCTGACGCAATTGTAGATAAAACTGTAGAAGGTTTAGATTTAAAGAAATTATTTAGAAATTTACTAAAATAGAAAGGAACTGATATAGAATGAAAGTTATAGAAGGAACAGATTTTTACACAATTACAGAAGTAGCAAAGAAATTAGGAGTATCAATTTCTACTATTAGAAATTGGGAAGACTATGAAAAAGAAGTAGGTTATGAAATACTACCACAACCAAGAAGAGATTTAGATAAAAAGGGAACTAGATATTATACTTATGACGCAATTTCTAAATTCCAAGAATTTCAAGGAAATATTGAATATGGTAGTTTAGCTATAGTTTCTCGTAAAAAATGGGGGAAACGTGGAGAAAATATATAACAGGGAAATTATTACATTTCCCTTGATTTTATAGTAATATTACTATATAATATATTATATAAATAAATTAATAAAAGGGGTGGATAATTTATGAGAACAGATTTAAGGAGGTATTTAAATAAAGATACTATTTTTCAAGCAATTGTAGTGAGAATTGGGACAAGAAAAAGTAGAAAAACGGGTAGGATATTAAGTACAATGTTAATAAGACAATTAAGAGATACTGATGATTGTATAGTGTCTGACCACATGTGGATTGATGTAGTACCTGAATTGGCGGCATTACATCCGATGTATGGGGATATAATAGAGTTTAAAGGGACACCTGAGAGTTATATTAAAGGTGCATGTAGTAGAAAAAGATACTATAATACCGGAACTATGTTTATAGATTATCAATTAAAACAATTACATGGGTTTAAAGTAATTGGACAAGTTGAAGAAGAACATAGAGAAGAATTATTAGGTTGGTATGAAAATAATATAGATACAGAGGAGTGTTAAAAATGGCTAAAGTTACTTATTGTGAATGTGATTTAATAGATAGTGGAAATGGCACTAAAATTCCTGTTTGTAAGTATTGTGGACGACCTCTATCCCCAACTATTGATTGTGATGTGGCAAAATTAGACGGAATAGGGATTGCAATAAAACTATATGCGAAATGTTATACCTGCGATAAGGTACAATACTATTATGTAGACTGTAATATAGAAAATCGTTTTACTGTAAATTCTAATACAAAAGAAGAAGTAATTGAGTCAGAAATTTCACATGAAGATTAATTGCAAGTTAAATTTCCATTACTTGCAAACTGGAGGTTATATATGGTAGAGCATTTAATAGATTTATTAAAAAATAGGTATTTGAGTTTACAAGCATTTGATGAAGTTAGAAGGGACAATATTTTAAGTATTATGAAACAATTAAATATGTATAAAGCTATGACACTCTCAGAATTGCGTAAAGAAGCAGTCAAACAAGGTAAAACCGAGGTAGAGATATTATTAAATTCTGTGGATAATCTTAATGAGAATAGAATAATCTTAATTTCTCAAATAGAGGAACTGGGAGAATTGATATATGAATTAAACTACGAATTGGGAGACATTGCAGAAGAACTATATAACTTAAATACAGAGGAAGATTTTGAGTACTATGAAGATTGTACGAGAACCTATATGGAAGACTGTGGTAATGATACTACAATTTCAGTAGATGATATTCAATTAATTGAAATCGAAAAGTGTTATGTATTATTTATCAAAGATATAGCTTTTACAGTAATGTTAAAAGAGGAAGATATTACCGAGGAAGAAGTTGCATATTTATTTAAATATCATGAAGGAGAATTTTATATTGCAGATGTAAATGGTTTTTTAGACCATGTTGAAATTCATAGAAACGATAATTAATTTAAATGGAGTCAGAAGACGATATACGAGGTTTTATTTTTAAACAATAAGTTTATCGTCTTTGGTATAAAAACGTCTGAGAATTGAAGAGAGAGGGGAAATAGAGGTATGTCAGATATAAAAGAGTTTTATGAGAAGAATAATGAAAAGAAATATATTGAAAAGGAGTTAAAAAATCTAAGGGGTCGTATAATCGACCAAATGGGTCTACAAGATGAATTAATTGAAGAAGAGTATTTAGTTACTTATAAATCAAGTTACTCTTATACAGTCAATGAGGAGGGTTTAATAGAGAGATTATTAGAAATTGCTAATTCTACGCCCGACCCTATTTTAAGAGAAAAGATTTTAGACTCACTAGAGGTTAAACTGACTCTAAATAGCGAGAAATTAGAAAGTTTAATTTACAATGGATATATTTCAGAAGATGTTGGAAAAGACTTTACGGAAACTAAAGAGACTAAAAGATTTGTAGTTAAGAAATTTAAAAAGTAAAAAAAGAAGAAGTATCACCTTCACTAAACTGGAGGGGATACTTCTTTTAGTTATCGTCCACAATAAACTGTGGGAGATACTTCTTGATTTCTGTCAACACATAAATAATGTACTACAGAAATCGAAATGAACATGTAAAAAAAATAAATAGTTACAATAAGGGATAAAATTGCTAACTAACTTTACTTTAATAAATACATTTTCCAGAGACAAGCCATATTTATTCTCACATTTAATATTTTATCCCCAAAATTTATTTTTATACATGAGTGAACAAAATTTAATATTACCTTATAATATTACTATACAATAAATAAAGACACTGAATAAAACTCACTACAATCCATTCTAAGACGTTTTTTATTTAGCTATATAATTTATCGTCTTCAATATAAAAACGTCTTAGAATTGAAGACAGTGAGGAAATAGAGGTATAAGAAAAGGAGGTAAATAAAAATGAGTAATGACATTACAGACAACACATTCTTTGAAGTTCAAGCAGAAAAGTTTTATCAAAAGAAAGTAGAAGTAGCTAGAGGAGTTATAGAACTAGGTAAAATATTAAAAGAGACGAGAGATGGGTCAAATAATTATCATGAGTTTGAACAATGGTTAGATGACGAAAGAGTTGGATTCAATAGACAACAAGCGAATAAATATATCCGAATATATGATGAACTTGGATTACAGTGTAATCCGATTTTAGATAATTTAAGTATGAGAAAACTATACACTCTAGCTTCAGCACCAGAAGAAGTAAAGGAAGATGTAGCTAATTCAAAAGATAAAGAAGAAGCAGAAAAGAAGATTAAAGAATATGAGGAACAATTAAAACAAGAAAAACTAGCTAAAGATGTATTAATAAAGAACAATCAACAACTACAAGAACAATTAGAGAAAGAAAAGAAGACTAAGAAAACAGAATATATCACTAATGAAGTAGTTGTCGAACCTTCTGATTATAGTTTCATCAAAGATAGATTACATGAATTAGAGTGTAGTAATAAAGCGTTAGAGAATGAAAAAGATGAAGAGATTGAAAGATTGAATGATGAACTAGATAAATATAGGCAATTGGATATGTGTCAACAAGATGTAGAAGATAGATTAAATAGACAAGTTAAGATAATAGAAAAACTAGATAGGGAAGACGAGATACTAGAAAGTTGGGGAGAGGTAATGGGAGAATTAGATTTGATAATAGCTAAGATAAATGTCGTAAGTAGAAGTACTTACTCTTTAAACAATAAAGGTGAAAATGCGATTAAAAAATCTGCTCTATATTGTAGTAACAGACTTAAAGAGATTTACACATATTTAGACGAAACTTTTGAGCCAAGTACTGTAGATATTAATTGTGTAGAACCTGAATTTGAATGTATAGAGGGGGAATAACATTGTTAAATAGTGAAGTTACTAAAGCAGTAACTATAGTAGAAGAAAGTGTACGTCAAGTACATGGAGAAGAGTCTATGGAATTCAAACTCATAGAAAGTTTTATTAAAACAGTCGGAACTTCTATCGAGGAAAATAAACAATTAAAAGATGAAAATAAATATTTATACCACTATGGAAGTAAGACTGATTGGAATGGAGACATTAAATATACTAATCTCAGTGACTTAATGAGAAACATCCCTCGAAGTAATTGTAAAGCATATTATATAGTCACTAAATGGGGTAGAAAACAATTAGTTACAAATGCGTCTAGTGCACAAATATACATGGAGCAAAATGGATATATTGCTAAAAACAAAGTTACTAAATTTTATGAGATTACCTCCAAAGGTCTCCCATATATTCACTCTATAACTAAAAAGGGAAATACTATAACATTGACTCCTCTTGGGGTAAAGTACTTTACTGATTTATTCGGACACTATCCTAGAACTAAATCTCGTAATTTATTTTCAGCCGTGAAATCAATACTTAATAAATAGTGACTGTCTTAGAGGTAAGTTTAAATTCTAACTCAGTGAACAATTCCCATTATTCTCCTATAATATTTATTATAAAAAATTGGAAAAATAAAAAAAAATAAAAAGGGTGAGTATTTTGTTTATTATTGTATATATATTATTAATGTATAATATATATATATTAATGTGTAGAATGGTGCGGATAGCACCTCAGACCTTGATTTTAGAGGGAGGTAACGGTACCGGAAATTTTTCTATGGACTCACAAAGGGGAGTCAAAAAATCTCTATGGACTCACAAAGGGGAATGAAAATAAAGTCTATGGACTCACAAAGGGGAGTCTATGGACTCACAAAGGGGAATGTAAGTGATATTGAATACCACATAGTTAAAATTATGAGAAAGTGAGACTATGACTACATTAGAGAGATTTTTTAACTTCCGAAAGAGAAATATAGCAAATTCTATGAACTCACAAAAGGGAGTCTATGGACTCACAAAGGGGAGTCTGTATTATGGTATAGTTTTTATAGGGGGCGAAAGGAATTATTTATGAATCAAAGATATTTAGGAAGTTCAAAGGATGATTATTTTATGGTAACACAACCAATGACAAATTGGTTAGGGATTGTAGCTTCAACAGTTCCTAATTCAGTTAAAAATTTAGTGATGTACACATTTATTGCTACTGATAGGTTTTATGGAGGAGATACCAGTATACCTGTAACTGAGGTACTAATAGATGAAATTAATGAGTCAGTTTTTAGAATGACTATTCCTTCCACCGATTTACGTAAAATATTAAACGCTGATTGGAAGAATGGTGTAGCACATATGGAACAGTTAATAACAGGTAAAAACCGTACAAAAGAAGATATGCAACGTGTAGAAGAGTTTATGAGTGGGTTAGGAGAAGTTAAATTTCAAAATATTATCGGAGACCAATTTGTTTTAGCGAAATTTACATCTACCGTTGTATATAATCTACGAGATGGAAGTATGGAAATAGATGTTAATAAGAGATTTATAACATATATGAGAGATTTAAACAGTTATAGTAAAACTTATGGATATATGGAATCTCTATCATCTTACGCATTATCTCCAAAAGCTTTAGCTTTATATAGTTTTATTTGTTTAAATGATAAAGCTATTGAAACTCAGAAGATTAAAGATGGAATTGAGTATACTGGGGTTTTATTTAGTGATTTATGTAGGATATTAGGACTTACAGGTAGAACTGGTAACAGAACTAGAACTATTAAAAATAATATAGACGAGATAAATTTAAAATTAAATCTACACTTAAATGTTAGATACATTTATAGTGGAAAGACTTTAAAAAGAGCCATATTTTATTGTGAAAAAGGGGGAGTCCATATGGCAAAATATTTTGAAAAGAAGAAACCATTACCAAGAGTAACTAATGCATTAGTTGAACTATTTAAAGTGAAATATGAAGGATATTATGGAGAAACTTGCAAGATTAAGAGTGAGAAATTGGACTATGAGTTAAGACAATCTTTTGAAATATTTAATCTTAATATATATAGTCAAGAGGATAGAGATTGGTATGAACATAATGTTTTAGATGATTTATTTAAAAAATATGATGACTTAGGTTATTCCGAAGGTAAAAAATTTGGGGCAGGACATCTACATGTAGATTGGTTAATGGTAAGTTTAGTAAATGGAATTAAAAATGAGAAAGTTAAGTATAATAAGAAAGAGGAAGTAAAAGCAGGCGAAGTAGATAAAGATAAGTTTGATAAGTTAAATGATGATACTAAACTAGCAGATGATGAAGTGGAGGAATTTTAATAATGTATACATGGAGTATTAAAAGGGATAATTGTCCCTTTCCAGAGGTTTTAGAAGAATATGGAAGTAAATGGTATACTACTATTTATCATCAATTTGAACAGAGTGGTATACCCGATAATCTTATATATGCTCCAATAACCCTTAAACCTGAAACTAAAGGGGAGTTAGAAGCGTACCGAGAGTTAAGAAAAATACAGAATAATATTGCTGAGTTTACAGATAAAGGATTAAATGTATTTATATGTGGGAAGACAGGAACCGGTAAAACTTCTTTTGGAATCAAATTATTAAAGGAGTATATTAAAACTTATTATTATATTCATCCCGATGACTATGGACATCCTACAGTAATGTATGTAGGAATGCCTAAACTAATTCAGTTATTTTCCATTAACCGATATTCTATAGAATTTACTGAGTTACTTAGAAATATGTCTGAGTGTTTCTTATTATTATTGGATGATGTGGGTTATATAAATTTATCTCAAGATTTTACAATGATACTATATAATATTGTACAATATCGATTAGAAAATCAACTATCTACTATCTATACTTCTAATGTATCAGGGTCTTTAAGTGATGATGAAAATGTAGAAACTACCAATTTATATAAAAAATTAGGTAATGATTTACTGTACTCAAGGACATGGGGAAGTTGTAGACCAGAACATCATATACTATTGACTGGTAGGGATAGAAGGGGGGATAAATAATGGCTCAACTTACGATAGCAAACGCACATATACAAATGATTAACCTTCTATTAAGCGATGGGAATTTAGACGAGTATAAAAAATATAATCTAACTCCCGCTATGTTTGGGGATTTTGCAAGTTTAATGGAAAGAATATTGCAATTTGAAGAAGAATATAAAGAAATGCCTGTAGTAGATACTGTAATAGATTGGGACGAAGATTTTTATATTTGTGAGGAAGTTCAAGACCCTCAACTTTTAGCCAGACAGTTACAGGTAGATTATTTTTATACTCATGAATTCAATAACATGTTAAATAAAACTATATCTAATGCACAACTTGAACCCGAAGAAGCAATGCAAAAAATGGCAGAATTTTGTAGAAGTCATACAGAAATAATTTATGGAAAGGTTAAAAGTTACAAATATCAAGAACAGGCAGAAGAACAAATTGAAGTATTAGAAGATATGGTAACCCGAAGAGATGTTATAATACCGACCGGTTTTGACTCTATTGATAAGGGAATTGGTGGATTACGAACACTTAAAGAATTATGTATAGTATTTGCCAGACTTAATCAAGGTAAATCTTGGGTGGCTTGTAAGATGGCAGTAGAAGCATTAAAACGAGGAAATAGAGTATTATACTATTCAGGGGAATCTCCTGTGGAACACGTTAACTATAGATTAGATACTTTATTATTTGGATACCCTAACAATAAGTTAATGGTATATGATTTAACTGAAACTAATTTGAAAGATTATAAATCTCTAAGATTAGCTAATAAGAACAAGTATAATGGGGAAATAGAGATAGTTACTCCAGAAGACCATCTTAGTAATAAAAAATTAACCGTAGGGGAACTAAGAGGAATTTTACAACGAGGACAATATGATTATGTAATAATTGACCAATTATCTGAAATGGAGGAAGACGGGAAACTTAGTCAAAATACTAAGTTAAAATATAAGAAGATAACTGACCAATTGGCTCACTTATCTTCCGAATTTAGAACTCCAATTGTATTAATGTGTCAAGCAAATAGGTATGCGGGAGATACAGGAACTGAGGAAAATGAGAATGAGTGTCCTGAACTTAAAGATATTGCAGATAGTGATGACATTGCTAGAGTCTGTACTACTGCAATCTCAATTTGTCAACCCAAACAAGGAGAACTAAAATTAGAAGTTAAGAAAGCTAGGTTTATGGGAAAGAACACTTCCGCAAGATATTCATGGAATGTAAATATAGGGGAATTTGAAGAACTTACTAGTGGAAAGGCGGACAACCTTAAGCCAAAAAGACCTCAAAGACCTCAATCAACTAATTCAGAAGATGTATTTTAGGAGTGAACAATTCACTCCTTCTTTTTATATTATAGGTATAAAAAGAAATAAATAGTAGGGAGGACGATTATTAATATGGATAATCAAAGTAAAATTCAACTATTTACAAATGAAGAATTAGATATGAAGGTACGCGTAGTAGAGATTAATGGAGAACCTTGGTTAGTGGGTAAAGATGTCGCAGAAGTTTTAGGGTATGCTAGACCTACTAAAGCGATTCAAGACCATGTTGATGACGAAGATAAAGATGAAATCCCAATTTGGGACTCCATCGGTAGGAGACAAAATACCCCAATAATTAACGAAAGTGGATTTTATTCTTTGTTACTAAGAAGTAAATTACCCGAAGCTAAGAAGTTTAAAAGATGGGTTACATCAGAGGTACTTCCTTCTATAAGAAAACACGGAATGTATGCAACAGACGATTTATTAAATGACCCGGATTTAATGATAAAAGCTGCAAATAAAATAAAGGAAGAAAGGGAAGGTAGACTAAGGGCTGAATCCCAAGTAAAAGAATTAACTGATAAAGTAGTTAAGTTATCAATTGACGTAAATAATTTAGAAAAACGTACAGTAAAAGGTACTACTCTAACTGATATATCTTGTTGTACAGATACTCCTAGAAGATTGATAGAGGATTACTGTTTTAGTATGGGTTGGTATAGTAAAAAGAATAATGAAGTAATAATACATGATATTACTTTAGTTATAGCTACACGTAGAAACGCAATTGAGTTTACTAGTAAGGGTGCGGAAATATTAATTCAACAATTTTCTAAGAATGGTAAACTATTTTAGAGTGAACAAATTTAACTATTTATGTATAATATAACTATAATAAAATGTGGAGGTAATTATTATGATACGTTTTAGAAAACGAAATGGCAAAGAGTGGCGAAAGTATTTTGCAATCTTACCTAAGAAATTTGTAACATCGACCGAAGAAATTTGGATATGGTTAACTTTTTATGAACGTTGTTATAGACACGAAGGGAATTGTCAATTTTTAGACCGTTATACTGTAAAAATTGACAATATAATATATCATTTGGTGGAGAGTATATAATGATAACAGTTAGTGGATTATCAATACATGTAGAAGTAGCCGATGTAATAAATCAATTAATATCTGAGGGTCTATTAAGTAGTAAAACCTTCGATAAGAATGATTATATTATGGTGTGTTGTCCTTATCATAATGAAAAAAATCCTTCATCATCAATAACTACACATACTATTCAAAAGAGGGATAGAGTAGTACCTATTGGATATTTTCATTGCTTTGGATGTGGTTCATCGGGAAATTTATTTGAGTTTATATCTCAATGTTTAGGTAAGCATGATGGAGGATTTGCAGGTATAGCTTGGGTTAGAAAACATTATACTGTAGAAGAAGCTTTGGGTTCATCTGTTAATATTCCAAGTAAATTAAATAGAAGAACTAGATTAAATAAAAAACATTCTGTAATTACAGAAAATGAATTAGATAGTTATAGAAATATTCATCCCTATATGTATGAACGACATTTGGATGATTACTATATTGATTATTTTGATATAGGGTATGACCCTAACACACAAACCTTAACCTTCCCCGTGAAAGATTTACAAGGTAATGTGGGATATATTTCACGTAGAAGTGTTAATAGTAGATTTCATATGCAGGAGACAGGAGAGATTAAAACAGATTTTATTTGGGGAGCGTATGAATGTATACAAGAGATTCTAAAAAATGGTAGAGAAGAAGTGTATATATGCGAATCCGTATTAAATGCTATAAGATATTGGCAAGTAGGGAAACTAGCCGTAGCACTTATGGGAACAGGAGGAGGAAATCAATATAGATTATTATCGAGAATACCTGTAACTTATTTTGTTACTTCATTGGATTGTGATAAAGCTGGATATACTGGTACTTCAAAGATACTAAATAGTTCTTACTTGAAAGGTGTAAACATTAGACAGATACAATATCCGGATTGGGTAAAAGAAGAAGGAAAGGATATAAACGATTTAACTGATGATGAAATATTAGAATTAACATATGATTGGTATATAGGGGTTAGAAAGGTGGGAAGATAGTATTTTGGTGTTTGTGGCTAATATACATTGTTTTGAATATCATTTTTCTAATATATATCAATTGGAAAAGTTTTTATTAGAAGTATGGGAGGATTATGGGAGTTGGTTTCCAATAGTAATCGAGGTTATTAAGAATGAGAGAAAATGATGTAGAAATTTTAAATTTATTAAAAAATCGAAAGTATAATAATAGATTAACACGTGAAGAAGAAAATAAATTAAAATTATTATTAAGCAAAAAGGAGTGTTAATTTAATGGCTACAGTTAAAGACCAAGTTTATATGTATTGTAAAGACAATGAGAGGTTATTTAAGAATCTTTCCAAAAATCAAATTGCTAAGAAAGTAGTTCGTGATTTAGGAGTACCTTATAATACTTCTGTAAAATATGTTCAAGAATATTATAAAAATATATATGTCAACGAGGGGGAGGATTTAAGTTTGAGTGATGGGGTTATGACATCTTTACAGGAAGCATTTATTAAAAGTGGGTATGTAGTACCAGAGGTAGACGAAACTGTTGAAGACGAAGATGAAGTTAAAGTTGAACGTAATGAGACTATTAATGATGAAAACACTAGTAGGGAGGTATCTGAAAATAAATTAACTCCCGAAGAAAGATTAGATAGAACTACAGTAAATGTAGGGTTTATGAGTGGAAGTAATTTTATAGGAAGGTTTGAGTTAACTCCTTATAGAGTTGTTCAATATGTACCTCAAGGGAAAGACGAGCAGGGAAATAGGAAAGAATCAGCTAAATTGTTTTTTGATAACGAAGAAGATTTAGACACTTTTTATAGAGATATGAAAAAATTATTTCAATTACAACAAATATTAAAGGGGGAATAAATAATGGCTACAGTAGAAGATTGGACTTTTGATAATGGTATTGCAGATAACTTTGAAGAACATGTAAGACAGTCAGTACCTGGGTATTCTATGTTTGAAGATTATATAGTTAGTTTATCACGTTTCTTTATACCATATAATGGCAAGGTATTAGATTTAGGGGCAAGTACCGGAGAGTTAGCCGAAGCTATTTATAACTGCAATAAAACTCGTATTTCATTTTTTGGGGTTATTGATAATTCAAATGATATGTTTTGTAAACTTCAAGAAAGGTTTAATGATAATTATTATTTTGATTGTTGTAAAACTGATATATCTTACGGAATACCTATTAGTGAAGACTTTGACTTTATTGTAGCTTCTCTAGTACTACAATTTATTCCATTAGATAATAGACGTATTGCACTAGAAGACTGTTTTAACCATTTAACAAATAATGGTGCTATGATAGTTGTAGAGAAAATATTACAAGAAACAGGTAATGACCAAGCTATGTTTGATACTATTTATCAGTCAAATAAGTATTTTAACGGATTAAATCCGCAACAATTATATGATAAGACTCAATCTTTAGTAGGAATTATGACTCCATTAACGAGTGAGGAAAATGAAGAAATGTTTAAAAAATGTGGGTTCAAGGTTACTCCATTTTTTCAATTAGGTTGCTTCAAAGGATGGATTTTAAGAAAATAGGAGGAAATTTAATGAGTGATTTACGAGACATTTTAGATACTGCAACATTAAATGCGACTATAGGATACAATGGTAAGGTAGGTTTGTTATTAAGTGGGGGAATGGATAGTCTGTCTGTTCTTCTAGCTTGTTTAGATATAGGAATAAAACCTACTTGCTACACGTTTCATTTAAAAGGGGTTATAAGCGAAGACTTACAGTCTTGTCGAAAAATATGTAATATTTTTGATACACAGTTAGTAGAAATCCCTATATCTTTTACATCTGAGTCAATGTACAAACTATCCAAGGAAATTATATATGATAATATCGAAAGTGTCTACTTTAAAAATCATATAAAAACTTGCGTACAATGTCAAGCATTAATGAGTTTTGTACCTCAACATGTAAAAGAAGATGTAATATTGAGTGGATTGAATGCAGACGATTTGTGTTTTAATACAAGACTATATGGAAAAATGAGTGCTAATAAAACTCTTAGTGGAATAAGGAAATTAAACGAGACTAGATATATTGATACTCATAATGATTATAGAGGTAGCTATAAGTTTTTTGTAGATATGTTTGCTAAGTACAATATTAGATTTGTAGATATTTACAGAGATGACCAAGTTAGAGAACATTTTTATGGGTTATCATACAAACAGTGTACGTCTCCTAAACCTAAGTACCCAATTTACATCGCATTTAGACAAGAGTTTGATACATGGGACTTACTAAGGAAACCTAGTTCATTTCAAGTGAATTCTGGGACAAGAGAACTATTTGAAGAATTATTAACTAATAATCCTAAAATAAATGTAAATAAACATAAGACATGTGTAGGTATATTAAATGATATTTGGAGAGAATGTGAACGTGATGGAGGTAAGTTTAGGTAATGAGAGTTATGTATGTAAGTCATCCTTTTCAGAATAAATATTCAAATTATAAGAGAATACAAGAAATTGTAGATACACTAAATACTACGTATGTAGGTAAATATGTATTTATCTGTCCTGTACTAGAATTTGGTAGATTATATGGAAGTAGGAAGTACGAAGATGATATACAAGCTTGTTTAGAATTACTTGATAGATGTGATGGTATAATAATGTGTGGCGATTGGCTGCATAGTGATGGTTGCATGGCAGAATATAGATTCGCCAGAAGTACTAAACATTTAACTATTTCTGAGTTAGCACCATTTTTAGAGAATATAGATTAACAAAAAATAGGGAGTGAACAATTCACTCCCTATTTTTATATTATGAGTATAAACGAAATAAGTAGTAGGGAGGTATAAAATAAATGAAGTCTTATAAGGATTTAACGGAAATAGAACAAATACCGTTTAATGGGTATAATGCTTTAGGATTCTTTGTAGGAGCAGGAGGTAGTTGTCTTGGTGTAAGAGCGGCAGGAGTTGAAGTAAAAGCAGTTAACGAATTTATTCCAGCAGCTATTGAATGTTATAAAAAGAATCATAAAGGAGTAAAAGTATTAGAGGGGGATATAAGAAATATAACTGGAAAACAAATGATGGAACTAGGGGGAATAACTTCATGTGATATAGTATATGGAAGTCCTCCATGTGCAAGTTTCTCTGCAAATGGATTGAAAGAAAAAGCTTGGGGGAAGGAAAAGAATTATTCAGATACAACTCAACGAGTAGATGATTTATTCTTTGAATTTATAAGAGTAGTAAATGAGATAAGACCAAAGGTCGTAATTGCCGAGAATGTAAAAGGGTTGACCCAAGGAGAGTCTGCTAAAGTTCTAGTAAAGATTAGAAAAGAGTTTAGAAAAATAGGGTATAAAATAGACTGTAAAGTTTTAGACGCAAGTAAATTCGGAGTACCTCAAAAAAGAGAAAGATTAATATTTATTGGTGTAAGGAAAGACTTAGGAATAAGTCCTACATTCCCTTTAGGTAATGGTAAATATATGACTTGTAGAGAAGCTATAGAGGAATACATGGATGATTTAGAAGGGGATATAACCTTTTATAGTAAAGGTACGAGGTTACGAGAAATGGTAGATAATTATCTACCTCCTTTAGCTGGGCCTAAGGAGATAAAGGAGATACAAGAAAAGTATTATCCTAGCATATTTGAATCAGCTTTCAGAAGAGATAAATGGGATGTACCTTCATATACTGTAAGTGCACAACACGCTTTAATGCACCCGATGTTAAATAGGTGGATTAGTGTGAGAGAAGCTAGAAGATTAATGGGGTTTCCAGATGATTTTGTACTGGATGACACTCCTAGCAAGAATTACGAAAGATTAGGAAGAGCCTTATGTCCTGCAGTAATGGAAGAAGTGGTGAATCATGTATGTAAAAATGTATTAGATAAGGTGAGGGAAAATGAAAATAATAACGCAAACTAGATTGGGGTTGAGAAAGACCTACGAACTCGATACAAAAGATATAAAACTAACTGGTAGAAATTGTGTAGGTACAAACCTACACAATCTTTTAAAAATTCCTAAAACAGAAATAATTATTGATGTGACAGAGTGAACAAATTGGAAGTTATTTCTATATTATGAGTATAAAAAAATTGGAGGTAGCTAAAAATATGGGTAATGAAGAACTAATCAAAATCACAACCAATGAACAAGGAGTACAATGCGTAAGTGCTAGAGAGTTACATGAGGGATTAGAGGTTGGAAGAGATTTTACAACTTGGGTAAAAGGAAGGATAAATAAATATGGTTTTGAGGAAAATGTTGATTTTACTAAGGTTTCATTGATTCCCCAAAATGGGGGAATCAAAACTGGTAGAGGAGGAGACACTAAATCAGTAGACTACATCATCACAGTAGACATGGCAAAAGAATTATGTATGGTAGAGAATAATGAACTAGGAAGAAAGTTCAGAAAGTACTTCATAGAATGTGAAAAGAAATTAAGAGAGATAACAAGTAATCCAACTTCTATACTAAGTACAGATGATATAGGTAAGATAGTAGAAGAAAAAATGAGTACTTACCTTGAAACCAATTTATTACAACCACTAGAAGATAAAGTGAATAGGTTAGAAGGTTTAATCGGTATCAGAAGTAAGACCGTGTTTGACTACACTAGATATATAAAAACTAAATTAGGTATTACAAGGATAAATGAGGACTATAAGTCTATAAAGAGAATACTGTTTTATGAGTATAACATAGATAAGTGGGAACAGTTAACTTATAACGACGAAGTAATAGATAGAATAGATGAATTGTGTGAAAAATATAAACCTAGAAAACAAAGGAGTCTATTTAATCTATTTAAAAAGGGGGAAGATTAGTATGGTAGATAAAACATTAATACCAAAAATAGAAAATGCTATAGGGTGGAAATTCAAAGAGTATCAAATAAAATATTTATTGGGAGACAAAACTGTAGAGATAAGAGGAACAGGAACTCAGATGAAATTAGCACAATTAAAACTAGCTTTAGATTATAAGAGAACTATTACTATGATTGAATTAAATAGTGGGAAGTTCAATCCAAAGGGATTTAAAAATACTTCTCAGTTTGTAAAAGGTTTCTTAGAACTAAGAAGTCAATTAAGTGATAATAAATTAAAGGTTTGTAAAATAAAATAAGGGGTTGAAGTTAATGGTAAATATTATACCTAGACACAGAACACCTGAGAATAAAGAATTGGAGGAATATATACAGTCCAATCTAATATTAACTGATACTAATGCGTATGGCTATTTTATTCCTAATTCAGTAATTACCGAAGTAAATAAAATGGGGTACAGTATATACTGGTTGGTTAATGAAGTAATATACGAAAAAATATAGGAGAATACCCTTACTATTGCAAAAATGGTAAGGGTGCATATTTTTACAAATATTTTCTAAAAATGTGTGGACAAGGGTAAAATATTATAATATAATATTAAATATAGACAAGGTATTGAGGGACACAATTAAATATAGATTTATGAGGGGGATTTTATCAGTATGAACACTTTTGAAAACTTTAAAACTTTATCAAGAGAGTATACAGGAGGACACGATGACATCTCATTGGTTAAAAACTTTAAAAACATTAAAGAACAAACTAACATTATTGCTTACATTTTCTGTAACAACTATAAACTTTTTACAAGTAAGGTTAGTAAGTTCGATTTTCTTATCAGTGAAGATGACAGGGATTCATCAATTTTAGAAGGTATTGTAAATGGGTTACAAAATTTTGATATTTCAAGGGGTACTAAGTTAATACCATATATCACTAATTGCGTATACAATTCTGTTAGAACAGAGGCTCAAAGGGTAAAAAAGGGAGATTATGAATATTTAATAAAGTCAGAGAGGTTTGAACAAGAAGTGGACAAGAAGGATAATTCAATGTCTTTAGATGAAGTTGATTCAGAGATTGCGATTGCTTGTTCTACAACAGATACTTATGAATATGAGTTAGTATCTTTAATAGAATCACTAAACTTAACTGATAAACAAAAAGAGTACTTATCTTTAATCGTATCACATCCATCTCTAAAGAGTGTAGACATTGCTAAAATATTAGGGGTAGGTAGAAGTGCTATTGCTATGTACAATAAGAGAATAAGAGAAAAGATAGTAAGTTTTGGACTTGCTATATAGAGTATATAAAACTAAGAGGTACACTATATATAGTGTATCTTTTTTATTAAGTATAAGTGAACAAAATTATGAAATTTCATATATTATAAGTAAGATGTAAAAGGGAGGATTTATACATGATGTTAGTTATAGGTTTAGACGGATGTAGTAAATGTCAACAAGCTTTGAACTATTTGGATAAGAAACATATAAAATACAGATATGAAAACTATGACGATTTAAGTAAGGTAGAAAAAGATTACTATTTTGAATTAGCTAGAAAAGCAGGACATGCACAGTTCCCTATAGTAATAAATGATTATGGTGAGGTTGTCCCTAAATACGTTTACATGAGAAGGTAGGAGGCATTAACATGATTAGTAAAGTAAGAAAAAGAGATGGTAGAATTAAGGACTTTGATTCACGAAGAATAATAGAAGCTTTACGAAAGGCTTTTGAAGAACTTGGGTACACTAGTAGTTATGAATATATAAATGTTGCAGGTTCAGTAGTCATTAAATTGTCAAAATTAGATTCTGAAATTTGTGATGTGGAAGCTATTCAAGATATAGTTGTTGAAGTTTTGCAAGAATCATATCCCGAAGTTGCAAAAAGATATGAAGAGTATCGTTTGAAAAGAACCGAGATTAGGGAAGAAAATTCTAAATTAATTAAAAGTGTAGAAGGATTATTAAATTTCAGTAATGATGAAGTAATGTTAGAAAATTCCAATAAACAAGCACAGTTAATATCCACTACACGCGATTTAATGGCTGGAGAAGTATCTAAATTTATTGTCAGAAAGATGATACCTAAAGATATATTAGAGTTACACGATAGAGGAATAATCCATCTGCATGATATGGACTACGGTGCTAATGATTCATATAACTGTGAGTTAGTAAATCTTCAAGATATGTTAGATAATGGGACTGTTATAAATAAAAAAATGATTCATAGTCCTCATACATTAAGAACTGCAATGACTATTGCTACTCAAATAGCTGCTCAAGTGGCTTCAAGCACTTACGGTGGACAGACAATGACATTATCACATTTAGCACCTTATGTAAGAAAGTCAGAATTTGTGATACGACGAGAAATAGAGTTAGATTATCCAGAACTATCTAAAGAACGTAAAGACAAAATAGTGGAACGAAAATTAAGGAAGGAAATTAAGGATAGTGTTCAACTATTTAATTATCAAATATCTACAATCCAAAGTACGAATGGTCAAGCACCTTTTGTAAGTTTAGCTATATATTTATCTGAGAGACCTGGGTATGAACGTGAAGTAGCAATGTTGGCAGAAGAGTTTTTTAATCAAAGAATTGAAGGTATGGAGAATGAGAATGGTGTTAAAGCCACACAAACGTTCCCTAAACTGTTATATTTCTTAGATGAAAATAATACGTATGAAGGTAGTGAGTATTTCTGGTTAACTCAATTAGCAGTAAAATCTACAAGTTTAAGGATGAACCCTGATTATATTTCAGCTAAGAAAATGAAAGAAAACGTAGGACATATTTATCCATGTATGGGCTGTAGAGCATTTTTAAGTCCTTTTCAAGATAAAGATGGGAATTGGATATTCTATGGAAGGGGTAATTTAGGTGTGTGTACCATAAATTTACCTCATGTAGCATTATCTGCTAAAGGTGATATAAATAAATTTTGGGAAATATTAGATGAAAGATTGGAAGCTTGTAGATGGGTTGGTGAATGGAGATATAATAAAATGAAGGGAGTTAAAGCAAAAGAAGCACCTATTTTATGGCAACACGGTGCGATTTCAAGATTAAACCCAGAAGATGATGTAATAAAAGCAATAGATGAAAAAGGATTTACAGTAACATTAGGATATAGTGGAATATATGAAACAGTAAAAGTGTTAACAGGTAAATCTCACACTACTGATGATGGATTTGATTTAGCTGAAAAGATAATGATTCATTTAAGGGATAAATGTACTGAATGGAAAACTGAAAAACCTTGGTTAAGATTTGCATTATACGGTACACCTCAAGAATCCACAACAGAAACTTTCTCTAAAGCTTTAATTAGAGATTTTGGGGAAATTGAAGGTATCTGCGGTAAAGGTAAGTTATGGGTAACTAATTCTTATCACGTAGATATACAAGAAGACATAAATGCTTTTGATAAATTGGCAATAGAAGGGGAATTACAAAAGTATTCAACAGGTGGAGCAGTAAGCTATGTAGAGACCTATAATATGTCAAAAAATCAAGAAGCTTTATTACAAGTAGTTCAATATATGTATGAAACAATAATGTATGCAGAAATTAATTTTGAAAGTGATGTATGTGGAGAATGTGGTTATAGTGGTGTGATGGATAATGACCCTAAGACTTTAGAGTGGGTATGTCCTAACTGCGGTAATAGAAATCAAGATACATTAAGTGTAGTAAGAAGAACTTGTGGATATTTAGCTGAAACTAAATGGACACCTGGAAGATTATTAGACATATTAAACAGAGTAAAACATTTATAGGGGTATTTATATGAACTATGTAGATATTAAAAAATTAGATGTAGGGAATGGATTTGGTATTAATGTTAGTGTATACTTTTCCGGATGTAAATTCCATTGTTTAAACTGTCAGAACAAAGATTTTTGGGATTTTAATTGTGGTTATCCTTGGACTAAAGAAGTGGAAGACCAGGTAATCGAGTATGTAAAATATCCTTATGTTAAACATCTATGTATTCTTGGAGGAGAACCACTACAACAAGATTTAACTGTTTTAAGAGATTTTATTATAAGAGTAAAAAAAGAATCGGGAAAAGACGTTTTAATGTGGACTGGATATACTTGGGAAACTATCCTTAAAGACTCAAAAAGATTAAATGTGGTACGTGAATGTAAAATATTAATTGATGGACAGTTTGTACAAGAAGAAAAGGATTTAACCCTGGCTCATAAAGGTAGTAGAAATCAACGTGAAATAAATGTAGAAGAAAGTCTAAAGAAAAATAGTATAATTTTAGTGGGATAAGGGTATATTTTACCCTTATCTTTATTATACTTTAATATAAAAGATTTGGTGGGAGTAGATTTAATATGAAACATAGAATTTTACATTTAGCTGATATGAATGTTGACACAATAAATTATGATTTATTATATAGAGCATTACAATGTGGATTTACCGATATTCAAATATCCCCAGTACAACCTATTAGAGAAGAAATAACAGATTGGTGGAATTTATATCAACCTACGGATATAACTGTAGGTAATAAAATTGCAAATATTAATAGTTTGAGAAATCTTGCAAATAGGTGTAAATTAGTAGGTCTAGGATTAATAGTGGATATAGTGACACATCATACTACTACGGACTTAGGTAGAAGCAATTTAATTAGACTTCTTTATGATGAAAGTAGATTAGTTCAAAATTATGAGAGTAGGTATGAGAGTACTCATTATAGAGTAGGAGGTCTTCCTACATTGGATATGTGGGGAAGTAAATTGCAATCTAAAGTTAATACCTTTATACACGAGTTAATAGATTGTGGAGTTACTGGGTTAAGATGGGACGCATGTAAACATATCGAATTACCATGTGAGGGATGTGACTTCTTTACTAATACCATGCAAAGGTTTCCTGAGTTGTTTCAGTACGGAGAAGTAATATTTACCCCACATGACCTATTAAAAAAATATCAAGAAATAATGATAGTGGGTACAGAAAATCCTCAAGGAACAGATGACAGTAAGTGTGTATTGTGGGTAGAGTCTCATGACTCTTTTAGAGAAGGTTGGAGTAATCATTTAGATAGTAATACCGTAGTAGCAAATTATTATAGATTATTGAATGAACACCCAAATGCTAATACCCTATTCTACCAAAGACCTTACGATAATTCGTGGAAAAATATAAAACATTAAATTTTAAAAAAGGGAGTGAACAATATCACTCCCTTTTTTATATTATGAGTATAGTAAGTAGTAATGGAGGTTTATAAAATGAGAGTAGTTGTTAATGATTCATGTATCAAAGTAGGAGATGTTGTATATTATGGTACTAGGATATGTTGGGTGATATATGACATATTCAACGAAAAATATCCAATTAGGTTAGTTGATTTAACAACCGGTGATGTTGTTGATGGTTTTACATCTGTAAGTGAATTAGAAAAAGACAATCAGATTCAATTGTACAGTAAGGCTAATAGAGTTGTAGTTAGTTTTGATTTATAAGGAGGTAATATGGGACTGATAATTGCATTAATAATAATCTTTACACTTAAAAGAATTGAGTTTAATTCTGTGGACTGAATATTGGATTGAATTAGATTTACGGAGATTAAATATGGAGGGTTTAAAAGATAATTATGAGAAAGTTATTGATAACAAGTTTATTGTGTATAAGTACAATATTTATGGTAAGTTGTGGTGATGGTGTATCCTATCAAAAGGACAACACTACGAGGGGGAACTTCTCACGTGCTGTTACAGATGATGTGAGAGTGTTGGAGGGGGACTATTTTGATAGTAATTTTGAATTGTTGTCTTATGAAGAAGTAGATAATGTTGTTTCTATTTATATAGTTAAGGATAAAGAAACAAATAGAGAATATATAATTACTACCGGAACACAAAGTATATCAATGATAGAAAGAATTAAATAGGAGGTGATTCTAATTGGACGCTCATCTATTTAGGATAATGATAGATATTACAATAAAAATAGTTGCAATTATAGCAGGTATTGCGTTGCTATTAACAATTAAATATAAAAAATAGGAGGGTTTAAATGAAGGGAGTTATAGATAATCCTTGTTGGGAGGATATACAATTACAACAATATTTTGTATTTGACGATAATATTGGAATTGTTGCATGGAAAGAGAGTGAAAGTAAAAGTACTGTAGATGATATTGTATATGTAAATGCTAGCGCAGTAATTGATATACAAGTACTATATGGTTCTCTACGTGATAGATATATACGATTAACTAGAGAACAGTATGAACAATTCTATCAAGATAAGACAATTGTTTATTCCCAAGATAGTTACTGTATTAGATATGGGAAACTTTTACCTTATACAGAAGATGATAAAAAACAATGGTGGGAAAAATAAGTGGTTTATGGAGGTTATAGAAAGTGAAGATAACTAATTTAAAAGTATATGATTTATATGAAAGCATTGTAGCAAGTGGTTATGCAATGAGAACAGATGATGTTACTTCTGAAACTATAGAAAATGAAGTATCCTTGGTTAGACAATATATAGATTGGTACGGTAAGTGTAGTGTAGCAAGAAGTGCAAAAGAACCTAAAGAAGTTAGAGATGGGTATACGAGGTGGAAACAACTTGTATGCAATCATGTAAGGAGAGCAATAAATTTAGGTAACTGTAAAGTAGGTAGTGGACATGGCAATTATTTAAATGGGATTAGGGTGTCTTTTGATTTAACTATGACAAATAAAGCTTGGGTAGAGTGGGAAAGGTATCACTTTCAAGATATAGTTAGTTCTCAAAGTACTATGCACAAAATAACAAAATTTGATTTGAAGTCTCAATTTAATGAATACGTTTGGGATGATACCATAGAGAAATTAGAGAAGAAATGTGATGAATATAATCAATTAGAAGACAAGTCTTCTGAGTATGCTAAAGAATTGTACTTAGAGATATTATATAATACTCCAAGCGGCATAGAATTAACTGCCAGAGTTACAACCGATTATAGTCAATTAAAAACTATGTACTATCAAAGAAAAGACCATAGATTACCAGAGTGGAGAGAGTTTTGTGAATACATTAAAAAGGAATTACCTTTGTTTAAAGAATTATGTCTAGGGGAGTGATTATAAATGTATAGTGACGAACATTATATAGCTTTGTTACGTGATAGAGATGAAATGATTGCTGAACTTGAGAATGAAATTAGTGATTTACTTTCTAGGATAGACTTATTAAATGATGAATTAGAGACATGTGAATCTGAAATAGAGAATTTAAAGTGTGAGTTAAGATTACATGAAAGAAATAGATTAAATTATTAAAATTTGGAGTGAACAAATAACTTACAAATTCTATATTATAAGTATAAAACAAGAAAAACTTCAAAAAATTAAAAAGGAAAGGTGATTTTAAAATGGCAAGAATCAACATTAATAACTCAGGAAAGTATACAAATAACGGAGGAACTACATTCTTTAGTCTACCAGATGACGGAGATGTAGCAAAAGTAAGATTTTTATATGACCAAGAAGATGGTAGCGATTTAGATTATTATCTAGTACACCAAGTAGAATTAAATGGTAAAAAGAGATACGTGAACTGTCTTGCAGTACAAGAAGATGGTAGCTTAGATACTCATAAATGTCCTTTATGTCAAGAAGGTAATATGAGACAAGAAAAATTATTCTTACAATTATATAATGAAGAAACTGATGAAGTTCAATTATGGGAAAGAGGTAAAACTTTTGTACCTAAGATTCAATCTTTAATTAATAGAAAGAAACACTTAGTTGCCCAATCTATTGAAATTGAAAGAAACGGTAAGAAAGGTAGCCAATCAACTACTTACCAATTTTATCCACTAGATGTAGATGAAAAAACTTTGGAAGATTTCCCAGAAAAAGTTGATTTATTAGAAAAATTTATAATTGACGCTACTTATGAAGATATGGAAGCTATTATAAACGGAACTTATAAGGTAGCACATGAAAATAATAATGAAGTAACTAGAAGAGATAGAGGGGATAGAAGTGAAAGACCTTCAAGACCTTCAAGAAATAGAAGAAACACCGAAGACGATATATATTAGAAAAGATAGGGGATAGCAATATCCCCCCTTAATAATAAAAAGGAGGATATTATGTCAGGTTGTAAGGGTTGTAAATATATTAAAAATGAAATAGGTTCGTATCCTTGTAATAGGTGTATATGTTTTAATTATTATGAAACAGATATTACCCAAAGTGAGAATAAAGTTGAAATAAGAGTAGGGGATGTTATACAATATAGTGACTCAACCTCAGAGGATACTAGGTTTGGGAAGATTCTAACTATATACAATAGTATTATAATTCCTAACAAATTAATCGTTGAAGTTAAAAGGATGGGTGGGTCTTTTCTAAACCCTGTAGGAGTTGAGATATTGCATATAGATTTACAGGACATTGTTAATGTATATAGAGAAGAGAAAGAGTTGATAGTAAATCTGAATAGTAGTAATGATAAAGGGAGAAAATAAATATGGAGACTAAAATGTTAATGGATTTATGTACCGTCTTGGAACAATTTGGGGGAGTTGTACGACATGCTAATTTTCAGTCTATAGATGGATGTCGTGGCTATATGGACTGTAAATTTTCCGTAAGAGGTAATTATTTTGCATTTCGTTATATGTATAATAAATTTGAGGACGAAAAAACTGTATTAAGTTTATTTTCTAACTTTTTGATAAATGAAGTGTCCGGACAATTTAATGTTTAGTTAAAATTTGGGGAGTGAACAATCACTCCCTTTTTTATATAATATTATATGAAAGAGGTGATAGAATGGCAACAAGGTCATTATTTGGAGGTTCTTCTAATAGAGCAAGTAGAAGAAGTAGACTAAAGGAAAAACGTAAAAATGATGAAACTAAGTTGAGGATAAAGGGTGAGACAAATACTATATCGGGAAAAATAGAATTAGCTAGAAGTACTGTAGAAAGATTATTGGGATATTTAAGAGATGAACTTATCTGTATTACCGAGGAGGAGGAGTTAGTTAGGTATATAGATACGTGTATTAAAGATGTAATAGTTGGGATAGATACCGAGACAGATTCTTTAGACTGGTTAGGGGGACACATAGCAGGTCTGTGTTTATATTCGGAATCACAAAAAGGTTGTTATATACCAATTAATCACGTATCATATATGACCGGACAAAGATTAAAAAATCAAATATCTCAAGAAGTCGTAGGAAGAGAATTAAAAAGATTAGTAGATAGTAACGCTAAGTTTATCTTTCATAATGCGAAGTTCGATAAACATGTAATAATCCACAATTTTGGATTTGATATAAAAGCATACTGGGACACACAAATAGCAGCTTGTTTATTAAATGAGAATGAACCTCATGGGTTAAAATATCTGTGGAATAAATATTGTAAATCAGTTACCGAGGAAGAAGAAAGTCAACCAATCGCAACGTTTAGTACATTATTTGAAAATGTATCGTTTGTGCAGGTGCCATTAGATATAGCACCGTTATATGCAGCAGAAGACCCAGTAAAGACATTTGAATTGTATAAATTTCAAAAGAAGGTATTTGAACGTAAGAGTCTAGCGAGAGTATATAAAGTATTTACCGACATAGAAATGCCAGTATTAGAGGTTGTAACTGATATGGAAGAGACGGGGGTTGTATTAGATGTAAATCTAGGACAACAATTATCTGAGAGGTATCACGGATATTTGAAGAGAATAGAAGGAGATATAAATAGGGAATATGAGAAACTTAAACCTATGATTGTAGAGTTTAAGAGTAAGAATAAATCTTTGGGCGACAAACTAGAAGACCCTATAAACTTCGGAAGCACTACTCAGTTAGCTATATTAATATATGATGTATTGAAACTGGAATCTCCGGATAGGAAGAGTCCGAGAGGAACTGGCTCAGCTATAATAGAGAAACTACAAGATAAAGCAGACATATTAAAGTATATAACTGAATATAGAGAGATGGGTAAACTGTTAGGAACTTATATAGATAAACTACCTAACTGTATTAGTCCAGTAGATAATAAACTACATGGGTCATATAATCAATTAGGTGCTAAGACTGGTAGATTTAGTTCATCCGACCCTAATTTACAAAATATACCATCACATCCAAAGAAGTTAACTGACGGTACAGTAGTAGATGCAGGTAAAGATATAAGACAAATGTTTAGTGTTCCCGAAGGTTATTGTATGTTCGGAGGAGATTTCAGTGGTCAAGAAGTTCGATTAATGGCAGATATGTGTGGAGACGAAAATATGATTAAATCATATATAGAAGGTAAAGACTTATACTCTACAATAGCAAGTTTAGCATTTGATAAACCATATGAAGAATGTTGTGAGTTCGCACCAGACGGTAGTAAGAACCCATCTGAATATAAAGAGAGAAGAAGTCAAGCAAAATCAATAGTATTGGGTTAATTTAGGCCCCTATAAATAGTGATGTTTATAGAAAACCGAGAATATGCTGGAATCCCCTAAAGACTTTAGTACCAAAGTGTGAAAATCTAAAGTATGTGACAATGGGCAATCAGCAGGGATAGACCGTTTAGGTAAGCCCCCAACGACTACCAATCGGTAACTCAATGAGTTAATGGTATAGTCTACTCCCCTAAAAAATATCGGGAAACCGAGGGTATTAAGGATAAATTACGGCAGAGGTATTGATAGTATAGCAGAACAAATCAATAAGACTAAGGAGGAAGCACAAGAGATACAAGATAAGGTATTTAAGTCATTTCCAGGTATATCCCGATTTATAGAAGAGAGTCAAGAAATGGCTAGAAAAACTGGCTACGTAGAAGATAGGTGGGGTAGAAAGAGAAGACTTCCAGATATGCAATTACCGAAGCTAGATGTTGTGGTAGAAGATATAACAAAATTACCTCAATATAACCCACTTGCAGATGAAACGGAACTAGAGAACTTAGAATACGTAGATGATGAAACTTGGTATTACTTTATAGATAAATTCAATGGCTGCAAATGGTATAGTCAAAAGAAGAAAGTGTGTCAAGAAGCAGAGAGTATGGGATATAAAATTATAGATAACTCTAGGAAAGTAGCTGATGCAGAAAGACAATGTGTAAATGCTAGAATACAAGGAAGTGCAGCTTCACAGGCTAAAATAGCTATGGCTAAAATATACAATAACAAAGAATTTAGAGAATTAGGTGGGAGGATAATACTTCAAATTCACGATGAAATTATATGTATATGTCCAATACCTAATATAAAGAGATGTAGTGAGTTATTAGCAGATATAATGAGTAATGCAATACCAGATTGTAATATCCCATTTCCAGTCGATGTTACCTGTAATCTACGTTGGTATGGTAAGGATTATACGGAGAATGAAATTATAGAGTTGTATGAAAAAGGAAAGTTAGATACAATAGAAAATTTATATTAAAATAGAGTGAACAACTCCCTTACTTTTTCTATATTATTACTATAAGAAGTAAGGGAGGTAAAAAAATGAGTGGTTTCTTTATAGAATATAATTGTAACCCTAAAAAATTAAATATTCAAGATTGTGTTATCAGAGCAATGTCTTTAGCATTTGATAAAGACTGGAGACTACAGTATCAAGAATTAGTAAGTTATACTTTAATAGAGAGTCCTGGTTGGTTATGTAGTTATCCACAGTCTTTTACTAATTACCTCATAGATAAGGGGTGTGAGGAATGTACGCCATTTAAGGTAGGAAGAAGAAAAGCCAGAGTATTAGATTTACACAATCATGAAAAGTTTAGTAGGGGAACTTATCTAGTATTAATAGATAGACATCTAACGTGTGTTAAAGATAATCATTTATATGATACTTGGAATTGTGAAGATTATATAATAAGAAAAATATGGGAGGTAAAAGATGTTTAAACCTAATTTAGACCAACTTGAAGATGTTTTAGATTTAATTTATTTTAAATGTCCCGAAGAAGTATATGGAGAATTAGCTAATTTTCAATCGGATTGTCATTGTGTTGATAGGTGTTATGATTGTTGGTGTAAGGCAGTTAATAGGTATCAAGAAGAACAAAGTTTAAAAAGTATGAATGACGAGGAGGATAATTAATGCAAATTAATCATATTTATCAAGGGGATTGTATTAACTTATTGGATAATATAGATGATAATTCAATAGATTTAGTTTTAACTTCTCCTCCTTATGGTACAGCAAGAAATTCAGGCGATTTGGGAAGGTCACTGAAAAATCATGAGAGACGTTATGATGTATTTGAGGACTTCACATCTAATGATGAATATTTAGATTTTTCAGTACGTTTATTTGATAAATTAGATAGAGTAATAAAGTCCAACGGTTGTATTTTATATAATATGTCATACTCTTCTGAGAATCCTACACTATTATGGAAAACTTTAACAACTGTGATGGATTATACAGAGTGGATGACCGTAGACGATATTATATGGAAGAAAAAGAGTGCTTTACCTAATAATGTGAGTTGTAATAAGCTTACTAGAATTTGTGAACATGTTTTTGTATTTTGTCGTAAGCATGAATTACAGTCATTTTATACTAATAAAAAATGTGTAAATGACGGACAAGGTGAACAACTTCGTTATGAGAATATATTCAATTTTATAGAAGCAGCTAATAACGATGGTTCAAATCCGTATAATAAGGCAACGTATTCTACTGAACTATGTACAAAACTTTTAAATATATATGCAAGACCTAAATCCTTAGTATTAGACCCTTTTATGGGAACTGGTACTACTGCAATAGCTTGTAAGAAATTAGGACATAGTTATATAGGAATGGAATTATCTCAACAACAAATTAATTATGCAAATAAATTATTACAACATACAAGAAAGCAAAATAAACTATTTTAAAATGTGGAGGGTATAAATTAATGAGAATTAAAACTAGTGTATTACAAAATTTAGTGAGAAAGGTTAGTAAGTGTGGAGTAAATAAAAATATCGGAATTACTGAGTATTATTATATTCAAGGTAAAGATGGACAATTGAGTGTGTTAGCTACTGATGGAGTAAATTATATAAAAGCTAAAGTAAAAGAAGAAGTAGACGATATAGATGTAATAGTACAAGCTGATACATTTGCAAAAATTGTAGATAAGACAAGTAAAGAATTCATTGAATTAAAATTGGAGGAAGACTGTTTACAACTTGTAGGTAATGGAACTTATAAAATACAGATTTATACAGGAGAAGAATATCCTCAACCCGATTACTCAAAATTTGATAATATAGAAGGAATTAAAGTGGGTATTGACGATATAAAATCTATTAGGGCAAGTAGAAAGCTACTGGGACAATTAATTGCTGCTTGTATCATAGTCTTTTATGGAGGAATACTTTTAAATAATATTACGGCTTTTGGTTATACAATTGATTTTGGGATTTGGTCTTATCCACTGACAATTTTCTTTATAGTAGCTTGTACTAATATTATTAATTTAATAGATGGCTTGGATGGTTTATGTGGTGGTATATGCAGTATTTTCTTTTTAACTATTGGTATAATTGGTTTCTTTCAAGGTAGAAGCGGTAGTCTT
>OJAW01000325.1_pt1 | contig 35885 bp, 35 predicted proteins | sample 1589151 | NCBI WGS metagenome assembly OJAW01 (sample SAMN03283290) | human gut metagenome | biome: human-associated habitat; material: feces | host: Homo sapiens | place: Peru | collected 2012
CAGTCCCATTCTGTACATAATACTTTTCACCTTCATACTCAGCGAGTCCTTTAAAGTCTTTGTTTACTTCTCCATCTGAATAATAGACAAACTGGTTATCTTCATACATAAGTCCTGACTTTGGTGTAATCACATCTTCTGTTGTTTCATCATCTAATGCATAAACAGAATGATTCAAAGCAAGAGGTACCTGTATAACCATAAAAGATAAAATCAAGCCTAATAATAACTTACTTAGCTTCTTCATGAAATGTCGCCTCCTTTCTTCATATTAGGATTATCATCCCATATATATTTTACCCTTATAGTTATTTATAATCAATTATTTGTATTAGATGGTATTTTTATTATATTTTGTGTTGAGATACTCCTCTAAACATATCCCTTTATCCACTTTTTTTAGATAAATAATTTTTCTCATGAAAATATCCTCCTAATAGGAGGATATCAATCATATTCATCATTTCTAAACACGTTTACCATTGACTACTTTATAGTAGGTTCCTTTATTGTTTACCTGGGCATAACCATTGAAGTTCCAGTTAATTTCACCATTCTCTACATAGAAATAATTACCAGTATGATAGACAAGACCTTTGTAGCTATAGTTGATACGTCCATCTCTTACATAGTACCAAGTACGTGAATGTTGGAATAATCCTGTATAATTCCAATCAATCTTACCTTTCTTCACATAATACCAAGTACCATAATAATAAACGACATCAGTAAAATTCCAATCCACTTCACCATTTCTTACATAGTACCATGTATCTCCATATTTCACTAAGTCAGTATAAGACCAATTGATCTTACCATGGTCTACATAATACCATTTCTTATTATAGAGAACCAAACTGCAGTAATCCCAGTTGATTACACCATGATCAACATAGAACCATTCATTATTATAATAAATAAGTCCTGAATGACTGTAATCTATAACACCCTTTTTAATATAGTACCAAGTACCATCTTCACTTTGTGCAAGTCCTGTATAGTTCCAGGCAACCTCACCATTCTTTACACAATATTTTATCTGATAGTACTGAACTACTCCATTGTAATCCCAATGAATCATACCTTTATGAATATAGTACCAAGTGTTGTTGTAAAGGATTAAGTTGCTGTAATTCCAGTTCACTGAACCTTTTTCAAAATAGTACCAGTTATTCTTATAGTAAGTTAATGCAGTGTAAGTTTCATCTACAACCCCCTTAGTGACATAGAGATAATTTCCACCATTCTCTACAACACCTGTATATTGTGGATTGATTACACCATTCTCGATAAAATAACGTTTACCGTTATATTTATAAATACCTGTATAACTCTTATCTACCTGACCATTCTTAATATAGTAGTATTTTCCATCCTGTTCATAAAGATCATTGAAATTATAATCCACCATACTATTTGAAACATAGTAGAGTGTACCATTTGATTCTACGATTCCTCTATGATTCCATCGAATCATACTACGATCAACATAATAAATTGCTCCATTGTATTTAACAAGATTTGTATATGTCCAGGTGATCTTCCCATTTTCTATATAAAACCAATCACTATTGAAATAATAGAGACCGGTGAATCCCGTATCTACTTTTCCACCTTTTATATAATACCAGGTATCACCTGTATAGAATAAATCATTAAATCCATAATCTATCTGACTACCTGAGAAATAATACTTTAGACCATTATAATCTGCCACATTATTATACTTCCAGGTAATCATACTGCCTTCTACATAATAGATTTTATTATTGTAAGGGACAGCTCCATTAAATGTCCAGTCCAATACCCCTTTATTGATATAGAACCAGTTCTTATTGTAGTAATAGAGATCAGTGAAATTCTTGTTCACCTTACCCGCATTCAACATATACCAGTTCACACCTGATTGAGTGAATCCTGATTTAGATGTATCCACCTTACCGTTCACAACTAAATAGTCTTCACCATTATAGGATGCAATACCATTATATGATTTATTAATCTGGTTATTTGTATAGTAATATAAACCACCATTTACTTGATGTAATCCATCAGAATATTGAGGTTTATTCACATTAGATAGACCATTAAATGTCTTATAAGCATAGTTCAAATCTACACGTCCTGAAATTCCAGGTACGCTTCCCGTAGAAGAACATTGCCACATATCATAAGTACCACTATAAGTACAAGTACTGTTATATTGTGCAACCCACTTCGTCCAATTAGAGAATCGACTATCAGTTAAGTAGTTCGTAAACCAATCCTTGCTGGCATAAATACCTACTGTATATCCTTTTGCGGCAAGCTTCTTACAGAATGTTTCTGCAATATCACCAATGCCTGTCTTACTCACTTTATTACGCACTGCATATTCTTCTAAATCATAATAAACAGGATAGCTTAACTTCTTACCTTGTAATAAGCGAATCGCATGATCTGCTTCACTAGAAGCCTTTGCGACAGTATCTGCATAAGAATACAAATACACACCATAAGGAATATTGTTTTCTACACATCCCTTTACATTCTCTTCCCATCTCTTGTCATCCTGAGATGTTTCATTTGTACCATATCCACATCGAATAATCGCATAATCAACACCTGATTGTTTTACTCTTTTCCAATCAATCTTTTCATTATGGGTACTTACATCAATACCCTTTGCGATAGCTTTTGAATCCTTAGGCCAGGAAGAATCAACTGCCGCACGTGAATAGAGACTCATAGAATGTCCTTCTCTAGTTTCTCCATCTGCATATCTAAAACTATTCGCAATATCATTATTTTCGTTATCACTAATATCTTCACTATAGGATGGTAGAGATGCATTACTTAATACCATAAAACAAGATAAAATAATAACCCAAAACTTCCAGAATGTCTTTTTCATAAATGTACTCTCCTCCGTATATCAAAAAATTTTAACATCTACATTATCAATCATCAATTCAGGTAAAATAATTCACATAATTTCCTAAAATCAACAAGAAATGAAAGGGCCATGCATATAATATTTTCTTTTGTCTGTTTGATCTCTAATCGTTCAATTCATCCATTTAGTTCACATATTATTATGGTTTTAACTACTCTTTTTTTGAATTCTTAGACATCTATATTACTTATGATTCTATTATACCATTCACATTAGAAATCGATAACCCCCTTATGAAAGTATTTTCATTCTTTACATATACATATACTCTCATTTGTATAGAATTTCTTATTCATTTGTATTTTTTCTTTACCTGATGTATATTGATACCCTAAGAAAGGAGAGAGATACAATGAAAAAGAAAGTATTACGTATTCTACTCGCTCTATTAATCATTTCATGGATGGGACTTATATTCTTTTTCTCTAGCCAAACAGGTCCAGCAAGTGCATCTTCTTCTCATTCTGTCTTATATCTATTAGGACATATTTCAAAAAGTCTTACAGGACATGATTTAATAGCTGCATTATCACCCACAGCTTTTGGTTTCCTAGAATTCATTATTCGTAAATGTGCGCATATGTTTGCGTATTTCATCTTAAGTATTCTCACAATGTCACTTTTGTTTACATATAAAAAATATCCTATACGCTCTAAAGCATGTCTATCTCTACTGATCAGTTTTCTCTATGCTTGTTCAGATGAGATCCACCAATTCTTTGTAGGAGGGCGCAGTGCCAGTTTTAAAGATGTTCTTATAGATTCTACAGGTGCATGTATTGGAATACTTCTTACAATCATCATTTATACCATACTAAAAAAGGCACAGCATCATTAGCTGTGTCTTTCGTTTGGATTGAATTCTATATACTCATAGGAGTCTTCATCGGTATAATGCCACCATTCACCCTCATAGCCAATAAAGCCATACTTCTCCATCGTTTCTTCTAATAATAGAACATGATCAAGAGGACTTCCTCTTAACCATGAATAATCTCTACTTGCTTTACTAGTAAAGTCATCAAACTCTGTAGGCATATCTATTTCACTTCCATCGCTCTTTACTAAAGTGACATCTACGACATTTCCAAAGTTATGTGTTTTAGGACCATTTGTGGGATCAGCAACAAACTCATCATCATGAATCAGTTCCCAGAAATACTGTTGTGCAGTAAATGGTCTATAAGCATCCCAGATTTTAAGGCTATAACCTAATCCTTTTAATTCTTCCTGAACCTTCTTAAGTTTAAGTGTTGTACCTAATCTTAAATACGCTTCATCAAAATCGTATACTTTAGTATGAGTAAAGTTACGTTTTGTCGCATAACGCAGATCCTCATATATATCAGGAATATAATCTTTAACTCTTACATAATCATCGTTCATACTATCTCCAAAAGAAAATCCAGGGAATTAACCCTGGATCTTAGTAATTGTTTTTGACATGAATACGTGTAATAGCCTTCTTTAATGCAATTTCAGCACGCTGATAATCGATATTTGAATTCTTAGATTTTAATCTCTCTTCAGCTCTTGCCTTTGCTTCTTCAGCTCTACGTAAGTCGATTTCTTCTGGTGATTCAATATCATTCACAATAAGTGTAACAGTATTTTCACCATCTACATAAACAAATCCACCACCAACAGCAAATTCATATCTGTCTTTATCAATCCTATAATTCATTTCGGCGATTTCCACACCACTCGCCAATGGCATATGGTGAGCAAGTATACCCATCTGACCATCAGTTGTTCTGATGTTCAGAATATCTACGTCTACATCCCTGTAGGTACCTTTAGGAGTGACGATATGTAAATGAAATTTACTCACTTAAAGTTTCAGCTTTCTTTACTGCTTCTTCAATAGTACCTACATTATGGAAAGCCTGCTCTGGTAAATCGTCATATTTGCCTTCTAGAATTTCTTTAAATCCTTTTACTGTATCATCAACATGTACATACTTACCATCTAAACCTGTGAACTGTTCAGCTACAGTAAATGGCTGTGATAAGAAGTTTCTAATTCTTCTTGCACGTGCAACGATAAGTTTATCTTCTTCACTCAATTCATCCATACCAAGAATTGCGATAATATCCTGTAATTCCTGATATTTCTGTAACATCTGAGTTACTCCATGAGCCACTTCATAATGTTCTTTACCAACAACGTTTGGATCAAGACCTCTAGAAGAAGAGTTTAGTGGATCTACTGCAGGGTAAATACCTAATGCTGCAATACTACGATCAAGTACAACTCTTGCATCAAGGTGTGTGAATGTAGTTGCTGGAGCAGGGTCAGTCATATCATCGGCAGGTACATAAACAGCCTGTACTGATGTAATAGAACCCTGTTTAGTTGAAGTAATACGTTCCTGTAACTGACCCATTTCAGTTGCAAGAGTTGGCTGATAACCTGCCTGAGATGGAACACGTCCAAGTAGGGCAGATACTTCTGAACCAGCCTGAGTGAAACGGAAGATATTATCGATGAATAGTAAGACATCCTGTCCCTGTTCATCACGGAAATATTCCGCCATAGTAAGTGCTGATAATGCAACTCTAAGTCTTGATCCAGGTGGTTCATTCATCTGACCAAACACTAGTGTTGTCTTATCTAATACACCACTTTCTTTCATTTCATAATACAAATCATTACCTTCACGAGAACGTTCACCAACACCGGCGAATACTGATAAACCGTTATGTTCAGTTGCGATGTTGTTGATGAATTCCTGGATAAGAACTGTCTTACCTACACCGGCACCACCGAATAGACCAATCTTACCACCCTTGATGAATGGACAGATCAAGTCTACGACTTTAATACCTGTTTCAAGAATTTCAGTTTCTGTTCTCTGATCAGCAAATGTAGGTGCTGATCTATGAATTGGCATATGTTTTTCTTCAGTCAATTCATCTTTACCATCAATAGAATGTCCTAATACGTTGAACATTCTACCAAGTGTTTTATTACCTACTGGAACACTAATAGGTGCATTAGTATCCACAGCATCCATACCTCTTGTTAAACCATCAGTAGGACCCATTGCGATACATCTTACAATATCATCACCAATATGCTGAGCAACTTCTACAGTTAACTCTTCACCATGGTTATCAATTTTGATGGCTGTATTTAGATCTGGAAGATCTTTATCAGCAGCAAACTGTACATCGACAACTGGACCCTGAGCCTTGATAATCTTACCAATATTCAAAGCCATAAGGCACCTCCTTCTTATTGTGCATTGGCACCAGCAACGATTTCACTTACTTCACTTGTAATCGCGCTCTGACGTGCCTGGTTGTATTTTAATAACAACTCATCTGTTAATTCATTTGCATTGTCTGTTGCGTTCTTCATAGATGTTCTTCTAGACGCATTTTCTGCAGTCACTGATTCAATCAAGTAACCATAGATAACAGCCTGTAAATACATCGGAATTAAGCTTCCAAGTACTGATTCAGGACTTGGTTCAAACAATGTATCTTTATGGAATTTCTTATCAGAGACAAGATCTTCTGCCTTAAGTGGAAGAAGAGTCACATCTCTAGGTACGAAAGTTAAATCATTCACATATTCTGTATATACAATATGAATAGACTTAATTTCTTTTTTCTTATAGCCTTCTAGAAGTGACGCCACTAATCTCACAACACTTCTAAAATCAAGGGTCGTATTAAGGTCTACATAAGTACCATCTACTTCACCTTTAAAATGTTTCTTAAACTGATTTAAGCCTTTATTACCAATCGCAATAATCTTCTTGGCATCATTCACTGATGCTTCAACCTGCTTAAAGATATTAGAGTTATATCCACCACATAATCCTAAAGTAGAGGTGATAACAATATAAACATCTTCCCCCTTATTATTTAATACTAAATAAGGAGAATCAATATCATTTCCTGCAGAAGATAAGATCTGTGCACAAGTATCCTTTACCTGTGTATAATAAGGCTTCATGTCATTCAACTGATTTCTAGTCTTAGAAAGCTTAGAGCTAGCAACAAGTTCCATAGCTCTTGTGATTTTCTTAGTAGATTCAATTGATTTGATACGACGCTTGATGGCTTGCATCTGCCCAGCCATAATTAAGCCTCAGCTTTCTGTAAGTTTTCGAACTGAGTTGTATAGGCCTTAACAGCTTCCTTCAACTTAGCAGTTAATTCATCAGATAATACTTTCTTTTCTCTGATTTCATCAAGAAGATCACTATGTGCAACAGCAAACTTCTCTACTAAACCATCCATGTACTCCTGTACCTTTTCCACTTTAACATTCTTAACGAATCCATTTTCAAGTGCAAATAGAGTAATGATCTGATCAATAACATCTCTTGGTGCATACTGTGCCTGTTTTAATACTTCACGTACACGTTCACCATGTTCAATCGCATTCTTAGTTGCTGCATCTAAGTCAGAACCAAACTGTGCGAATGACTGCATTTCTTCATACTGTGCTAATTCATACTTCAAGTTTCTAGAAACCTGCTTCATAGCCTTGATCTGTGCTGTAGAACCTACACGTGATACAGATAAACCTGTATCAATGGCAGGTCTGAAACCAGCATTGAATAATTCCTGCTGTAAGAAGATCTGACCATCAGTAATAGAAATAACGTTAGTAGGGATATATGCTGAGATATCCCCTGCCTGTGTTTCAATGATTGGAAGGGCAGTGATAGAACCTCCGCCATTTTCTTCATTTAAACGACAAGATCTTTCTAATAGTCTTGAATGTAAGTAGAATACATCACCTGGATAAGCTTCACGTCCTGGTGGTCTCTTTAATAATAGAGACACTGTACGATAAGCTACGGCATGCTTACTTAAATCATCATAAACGATTAATACATCCTTACCCTGGTCAAGCCATTCTTCAGCAATAGCACAACCTGCATAAGGAGCAATATACTGAACTGGAGCAAGTTCAGAAGCTGATGCAGAAACAACAACAGTATAATCCATTGCGCCTGCCTTCTTTAATTTTTCAACAACCTGTGCAACTGTAGAGTTCTTCTGACCAATTGCAACATAGATACAGTACATATCCTGACCTTTCTGGTTGATGATTGTATCAACAGCGATAGCTGTTTTACCAGTCTGTCTGTCACCGATGATTAACTCACGCTGACCTCTACCAACTGGAATAATTGCATCAATAGTAGTGATACCAGTCTGTACTGGCTGATCTACTGATTTTCTTGTCATAACACCAGGAGCCACTCTTTCGATTGGTCTAGTCTTTGTAGTGATAATTTCACCCTGACCATCAATAGGCTGTCCTAAAGGGTTAACGACACGACCAAGCATTGCATCACCTACAGGTACTTCAATGATCTTACCTGTACGTCTTACTTCGTCGCCTTCTTTAATTTCGTCCGCATTACCTAATAAAGTAACACCAACACTATCTTCATCTAGGTTCATGACCATACCATAAACATCACCTGGGAAAAGGATCAATTCACCTAGCATTGCATTGTCTAAACCATGAACAACACTGACACCGTCACCAACAGTCATAACTGTTCCGACGTCTTTCTGTTCCATGACATCATCATAATGCTTAATCTGCTCTTTGATTAAAGCACTGATTTCATCGGGTCTTAATGCCACTTGCGTCACCTACTTTCTCAACAGCTCAGTCTTGAGCTTGCTGACTTTGTTCTTTAATGAGCCATCATAGACACGGTTCTCAATCTGAACCTTAACACCACCAATAAGTGTCTTATCTTCAACAGTTCTTAAAGTAATTGTTTTGTTTTCTTTCTGAGAAATCGCTTCTTCAATTGTCTTAACCTGTTCATCGCTTAATGCGAAAGGTGTGAAGATAACGCCTTCCTCGATACCAAGATGCTTATTACTCATCTTAATAAAGCTTTTTGTAATAGGCGCAATGTATCTTGTTCTTCTTTTCTTTACAAGCAGTTTAAGAAAATTCAATACATAATGATTTACTGAAGTGCCAAAACCTTTATCGAGTAATGCACACTTTGCTTCATCATCTACAAGCACATGAGAGAAGAATTTTTCAAATTCTGGATTACTTTCTAAAACTGTATCAACTAGTTTCATGTCTGCTAGATAATCTTCTAGCGCATGATCTTCTAACGCTAACTGATATAAGCTTTCAGCATAACGTTCTGCAACATTTGCATCCATTAGTTAATAACCTGTTTTACGAAATCATCTACTAAAGCTTTATTGGCTTCAGTATTCATATTCTGATCCATGACTTTAGTAGCCACTTCAACAGCAACATCCACAATTTCTTTCTTCATTTCATCCTGTGCTGCAAGCTTTTCAGATTCAATTTCATGGCGAGCCTGTTCAATCTTTTCTTGAGCCTGCTTGTTAGCTTCATCCATGATTTTACTCTTAGCCTTTACGGCATCTTCCTTAGCCTGATCTATGATTTCTTTATACTGTTTTGCAGCTTCTTTAGCCTGTTTTTCACTTTCTAGAAGATATTCAGATGCTTTTTCATTCTTAGCCTTCGCATCATTGATATTACCTTCTATAAAATCAGCTCTCTTCTGGAAGAATTCTAATACATAATTCCATAAATATTTCTTGAACAGAAGAAGCATGATTGCAGTGGAACATAACTGAACAATCATAGTGGTAGGGTTTGGAAATAACTTTGCGGCTATATCTGGCATAGTTTTTTCCTCCTTAAACTATTTTTTATTTGAATACGAATAATAAGATGAAAGAAATAAGTAAACCATAGAGGGCTACTGTTTCTGTTAAGGCGATACCTAAGATCATAGTAGTACGGATCTTGCTTTCAGCCTCAGGATTTCTTCCAATTGCAGATACTGCATGAGCGGCAACTAAACCTTCACCAATACCTGTACCTAAACCTGCAAGTACTGCAATACCAGCAGCGATTGCAATTAAACCTCTTGTCATAATCAATTTCCTCCTATTGACATTTTTTCATTTATTCTTCATCTGGATTTTCATTAGAAATCAGAATTGAAGATAGTGTAACGAATACCAGTGCTTGTACACATCCAGAGAATACATCGAAATAACAATGTAATAGTGGTGCTACCACTGGTCCTAAAAAGTTGAATGGAATCAACTTGTAACTTAAGAATGATGTTGCCTGATATACTAAGGCCATAATAAATGTACCACTCAATAAGTTACAGAAAATACGCATTGATATAGAAATCAATGGTGAAACCAAACCAAATAGGTTTGTTGGGGGAATCAAAGTTCCCTTAATATAACTACCAACACCCTGATACTTAATCGCATTAATCTGAATTAATACCCATGTAATTAATGTTAAGGATAACGTGATTGAGTAGTTAGTAGTTGGCGCATCAAAACCTGTTAATCCAAATAAGTTAGATACCAACAGCCATGCAAATAACATAGAGAAATAAGGATAGTAGTTCTTCGCATATTTCTTAGGCATGATTGTTCCCATGTAGTCATAAACCATCTTAATGGCGGTTTCAACAACAAGGACCACACCTTTTGGTCTCTTAGTTGGATCTGCTTCTCTTATTTTTTTACCTGCATAAACAAAGAAAATAGAAAGTAGCACAGTCACAATCAATGATGATATCAGTTCTGGCTGAATAGTGATTTTCATTATCTCATACGCCTCCTTTCTCCATATGCATGTATATAAATAGAAATCTTTACTACTAGATAGCCCAGAAATACAGTATACATATTTACTATTTCTGGAAAGAATCCAGCTATCGCAAAACCAGCGGCAAAAATAAACAATTTAGCCATAAATAACATAACCGCAATTGTCTTACCTGCAGTCTGGATAGAAAGTATTGTATCAGTCATCTTCATATTGATCTGTAAAATTAATAAATCAATGAGATAACCTAATACAAACCCTAAGCAGTAGCTGATTGAATGAAGAATGATAGAAAGTATAACCGCAGGAATCAATCCTGCAAGAAATACTTTAACAGAAGTTCTTCTTACTTCATATTCATCAAATCCCATTAATTAGTACCAAACAAGCGGTCTCCCGCATCTCCTAAACCTGGTACAATATATCCCTTGTCATTTAGTTTTTCATCTAATGCAGCTAAAGTAAGCTTCACATCCGGATGATGTTCTTCAATGTATTTCACACCTTCAGGTGCACCTACAAGGCAGACAAGTTCAATATCCTTCGCACCACGATCTTTGATATTCTGGATAGCCATATCAGCTGAACCACCAGTAGCAAGCATAGGATCAAGAACAATAACCTTTGCGCTCTCTAATCCCTTAGGAAATTTAGCATAATATTCATGAGGAATCAATGTTTCTTCATCTCTATACATACCAATATGACCTACTTTCGCAGTTGGCATGATTCTTCTGAAGCCATCAACAAGACCCACACCTGCACGTAAGATAGGTACAAGAATAATATCTCTATCTAGTTCATAACCAGTTGTCTTACAAATAGGTGTTTCAATTTCCTTTTCTTTTAAAGGATAATCTTTTGTGACTTCATAAGCCATCAACATTGCGATTTCATCAAGGTTTTGCTTGAAAATATAGTTTGATGTCTTTTCTTCTCTCATAATTGAGAGTTTGTGTTTAATTAATGCATGATTGAGTACTTTAACCATCTTATGGCCTCCTAGTATTTAATATCGTCATACATAGTCACTTTATCAGTTAACTTCTTTACTCTTGCAAGACATTCATTCTTTACTTCATCCGTTTCTTCATTCTTTAAACGATAGGCAATAATCTTTCCAACTTCTCTGAAGTCATCTTCCTTGAATCCTTTTGTGGTCATTGCTGGTGTACCAACACGAATTCCAGAAGCCTTGAAAGGTTTTTCTGTATCGAAAGGAATCGCATTCTTATTAGCTGTAATATTAATTTCATCAAGTAATCTCTGAGCCTTCTTACCTGTAATACCACAGCTGCTCTTTACATCAATAAGTAATAGGTGATTATCAGTACCACCCGTTACAAGACGGAATCCTTCTTCCTTTAAAGATTCTTCTAAAGCTTTCGCATTCTTAATGATCTGATGACTATATTCCTTGAATTCAGGCTGTAATGCTTCATAGAAGCAAGCTGCTTTAGCGGCAATAATATGCATAAGAGGTCCACCCTGCATACCAGGGAAAACAGCTCTATCAATATCTTTTGCATACTTTTCCTTACACATGATGACACCACCTCTAGGGCCTCTTAAAGTCTTATGAGTTGTAGTAGTCACGATATCTGCATAAGGGAATGGAGATGGATGATCTCCTGCAGCAACTAAACCAGCGATATGTGCCATATCTACCATAAAGATAGCACCAACGCTATGTGCTACTTCAGCCATGAATTTGAAATCAATAGTTCTTGCATAAGCACTTGCCCCTGCAACAACTAACTTAGGTTTGATTTCTTCACATAATCTCTTATATTCATCATAATCGATTCTTTCTGTTTCCTTATCAACACCATAAGCATGGAATTCATAAGTCTTACCAGAGTAGTTTAATGGATGTCCATGAGTTAAATGCCCACCATCATTTAAAGACATACCTAGTACTTTATCACCTGGCTGTAATAAAGCAAAATAAACAGCTGTATTCGCTTGTGCACCAGAATGAGGCTGAACATTTGCATACTCACAGCCAAATAACTTCTTAAGTCTTTCCTGTGCCAATGTTTCTACTTCATCCACAAACTGACATCCACCATAATATCTCTTACCTGGATATCCTTCAGCATATTTATTTGTTAGAACTGAGCCCGCAAGCTCCATAATTTCTTTAGATACAAAGTTTTCGGAAGCAATCAATTCAATATTGTTTCTTTGTCTATTCAATTCTCGCTCAACGCTCGCAAATACTTCTGTATCTCTCATAATACTTACTCCTTTTCTAAAGCCATCATTTTTTCAATTCTCTTAACATGTCTTCCACCTTCAAACTCAGTATGAAGCCATGCATTAAGAATCTCAACAGCGAGTCCTTCTCCAATAACTCTCTGTCCCATTGCAATCATGTTAGTATCATTATGAGCTCTTGTCGCTTTCGCACTAAATACATCATGACATAATGCGCAGCGGATACCATCTACCTTATTACATGTAATTGATACACCGATGCCTGTTCCACAAACAACGACACCTTTCTCACATTCTCCTGATGCAACAGCTTTAGCTGCCTTAGATGCATAATCAGGATAATCACAAGAGTCTTCAGTATAAGTACCATAGTCTACAACTTCATAACCCTGTTTCTTCATTTCATCAATAAGAACATTCTTTAAACGTAATCCACCATGATCACAAGCGACTGCAATTTTCATAATATACCTCCTCGATTTCTTCTTTGGTAATTAAACCTTCTCTTAGTATTCTCACATCACCTTGACTTAAATCCACGACTGTAGATGCAGTTGCCGAAGCAGTCTGTCCTCTGACAACCATATCAATCTGTCCATCAAGCTGTGCAAGTACTTCTTTTTCGTTTGTCGTATTCCCTTGACCAGATAAATTAGCACTTGTTACTGATAAAGGCCCTGTCTGATCAATGAGTGACAAAACGAAAGAACTGTCTGGGATTCTAATACCTATTGTATCTTTTCCACTAACATGTCTCGAATCCACACTATCCAGTCTTTTTAATACGATTGTCATTCTACCTGGCATAAACTTATCAATCACTCTCTGGGTACCCTCGTCTACTAAGCCATACTTCTTTACATCATCTTTTTTTGACAACATAAGAGTCACTGCTTTATTCGGGTTACGTTTCTTGATTTCCATAATTCTATCAAGACCCTTCAAATCATCGAATAAGCAGGCAACGCCATAAACAGTTTCCGTAGGAAATGCAACAATCTTCCCATCTCTTACTGCACTTACTAATAAATCCATCTGTTCTGGTCCTATAACCTGTGTCATTAAAATCACCTCATATCGGTTACTATTCTAACACAAAAACTTTCTTAAAAACATATATTTATCGCTTTATAAGATACCCTTTTCTACTTACAAATTCATATATCTGTCAATTATTTATTCAAACTTAATTGTTTGTACATGAATTCTTCATAGAATATCTTATATAATGAATAAAAGGAGGCATTTTTGTCGTGAAAAAAAAGAATGTAGTTATTGGTACAATAGGTGCAGCCGCTGCGGCATCTGCCACTTATCTTGCAGCAGGGCGCATTGCGATAGAAAAAGTATGTACAAGACGTAAAAAAGAAAAAGTAGGATTAAAACATCCAATGAGTGAAGATGATAAACAATGGCTAGATCATCAGACATTTATTGATATGGAAATCACTTCTTATGATGGATTAAAGCTAGAAGGGCAGTTCCTTCCTTATCCTGATTCTAATAAATTAGTGATCTGTGTTCATGGATTCCATTCTTACCATTATCGTGAGTTTGCCTATTATATTCGTTTCTATCATGAACTTGGTTATAATATCCTTCTTCCAGATAATAGAGCACATGGACAGTCAGAAGGACATTATATTGGTTTTGGATGGCTGGACCGTTTAGATATATTAGAATGGATTAAAAAAATGGAAGAATACTTCCATAATGAACCTATGAGCATTGTCTTACATGGTATATCCATGGGTGGAGCAACAGTCCTCATGGTAAGTGGTGAAGAATTATCTGATAATGTGAAAGCTATTGTCGCTGATTGCAGCTATACAAGTGCATATGATGAATTCAAATACTACTTAAAGAATAAAGGATGTCCACCATTCTTATTACTTCCTAGTGCTACATTATTATCTAAAAAGACAGTAGGGTATAACTTCAAACAGGCCAGTGCAGTCAATCAAGTCAAGAAGTCTAAAACACCTACATTATTTATACATGGTAACCAGGATCATTTTGTGCCTACTTACATGGCATTAGAACTCTATAATGCCTGTCAGGCAGAAAAGAAATTACTTATTGTGAATGATGCCGCACATGGTGAATCTTATCATAAAGAGAAGAAACTTGTTCAAAGCAATATTACTCATTTCTTAGAGAAATATGTAGACTAATAGACCGAGCAACTTGCTCGGTCTATTATCATTTCTTCGCATTTCTTATTTTTCTTTCAAAAATAAGCACAACTTCGTCACTTGTGCTATTGCTTCCTATACCAACACCTACAATAGCACCACCTACCATATTACTGCCTATTTCATTTGTGAACGCTGTCTTTAGTCTCCAGCCCTGTACACTATATCTGATTAATGTTTTCTTTAAATTATTTGTATCTGTTCTACCTTGAGAATCATGAACAGTAACTACATCATATTCATAAAGATCATTACATTCTAAAATAGAATCTAAGTTATAATCATTATTTCTTTCTTCCAATAATTCTGTGAACTTATCTTCCGTCATCGAATCATTAGAAGTATTCTTTTCTATGATTTGATCTAGTTTTGAGTTGATTTCTTTTTGTTTATCCATACTTTGACGTTGTTTATAATACTTATCAAAATATGTATGAATTCCTTCTTTGATATCTTGAGAAAAATGACCTTTATCTAACTGTTGATCAATTGCCTGAATAGCTTCATCTAGCTGTTTTGTAGAAAGATGAGTACTTTTCAGTTTAGTTGATGTGATTGTGAGATTAGGTACTTGTTGTAAACAGGTATTACATAGACATACTTCTCCAAAGCTATTTCTATCTGGAATAGTAGTAAAAACCTGCCCACAATGACTACATTTCATTTGTTTTTCCATATGATTTTACCTTTCACTTTATTAACATAAATATAGTATATATTATTTTTACTGAACTAAAAAGCAAACAAGATAAAATGGTCTAAACAATAGACTATTCTCTTTGCCTATATCTTTTTGTGAAATCAAATATGATTTATTCACAATGTTGGAATATTTCTTACAGAATTCATTGATTGATTCATGTTTTCCAATACCTGAAGATTTTACCTCAAATACATTGATTTTACTTCCATCTGATACTAGAAAATCAACCTCATAATAATGTGTACTTCCTTTTTTATTCCAAGTATGATAGTACAATTCTCTTCCTGATGCAGCAATCATCTGAGCCATTAGATTTTCATACAAATAGCCAAGATTAATAGGTAACTTATCAGACAATAGTTTTGCATATATTTCATTTTCTGTTGCTGGGCGATCAATAAACATAAGTGTGACAAACAAACCAGTATCTGCGATATAGAGCTTATAACTATCAAAATCTTTTGTGTCTGCCAAGCTTACTTTTGGATCAGTTGTATTAAAACATGGTAGCACTGTCTTTGAATCAATCAACTCATATAATAATTCTTCACTTCTTACATTATTCTTCTTACCTATCGCAGTTGTTATGCGATATTTTTTTGTATCTTTTGCGAGCTGAGCAGGTATTGAATGATACATAGCTGATAATCTACCAGAAGCATCAATCTTCTTAAAATCTTCTTCATATAGATTAATAATCTGTCTTTTGACCATATCTATTTCTGAAAAGTTTTTACCATTTACATAGGCTTCTACAGCCTGTGGCATTCCTCCAACAGCCATATATATTCTCAAATCTCTCATTAACTTACGATTTGTAGCCTGACCAATGGCTTTACCCATATTATATATATCTTTCAACAATCCATAATTACTACCTGTGGCAGTGCAGAATTCTTCATAGTCCATTGGGTAAATCTGAATCTTCATTTCTTCTGAAGGAATAAGAATATCCTTTACATTCTTCTTAATTGAAATCAAAGACCCTGTCTCTAGATAACTATATCTACCATCTGCAACAAGATGTTTAATTGCTTGTCTTGCTTTAGGAAATAACTGTACTTCATCAAAAATAATAAGAGACTCATGTTCATATAATGTGATTCCTGTTTCAGCCTGCAATCTTAGAAAAAATATATTTAGGTTTCCTATATCATCAAAACATTCAAGAATATTATTTGTTGTCTTTGAAAAGTCTATCAAAATATATGACTTATACTCATTCTTCGCAAAATTTTCCGCAATAGTTGACTTACCAACACGTCTTGCTCCCTCTAATAGAACTGCATATCGATCTGAATAATTATGCTTCCATTCAAGTAGCTTATCATACGCCTTTCTCTTAAAAAACATAGAATACCTCCTCGCTTTTTAAATATATATAACTTTCTTCAATCTTATTATCTGCCAAAATATGACTTTCTTCAATCTTTTATTCGCCAAAAATGCGACTTTCTTCAATCTTTTTTTAGCCTAAAATAGTACTTTCTTCAAAGTAACGGTAATTGTATTCTATATATTTATGCATAAAAAAAGGGGATAGCATCCGCTATCTCCTCATGACTATTCTTCATCAAATAAAACTAAATCATCAAATGTCTGTCTTCTTACTACGACTCTTGATTCACCTTCATAAGTAAATACTACAGCTGGTTTAGGTAACTGGTTGTAGTTAGAAGACATAGAGTAGTTATATGCGCCTGTAGAGAATACTGCAAAAATATCTCCTGGCATAATATTAGCTGTAACTGGTAGATCCTTAGTAATCATATCAGCACTTTCACAGATCTTACCTACAACTGTTACAGTCTTAGTCTTTGTTTCTCCTGCTTTATTTGCGACAATACCATCATATTTCGCATCATATAAAGGTGTACGGATATTATCAGACATACCACCATCGATAGAAACATAAGTACGTACATCAGGGATTTCTTTAATACATCCTACTGTATAAAGTGTAATACCTGCATTACCTACAACATAACGTCCTGGTTCAATCATAACAGCTGGACGTTCCCATCCATGACTATCATATTCATTATAAATAACCTTCATGATTTCTGATGTAATAGATTCAAAATCAAGTGGTTCATCCTGTTTAGTATAAGCAATACCATAACCACCACCGGCATTGATCTTACTTGTTACAACACCAAATGTATTATAGATTTCATTCACAAACTTCATAAACTGAAGCATTGCATTCACATAAGCGAATAAATCAAATACCTGAGAACCGATATGACAATGAATTCCTTCATATTCGATATTATCAGACTCTAAGATTTTCTGAATAGCTTTTAAATAGATACCATAATGAGAACTAAAGCCAAACTTAGTATCCTTATGACCAGTCATAATATAGTTATGACCACCAGCTTTAATACCAGGGACAATTCTTAAAGTTGCCTTTACTTTCTTACCTAGCTTCCCTGCAATCTTTTCACAGTTTTCAATTTCATAAAAGTTATCTACTACGAAATGAGTCACATCATGACTTAATGCATATTCAATTTCTGAAGGAAGCTTATTGTTTCCATGGAAGTAGATCTTATCTGGATCAAATCCAGCACGTAATGCGATACTGATTTCTCCTGCAGATACGCAGTCAATTCCAATACCATATTCATTTGCAAGCTTATAGATTGCAAGACAGCTAAAAGACTTAGAGGCAAATAATGGAAGCGCCTTTTCATACTTATCCATGAACTTTGTCTTTAATTCATTCATCTGATGTCTAATATGACCTTCACTCATAACATAAAGTGGTGTGCCATACTGCTTTGCGAGATCAGATGCTTTAATACCATCTATATATAAATCATTGCCTTTTATATCAGCAAACTGTGTCTGTAATACCATACCATTCCCCTTAATATAATGTTTTTAAATCAAATAAACCTTTGTCTTTATTCATTAATGCCTTTAATGCAGCAACAGCACCATTCGCAAATACTTCTTTAGAAAGAGCTGTATGCTTTACTTCTACGATTTCATCCTGTCCTGCAAACATTACTGTATGTTCACCAAAGATTGTCCCACCTCTTATAGATGAAATACCTACTTCATTTCTTTCTCTCTTACGATGAATAGAATGACGATCATAAGTAGGTTCTAATGAATCATCTAAAGCATTATTAATACCATCATATAACATCACTGCAGTACCTGATGGTGAGTCAATTTTCTGATTATGATGTTTTTCCATGATTTCAATATCAAAATGATGTTCAAAGAATTCTTTCGCAAATTCACTTACCATCTTATTCATCATAGCGACACCATAAGAAGTGTTATAAGACTGGAAGAGGGCAATCTCATGAGAGGCTTCTTCAATCTTCTTTAAGTCTTCTGCACTAAAGCCAGTAGTAGCGAATACAACTTTACACTTATTCTTTAATGCATAAGATAGAATACTATCTAGATTGGCAGGATGTGAGAAATCAATGATTGCATCAATATCATCCTGTACTTCATCTAATGACTTATATGCAGGAACTTCTGGCTGTACATCAAATACAGGAGATACAACACCAGCTAATTCTAAATCTGCATCATTCATTACTGCATGGGCTACTTTCTTACCCATTAAACCATAACCATATACTAATACTTTCATCTTAATAACCCTTGCTTTCAAATTCTTTCATTGCATCAAATAATAACTTCTTATTTTCTTCTGTAGTTGGAATAAGAGGCTGACGAAGCATATCACTTTCAATAACACCCATATGCTTTAATGCAGCCTTAGGCATGATTGGATTAACATCAATGAATAAGTATTTAGAAACATCATTTAAATCATAAGCCATCTTTCTAGCAAGTTCTAAATCACCTTTTAATGCAGCCTGTGCAAACATTTCTGTTTCTCTTGGATAAAGGTTAGATAATACGGAAATAACACCTTTTCCTCCTGCAGCGATAAATGGAAGAATATTATCATCACATCCAGAATATAAATCAAAGTCCATATCCTTAGTACGTGTTAATACTTCCATTGCATATGCAATATCATCTGTTGCATCTTTCATAGCAACAATATTAGGAACCTTTGCAAGTTCTACTACTGTATCTACACTGATCTTCATACCAGTTCTACCTGGTACATTATACATAATAAGTGGTAAATCACTTGCCGCAGCAACTGCCTTATAATGTTCAATTAAACCTCTCTGAGAAGTCTTATTGTAGTAAGGTGTTACAACTAAGTTTGCATCAGCGCCTGCTTCAGCATTGAACTTAGCCTTTCTAATAGCCTGTGCAGTATAGTTAGAACCTGCACCTACAATAACCTTTACACCTGTACCCTTAGCCATTTCTACTGTAATCTTAGTAAGTTCAAATTCATCTTCAATATCAATAGTAGCAGGTTCACCAGTAGTTCCGTTGACAAGTAATGCTTTTACACCACCATCAATCATTCTCTGTACCTGTCTCTTATAACCTTCGTAATCAATACTTCCATCTTCAAACATTGGTAATACCAATGCCACACCTGTACCTTCAAAAATTGGTTCCATTTTATGCTAATTCCTCCTGAATTTTTTCTAACGCTTTCTTTAAATATTTCTTTTCTATAACATATGAAATAGATACTTCACTTGTTGTCACTTGAGCAAATGGGATTTGGTTATCACCTAGAACTTTGAATAACTTACTTGCAAAACCGACTTCATTTTCCATATGACCTTCTACAACAAGCTTACCTACATTCTTAGATGCAAATACACCAATACGTGGGTGATTCTTCTTTACTTCTTCAATAGCCTTGTTTAAAGCACTCTGTGCTTTTGCATCACATGTGAAATCAATACGCATTTCATCTTCTAGCATGACTGATGAGATCATATCGATGTTCACACCTTCACGACTAATTGTTTCAAACACATCAGCCACAAAGAGAGGATTCTTTTCAACATTCATTAACTTCACTTGAATAATGTCTTCTTCAATCTCTAATCTTGTAATCACACTGTTCATCTTCATCATCTCCATTTTTCTATAAAAAAATATTGCAATGGGGCCATTGCAATATAATTAGTAGTCTTCATTATATTCAATAGCGCACCACAAATATTTTGTGACAGTGAATAAGATCTTCTCTTATCCCCCAGATAACAGTTCATATACAGTTCCCTGTCTCTTCGGCATTTGCTCCCCCTTCATTATCTGGCTGTATCCATTAATAATGAATTCTTAACGCATGCACCTCTATTTGCCAACATAATAACATATTATCACTCATAAAAAAAGTGATTTTCTTCTAAATAGTGCATATATTCTTTTATCCAGGGACTATCTAGGGCATATCGCTGAAGCATTAATACGACTTCCTCACCTTGATACATGAAGCTCATCTCTGATTCAGCCCCTTTCTTTTTCACTTTAAAATCAGTCACAAAACGATAATCAAAAAAGTAAACACCCTCTAAAAACTTCAGATTATCATATTGCATGAAAGTAATACCCTCACGTTCAAAACTTAATACATAGAATTCTGTTTTCTTGCTGACTATATGACCCAACCACATAGTCAGTGCTGTTTTCTTCCAGTTCACCTGATACTTAGTATGTGCAAAGGCAACATTATTATGAAACGATATACCTGACAAGCGCACATAGTCTTCGAGTAACTTTTCTCTATTATTCATGGATTTCTAAAGGCAATTGATCAGGATCTTTAAAAAATGTCATTTTCTTGCCAGTAAATGTGTCAAAACGAATAGGTTCTGTTTCAATACCCAATGCATTTAATTCTTTAACTGTTTCTTCTACATCTTCTACCTTAAAAGCCAGATGTCTCAGTCCTGCCGTTTCAGGGAAAGGATGTAGTGGGGCATCTGGTCTAATGAATATTTCTAACTCCATTTCTCCTAATTGAAGATCTAACTTGATATCCTGTTTATCCTCTCTCTTATTTTCTCTAATAATCTTAAAACCTAATTTATTGACATAAAAGTCAATTGTTTGATCATAATCTTTTGTAATGATTGCAATATGATGTATAGTATCCAGTCTCATAAGAATACCTCCTGTTACTATTATATCATTGACATCATGAATGATATATAGTTATTATATTATAAACCAACTAAGGAGATAGGTAATACATGAATAAGAAAACAATTATTTTTTCTATTAAATCTGCACTCCCTGTTATGACTGGTTATATTGTCTTAAGTATTGGTTTTGGCTTATTACTTCAAGACAAAGGTTATGGATGGGGCTGGGCAGTATTAATGAGTACAGGTATATATGCTGGTTCTATGCAGTTTGTGACAATTAATCTACTATCAACAGGTGCATCCATCATCACAACCGCTATTATGACTCTTATGGTCAATATCAGACATCTCTTTTATGGGATTACTATGTTAGAAGAATATAGTGAAGCAGGGTGGAGAAAGCCTTATTTAATCTTCTCATTAACAGATGAAACCTATTCTTTAATCTGTTCTCCTAATCTTCCTGATGATATTAATCGTAAAGATTATTTCTTTATTGTTTCTCTTGTTAATCAGATATCCTGGATAATAGGTAGTATTATAGGTTCAGTACTAGGGAATATTATTCCTTTTGATACGACAGGCATTGATTTTGCGATGACTGCATTATTTGTCATCATTCTAGTTGAACAGCTAGAGAAATCAAAGCAGCATCTTCCTGCCATCACCGGATTTATTATTTCTATATTCTGTTTATTACTCTTTGGGCCTGATCAGTTCCTGATTCCTTCTATGATTCTTATCACTATCGCATTATTCATAGAAAAAAAGAGCTTAGAAAGAGGTGATTTCTAATGCATGCCATACTTATTATTCTTACTGCCGCAATAGTGACACTTCTTATCCGTGCTCTTCCTTTTATTGTATTTAGTAAACATACACCGGATAGTATTCTTTATTTAGGTAAAGTACTACCTTATGCGATTATACCAATGTTGGTGGTGTATTGTTTAAAGAGTGTATCGGTTCTAAAAGCCCCTTATGGTATTCCAGAACTCATAGCACTTATAGTGGTTGTATGTATCCATAAATGGAAACATAGTACATTACTTTCTATTCTTCTAGGTACAATAACTTATATGTTTCTAATCCAGACTGTGTTTTAATCACAGTCTTTTCATTACCTCTAAAGGAAGATTATTTACTAATACAGTATTACCATCATAATAGTTGATATAATCAGGACCTAATGTAAATATACGTTCAAAAGGAATCGTACCCAATGATCTTTCTTCTGTTGTAGAATAAAGAGCTATTTCATAATAATCACATTCTAGCTTCTCACCTGTTTCAGGATTCTGATACCCTACAGGTACCCATGGTTTATTAGGGAGTAAAGTAGGGCAGTCTTCAGTTAATGCATAAATGCCTTTAATACCCTGATCTGTCTTAAAGAATTGTGGTTTTGCATAATAATAGTCATGACTTTGAAGTTCATGCATCCACGAAGAGAATAGATGTGGATTAAGAATAAACTGTTCTGCTTCATCCTTACCAATCACTAATGGCCACATTGTACTCATTAAAGTAAGAGAATCTGTTTCACCATTCGCAATCTTTTCTGATACTTCTTTAATAATACGATGATTGAAGGCAAGAAGATCATCTTCCTGTGATAAGTAGTCATCTATATCTTCTTCTATACCATCAATAGTAACACTGCATTTCCAGTAACTAGTAATTCTTCTTAAACAGTTAAAGAAAGAACGCATTTCATCTGTAGTAGTAGGATTGAGTAAACGTAAGTTTAATTCATTCTTTTCATCTTCATCCCATGAAATATGAAAACCTCTACCAATAGAATTTGGATTATAGAAGATCATATTACCTTCCTGGTCATCACCCACCATTCTCATACCATCATTGATTCCAAAAGCCAATTCATCACCGACTATGACATCTAATGGAATAGTCTTTTTAAATAAACCCTTCTGTTTAATACATACATCAATAGACATTGTCTTATCCTCCTATGCATCTCACAAAGTCTTCTTCTGAGATAATCAAAATCTTTTCATCCTTCTCTCTTAAGTCTAAACCTTTTCTAATCTTAGTACCATACTGACCATACTTCCATGTTTTACTTTTTTCTCCACCGACAATTAAATAATCAGTAGCACGTGTAGGAGCACTTAATACAGTACCTCCATGATTATAAATATAGTGAACCACATCACTTCTTCTCATAGACGTAAATAAACCAGTGACTACAAACTTACCTGTCAAATCTATATCAAATATTTCATCAAAAGCGAAAGGGTAAGAATTCATAACTATTCCTCTAAAAAAGATATACAATATATGTAGGAGGTCTATCACAATGGTTAAAATCCTAAACATCGCATTATATATCATATTCATTCTTATACCAGCATTGTATTTTATATGGCTATTAAAACATGAACACCTGATTTTTAAAACATTTGTGGTTGTCATGGCTATTCTTTCTACAATCGGTATATTACTTAAATTTAACTTTAAACCATATAATCATATCTTTACCATGTTCATACTAGTGTGTCAATTTCTCACTATGTATATTTATATTCTTTTTATATGTGTTTATCTGTATCGTTTCTCCTTTAAATTTGTGAAACGAAGACCATATCGTTTTGGGAATATCGTAGCGACTATGATTGCGATTACTCTTACAATCTCTGGTTTCTATTCTCATTATAATAAGAAAGAAGTGGTCTATCATGTCACTGTTCCTAAGACATCTTCTGTATCACAATTAAAAATCTGTTTAGTCAGTGATCTACATCTTAGTTCTGGTACTTATATGAGACAGGTAAGAAAACTTGTAAAAACAGTGAATGATAAACATTATGATCTTGTATGTTTTGCAGGAGATGTATTTGATGAAAATACACCCGATGCATTAATGAATCGTTCTTTACAAGAATTCAAGAATATGAAGAGTACTTATGGAACATACTGGATATCTGGTAATCATGAATATTATGGTAAACATACAGACTTTACTGTCTTTGAGAAATACAACATACACTTTCTAAAGAACACCTATGAAACTGTAGACAATACTTTTAATATTGTCGGCTTTACAGATAAGACATCTCGAGATCACTATGATATCAATCAAGTCATTCAAGGTATGAATACTTCTTTACCTACTATTACACTAGACCATAATCCTGAAAGATTTGATCATCATACATATTTCACTGATCTTCAATTATCTGGTCATACACATAATGGACAGATTTTCCCAGGTAATATTATTCTTCATTATTACTATCAGAATTCATATGGTTTATCCCATTATAAGAACCATTATCTTCTTGTATCTGGTGGTTATGGCTCATGGGGATTTCCATTTAGACTTGGTACACAATGCGAATATGATACTGTTTATCTCACTATGAGAAAATAGTTTTACAAGAAATACACCTTTTTGTACAAAATATGTAAACGGATTCATAAATTCGTGAAAATTAGTCTCTTTTGGTGTACAAATCTAAAAATAAGCATAGACAAACCGCTTTCTTTCCTATATGATAAGGGCACAAAGAGGTAGTAAAAAAATGGTCATAGAATTAGAAGAAAAATTTAAATTACGCAAAGCAGAAATCTTTGCGACAATCAAGAAGTATGTGACTGAAGCAAACATGAATATCTCAGATACAGTAATAGACAACTTATCTATTCATCTTGCTTTATCAATTACAAGAGAATTATCTGGATCTTATATCGAAATGAGTTCATCTCAGATTGAACAATTAAAACAAGCCAACACTTATCAGATTTCACAGTTAATCATTTATGATTTATCTAAGAAATATGATGTAAGAATTTCTGAAGATGATATTTGTTATTGTGCGATGTATTTATCAAACATGACATTATTAGATTTAGACTTCTTTAGTGAATGCGATATTATTGATCAGGAAACTGAAAGCATTACTTTAGAAGCCGTACAGGAAATCAATAACCGTTTAGGATTAAATTTAAAGAAGAATGATGATTTCTATCAGGGATTATCAATGCATTTCTATCCTGCAATTCAGCGTTTAAAGAATGATGAACAGCTCCATGATAATGTATTAACTGACAAGATTAAAACTGAAAATGAAACAGAATATAAATGTGCAATGATTTTAAATGATGTAGTTAAGGAACATTATCATAAATCATTTAATGAAGATGAATTGGCTTATATAGCATTACATTTCGGTACAGCATTAAGATAACATCAAAGGGAACCATATCAATAGTAGATGGACCTAGGAGATAGCGAAAGCTATCTCCTTTCTTTTTATGTAAATCCTCTTTCTCACACTATGAAAGGTATTTTAAATTTAGTAGTATCTGTCGTGGCAGGTGTTTTAGTTTATTACATATGCAAATAGTTGGACAAAAGATTTAAACGATAACCAGCTTAGTAATAAGTACACTCTAAAGAACTAGAAAAGGTAAGGAGCACCATTCCTTACCTTTTCGTTTTGATGTTAATTGTATTCCAATCTGCAATCAAATTATAGCATCTAGTATTTTAATATGCAAGTTGATTCCAGAATTCAATTTTAAGTTCTTTGGAAATCAGCATCCCCATAAGAAATACTTTCGAAAAATAGCTGAATTCTAGACAAAAATTCATACTTTTATTTGATTTGTTCGAAGATAGAAATACCGAATCAGTACAGCTCCTACTGCCACAAGTGTAGGGCGGTGAAGTATGGAAGAATATGAATCCTTCCTTTTTCAGATAACTTAATAGTTATCTAAAATAATCCTTGAATTTTAGCTTGAATAATTCCAGCAGCAACACCTGCGCCTACGTTAATCAAAAAATCTTTTAATCCAACCAATGCAGCTTTTAGAATAGCAGGACTCTTCTTTTCTTCGATTTTTAATTTTATATCAGATAAAAGCTCAGTTATTGTCTCCATATCATTTTATGATAAATTTGAAGCATTAATGCTCTTTTCCACTTCATCGACAACATCTTTAACTTTATCGTATGTAAAAGATACAGTATTTCCGTTACCTGACACTATTTGAGCATTACCAGAAGTTGAATTTATAACACTTGTAGGTCCATAATAATTATTCACGGTTTGTGGAATATTGGTTGCACAATCTTTTTCTTTCTCAGTAAACATCATGTTTTCTCCAACAATTCCTTCCTCTTCTAATTTTAACGTCCACTCCAATATTGCATTTTTTACCTTTTCTTCAATATCTTTAACTGCAGTTGATGAAATATGAAGTGCATAGTTCTGTGGTATTGGGGCATTACACTTTTCATCTAAAAATGCACATTCCTCACCAGTTAGTTTCATTAATAAATCATTTTCTGACGAATCAGATAAAGATGCAATTTCAGAAATAGAATTCGATATTTTTCTTTCACAAACAATTTTTTCAATTTCATTATTTGGAATGATAATTGGATACCACCCGTAATACTGATTTAAGTATTTTAAAATACCTCGAACCTTTCTATATTCTGGACATGATTCTTCATCAGGATATCCATTCAATTCATATTGAATCCATTGATCAAAATCAGATAGTTTTAATTTTACAGCAATCAAATGTGCCTTTCGCAATACATTAACAATATCACAATTTGGTGAAAGAATTTCTTTTTGTAAGTCTAAAACAATGCTTGCCATATTATTCGCTATCCTTTTCAACTTTATAAGAATCTTTGTCTTCTGCAACCATAAGAGTAGGGTGGTTATGCACCACATTAGTATAATGAACATTATCCGATTCTTCTGCGGTAAATGAACCACCAACACCAAAGAACTTCTCAAAGAATAACTTTAATTTATCAATAACACCCTGTTTCTTAATAGTTCTTTTACTGCTACCAAAACGAGATACAGGAGGCATAAGCTTATCGATATCCGTGCCTGTAGTTTTGATTTCTCCATCACGAAATGCATTTTCAATAAACTTTCTTGTTTCTGGTTCTTTCAATTTCTCTTCAACAATAATTTTAGAAAGTTCTTCTTCACGCTTTTTAGCAATATATTCATGCCACTCAGACATAATATCATCAACATCATTAATACCAGATATAAATGTCTCAATAAGAGCTTTCTTACTACGTAATTCAGGACTTGAATCAATTGCTTTACTAATTGTAATAAGTACTTCCTTATCTTCACAATGACTATCATGATATTTCTTTACGAGCATCAAAATATAATCGATATTAATTTCTATCTGTTTAATAAGTTCTATCTCAAAAACAATATCATCAATAATATCTGTACTCTCGCCTCGTTTACGTTTATTATTCCATTCATCACGTAAATCTTGATATCTACCAAGATAATCCTGTAAATCACGCTCAGTAAGAATTTCGTTACCTGCAAATTCGTCAAATGCTGAAAGAAGGTTTCTCATACGAAGAATAGCACCAAATAGATTAATAAAATCTTTTTGATTCTGTTCACCTGTAATTCTTGGCTCATCAAGTGGAAATCTTGACATCAACTGCTCAATCATTTCCACATAGCCTTGATGTCTTTTACCTTCCTCATCCTCATAGCCATAATAGTAATCTTTAAATCCCTTCATTAATACAATACCACCTGCATCTTTATCACCAAATAATGAAATTGCAGTATCAACACGTTTTTGAAGATTTCTAAAACATACAATATTTCCAAACGTTTTAATAGAATTTAGAATTCTATTTGTTCTTGAGAATGCTTGAATTAAGCCATGCATCTTTAAATTCTTATCAACCCATAAAGTATTTAATGTAGTAGCATCAAATCCTGTAAGGAACATATTTACAACTATTAATAGATCAAGTTCTTTATTCTTCATTCTAAGAGAGACATCTTTATAATAGTTCTGGAACTGATCACCATCTGTAGAATAGCTAGTATGGAACATCTTATTGTAATCATCAATAGCAGAATCAAGAAAATCCCTTGATGATTGATCAAGTGCAGAAGTATCTTCAGAATTCTCTTCTTCAAGAATTCCACTCGTAGATTCTTCATATTCTGTTTCATTTGCACCATAACTAAAAATAGTAGCAACACGTAGTTTCTTGGTTGGATCAGCTGCCATTTGTTTTTTAAATTCCTGATAATACAATTTAGCCATAGGAACAGATGCAACTGCAAAAATAGAATTAAAACCACTAATACGCTGTTTTTGTTTAATTTCTTCTACAGTTCCTGCTTTTCCTGAAGCAACTTCTTTAATGTTAGTAAGAGTATTATAAATGTATGTTTTATCACCTCTATAAGTCTTTCTATCAAAATTATCAAGAATATATTCTGTAACAAGTTTTATTCTCTCAGGAGCCATCATTGCTTTTTCACGCGCAATATCCCATACCTGTTCATCATCAATATCATCACTCATATCCATTGTTTTGATATAGTCCACTCTGAATGGTAGTACATTTTTATCATTAATAGCATCAACAATAGTATATGTATGAAGCTGATCACCAAATGTCTGCTCAGTAGTAAAAAATTGAGGTTTAGTAACTCTTCCTGTATTTGCTGGGAAAATAGGGGTTCCAGTAAATCCAAATAAATGGTACTTCTTGAAACTTTTTACTATAGCTGCATGCATATCACCAAACTGACTTCTATGGCATTCATCAAAAATAATAACTACATGCTTGTCATACACATCATGATTCTTATTCTTCTTAATAAAAGTAGCTAACTTTTGAATAGTAGTAATAATGATATGAGCATCACTATCTTCTAACTGTTTTTTTAGAATTGCTGTTGAAGTATTACTATTAGCAGCACCTTTTTCAAAACGATCATACTCTTTCATTGTCTGGTAATCTAAGTCCTTACGGTCAACAACAAATAGTACTTTATCTATATAAGGAAGCTGTGATGCTAATCTTGCAGTCTTAAAAGAAGTAAGTGTTTTACCTGAACCAGTAGTGTGCCAAATATATCCTCCACCAGCAACATTACCGTATTTTTTATAGTTATTCGCAATCTCAATACGATTTAATATACGTTCAGTAGCAGTAATCTGATAAGGACGCATAACTAAGAGCATATTCTCAGATGTGAAAATACAGTATTTAGTAATGATGTTTAGAATTGTATGCTTTGCAAAAAACGTTCTAGTAAAATCAATTAAATCTGGGATTATACGATTGTTTGCATCAGCCCAAAAAGATGTAAATTCAAAACTATTACTTGTTTTACCTTTTTTAGAAGTAGAATTCTTTGAATCTTTAATAGCATTAAAACGTGTACTGTTTGAATAATACTTTGTGTTAGTACCATTCGAAATAACGAATATTTGAATGTATTCAAACAAACCACTACCAGCCCAGAATGAGTCTCTCTGATATCTATTAATCTGATTGAAAGCTTCACGAATAGCTACACCTCTTCGTTTTAATTCAACATGAACGAGTGGAAAGCCATTAACTAGAATAGTAACATCATATCGATTATCATGTTTTGCACCATCAGAAATACCAAGCACGTATTGATTAATAACCTGAAGAGAATTATTATGAACGTTCTTTTTATCAATAAGAGAAATATTCTTTGTAGTACCATCATCACGTTTTAATACTTGAATGTAATCTTCTTGAATTTTTCTTGTCTTCTCAACAATACCCTCATTATTGTTTGCAATATGACTCTTAAAAAATTTTTCCCATTCATTATCAGAAAACTGGTAATTATTCAACTTCTCTAATTGAATACGAAGATTAGCAATAAGATCCTTCTCATGATGTATTGTAAGATATGTGTATCCTTGTTCAGTAAGCATATGAATAAATTCTTTTTCTAATGCTGCTTCTGATTGATATTGACTAGATCTACTTTTAACTGCTTCATATTCTGTAACAACTGTGCTTTCTGTTGACTGTGCAACAATATTAAAATATGACATAACATACACCTCCTTTACTTATTTAAAACTAAGTAATTTATCTCTGTAATATTCGTATTGTTTTTGTCTAGCTTCGATTTCTGCAGGTAACCCAGAAGTTAGGTCATTGCATAATGAATCAAATCTATCAAGGATAGATACAATTCTTTCTTGTTCCTCTAGTGTAGGTAACATAATTTCTATATCAGCCAATTTACTTGGTGTTACTTCAATTACTTTTGTTCCATGCGCTAACTTTTTCTTCTGTTTATAGAACATAGCTGAATGAAAATAATAAGACAAATATTTTGCGTTCTGATTATGACTAATAATAGCTGTATGACCACTAACTGCTATTTCTTCATTTCCAAGCCACGCTGTACAAGAACATACATCCTCCACATTCTCACTTGTAACTGCCATAATAATATCCCCAGGCTTAGCAATCTTTGATTTTGCAAATACTTCATCATTCAAATAGGTTAATGTTTTATCTGCATATATACCAAAGTATGTATACATCTGGCCATAATGAATACATGGTCTTCCATTCTCTACAAAATCTTTCTTCTGAAAATTGCCTCCACGAATAATCGTTGCAATCTCACCTAGTTTTACTGGAACATATCCAAATACATATTGGATAAGCTTAATTATTGTCTGTCTGTCTGTCTGTCTGTCTGTCTGTCTGTCTGTCTGTCTGTCTGTCTGTCAAAATTGTGTTGCCTGTTTCAGCAAACGTCAAGAGCAAATCACGATAATATTCATATTGTTTTTGTCGTGCTTCAATTTCAGCAGGTAAAGCAATATTAAGATCATTAAAAATTTGCTCAAAGTTATCTAGAACATCAGCATAACGTTTTTGAACTTCAAGAGAAGGTAATGGAATTTTAATTTGTTCAATCGATGAAACATTTGAATGAACAACCTTACTCTTAACTTTTCCTTTGCTTTTTTGCTCTCTTGCCATTGAAGTATTTAACACGTGAGCAAGATATCTAGGATTTTGCTCGTGTTTCATAACCACAATATCTCCACCAGCTAAACACTTATCATGCCCGATATACGCAATAGATTTTGCAATATCTTCAACGCTCTCACCAGTAATAGCAAATAATATGTCACCATGTTCAAAATATTTAGGACTTGAAACATATTCTTCTTTTGTATGAGATACACATTCATCGAACCATGTATTATATGTAGTATATATTTCTCCGTATCGAACACAGGGAACGCCATTTTCTGTGACTTGATCTCGTTTAATTCCAGTACCTCTGTAAATTGCGGTGGATATTTCTTTTAATGTTACCATTGGAATAGTATCATTTGGCTTTAGAAGATTATCTCTATAATACTCATACTGTTTTTTTCTTTCTAATATTTCCTTTTCTAATTTATTTATTAGCTCATCTGTTAAACTTGAAAGATTCTCTAACAAATAAATAATCTCTTGCTGTACTTCCATTGGAGGAACAGGAACAGGATATTTATTTATCATAGGACGACGAATAGATGTAACAGAAGAATTTACCGCATTTTTTAGTATATATTCTAAAAAAGTTGCTTTCATATAATAAAACAAAAATTTTGGAATTAAATTATTATTGGTTACGTGAATTCTATAAGCTCTTTGATGCAGTGCATACTTTCCATTAACAAAATGGAATATTTTACCAACACCTACTCCGTCTCCAGATGTTATAATAGCGGTTTCATCATAATCATAAGTATTTAAACTACGTACTTCTTGCGATCTAACAAAAAAGGGATATTTTCCATCTACTAATTGCTCTTTAGTATTATGCTTCCCTGTGCTTATATCTGCTAATTCAGACAAAGGAAAATATCTAATACCATCTGGACAAAGTTTTAGAATTTTTTCTTCTAATCTACTCATTAATTAAACCTCGATTTTTTCTAATAATTTATCAATTGCTTTTCTTAAAGCATCTTCACGAGCTACAATTTCTTTTATTTCTTCATTTAGTTTGTCAATATCAATTTTTTCTCTTGTATCTGCGGTTTCTACATACGTAGATACAGAAAGATTATACTTATTTTCAACTACTTCATCATATGATGCTAGATGAGAAAAATATTCAATTTCATTACGTTTTATGAAACAATTAATAATCTTATCCATATTTTCCTGTGTAAGCTTATTATTATTTGTTACCTTTATACATTCATTTGTTGCATCAATAAATAAAGTCTTATTATTCTCTTTACATTTTTTTAATACCATAATACATGTGGCTATTGAAGTACCAAAGAAGAGATTAGGAGGTAATTGAATAACACAATCAATATAGTTATTATCAATTAAATATTTACGAATTTTCTTTTCTGCACCGCCACGATACATAATTCCAGGAAAGCAAACAATTGCTGCAGTGCCGTTAGAAGCAAGCCAAGAAAGGCTGTGCATAATAAACGCTAAGTCTGCCTTGCTCTTTGGAGCAAGAACGCCAGCAGGCGCAAATCTTGGATCATTAATAAGTGTTGCATCATCATTACCAGGCCAACTTATAGAATAGGGTGGATTTGAAACAATTAACTCAAAAGGTTCATCATCCCAATGTGCTGGTTCAGTCAATGTATTTTCACATGCTATATTAAACTTATCAAATTCAATGTCATGTAAAAACATGTTGATACGACAAAGGTTGTATGTCGTTACATTTATTTCTTGTCCATAAAAACCATTACGTATATTATTTTTTCCAAGTACTTTTTCTGCTTTTAGCAACAGTGAACCTGATCCACATGCTGGGTCATATACTTTATTTATTTCGGTTTTACCAACTGTTCCTAGTCTAGTAAGAAGTTCTGATACATCTGCTGGAGTAAAGAACTCTCCACCTGACTTACCTGCATTAGAAGCATACATAGTCATGAGATATTCATAAGCATCACCAAATGCATCAATATCGTGATTTTTTACATCTCCTAGGTTCATATCTGCTACACCTTTAAGAAGCTTACAAAGTTTTTCATTTCTTCTTAATACGGTTGGACCTAGTTTATTGCTGTTTACATCAAAATCATCAAAAAGGCCACTAAAATCTGATTCAGATTCACTACCTTCAGCTGAATTTTCAATATGATCAAATATAATTTCAAGAAATACATTTAGATTAGATTTGATATCTTTTTTATTACCTTCTTGATCAATAAAATAAGCATCCTCTTTATCACATTTCTTAACTACATTGCAAAAAAGTTCTGATGGAAGAATAAAGAAGCCTTTTTCTTGTACTAATCCTTCTCTTGCTTCTTCAGCTTCTTCATCAGACATCTTTGTATAATCAAAATTCGTATTACCAGCCGCTTCTTCACCTTCATTAATATAATTAGCTATATTTTCAGAAATATATCTATAGAACATGGTACCTAAAACATAGTTTTTAAAATCCCATCCGTCTACTGCACCACGAAGTTCATCTGCAATAGCCCAAATAGCACGATGTAGTTCTTCGCGTTCCTGTTCCTTTTTGTTATCTATAGTCATAATTTCGTAACCTTCCTTTATCCATTCTACTTCAATGCAATGAAACATATACTCTTGTCTCATAAACATAGAACTATTATATCATACAATCATTCCAATTTTGAATTTCATCAATGTTTACATTATTTCTCTATCTTTAATAAGAAATAAGCATAACCTTCATGCTTGTAAGCTAAGAAATACTTTTGAAAAACAGTTGAGTTATTGACAAAAATTCATAATTTCATATAATTTATTCGAAGGTAGAAATACCTTATCAGTACGGCTCCTACCGCCACAAGAGTAGGGCGTTAAAGTATGGAAGGGAGAAAACCTTCCTTTTATTTTCAATAGAAAAATCCTCTAGGCCATACCTAGAGGATCTTTTTACTTCCCTATACAAAATCTCTTAAACAATTCATCCAATAAATCTTCTTTAGCCTGTTCACCTAAAATCTCTTTTAAGTTCTCCCAGCTATCATATAAATCAGTCACAATCAAGTCTGTAGGAATACCATCCTCCATGGCCTGAATCGCAACATTTAATGACTGTGAAGCTTTCTCTAATAACTGTACCTGTCTTTGATTCGCAAGTACCTGTGCCTGAGAATTAGTAATAGCACTAAAGTCAAACTCATCTTTAATATGTTGAATGAGTTCATCTATATGATTCTCTTTAGCACTAATATGAATACCTTCTGTATCAATCACACATCCTTTATCAGACTTATTGATTAATACAATTCTATTTAATCCTTCAGTACGTTCTAATAGTTCCTTATCTTCTGCTTCTAGAGGTCTAGAACCATCTAATACAACTAATACTAAATCAGCCTGATCAATCAAAGATAAAGACTTCTTAACACCCATATGTTCAATCTTATCTTCTGTTTCTCTAATACCTGCTGTATCAATCATATTTAATACAATATCATTTAAACGAATAGAACCTTCTACTACATCTCTAGTCGTTCCTGCAATATCAGTTACGATAGCTTTATCTTCTTCTAATAATGCATTCAATAAACTAGACTTACCTACATTAGGTTTACCTACAATGACAGTAGAAATACCATCCTTTATTAAATGCATATTCTTAGAACGATCAAGAATATCATCCATCTTCTTTCTTAAAGATACAGAACCAGGTAACAGCTTTTCAGCTGTTAGTTCTTCTATATCTTCATATTCTGGATAATCAATGTTTACTTCAATCTGAGTAATAATCTTAATCAGGTCTTCTTTTAAGTCTTTAATGAAGTTTGTGATATTCCCCTGTATTCCTTTTAATGCTAGTTTAGCTGCCTGATCATTATTCGCTGTAATTAAATCACTAATCGCTTCTGCCTGGGATAAATCAATACGTCCATTTAAGAATGCACGCTTAGAGAATTCTCCATGCTCAGCCATTCTCGCTCCTTTCTTTAAACATAAAGAAAGAACTTTATTCGTAATAAAGACACCACCATGACAGTTGATTTCTACCATTTCTTCACCAGTAAATGTATGTTGTCCACGATAGATAGAAATAAGTACTTCATCTACTTTCTCTTCACCATCGACAATATAGCCATAAGAAATAGTCTGAGACTTCTTATTTAGATTACCTGTAAAGAAGCTTTGAACAAAATCAATACACCCTTTACCTGATATACGAATAATAGAAATAGCGGCTTCTAAACGAGATGTCGCAATAGCACAAATAATATCATCATTCATACTCATACCTCCTTAAGTGTTCGGTAGTGTCAAAAATCTATATCACATAGCACAAATACACTACCCTCAATTTTATCTATATAAACAGTAAAATGATTACTGAGTATATCTTAGTAATCATCTTTTTTCGTA
>OJAW01000330.1_pt1 | contig 35326 bp, 30 predicted proteins | sample 1589151 | NCBI WGS metagenome assembly OJAW01 (sample SAMN03283290) | human gut metagenome | biome: human-associated habitat; material: feces | host: Homo sapiens | place: Peru | collected 2012
GCTGTCGCACTTTATGTGCGACTGAGGGGTTAAAAGGAATCATCAATATAAAACCTTTTCGTCTTTTTGCTATGCAAAAATCCACCTCCCCTTGCTTCAAGGGGAGGCAATAATTAGGCGAACGCAGTTCGCCCCCACGGCTATATTGCAATATTCTGCAATAGCCCCCAATATAAATGTATATAATATATAATAAATAACATTATAGTTTGGCGTTTGCATATAATAAATTGACAAAAAAATAAATTCGCAAAAAAATTTTTTATAAATTTTTTTCATAAATCTTCAAATAATCCGTCAAAAACCGCGTAAATAGGGCATTTTTTTAAAAATTTACAAATTGTTAAAAAAGTTCAAATTTCTCTTGATTATTTTTCATATATATGCTATTATTTAAGAGAATTAAATAATGGTATTATGTATAAACTGTATCTATGTACATAATCTGTTAAATCTTAGGGAGGTTTTTTAAATGGTTAAAAGACTATTCAAAAAGTCAATAGCTTGTTTGTTGGCAGTGTTAATGATTGTTACCGCTCTGCCTCTTACAGCATTGGCTGACTCTACAACGGACAACGTTATAGTTGATAAAACTGCTACTGCTAAGTTCAGCAAAACCGGTTTGATTAACTATGATGGCGGCCGTTTCAAGAATTCGTACTATCAAATTGTAAACGACAGCACGGATAGCAGTTATTCTCTTGCTTATTGGCAGTACAACACTTCGGATGTTTCTTCCAGTTCAAGCGAGTTCACTTCCGCATCTTTCGATATTAATTTCGAAAACCCGGCATTTGCCCCTGATTCGGACAGTACTGTTTCCCTCAGCGTTTACTATGTTGCAAATGACAAAGCCAACGATTTGACAGGCGGAGATACACGCCTTTCAAGCATTTACGGCGGCGATAATATCAACAAAGCAACAACTTACTTCAATCTTCAAAAGATTACCGACATCGCAAGAAACGAAATTACAAACGGCGGTAAAGTTACTGTAGATGTTAAGGACGCATTCAACTATGCAATTGCACAAAAAGAAAAGTATGTAACTATTATGGTTATGTGCTCAACTGCATCTCCTTCGGGTGCTTCATGGTCCGATATCTATGTTACTGCAAGCAAAACTTCCGTTACTTGCAATTATAGCGAAGAAGTAGAGGTTATCCCGGGTGTTGAAGGTATCGACCAGCAGATTGCCGCTTACGAACAGAAAATGTCCAATGTAGGTACAAACGGTCTTGTTTACAAAAATATGCTCCCTGCATATGAGGCATATGTAAAGGCTGTTCGCTATCGTGATGCATTTGCATACGGTGGTGCAACCGCTCCTACCGAGACAGAACTCAATGCGGCTTCCGAAGACCTTGCAGCAAAGACTGCGGCAATGGAAGGATGGGTTGATGATGTAACAGGTAAGTTTGAATCTCTTCAGCCTTCATTCACCAGCAACGAAGGTAAGGGCCTTGTTAACAACACAACTGTTACATATTACAGCAATATCGTTTACACCGAAGACTGCGTTGGTAAAAACCACGATAAAAAGGGTGGCGATTCTTCCGGTATGGCTGCTCAGTTTGATGAAGCAGGCAATACATATGTACAGATTTATTTCCCTAACACGGTTCTTCTTTATGACGGCACAACACCTGCTATCATGCCTATTATGTTCATGGCAAGAAAAACATTCAGTAATGCTTTTCAAAATAAGGCAAGATATATCCACAATGTTTATGCTTGTCAGGCTGCCAACTCCACTTCGGACTGGTCGGATAAGAAGATCGGTGTAGATAAAAACTTCAACTGTATTTCTACATTTAACGACAATAACAAAGAACTTACTTGGAAGGGTAAGGACGGTACCAACAACCTTGACTTCAACAACTGCCGTAACAACGGTAGTGCTTATGTAGGTGCCGAAGTAAACAATATTACAGAAGGTAAGTCGGATAACCTCGGTTACTCTGCAGGTAACTATTGGAATGCTTATGCTACATCATTCCAGGTTGACGGCACAGCAATCAATGCCGACTTTACATCAGAAGCTACAGACAACAGAGGTTACAGAAGAGTAGGTCAGTACTGGGCTTGGTACGGTGGTAGCGAAGGTACAGATGTTACAGCCGTAGACGGTAACATGAAGGGCTACAAGATCACAAACGGCGTAAAAGATTCAAGCGGTAACTACACAATTCAACCAAGAAGAATCGCCGTATTCAACTACAAGGGTCTTGCAGACGCTATTCAAAACAGAACCATGCTCGGCAAGCTTGCCGCTGTTTCAAGCTACAAGCAAAACGGCTTGCACGATCTCATTGCTTTGTTTGATCAAGCAACTGCTTATGCAAACCAAGCAAACATCAAAACTCTTACAACCGACAATGTACTTAAGGAAGGTCAAAAGATCACTAAGTACATCGACGGAATCAATGATGCAGAAGTTACAGAAGACACAGGTGCTTCTGCTTACGATGCATTGAAGAGCGAAATCTCAAAGTCAAGGAAGATTCACAACGCAGGCAATGCCGACTATTCAAAGTATAATAAAGAAGTATGGGATGAGTTTGAAGCAAAGTACCAGGCAGCAACAGCATATTTTGCAAATCTTTACACAAATGATTTGGTAATGGCTGATGCAGCACAGTACACTCAACCTCTCGCAACTGCAAGAGAAAACCTCAAGAACGGTATGCTCAAGACCGTTGTTGAAACAAAGACTCTTGAATATGCTATTGACAACGCAGAGGCTCTTGCTCACAACGTAACTTACTTCATGAGCGGCACTGTAGATGCAACAACAATCAACGCTCTTACCAAAGAAATTAAGATTGCTATTTGGGGCACGGAAGAGGCTTACGGCTTTGATACAGAAAAAATCGAAGACTCACCTGAGGCTCAGGCAAAGGTTGAAAATTACCTCACTCAGCTTTGTGCTTTGATTGAAAAAGCACAAGTTAACCTTGACAATGTAATGGTTGATACAGGCTATTCATTGACAACGGCAATCGCATATGCAAAGACATATGAAAAAGACAAGAGCAAGTACGGTAACTACATGACTCTTGAATCTGCTCTCAGCGATGCCGAAACATATAAGGCATCACTCGACACATTTAACGGCAGAATTAAGGATACCGTTACAGCAGCTATTTCAAACTATGCCGGCATCGTAACAAGAATTGTCAGTGCTGTTCGTGGTTTGCAGCCTGCTTTCTCACAAATTTCAAACGGTACTCCTGCAAGCCAGGGCAGAACAATTAAAACTGAATTTACAGGTCAAAGAGCAAATTGTCAGAAGTTCTATTGGGAATATACAACCGACCCGATTATTTTCAGAACAGAGCGTACTTCTTATACTTATGAACTTCCAACATCAAAATGGGGTTCATGGAATGTTCAAACAGGTACCGACTACGAAACTGTATTTGACTCAATCATCCTTGATGCCAACAGACTTCAATCAGGTGAAATTGTTTCAAAGCAGGCAGGCGGTATGAGCAAATGGCCTACAGATTGCGGCTTGACTGCTTCACAGCTTAAAGACTATAAGGCTTCAACTCAATTTAATGTTGGCGGTATGGATGTTGCAATTAAATCTGCTAAGGTTACAAAGTCAACAGGTAAGGCTTACGGTGTTGACTCTGCAGGTGCCGACATCACAAATGCCGATCATGATTTCATTAAAGAACTTGAAGTTACAGACGGTTCAACAGCTCCGGGCCGTGGCGGTATTTACGCAAAGAACGGCTGGACAGAGTTCAATACAAAAACAACTGTAACAATCACAGATTACACAAGTGCTCCGGTAAATGAAACAAACAAACCTTCAAAGGTTTCAAAGGCTCTTCAACTCGGTAACTCAACTGCATACTTCGGTATTGTATTCTTCTGGAGATATTGCGACAACGTATTCGCAAACTTTGCAGGTTATGACTTTGAAAGAGCTAAGCTTGCACTTAATGTAAGATTTGTAGACCTTTATACATTGTTTGAACTTATTGACCAATGTTCAAATCCTGATTTTGTTGCAACAAAGAATCAATACACTGCAGCTTCATGGAAGACTCTTACAGACGCTATTGAAGAAGCAAACTCAAACTTTGATTACGGCAACATGGAATATGCTGACATTATTGCAGAATGCGACAGAAGGTACGATGCACTTTGGTTGGCTAAGAAAAACCTTCAGAAAGCTGCAAGCAATACAGATCTCAAGAATGCTCTTACAGCTGCCGAAAAAGCTTACAACAATGATGAAGCTAAGGTTAGACCTGAAACATGGGAAACATTTAAGACTGCTTACGAAAGAGCACTTTCAAAGTATCAAAACGAATACAGCGACATTAATATCGTTAATGTAGCTGCTTCCGATCAAAGCGCAGTTGACGCATATACAACAGCACTTACAAACGCATTTAATGCACTCGTTTACATGATTGATTTCACTCCTGTAGACAATGCAGTTACAACTCTTGTTGACAGCGTAGTAGACAACAAGTACACAGCTGCTTCAGTTCAGGCAGTTGCAGATGCAATCGGCAAATTGCATTATTACACAATGTCAAATGCAGAAAGAAAGACTCACTTCGAAGACGAAACCGATGTTGTTGCAGCTGTTAAAGAAGAAGCAGAAAAAACAATTCCTGGTTTGGCATCACTTCTTGTTGAAAGCACAGTTGATTCATCTGTACTTGAAGCATTGAAGGTAGAGGGCAGATCAAAGATGACCGACCCTGATGCTTATGACCAAGACGCAATAGATGCTGCTCTTGCTAAACTTACAGACACTCAAACAGTACTTCTCGGTAATTCAAGAGTTACCTGTAAATCATTCGCAACTCAAAAAGAATGTGATGACGCTGTTACAAATGCTCTCAACGGCATTCAACTCAGACAGTACACAGTAACAATTGTTCCTGACGGTGACCAATCACAGGCATATGTAAAGGGAACATATTCTTACGGTACACAAGTTACAGTTGCACTTCCAAGCAAGCCGACAGTAGACTGGTATTATCAAGTGACATCACCTACATCGACTGTTGCAAACAAGCTTTTCTCAACAACAGAAGAACTTACATTCATCCTTAGAGGTGACACAGTTCTTACTACAAAGAGTGCATCAACAACAAATCAGAGCAAGGTTACATACTTCAACGGTATCAACTCATCTATTGTTGCTACAGATTATGTTGCAACAGGCTCAGAACTTACACTTAATGCTTCTCTTGCTCCTAAGTATCCGTACTACACCTTTGATTCATTCAAGGTAAACGGCAAGACTTACAGCGCAGGCGACAAGGTAACTATTTCAGACAATACAAACATCACACTTGTTTACAACTTCACAGGTTCAAAGAACTACACAGTTTATGTTGTAGATATGTCTTACGGTTACGGTCAAACAGGTCTTGACTTCAAGATTGAAAATCTTCAGTACAACGATGAATTGGTATTTAAACGCGGCCAAACTCCTGATGAAGGCTATAACGGCACAGCAATGCACTACACAGTTAACCGTGGCAGTGATTCTAAGACAACAACTATTCCGGATGCCGGCAGAGCTATTGCTGATTACAATAACCCTGAAGTTTATGCTTGGGTAGAGGTTGGTGCAGATGATCTTGCTGATTGGTATGCACACGGTTCTTCACAACCTGATGTACCGGAACCATTCAAAGACGGCGGTTACATTTATGGCAGTACTGAAGACACAAGAGCTTGGAACCCTGTAGCTGCTGCTGTTACAAAGGGTAAGGTTGTAAAGCTTGGCACAGATTACTCATTCCGTGTTCACAAGGATACACTCCTTATTCCTCTTGATGAATACACCTACAACATGGGTGTTAAGCAAGGTATTATTACAGAACCCGGCAACAGCGACGGTGCAAGAGTTGACTCAAGATCTGATCTTGTTATTGCTCCAAGCGAAAAGCTCTCAATCATCTCTCAATTCGTACTTCCTTCTAATTGCGAATTGGTTGAAAAGGGCCTTTTGCTCAAGATTAACAAGAACGGTGCTATTGACGGCGACGGCAGTGATCTCAAACTTGCTAATGCCGGCAAGAACGGTGTAAACAGACTTAAGTCAAATTACACAACAAGCGGTGATCAATTTGTAATCTCAATTAAGACATCTTCAATTGCAGGCAAGGCAGTTTCGGATGTAGGCCTTCAGTGGGTATCTTACTTGACTTACAAGAATGCCAAGGGCGAGCTTGTAACCGAATATTCACCGGTTACAACACCTACAAATACGACAGATACATTTTAAGATTTTCTAAGGAGGTAAAAGTAATGAAGAAATTTTATTCTGAGCCTGAATTAGAAATCAGGAAATATTCATTGTCGGGCAACGGTGTGGTAACTGCATCGAATCCTGAAGAAAATGGTAAGAACGACCTTAACAAGGACGATAATTACGATTTGCTCGGCGACGGTGAATAAAAAATAACAAAAGGGCTGTGGAGAAATCCACGGTCCTTTTTTCTGTTTGTCGGCATATTTTGCCTTTTTACCTTTGTTAACAATTTATTACATTATTCGCATATAATTTGACATTAGCTCTTTTATAAGTTAATATTAATATGTATTTTTATGTATAACAGGATGACAAACTAATGAATATTTTAATTTGCGGTTTGGGTCTTATCGGTGCCAGCTTGGCAAAGACCCTAAAAAAGAATACCAACCACACCGTCCTCGGCTGGAACAGAACGGAATCCGTTACAGAAAAGGCTCTTCGTGACGGTGTTATTGACAGAACGGGCGATATTGACTCCCTTATGGCAGAAGCCGACATCACCTTTGTTAATTTTTATCCGGAAGCCATTGTTCCGTTTATTTTGGAGCACAAAAACAGCTTTAAAAAAGACAGCGTTGTAACCGATTCCTGCGGTATTAAAACAAAGATTTGCCGTGCCATGGAAAAGGAAAAGCTTGATTTTTACTTTATCGGTGCTCACCCAATGGCAGGCAGGGAAGTCGGCGGATACGACAACAGCCTTGACACTTTGTATGACAAAGCAAGTTTTATTGTGACGCCGGTTGACGGCACGCCTCGTAATAAGGTTGACGCACTTGTAGGTCTTGCAGAGAGCATGGGCTTTGCAAGAACGGTTGTAACAACTCCCGAGCACCACGACGAAATGATTGCTTTCACTTCGCAGATTGCTCATGTGCTTGCGTGCTCATATGTGCTTTCTCCTCTTGCTCCGTCACACGCAGGATATTCGGCAGGCTCGTACCGTGATGTGTCACGAGTTGCACGAATTAATGCGGATATGTGGGCAGATCTGTTTATCGACAACAAAGAAGCACTTGTTAAGGAAATTGACGACCTTGTATCAAACCTTATGCAGTTTAAGTATAACATCGTAAATGAGGATTCCCCGGCGCTCAAGGATTTGATGAACAGAGCGAATAAGATTAAGGAAGAAATCGGATAATGAAAATTCTCAATGTAAAAGTAGGCAAGGGATACAATATTTTTATCGAAAAAGGCTTGATGTCCTCTTGCGGAAAATATATCAAAGAGGTGTCAAATGCGGCAAAGGTTTGCCTGATAAGCGACACCAATGTTTACAAAATTTACGGCAACACCGTTGAAGAACAGCTGAAAGCAGTCGGCTACGATGTTTACACCTATGTTTTTGACGCCGGTGAGGAGTCCAAAACCACAACCACGGTAATTTCCATGGTGGAATTTATGGCAGAAAACGGGCTTACAAGAAACGACCTTGTTGTTGCTCTCGGCGGCGGTGTTTGCGGAGATATGGCAGGATTTGCCGCCGCAATTTACCTCAGGGGTATTGATTTTGTTCAAATTCCTACATCGCTTCTTGCTCAGGTGGATTCGTCTGTGGGCGGAAAAACGGCGGTTGATTTGCCTCAGGGCAAAAATCTTTGCGGAGCGTTCCATCAACCCGTTCTGGTTCTTATTGACCCTAACACGCTTGACACCTTAACGCCGCACTTTTTCTCGGACGGTATGGCAGAGGTTATTAAGACGGGCTGCATAAAATCCGCTTCGTTGTTTGAAAAAACGGAAAATCAAAATGCCAAGGACATAATTGACGACATTATTTTTGAATGCGTCAGTATCAAAGCAGGCGTTGTTGAGCGTGACGAAAAGGAACACGGCGAAAGAGCACTTCTCAATTTCGGCCACACTTCGGGTCATGCTATTGAAAAATTGCACAACTTCACAACGATTTCGCACGGTGAGGCTGTCGGCATCGGTATGGTAATGATTACAAAAGCCGGCGAAGCAAACGGAATTACCAAAAAAGGCACTTCTGAGCGTATTGCCAATGTGCTCAAAAAGTACAGTCTTATGACCGAGGACAGCAACGATTTGCATGACATTATCACTTGTATGAACGCCGACAAAAAGCGTACGGCGGATTCAATCAACTTTGTGCTTTTGAGCCAAATCGGCGAGTCGTTTACGCAGAAAATTAAGAATGAGGATATACCGAAATTTTTCGGTTTGAAATAATGAGAATAGCAAAAATACAAAAATCGAATATCAGCGGAACGGTGCAGGTTCCTCCGTCAAAATCAGCGGCTCACAGAGCACTTATTTGCTCGTTTTTGGCAGGGGGCGGCAATGTGTCTCCGCTTATTGATTCAAAGGATATGCAGGCAACTCTGGGCGTTATTTCGGCACTTCAGGATGACAAACCGATTGCCGATTGCATAGAGTCCGGCTCGACGCTGAGATTTATGATTCCCGTTGCGGCGGCACTCGGCAAAACGGTAAAATTTGTCGGCAGGGGTAAACTCCCCGAGCGTCCTATCGGTGACTATCTTCGTTTGCTTCCCGAACATGGGGTAAAGTGTGATTGCACGGGCACTTTGCCGCTTACAGTCAGCGGAAAACTTACGCCCGGCAGGTTTGAAATTGCAGGCAATGTCAGCTCGCAGTATATTACGGGATTGCTTCTTGCATTGCCGATTCTTGACGGTGACAGCGAGATTGTTCTTACAACAGAGCTTCAGTCCAAGCCTTATGTTGATATGACCGTCAAGGTTATGGCGGACTTCGGCGTTAAGGTTGAAGAAAGAGAAAACTCGTATTTTATTCCGGGTAATCAAGTGTACCAAAAGCGTGATTACACGGTTGAAGCGGATTGGTCGCAGGCGGCGTTTTTTATGGTCGCAGGTGCACTTTTCGGTGATGTTACTCTTACGGGACTTGATGTCAACAGCACGCAGGGTGACAAGAAAATTGCCGACATTCTTAAAGAATTCGGTGCAGATGTTACCGTCAATAATGATTGTGTTGTTGTAAAAAAATCACAGCTTCACGGCATAGAAATCAACGCAACAGACATTCCGGATATGGTTCCGTCACTTGCCGTTGCAGGTATTTATGCAAGCGGAAAAACTGTTATTACGGGTGCCCAACGGCTCAGATATAAGGAGTCGGACAGAATAGAAAGCATAGTATATAATCTTAAAAAACTCGGTGCGTATGTTGAAGAAACTACCGACGGTATGGAAATTCTCGGCAGCACCCTCCATGCGGCAAATATGAAAGGCTTTAACGATCACAGAATTGTTATGGCTATGACGGTTGCCGCTACCGGTGTTGATGGTCTTTCAACAATTGATGACGCACAAAGTATAAATAAGTCGTATCCCGACTTTTTCAATGATTTTAACAGTATCGGAGGTAACGCAAATGTCTTCATCGATAGGTGATAATATTAAAATTTCCGTGTTCGGCGAAAGTCACGGTGAAGCTATCGGTTGTGTTATCGACGGACTTCCGTCAGGCGTTAAGCTTGATACAGACAAAATATACAAAGATATGTCACGCCGTGCTCCGGGTAAAGATAAAACCGCAACTCCGAGGCTTGAAAAGGATATTCCGCACATTTTGTCGGGCGTTCTTGACGGCGTTACAACGGGTGCACCGCTCGCCATGGTGATTGAAAACACAAATACAAAAAGCGGAGATTATTCAAATTTGATGACCGTTCCCCGTCCGAGTCACAGCGATTATCCCGCTTATGTTAAATACAACGGATTTAACGATATTCGCGGCGGCGGACATTTCAGCGGCAGACTTACTGCACCTATCGTTTTTGCAGGTGCGGTTGCAAAGCAAATCCTTGCCGAAAAGGGAATTGCCGTTGGTGCTCACATCAGACAAATCGGTTCGGTTTGCGATGCTGCGGTTGATTATAACAATATAAGTGCCGATATGCTGTGCGAACTTTCGTCAAAAACTTTTTCCGTTATTGATGAGAGCGTTGAAGAAAAAATGCGTGCCGATGTTGAAAAGGCAAGACTAAGCCTTGACAGCGTGGGCGGTGTTGTTGAATGCTTTGCCGTGGGACTTCCCGTAGGCGTCGGTGCAAATATTTTTGATACGGTGGAAAGCAAGCTTGCCTCACTTCTTTTCGGTATTCCGGCGGTAAAGGGTGTTCAGTTTGGCTTGGGATTTGATTTTGCCGATAAAAACGCATCAAATGTTAATGATGAATATGAAATTAAGGATGGCAAGGTTGCCACTCTTTCAAATAATAACGGCGGTGTTTTGGGTGGTATGACCGACGGTGCACCTATCGTGGTGTCCGTTGCAATCAAGCCAACTCCGTCAATCGCTTCAAAGCAAAGAAGCGTTAATCTTCAAACTATGGAAAATGCCGAGCTTGAGATTAAAGGCAGACACGACCCTTGCATTGTGCCTCGTGCAGTACCTGTTGTTGAGGCTGCGGTTGCAATCGGTCTGCTCGATTTAATGATGTAAAAAAGGAAATACTTTTAATGGATTTGTTGGAATTAAGAAACGAAATTGATAAATTGGATGACGAACTTATCCCTCTTTTGCTCAAAAGAATGGATATTTCCCGTCAGGTTGCCGAATATAAGGTGAAAAACGGAATTCCTGTTCTCAATGAGAAAAGGGAACTTGAAATACTTGATGATGTTGCTTCAAAATGCGGCGAGCAGGGTGAGGCGATGAAAACCGTATTTTCGGCTATTATGGACGCTTCAAGAGCACTTCAACACAAAATTATCGGCGGAGGCGATGAACTTCGCACGCTGATTAATTCAGCTAAGAACGGCAAAAATTTAACCGCACACGGCGAGCCTATCGCATGTCAGGGCGTTCAGGGGGCATACAGCGGCAAAACCGCAGAGGCATTGTTCCCGGATTCTCCTATAAATTTTCACAAGCAGTTTGAGGATGTCTTTGAGGCTGTTAACCAAAACAAGGCCCGTTACGGTATTATTCCCGTTGAGAATTCAACCGCAGGTTCGGTGCACGAATCTTATGATTTGATTATGAAGTACAAATTCTTTATTGTCGGTGCATATGATTTAAGGGTAGACCATTGCCTTTGTGCAAAGCCGGGTGTTGAATTTGAAAATATCGATGATGTTTATTCGCATCCGCAGGCACTCAGTCAGTGTAATATATTCCTTAAAAACTTTGACTTTACGGGTATTAACTTCAGCAATACAGCCGCTGCGGCAAAGTTTGTGGCCGAAAGCGACAAGAATAATATTGCCGCAATTTGCAGTGAAAGTGCGGCTAAAAAATACGGACTTAGGATTATCCGCAAAGGTATTCAAAATGTCACAAACAACACCACTCGCTTTATCGTGATTTCAAAGGAACTTGTTATTGATGACGATGCCGAAAAAATTTCGCTTATTTTCTCCGCACCTCACCGTACGGGTTCGCTTTACAGAGTGCTCGGCAGATTTTCAATGACCGGTCTTAACCTTACAAAATTGGAATCACGACCTGTTGCAAACGGTAAATTTGACTATTATTTTTATGTTGATATTTTAGGCTCGGTCAGAGATGAGCAAACGCTTGATTTGCTTTGTGCTCTGTCGGACGAATTGCCTGAATTTTCATTCCTCGGTAATTATTACGAAGGAAAATAACAAAGTATTGGTATGATTTGATGAAACAAACAAAGCGTCACCGCACGGGCTTCACATCGTTTTTGATACTTGCCGTGACAGTTGTCGCACTTGTGCTTTTGGGTATAGCTCTTTATGAACACGAAACCCTTGAACAAAGATTTGAAGTGCTTATAAATCTGCTTAAAAGGATAGATGACGCGGTTGCAAGGCTTGAAACTCCTGTGGAAATTATACTGTGTATTTTTGCACTTTATGTTGCAAAATGCCAGCTTCCCATTCCGCTGTCGGCACTGTGCGTAATATCCGGTATGGTGTTTCCGCTCGGTCCCGCTCTGGCACTCAACGCCGTGTTTATCTTCTTTTTCTTCACGGTTAAGTATGTCGAGGGCACATTTTTGGGTGGCGGATGGACCGGTATGATTCTTAATATTGACAATCTGCGATTTGTCAGGGATTGGATTCATTTTAAGGGCAACGGCAATCCTTATGTGCTTGCGGTTACCCGACTTGTGCCGATTATTCCTGTCGGTATGGTGTCAAAGTATTACGGCTCAATGCGGTATGATTTTGTGTATTATTCGCTTTTGAGTATGCTTGGATTTGCTCCGAGATTGTTTATTTATACAAAACTCGGCACATCATATACAAACCCGTTTTCCGTAACTTTCATAACAACTCTTATGATAATAGTTGCGTTCAGCGGATTTTCAACATTAATATTTAATATCTTTTACGGTGTAAGGTCACGGCAGATGACTCAAACGCTCTTGATTTACAGCGAAAAAGATAAGTATAAAATAGTATTATAAAATTTAAAAGAGGAATTTTAATTATGAACGTTAACGAACTCATTGCCGCTATCAATGACGGCACTTATGATGAAAACCTAAAGGCTGTTTATGTAACAGATGAGGCTGTTCAAAGCCAAAAACCCCGTTATGTTGAAACACTTAATGATTTCGGTGAATTGTTTGGATATGACAGAGAAGTAAACATTATGTCCGCTCCGGGCAGAACCGAGGTTTGCGGTAACCATACCGACCATAACAACGGTAAGGTTCTTGCCGCTTCAATCAATTTGGACGCTATCGCCGTTGTTTCAAAAAATGATGATAATATTATCAGAGTAAAATCAAAGGGTCACAAGATGAATGTTGTTGACCTTAATGACCTTGTTCCAAATGAGGCTAATTTTGGCTCATCAACAACTCTTGTACAGGGTGTTGCCGCAACAATTAAGAATCTTGGCTACACAGTTGCCGGCTTTGATGCTTGCACAGCAAGTGATGTTATGGGCGGTTCGGGTCTTTCTTCTTCTGCGGCATTTGAGGTGCTTTTGGGTTCTGTTTTGTCATATATGTTTAATGATGGAAAAATCAGCCCTGTTGAGATTGCAAAGGTTGCTCAGTACAGCGAAAATGTATTTTTCGGCAAGCCTTGCGGCCTTCTTGACCAAATGGCTTCTTCTGTCGGCACTTTTGTTACAATAGATTTTAAGTCTGTAAAAGACCCTGTTATTAAGAAAATCGACTTTGATTTTTCAAAATCCGGACATTCTCTTTGCATAGTTGATACTCACGGCAATCATTCGGATTTGACAGATGATTATGCCGCAGTAAGAACAGAAATGGAATCTGTTGCTCAGGCACTCGGCAAAAATGTTTTGCGTGAGGTTTCTTATGAGGAATTTTTTGCTGCACTTCCTGAACTTACAGGCAGAGTAAACGACCGTGCAATTCTCCGTGCAATTCATTTCTTCAACGAAAACAAGAGAGTAGAAAAAGCTGTTGAATGCCTTGAAAACAACGATTTTGAGGGCTTCAAGCAGGTTATCATTGATTCGGGTCGTTCATCATTTATGCTCAATCAAAATGTTTATACTCCAAAAAATCCAACAGAGCAAAAACTTTCTTTGGCTCTTGCAATCAGCAAGGAACTTCTTGACGGAAAGGGTGCTTGGAGAGTTCACGGCGGAGGATTTGCAGGTACAATTCAGGCTTTTGTTCCTAACGATATGCTTGATACTTACAAGAAAACTATCGAGGGCGTGTTCGGCGAGGGCAGTTGTCATGTTCTTATTATTCGTCCGGTAGGCGGTACGCAGGTAATATAAGTTGTCGCCTATGATGAAAAGGAGGATAAGTTTATATGAAGTATGTTTTTATAGTTAATCCCGTCGCCGGTAATGACGATAAGAAAAAACTTTTTTACAGAATTAAATCGGCATTTCGTCAAATTGATGATGAATTGATAATTGAGGAAACTCATAAGCCGGGTGAAGCAAAAATAATCAGTGCCGATTATGCGGCAAAGTATGGCAAAAACTGTGTTGTTGTGTCATGCGGCGGTGACGGAACCATTCATGAAATTGTTAACGGACTTGCCGGAACGGATACTCCTATGATGGTTCTTCCGCTTGGTATGGGCAATGATTTTGCAAAAAAGATTTATGATACAAAAAAGATTAATGTGGAAAATGTAATCAAGTCTTTCGGTCTTTACAGCGGTAAAATCAAATATGATATTATGCCTATTGATGTTATTGATTATAACGGCGAAAAAGGCATAAATGTTATGTCGTTCGGTCTTGATACTCTTGTTGAAACCATGGGCAGAAAAATCGCTGCAAAAGTACCGTTTTTGGGCCATAATGCTTACAAGGTGGCGGTTGTTCCTGTCCTTGCAAAACCGCTTCATTATACGATTTCTTACAGACTTGATTGTGTTGACAAAGAAACGGGCAGAGAATTTACCGTTGAGCAAAGCAACAAAGACTATGCCCTTATGGCAATTTGCAATGCAAGTTGGTACGGCGGAAGCTTTTGTCCCGCACCGAATTCTGTACTTGATGACGGACTTCTTGATGTTTGCCTTGTTGACGGAGTGTCTTTTTCAAAGGCAATGGGTCTTGTACCTAAATATTCAAAAGGAACGGTTAACGCACAAACTTGCGATGTTTGCACAAATTATTACATAAAATCAGGCAAGGTATTTATGGAGGACGGTTCACCTCTTATCGGTAACTGTGATGGTGAAAACTTCCATTATTCCGAGGTTGAATTTAAGGTTGAGCCAAAGGCTGTTAAGCTTTGCGTAATTAAAGATTAGTAAGTAAAAAACGGAACTGCTATATTAACAGTTCCGTTTTGCTATGCTTAATTTTCCTTGTCAAATACGGGATACATTCTGCGGTAAAGCGAATTTATGTGCTTGAAGTAATCAGTGTCAATACTGTCGATTGTTTCTTTTGTGGTGCGGAATCTCCAGTTTTTTTCAGGCACACCCGGTATGTTCATTCTTGCGTCCGAACCGAATCCGCACATATCCTGCAATGCAATGATTGCAACATTTGATGCACTCTGCCATACTGTCTCAATAATTGCTCGGCACGAGGCACTTTGGTATCCGCCCTCGCCCCAATTGTCGCCCTTAAAATGGCAGTATTCAAGGGCAAATCGGCGTTCTTCCTCGCTTGCTTCCCATAGCCAACCGAGGATTGTGTTGTTGTCGTGAGTGCCTACATAATTTATGCTGTTTTGACCTGCGTTGTGCGGCAAATGTGATGAATCGGAATTTGGGTCAAAGCCGAATTGCACAACCTTCATGCCGGGAAAATCGGTGTCCTTTAGGAGTTTTACAACATCCTCGCCAAACACTCCGAGGTCTTCTGCAATGATAGGTGCTTCTTTGCAGAATTTCTCAAAAACCTTGTTGAAAAAGTCCATTTTAGGTCCGTCAATCCATTTGCCTACCTTAGCCGTTTTGCTGTCGGCAGGTATCTCCCAATATGATGCAAAGGCTCTGAAATGGTCTATTCTTACGGTGTCGTAAATTTTGAGATTGTGCTCAAGTCGTGACAACCACCAGCTGTAGCCGTCCTTTTTCATAGCTTTCCAATCGTATATCGGATTGCCCCAAAGCTGACCGTCCTCGCTGAAATAATCGGGCGGAACTCCGGCCACTTTTTCTACTTTGAGTGTTTTTTCGTCAATTAAAAACATAGGCAGATTTGACCAAACATCAACGCTGTCCATCGCCACATAAATAGGCATATCCCCGATAACGGCAACGCCTTTTTTGTTGGCGTATTTTTTTATTTCGCCCCACTGTTTGTAGAAAATATACTGCACAAATTTCCAAAAAGCGGCACTTTCTTCGTAGTCGTAAATGTTTTTTATGCACTCAAAATAATGTGCGTGCTCACTCGACCATTCCCACCACGGCTTAAAATTTTCCTGCTCTTTTACAGCCATAAAAACGGCGTAATCGGTGAGCCACGGATTGTCAATTTCAAATTGCTTTATATCTGCGGCAAGTTCTTCGCCGACATTTAAAAATGCTTTTTTGAGTGTTGCAAGTCGTTTTTCAAGGGCAAATTCATATGCGGCTGTGTACGGCGTGCCGTCATAAATATTTTGATTTACATCTTCGTCTGTTATAAGCTCCATATCTCTGAGCCCTTGCGGATTGATGTAGATATAATTTGCCGCAAATGCCGACGGCGAACAGTACGGAGAATTTGCACTGTCGGTTGGATTAAACGGCAAAACCTGCCAATAGGTAAAGCCCATATCGGCAATTCTGTCTATAAAGTGCTTGGCATTTTCGTCCAAAACACCAACGCCGTACGGTGACGGCATTGAACTTATGTGGAGCAGTACTCCCGCTCCTCTTTTTTTCAGCATATTTTTCACCTTTTGTTTTGTTTTCGGTCTTGTTAATTTTACCATTGACGGCATTAAAAATCAATGTACAAGTTATATAAAATATTTTCTGTTTATTTATATATAATTTTTATATTATTTTTATAATTTATTATTGAATAACCCACTGCCATTTGTTATAATAACAAATAGTATGGATTATTGTGTTTATCCATACTTTTAAATCACTTCAAGGAGGTGCAACTATGCCTGCAAAAATCAAAAAAATATCGGATGAAGAATTAGAGGTGCAAAGGCAGTTTGCCCATAAGGTGAATGAGCTTACCTCAAAAAGATATTCATCAAAGCCTCTTGCATGTGTAGTCACCTACGGTTGTCAGCAAAATGTTGCAGACAGTGAGCATATCAAGGGTATGCTTGAAGCTATGGGCTACGGCTTTACAGAAGAACGCACACAGGCAAAGCTGATTATTTTCAACACCTGTGCCGTCAGAGAGCACGCCGAGGACAGAGTGTTTGGCAATGTCGGAGCTTTGAAAAAGTACAAACTTGCCAATCCGGATGTTGTAATCGCTCTTTGCGGTTGTATGATGCAACAGCAGCATATAGCAGAAAAAATCAAAAAATCATTTCCGTTTGTTGATTTGGTTTTCGGCACACATGTTGTTTATAAAGTGCCTGAACTCATTTATTCTGCATTGACAAAAAACAGGAGAGTGTTTGAACTTCCCGATGTTGACGGCGTAATAGCGGAGGGTATTCCCGTTAAGCGTGACAATGACAAAAAGGCTTGGATTCCGATTATGTACGGATGCAATAATTTTTGTTCGTATTGTATTGTGCCTTATGTTCGTGGCAGAGAACGCAGCAGGGAAGTTGAAGATGTTGTAAAAGAGTTTAAGGCTCTTGTCGATGACGGTTACAAGGAAATTACGCTTCTCGGTCAAAATGTAAATTCATACGGCAAGAATAATGTAAGCTCAATGAATTTTGCAGGTCTTTTAAGGGAGATAAACGCCTTGCCGGGCGATTTCACATTGAGATTTATGACCTCACACCCTAAAGATTGTACGAAAGAGCTTATTGACGCTATGGCTGAGTGCGACAAGGTTGCAAAGCACCTGCATCTTCCGTTCCAGTCAGGTAACGACAGGGTGTTAAAGGCAATGAACAGGCATTACGACAGGGCAAAATATCTTGAGCTTGTCAATTATGCAAAGGAAAAAATGCCCGATATTTCGCTTACAAGTGATGTTATCGTCGGTTTCCCGGGAGAAACCTATGAGGAATTCCTCGACACCGTTTCGCTTATAAAGGAGGTTGAATTCACTTCGCTGTTCACCTTTATTTATTCAAGGCGGACAGGCACAAAGGCGGCTGAACTTCCCGACCCCGTTTCACGAGAGGAAAAGGGTAAGTGGTTCAAGGAGCTTTGCGACGTTCAGGAGGAAATTGCCACAAGGAGAACCGCCGAGATGGACGGCAAAACCTACCGTGTGCTTGTTGAGGGCAAGTCCAAAAACAAGGAAAACTACCTTTCGGGCAGAACGGACGGAAATATAATAATTGAATTTCCGGGCGACGAAAGCCTTATCGGCGATTTCTGCCGTGTTAAGGTAACGGAGAGCCTCAACTGGATTTTAAGAGGCGAATTGGAATAATAAATTATCCCTTTTGGGTTAGTTGATATTAAAATATTTTATTTAAGGAGAACATTATGGAACTCGAAAAACTCACACGTCAGCTTGGCGCTGCAATTCAGCAGGACAAGGTTTATCTTGATTTTCAAGAGGCTATGAAAAAGAACGAAGAGGATACTGCACTCAACGAGCTTATGGGCAAGATTAAGCTCCTTCAGATGTCATATCAGCACGAGGCTTCTCAGGAAACACCCGACGAGAAAAAGCTTGAGCAGTACAGCAAGGAATTTCAGGGCCTTTATGAGCAGGTAATCGTAAACGAAAATATGAAGGCTTTTGAAGAGGCAAGACAGGCTGTTGATGAGATGATGAACTATCTCACAGGTATCCTTGCACTTTGCGTAAACGGTGAGGATCCCGAAACCTGCGACCCCCACGCACACGCTCACGACCACGAATGCGGCGGAGAATGCTCCTCCTGCGGCGGTTGTCACTAATTTTTACTAAACTAAACTATTGAAATTTTGAGGCGGAAAAATGGCAGAATTATCACCAATGATGAAACAGTATTTTGAAATAAAGAAAAATTATCCGGACACAATTCTGTTTTTCCGTCTCGGAGATTTCTATGAAATGTTCTTTGAGGACGCAAAAACCGCTTCAAAAGAACTTGAACTTGTATTGACGGGACGTGATTGCGGTCAGCAGGAGCGTGCGCCCATGTGCGGCGTTCCCTTTCACAGCGCCGATTCATATATAGCAAGGCTTGTTTCCAAAGGCTACAAGGTTGCCATATGTGAGCAGACGGAAGATCCGAAAACCGCAAAGGGTATCGTCAAAAGAGATGTAATAAGAGTTATTTCGGCAGGAACGGTAATTGAGAGCAGTATGCTTGACGAGACGAAGAACAACTATCTTGCCGTATTGTGCCAAGTTTTTGACAGTATGGGTATTTGCTTTGCGGACGTATCGACGGGCAGCGTTTATCTTACCTCTTTTTCCGAAAACTGCGACGAAAAAGCCGTTGACGAAATGGCGAGATTTATGCCCACGGAAATTTTACTTAACAAAGAGGCGGCAGCGCTTAAAAGGCTGTCGGCATTTATTTCCAAAAAGACGGAGGCGACGGTTGAGGTCTTGTCTCCCGACAGCTTTAACTTTGAAAAAGCAGAAAAAACCGTGCTTTCTCATTTCAATAAGCCGTCGCTTGAAGCTCTCGGACTTGACGGAAAGCAAAGTGCGGTTTGTGCGCTCGGTGCGGCTCTTTCTTATCTTTATGAGGCACAGAAAACCGACCTTAACAACATAAAAGAAATAAATTACTATTCCGACGCAAAGTATATGAAAATCGGCATTTCTACAAGGCGAAACCTTGAAATAACCGAAACTATGCGTGACCGTGAAAAGAAAGGCTCGCTTTTGTGGGTGCTCGATAAAACCAAAACCGCTATGGGTAAGCGACTTATCAGAAGTTGGCTTGAATGTCCGCTTTACGATTGCGCCGCAATTTCAAAAAGGCATAATGCCGTGGCGGAGCTTTGCGAGAGCACGAAAAAACGCAATGATTTTGTATCGCTGATGGTTGACATTTACGATATGGAACGCCTTATGACAAGGGTGCTTTATAACACCGCAAACGCAAAGGAACTTTTATCGCTTAAAGCAACTCTTGCGCCGCTTCCTAAAATCAAGGAGCTTTTGAAGGACTCAAAATCCTTGCTGTTAAAGGATATTTACAATGATATTGACGTGCTTGAGGACGTCTACACACTCGTTTCGCAGGCGATAAGCGAGGACGCACCGTTTTCCGTTCGTGAGGGCGGAATGATAAACGACAATTTCAATGCCGAGCTTGACGAGCTTCGCAAAATCGTTAAGGGCGGAAAGTCGTTCCTGACAGACCTTGAAACCAAAGAGCAGGACGAAACGGGAATTAAAAAGCTGAAAATCGGCTACAACAGAGTGTTCGGCTATTATTTTGAAGTGCCGAATGCATATAAAGAAATCGTACCCGATTCATATATAAGAAAGCAAACCCTTTCAAACTGTGAGCGATATATCACGCAGGAATTGAAAGAACTTGAAACAAAGGTGCTCGGCGCACAGGAGAGAATTGTCAGCCTTGAATATGAAATATTCTGCTCGGTGCGTAAAAAAATCGGCGAACAGTATGAGCGTACAAGCCGTACATCAAAGGCGATTGCCACGCTTGACACCCTTTGTTCACTTGCAAATGTTGCAATTTCAAACAATTACACAAGACCCGATATAAACGATTCGCAGACAATTATCATTAAAGACGGCAGACATCCGGTAATTGAAAAAATGCTCAAGGATACGCCGTTTGTTCCAAATGATACGGAGCTTGATTGTGACAAGAACAGAACAGCGATTATCACAGGTCCGAATATGGCAGGTAAATCTACATATATGAGGCAGGTCGCAATTATCGTAATGATGGCACAGATGGGCTCTTTCGTTCCCGCTTCCTATGCTTCGATAGGACTTGTCGATTCCGTGTTTACCCGTGTCGGTGCTTCGGACGATTTAGCTTCGGGGCAGTCAACGTTTATGGTCGAGATGAGCGAGGTTGCGGAAATTCTCGACAATGCTACTTCAAAAAGCCTTATTATCCTTGACGAAATAGGCAGAGGCACTTCTACCTATGACGGAATGAGCATTGCAAAAGCGGTGCTTGAATATACGGCTGATAAAAAGCATTTGGGAGCAAAAACGCTCTTTGCAACGCATTATCACGAACTGACCGAGCTTGAAAACGAGATGGACGGCGTTAAAAACTTCAATATTGCCGTCAAAAAGCGTGGAGAGGATATAATCTTCCTTCGCCGTATAGTAAGAGGCGGTGCTGACGGCAGTTACGGTATCGACGTTGCAAGACTTGCAGGCGTTCCCGATACTGTTGTTAAGCGTGCTAAGGTCATTTTGAAATCGCTTGAGGAAAACGGCGTTGCACCTGTTGTGTTGAATGCTGTTCGTAAGGAAGCGGATGACGATATGCAGGTAAGCTTCGGCTCAACCGCAGAAAGCGAGATAATCGACGAATTAAAGGCACTTGATGTCAACACGCTCACACCGATTGAGGCTATGTCGAAGCTCTATGAAATATCGGCAAAGGCAAAGCAGTCTTAATTAAAATAAATTCGCAACGGAGGTGCGGTTATGGGAAAAATAAATAAATTGTCTAAAAATATTTGGGAACTTATAGCCGCAGGCGAGGTTGTCGAAAGACCTGCATCTGTTGTTAAGGAGTTGCTTGAAAACTCTATCGACGCAGGTGCTACCGATATAACCGTTGAAATTCAAAACGGCGGCGTCAGGTACATAAGAATAACCGATAACGGCTGCGGAATTGCAAGGGATGATGTTCCGCTTGCTTTCGTAAGCCACGCCACAAGTAAAATTTCCACGGTGCAGGATTTGGATGCGATTATGACCCTCGGCTTCAGGGGCGAGGCGTTGTCGTCGGTTGCGGCGGTTTCCAAAACGGAGATAATCACAAAAACCCGTGACGAAGAAGTCGGTACGAGAATGGAAATTTTCGGCGGAGAGCAGGTGTCGCTTGACGATGCAGGCTGTCCGAACGGTACAACAATAATCATAAGGGAGCTTTTCTACAATACCCCTGCGAGAATGAAATTCTTAAAATCAGACAAATCGGAGGCTATGGCGGTTGCCGGTATTGTCGATAAAATCGCACTTTCTCATCCCGAGATAAGCATAAGATTTATAAAGGACGGCAGGCAAACTCTTTGCACCGACGGAACTGGCGAGCTTAAAAACGCAATTTATTCCGTGTACGGAAATGAGCTTTCGTCGTCTATGATACCTGTTTCATATGAGCTTAACGGTATGAAAATCAAAGGTTTTGTTTCAAAACCTTTTTATGCGAGAGGCTCAGGCTCAATGCAGCTTTTCTTTGCAAACAACAGGTATATTAAGAGCAAAACCGCAAGTGCGGCGCTCAACGAAGCATATAAAAATTCAATTATGGTCGGCAAATATCCTGCGTGCGTGCTTTTTATCGAAATGATACCCGAATTGCTTGATGTCAATGTGCATCCGGCAAAAACCGAGGTGCGTTTTTCAAACGAAAAAGCAATTTTTGAACTTGTGTACTATGCCGCAAAAAATGCCATTTCAAATGACGCCTCACGCCCACAGGCACAGCTTAAAAGTAAGCCTGTTTCGGACATTTTGCAGCCGCCTATACCCGAGGCGGAGCAGACAGATTTATATACCCTGAATTCTCAATTTATAACCGATAAACCGCCTGTTTTTTCAAGCAGTCCCGTTATAAATACAGAGGAAAATATCCCGAGCCGAATTCAGCTGAACACCCCTGAGCGTGTTACATACAAAAAATATAACTATGAGGACGAAATTGACCTGTCCGTAAAAACCGCAGAGGCATTTAGTAATCCCTTTGACGAGGACGATGACGACGAAACGGTATATTCCGAAAATCCGAACAAGGATATTAAAAAAGGCGTGGACAGCGAGGTTTCGTTTAAGTATCTCGGCGAGGCTTTCAAGACATATATTTTTGCCGAATACAACGGAAAGCTTGCGGTAATCGACAAGCATGCGGCACATGAGCGTATGCTTTACAACAAACTTAAAAAGGACAACGGTTCAAACGGCAGTCAGCTAATGTTAAAGCCTTGTACCGTTGTGCTTTCAAAAGAAGAATATGTTGCTGTTACGGAAAATCTTGAAATGATACGAAGCGCAGGCTTTGAAATTGACGATTTCGGCGACGGTGCGGTTATTGTCAGGGCTTGCCCGTTAAACCTTGAAAACGAGGACGTAACGCAGCTTCTAACCGAGATTGCAGGCTATCTTACACAGAATAAAAGAGATATTTTACCCGAACAGCTTGATTGGGTATATCATTCAATAGCTTGCCGTGCGGCGATAAAGGCAGGAAACAAGCAGACCGATTATGAGCTTATCGAGTTCACAAAACAGCTTTTATCCGACGAGAGCGTCAGATACTGTCCTCACGGCAGACCTGTTTTGATTGAGCTTACAAAATATGAGCTTGATAAGCAGTTCGGAAGGGTGTGAATTATGCAAAAGCCCTCCTTACTTGTTATCGTAGGACCTACGGCGTCGGGTAAAACTGCGCTTGCGGTCGAATGTGCAAAGAAATTTAACGGCGAGATTATCTCGGCGGACTCAATGCAGATATATAAAGGTATGAGCATTGCCACGGCAAAGCCTACCGTTTCCGAAATGCAGGGCATACCGCACCATTTAATTGACTTTTTGGACGTTGCATCACAGTACAGCGTCGCACAGTTTGTAAGTGATGCCGAAAACTGCTGCGAGGATATAATATCCCGTGGTAAATTGCCCGTCTTGGCAGGCGGAACGGGACTTTATGTTGACAGCTTTGTAAATAATATAAAGTTTTCCGAAGCGGACAGCGACGAAGCTTTGAGAAAAAAACTCAATGACGAATTAAAATCCGTCGGTGCCGAAAAAATGCTTGAAAGGCTTGCGGAAATTGACCCCGAATACGCTTCAAAACTACACCCGAATAATGAAAAGCGTATTATAAGAGCCTTTGAAATATACACCCTTACGGGAAAAACACCTACCGAAGCGGTTGCACAGTCAAGGCTTGAGCCGACAAAATACAACTGCTGCTTTATCGGTATAAATTACAAAAACAGGGACGTTCTTTACGACAGAATAAACAGACGTGTTGACCTTATGGTTGAAAACGGACTTGTCGAGGAAGCAAAAAGCTACTACGCTTTGCCGAAAAAATCCACCGCCTCGCAGGCTATCGGCTACAAGGAGTTAAAGCCTTATTTTGACGGCGAAATTTCACTTGAGCAGGCTTTGGAAAACCTTAAAATCGGAACACGTCACTATGCAAAAAGACAGCTCACTTGGTTTAGACGAAACGAAAATATAAAATGGTTTTATCCCGACGAGGATACGAGCGACAGCTTTTACGAAAAAGTATTTGATTATATAAAGAAGGTGATTTGATGCCTGAAAAAAAGAATAACATATTGAAGTTCAAGGACGACAAAAAGAAAATGAACGCCGTTTATATCGTTGCGGGAGTTATCTTTATAATATTCTTTTTGTATCAGGTGTTCAAAATCAACTATCAGCCTGTTAAAACGCAGGTAGCCCTGAACAAAACCGTTGCTTCTACGGCGGTAACGGACGCATTTGTCGTAAGGGACGAGTATCCGATAGAGGCGAGCGTTACGGGAACACTTGTACCGCTTGTCGAGGACGGAAAAAGGGTTGCAAGTCAAGACGACGTTGCGGTTGTTTTCACAAGCGACGATGCGGCAAAGGCTTATAATGAGATGGAAGCCGTCAAAGAGGAGATTGAATATTTTTCCTCCTTGCAGAACAAGGTCGGTGTGCAGACCGCTGATATTACACCGCTTGACGAACGTATTTATTCGGCGTGCGAAGCGTATTCTGTCGCCATAAGCAAGGGAAATATCAGCTCTTACGAAGCCTATGAAAACAATATCAGAGACGCAATGACCTCACGTCAGCTCTCTACGGGAACGATTATTGACCCGAGCGCAAAGCTTGGCGAATTAAACGCAAAATTAGCACAGCTTCAAAGTGCAAATATAGGATATAATACTATTAAAGCGCCGCACCCGGGATATTATATCAGCGTTGCGGACGGCTACGAAAGTACGGTCGATTATAAAAACGTAATGTCCATGACCACCTCGCAGATTTCAGCCCTGTTTGACAGCTCAAAAACCCAAAAGGGCAACGTGGATAGCTATATGGGCAAGCTTGTTGACGGCTTTAACTGGTATCTTTTGTGCGTTGTAAATTATGAAGATGCAGTTAAGCTTTCAATCGGAAGTAAGGCTAAGGTCGAGTTTACAATGACTACGGCAGAGCCTATAAATGCCGTTGTTGCCGCAATTTGCGACACCGCAGACGGTAAGACGGGCGTTATTCTGAAATGCAATTTGATGAGCACTCAATACGCAAGCCTGCGCACGGAGCAAATCAGAATTACCTTTGATGAGCATACGGGCTTCCAAGTGCCTAATAAGGCAATCCGAGAGGTTGACGGTCAAAAGGGTGTTTTCGTTTTGAACGGAAATATCGTTAAATTCAAGAAGATAAATATTGATTATTCGGACAGCGAAATGTCAATATGCAACAATCCCAACAACGAAAACGGATTTGTTGAGCTTTATGATAATATAATTGTGGAAGGAACTGACCTTTATGATGGAAAAATCCTTAATTGAGCAAAAGTATTCGGATATTGAGTCAAATCTCAAGCATATCCGAGAGGAGATTGCCGAAGCGGCTGTCAAAAGCGGAAGAAAGCCCGAGGATATTGACTTTATGGCGGTTACAAAGACCGTTGACGAAATGTATATAAATCACGCTCTTGACTCGGGAATTACGCTTATCGGCGAAAATAAAGTGCAGGAGCTGCTTCGCAAAAAGCCGAATTTGAAGCTTGACGGAGTACGCAAAAATCTTATCGGACACTTACAGACCAATAAGGTATCGCAGATTGTCGGCGAGGTCGATATGATCGAGTCGGTCGATTCTCTCAAGGTAGCAAAGGAAATCGGTAAGCAGTCCGTTAAAAAGGGACTTGTAACAGATGTTTTGCTGGAAGTGAATATCGGCAGGGAGGAGTCAAAAACGGGATTTATGCCCGAGGCGGTCGATGAAAGTCTTTGTGAAATCGCTCAAATTGAGGGAATTCGCATTTGCGGATTGATGACAATTCCGCCGATTTGCGAAAAAACCACAGAACTTTGTAAATTTTTTGAGAATATATACAATATGTATGTTGACATTGACTCAAAAAAAATAGATAATGTATATATGAAAACTCTGTCTATGGGTATGTCGTCGGATTATGTTCCGGCAATACTCTGCGGCTCTAATCATGTAAGAATAGGTTCAAAGATATTTGGACCGAGAATATACTAAATCAGGAGGATAAAGAAATGAGTTTGAAGGATAAGTTGAGCAACATTCTTAAGGTTTCGGAAGACGAATATTATGATGTTCCCGACTCTGAGGGCTATGATGAAGTCGAAGAGCCCGAGGAGGAAGAGTACGAGCCTGTTCCTCGTTTTTCGCAGAGAGGCAACCGTGAGGCAAAGAGCGATCACAATAAGGTTGTCAGCATAAATACAACCGCAAAATTACAGGTCGTTCTCACAAAGCCGAAGTCAATGGAAGAGGCGAGGGGAGTTGCGGATAATCTCAATCAGAAAAAGACCGTTATATTGAACCTTGAATCCGTAAACGGCGAAACCGCAAGGAGAGTTCTTGACTTTTTAAGCGGCGTTACCTATGCGAACAAGGCTACAATGAGACAGGTTGCAAGCGATACATTTATGATTACTCCGTTCAATGTTGATGTAAACGGAGACCTTTTGAGCGAGCTTGGCAACAACGGCTATGTTTTTGATAAATAATATAATTTCAGTCAGAAGTGGGGATAACAAATAATGCTTACACCGGATCAGATTAAATCAAAAGAATTTCACACCACGGGCAAAAGCTCATACAAGGCAGAGGAGGTTGACGAATTTCTCAATGAAATTCACGCTTCCTATGACCAGATGTTCCGTGAGAACGCTAATATCATTAAGAAAATGAGCATCCTTGCCAATAAGGTCGAGGAATACAAAAAGGACGAGGACAGCCTGCGTCAGGCTTTGCTCTCGGCTCAGAAGCTTGCAGACAGAATTGTTTCGGACGCAAAGGAAACCTCCGAAAAGCAGCTTTCAGAGGCTTCACAGCAGTCGGAGAATATGCTTTCGGACGCTTCACAAAAAGCGGAGAAAATCCTTGACGACGCTCAAAGAACGGCAGACGCTAAAGTTCACGAGGCTAACAAGCAGGCTGACGAGATTATCGGCAGCGTAAACCGCAAGGTAACGCAGGAAAAGCTTGTTCTTGAAATGCTTAAAAAAGAGGTTGCTGCTTTCCGTACCAAGATGATGGATATGTATAAGGAGCATTTGACCTTGCTTGACAGACTTCCTACATATTCCGAGGAACCTAAGGAGGAAGAGCCGCAGGACGTTGAGCCCGAAACGGCACAGGAGGCGGCCGAAGCACCTGTCGAGGAAGCCGATGAGGTTGAAGAGGTAACAGAAGCGGTTGAGCCTGTTGAGGACACAGTCGAAGAAGAAGCGGCAGAAGCTGTCGAGGAGACTGCAGATGAGACTGTCGAAGAGCCCGTTGAGGATGATACCTTCGAGCTTACCGACATTGAGAATATCCTTGATGATGAGGATGAGCCGGAAAATGAGACCGAGTTCACTCTTGACGAGAGTGAATTTGACGATGAGCCCGAGGATGAATTTGAGGATATTTCCTCCGACGCTTCCGAGGATAACGGCGGATTTTCGCTCAATATAGACGAGCTTGATTTTGACGATGATGACGACAGTGAAATAACCGCAGACGCAGACAATTATGAGTCTGTTGACGAGGTCGAGGATGAAACGGGCGACGAAGATGATGACGGCGCAATTTCATTCAAAAAATTCTTTAAGAAGAAATAATTCAGAGGTGGCACGATGCTTCAGGCAATCACAATAATTATTATAGCATTTTTAATAGCTATCGATCAGCTTATAAAATTTGCGGTCTTGAAGCATCTTGAGCCCATCGGTTCAATTACGGTAATTGATAAAGTATTAAGTCTGACATATGTAGAAAACACGGGGGCGGCATTCGGCTCTTTCAGTGGATATACAAGGGTATTGAGCGTTTTCACGGCGCTTGTGCTGATTGTCGGACTTATTTATTTATTATCGGGAAGAATTCACTCAAAGGTTGTCTATTGGGGACTGACCCTTATAATTTCGGGCGGCGGCGCAAACCTTATCGACAGGGTCGGCAGGGAATTTGTTATCGACTATATCGATCCGCTGTTTATTAAATTCGCTGTGTTCAATTTTGCGGATATACTTGTTACGGTAGGTGCGTTTATTGTCATAATCTACCTGCTGTACGATATTATCAAGGACTCAAAAACCGATAAGGCAAAGAAATAATATGAACAGTATCAGTATAATTGCCGATGTTGAAAGCGACGGCGAGAGAATAGATAAATATTTATCCTTTATATTTCCCTCAACCTCACGAAGCTATATTCAAAGGGCGATTGAGTCGGGAAATGTAAGCGTAAACGGAAAACCTGTTTCTAAAAATTATAAGCTGAAAACAGAGGATAGGGTGGAGTATCTTCCGCTTGAGCCCGTAGCATTGACGGTTGAGCCGCAGAATATTCCGCTTGATATAGTCTTTGAGGACGACGACCTGCTTGTTGTCAATAAGCCTAAGGGTATGGTTGTTCATCCTGCGCCCGGCAACTATGAAAACACGCTTGTAAACGCTCTTATGTATCATTGTAAGGACAGTCTTTCGGGAATTAACGGCGTTTTGCGACCGGGCATTGTCCACAGGATTGACAAAAACACCTCAGGGCTTTTAATTGTCGCAAAGAATGATTTTGCACATAAGGGTCTTGCCGAGCAGATAAAAGAACACAGCTTCACAAGGGAGTACCGTGCCGTTTGCATAGGTCATCTGAAGCAGGACGAGGGTACGGTTGTAGCTCCTATCGGCAGAAGCACAAACGACAGAAAGAAAATGACCGTAACCGACAAGAATTCGAAAAATGCGGTTACTCATTATAAGGTTTTGAAACAGCTCAACGGCTATGATTATTTGAGGTTAAGGCTTGAAACGGGCAGAACTCACCAAATCAGAGTCCATATGGCATATCTCGGGCATCCGCTTGCAGGCGATGATGTTTACGGCAAACCGAGGAACGCCGCCGAGCAAAGGCTTTGCGGTCAATGCCTGCACGCAGGACTTATCGGGTTTGTTCATCCGAGAAGCGGCGAATATGTTGAGTTTTCTTCAGAGCTTCCCGAGTATTTCACTCGGTTTATGAAAGGGTTGTAAAATTTGGCAGAGAAACAGATAAAAACAGATTTTTCCGATTGGCTTGTGGTGTCCGATATTGACGGCACGCTCAACAATAAATTGAGACGCTTGCCAAAACGCAATTATGACGCCATAAACGAGTTCGTGGTTGAGAAAAAGGGCAGATTTACTCTTGCCTCGGGCAGAAATGTCAGCTCAATTCGCAAGCCCTATGAGTCGCTTCCGATGATTGCCGGCACACCTGCAGTCATACTTAACGGCGCAGGCATATATGATGTTATGAACGATAAAATTCTTGACTTTACGCCGATAAATCCTATGGGATACGAGCTTTTTAAGTCAGCTATGAAAAAATTTCCTATGCTGGAGTCTTATATTCTCACAAGCAGAGAGGGATATGCCGTAAATTCGCATATTTTTGCCGAAGCTATGCTTATATCGGACGATTTGCCTCATAAACGCTTCAAAAAGGCAGACGAGGTTCCGCCAGATGATTGGGGAAAGGTAATTTTCCTCGGTATGCCGACGCTTATAAGCTCAGTCAAAAAGTACCTTTACGGCGCAACGGATACAAGCGTAAACCTTATGTCGTCGTCAATAGCCTCATTTGAAATGGTGGAGCAGGGCGTGCATAAGGGTACGGCGATTATGAAAATCGCAGATATGTTCGGAATAAAAAAAGAGCATACCGCCGCAATCGGAGACTATTTCAACGATTTCGATATGCTCAAAACCGTCGGATTGCCTGCTTGCTGCGGTCAGGCACCTAAAGAAATGCACGAAATAGCAAAATTCGAGGCTTGCCATTGCAACAAGGGAGCCGTCGGAGATTTGCTTAATTATATAATGTACACATATAAGGAGAACTGATTATGGACGCTATGAAAAAGAAAGAATTGCAGATTTTTGCTGCAAAGGCACGCATAGGCGTTATTGAAGGCGTTTACAATGCCAAGGCGGGACATCCCGGCGGTTCGCTTTCAATTTGTGATTTGCTCGCTTATCTCTACAACGGAGAAATGAGCATTGACGCCTCAAATCCGCATATGGAGGACAGAGACAGATTTGTTCTTTCAAAGGGACACGCTGCACCTGCTCTTTATGCAACGCTCGCACTCAAGGGATTTTTCCCCGTTGAAGATTTGAAAACTCTCAGAAAGTCAGACTCTTATCTTCAGGGACACCCCAATATGAACAAAATCCCCGGTGTCGATATGAGCACAGGCTCTCTCGGTCAGGGAATTTCAGCTGCTGTCGGTATGGCACTCGGTGCAAAGCTCGACAAGAAGGACTTTCGTGTTTACACAGTCCTCGGCGACGGCGAAATCGAAGAGGGCGAGGTCTGGGAGGCTGCAATGTTTGCCGCTAACCGTGGTCTTGACAATCTTGTTGCGGTTGTTGACTACAACGGGCTTCAAATTGACGGCACAGTTGAAGAGGTAAACTCTCCTTATCCGATTGCCGACAAATTCAAGGCTTTCAAGTGGAATGTCGTTGAGATTGACGGACACGATTTTGACGCTATCGAGTCTGCACTTAAAAATGCAAGGGCAACAAAGGGCGTGCCGACCTGTATTGTTATGAAAACAATTAAGGGCAAGGGCGTTTCGTATATGGAAAACGCAGTAGGCTGGCACGGAAAAGCTCCGAACACCGAAGAATACGAACAGGCGATGACTGAGCTTAAAGCGGCTCTCGCAGAATTGGAGGCTTAATTATGGCAGATGTAATTAAATGTGCAACCCGTGACGCTTACGGTAAAACACTTGTTGAATTGGGCGATAAAAACGACAAAATCATTGTTCTTGACGCTGATCTCGCAGCAGCAACAAAAACAGGTATGTTCAAAAGCGCTCATCCCGATAAATTCTTTGATGTAGGTATCGCAGAGGCTAACCTTATGGGCGTTGCGGCAGGACTTGCGGCAACAGGTCATACCGTTTTTGCTTCTTCCTTCGCTATGTTTGCGGCAGGCAGAGCGTTTGAGCAGATAAGAAACTCAATCGGCTATCCGCACCTGAACGTTAAAATCGGCGCAACTCATGCGGGCATTTCTGTCGGCGAGGACGGCGCAAGCCACCAGTGCTGTGAGGATATTGCTCTTATGAGAACAATTCCCGGTATGGTAATATTGAATCCTGCCGACGATATTGAAGCAAGAGCTTGCGTTTTGGCTGCTGTTGAGCACGACGGTCCCGTTTATATGCGTTTCGGTCGTCTTGCAGTGCCGAGAGTATTCGACGAAAGCTACAAATTCGAAATCGGTAAGGGCAATGTACTTGTTGAGGGGACAGACGCTACAATTATCGCTTCGGGTCTTATGGTAAACGAAGCTTTGATGGCTGCCGAAAGCCTCAAGGCAGAGGGCATTTCCGCAAGAGTTGTCAATATGGCTACAATTAAGCCTATCGACAGAGATATAATCATTGACTCCGCAAAGAAAACGGGCGTTATCGTTACTGCCGAGGAGCATAACATTATCGGCGGTCTCGGTTCTGCGGTTACGGAGGTTGTCTGCGAAACCGTACCCGTTCCCGTTGTTCGTGTCGGAGTAAATGACGTATTCGGTAAATCAGGCCCTGCGGTTGAGCTTTTGCACATCTACGGTCTTGACGCTAAAAATATCGCTGAAAACGTTAAAAAGGCAATCGCACTTAAATAATCAAAATAAAGCAATACGGCATACTCTTTTCGGAGTGTGCCGTATTTTTTTAGTGTTATTTTCTGTTGCATTTTTTGTCAAAGCTCGGGTTGAACGCATAGAAATTCTTTTCATTGAGCTTATCTGTCGCAAGTCGCAAGCCCTCGCCGAAGCGTTGATAGTGTACGACTTCTCTCTCACGCAGGAACTTAATCGGCTCTCGCACGTCGGGGTCGTCAACAAGTCGTAAAATATTGTCATAGGTCGTTCTCGCCTTTTGCTCCGCCGCCAAATCCTCGTGCAAATCCGTTATCGTGTCGCCCTTTGACTGAAAGGTCGTTACCGTATACGGCGCACCGCTTGCCGCCACGGGATAAATGCCTGTTGTGTGGTCAACAAAGTATTTGTCAAATCCGCTTTTCTTAATCTCGTCTATCGAGAGATTTCTCGTAAGCTGATAAACTATCGCACCTATCATTTCAAGGTGTCCCAATTCCTCCGTTCCCAGAGAAGCATCGGAAATGTTCCAATGTATCAAATATGAGGACAAGCGTGAGGTCTTTGGCTTAAAGATACATAGCTTTTCGACACTCGACAGAATTAAAAAATATGACGACTCTGACAACGAGGAAAATGCCGAAAAGCCTTATTCTATCAAGGTTGGCGAAACAAAGCGGACGATAAATCTATACGCCATCGCTACTACAAAATTTCAAATTGCTGTCTAAATCAATGCTAAACCGTGTGCGCCATTTGTGGACAAGCAGGTGTTTGTAACCACACCATTTTATAATTTGAATGGTGTGGTTTACTACACATTTGACTTGGCAATACGAGCTAAATATAATGGGCTAAAACAACCTAACGAGATGTTTTTACAGCACAATTTGGTGCAGAGGTAAGAGTATGGTTTCAATAAAAGACAGGAAAATTCTTAGGCAGATGTTCTCGCATTATGATTATGTAATGACCACGGCTCAGTTGAGCAAAGAAAAACTATATTACAGGGATATTCAAAGAATGTTGGGAGCTGGCTTGATAGAAAAAGTCAAGCGTGGCTACTATCATTGGACTATGGGGTCTGGCAAAGGCGATGTGGTGATAATCAGCCGTTTATTCCCCGATGGTATTCTATGTATGGAAACAGCTTTATTCTATTATGGGTACAGCGATAGAAATCCTGCGGAGTGGAACATTGCTATTGATAAAAACACTTCCAGACAACGCACGAGAATAGATTACCCATCTGTAAAGGCTTATCGGATAGAGCCAACCATCCTCTCTATCGGAGCAACCAGAGGAGAAATAAATTTTACCGATGTTCGCATTTATGACCGTGACCGTACCATCTGCGATGTTTTGCGTAATATGAACAAGATGGACAAGGAACTCTTCAACAAAGCAATTCAAGGCTATGTAAACGACCCTCAAAAGAATGTTCCTAACCTTATCGAATATGCGAAAGCGCTAAGAGTATGGAATAAAGTAAAGAACTTAATCGGAGTGTGGCTGTAATGCCGAATATCGCTGCTCCACTCTGGAAAACAAACACCTACGGTACAATATAAACGCAAGGAGGTCGAGCGTATGAAAGACAAAACCACTCATCTATATGTAGACGGTCACGAAAGAACGCTGATATTACATAGCCTTGTGGAGCTGAAAAATGCTCTTATACGGCAAGGCAGATATACGGACTGCATTGACGAACTCATTTTCAAGGTAGCCAATGCACCAGTCAAGAAAATGAAAATCGAATATGTTTAAGGCAATTCAAGAGTGAGCCGCTTATTCTTTTCCATAAGAGTAAGCGGCTTTTTTGCGTCCTCTGTACGATTTACATAGCCGCCTTGACAAAGCGGCTAAATCTATGCGAAAGGAGGACGCAGCTATGTCAAATTGCAAAGTGATTGCTCTGACCAACCAGAAAGGCGGTGTTGGCAAGACCACAACAGCGGTCAATCTGGGTGTGGGTCTGGCGAAGCAAGGAAAAAGAGTGCTGTTGATTGATGCCGATGCACAGGCAAATCTCACAATGGCTCTGGGTTACAGCCGACCAGACGATTTACCCATTACGCTCTCCACAATAATGCAGAACATCATAGACGATAAATCTTTTGATGTTTCGCAAGGGATTTTATCCCACAGCGAGGGCGTTGACCTGCTTCCGTCAAACATTGAGTTATCGGGCTTTGAAGTAAGGCTAATCAATGCGATGAGCCGTGAGCGTGTTCTGAAAACCTATGTGAATGAGGTTAAGAAAAACTACGATTATGTGCTTATCGACTGTATGCCGAGCTTGGGGATGATAACCATTAACGCTCTGGCGGCGGCTGACAGCGTGGTTATCCCAACACAGCCCCACTATCTTTCTGCAAAAGGCTTAGAGCTGTTGCTTCGCTCCGTGTCAATGGTCAAGCGGCAAATCAATCCCAAACTCAGAATTGACGGTATCTTAATGACAATGGTTATGCCCCGTACCAACATTTCAAAAGAAATTACGGCGACGGTCAAGAGCGCCTACGGTCAGAAAATCAAGGTGTTTGACACCGAGATACCTCATTCTATCCGTGCGGTGGAAGCAACCGCAGAGGGTAAAAGCATTTTCGCCTACGACAAAGGCGGCAAGGTTGCCGCAGCGTATGAACAGTTCTCAAAGGAGGTGGCAGAGCTTGGCGAGAAACAGAGAAACCAAAATCGAGCTGACCGCTTACGATGACCTGTTCCAGACAGACGAAAGCCGTGCGGAAGCAGCTTTAAGCAAGATACGGGATATTCCCCTGTCGGAGATTGATGAGTTTCCAGACCACCCGTTCAAGGTTTTAATGGACGAGGATATGGAGCAGCTTGTCGAGAGCATTAAGCGGAACGGCGTGATGACTCCTGCGACCGTGCGTTTGAAAGAGAACGGGCGGTATGAGCTTATCAGCGGTCACAGGCGTAAAAAGGCTTGTGAACTTGCGGGACTTGAAACCCTTAAATGCGAGGTAAAAGACCTTACCCGTGATGAAGCCATTATCATTATGGTGGAAAGCAATCTGCAAAGGTCTGTCATTCTGCCGAGTGAAAAAGCCTTTGCTTATAAAATGCGGCTTGAAGCAATGGACAGACAAGGAAAACGCAATGATTTAACTTCGACACCATTGGTGTCGAAGTCAAGGTCTAACGAAGAACTTGCCGACAAAGTTGGCGAAAGTCGTGAGCAAATACGCCGTTTTATCCGCTTGACCGAGCTTGTACCCGAAATTCTCCAGATGGTAGATGAAAAGCAGATTGCTTTCCGTCCTGCGGTGGAGATTTCCTATCTTGCCGAGGAGCAGCAATACACCTTGCTTGAAGCGATGAGCTATAACGACGCTACTCCCTCATTGGCGCAGGCTATCAAAATGAAAAAGTTTAACCAAGACGGAAAACTGACGGACGAGGTTATCCAATCCATTATGGAGGAAGAAAAGCCAAACCAAAAGGAAAAGCCTGTTTTCCGTGATGAACGGATAACCAAGCTCATTCCGAAAACCGTT
>OJAW01000332.1_pt1 | contig 35272 bp, 38 predicted proteins | sample 1589151 | NCBI WGS metagenome assembly OJAW01 (sample SAMN03283290) | human gut metagenome | biome: human-associated habitat; material: feces | host: Homo sapiens | place: Peru | collected 2012
GGAAAGTAAGTGATAATATGGCAATGACAAAAAGACCAAAAAGACAATATTCAAGTGAAATAGTAAATTTAGAAGATATGGTACCACAAGACCATTTTTTAAGAGTAATAGAAGAACATTTTGATTGGAACTTTATATATGAAGAAGTAGAAAAACTATATTCTAAAGTAGGAAGAAAAAGTATAGACCCTGTAGTTTTAGTAAAAATTCATATATTAAAGTTCCTTTTTCATGAGAATAGTTTAAGAAGAACGTATGAGAATTTAAAATACAACAATCTATATAGGTGGTTTATAGGATACAACTTATGTGAAGATGTACCAGATCATTCAACATATTCACAAAACTATAAAAGAAAATTTTGTAAGTTAGAAAAAGACTTACTACAAACAGTATTTGATAAAGTAATAGAATTATTAGTTAACTGGAATTGTTTAGATATGACAGCAGTATATATAGATTCAACTCATACCAAAGCTTATGCGAATAAGAAGAAAAATCACAAAGAGTTAGTAAAAATAGAAGCAAAAAAATATCAAAAAGAATTAGATTTAGAAATAGCTTTAAAAGGATTACAAGATGAAGCTTTAACTGATGAAGAATATTTAGAAGAAGTACAAAAAATAGTAAAATGTAATGAAGAAGTAGAAACAGAAGAAGTAATTGGAGAAAAAGAAATAATAGTAAGTGATGTAGATAAAGATGCAGGGATGTTATATAAAAGTGATAAGGAAAAAATGTTTGGATATAATACAAGTGTAATATGTGAAAATAATAATTATGTATTAACAGTAGATACAAATGGAAGTAATGTTCATGACTCAGTATCTTTTTACCAATCATTTGATAATTTAACAAGTCACTTTGATATTTCTAAAATAAATTATTTTGTAGGAGATGCTGCATATTTAACTCCACATATTTGTAAGACAATAATAGATTTAGAAATGATACCAGCTTTTCCGTATACAAGAAAAGGATACAGAAAAGATTATTTTAAAAAATACGAATTTACATATGATGAATATAATGATATTTATATATGCCCAAATGAAAAAGATTTGATACCAACAGGAAGAATAGATAAAAATGGATATATAGTTTATAAAGCGGATGAACAAGATTGTTCAAAATGTCCATTTAAAAGTCAATGTACAAAAAGTAAATATAAACAAGTATTAAGACATGTTTGGGAGGAATATAAAGAAATGACTAATGATTATAGACATCATGAAGATGTAAAAGAAATATATAAGCAAAGACCACAACATATAGAGAGAGTCTTTGCAGATGGGAAAATGAAGTATGGACTTCGAAGTACATACTTTAGAACAAAAGAAAGGGTCCACCGTGAGTTAACCCTTCTTTATGCGTGCATGAATCTTAAGAAATTTGCAATACACCATTATGTCTAGTATAGGAATATACTATCTATAATAGTTTATTAAGTTAATTTTTGTCAATAATTTCAAAATAAAAGACAAATAAGTAAAAAATTTACTTATTTGTCAACAGTCTGTAATTTTTTAACAACAATTTCAAGAAAATTTCAAGAATTCAAATGTATAAAATGCGGTTGTAAAAATTTCAAATATAAATTTATTTATAATACTAATCGACTGAAAACCTCTTAATTTAGTATTTAATAATTCAGAAGCTATAAACCGACTTCTATGGGGTAAGGGGAATTCTACCCAAAATCGACGTTTTATCAGTCGTTTTTAGATAATACTTCTCCTAATATCTTCAAAATACAAGAATAACATAAAAGAAAAAAGTTACTTTCCCATTACATCAATTTCGTTAGAAATTTAGTACAATAATTTTATAGCATGTTTTTCGTGTACTCAAAATATACTATAAAATACTAAACATTATATCACATTTTTTTAATTATCAGTCATAAAGTTGAACAGAACTTTATTAAAAAAGCCTCCAAATGGAGGCGCACTTAAAAAGTGAAAAACCACGTAAATGTGCACTAATTAAATGTACTAATATTATATTCAAATATAATTATTTTATTCATATATAAAGCAAAAACCAGCTTACGCTGGTCTTTGAAATACAAACTTCCACATATGTAAAAACATACATGCATTAATTAAATGTAATTTAATTATACAGATAATTAGATCTTTTGTCAATTTTTTTAAAAAAGTTTTTTAAAAAGTTTACAAAAATATTTTTAAAATAATTATTTAAATAAATAGTATTTTGATATTGCTTTCTTTATTTCACTATAATCCTTCTTTGTAATTATTGCTAGTTTATCTTTTGAAAAATAAGGGGCAAGTATTCTCTTAGCACTTAAATTCATTATATTTTCAATCTTTGCAGTTCCTTCTGCTAAGCATTCAAGATCATAATGAAAATAGTACTTATCAGATCTTCTTTTCGTAGTAAGCGGTACCATTGTCCACAATTTTTTATCGCTTGTTGGCCTCCATAATATTGCTGGTCTTAGCTTTCTTAATTCACTGCCAATACCTATTCCAAAATCAACCCAGTAAATTGCATTTTGAATTAATTTATCTTCTTCGACATCTTTTTTATTAATTATATATTTATCTCTGCACCATTTTATATAGCTTATTCCCTCAATATCACTTTTTATATTCTTGTTTAAAAATTTAAGCAATGAATTCTTACCTTCTTGTAATATTAAATTAAAATCCTTTTTAGTTAACTTTAATGGTTTACCATGAACATAAATACATCTATTCATTTTAGATCTATTATAATCAGCAATTTTATTTACATCTACATATTTGTTAATGGAATTGCAATAAATACAGCCTTCTTTTTCTTTAGAGTATACCGGAATTCCAACATAATGATTTGCTGAAATATCATAGATAATTAAAACCCATTCCTTATCAACTATTTCATTAGTTTCATATATTTGTTTAAAATTAATTGTTAACATTTACTATACCTCGCTAACTAATTACTCCATTTGTATCTTTCTCTATATTTAGCCATAAAAGAGTAATCATTAATATCGTTTTGAATTCGACCTATAACAATACCCGGTTTAACATTTTGAGAATCTGCAAACCTTTTTATTTCAGATAAACTTATATTGCTATTTTTAATAAAGTCTTCATAATCATTTTGATTAATTAACATGTTTCTAGCAAACTTATCAGCTTCTTTTTCTTCTTCACTTTCAATAAATTGATAATCTATATACTGATTAGCAAAATCATCATTTGTTAAGTGGCCAATCTCATGGAACAAAGTAAACCAAAATATATCAGAGAAAGATTGTCTTATAGTCATACATAAAACAACTTTACCATTTCTTTTTTGAATGAATCCTTGAACAGGTGCTCCAGTAAAATGTTGTACGACTTCAAATGCTATACCACACTCAGCAAAAATATTTTTCAATTCAACAACCATATCATTTGCAGGTAGAAACATTGTCCTTTTTATGTCTTCATATTTAGTTTTTAGTTTTTCTATATCATAACTATTAGTAATTTTTATTTTATTTGTAAAATACTCACATAATTTTTGCCATGCATATAATACATATACATTTACTTTATTTGCCTTAGAACCTCTAAAAGCAGCTTGTTGAATAGATAAACTTGGTATACTACATAAATTGTTTAAATTAAGAAATTTTCTCATATTTAAAACTGTTATTTCTTTTTTAGAATTACATTCAATTATTTCTGCATTTTCACAAAATTTAATAACATCTTTTAAATCTTTTAATATATTTAATTCTTTTTCTTCAATATTACTTAAACTATTAATTTCAAAAACTTCTTTATCATAGTTACTTTGAAGGTTCATCCAAAAACTAGCAGGTATACCTAAAGCATACTCTAATCTATTTGCAAACTCAGATGATATATCCTTCTTTCCCCTCACAACCTCACTAATATGTTTAGGAGAATATTCTGTTCTTATAGCTAATTCTTCTTGCGACATCTTCTTTTCTTCCAAAACTTCTTTAATTGTTTCCCCTGGATGAACTAACAAATCAAGGGATAAGCCATTCACATTTCCCATCATGATAATCTGCCACTCCTTTCAAATTAACTTTCTTACATTTTCTTAACGAATCATCATCTAACATTTCAGATAATGGTTCTACTATTAATCTATAATTCCTATTAATTTTAATACCAAAAAGATTATCTAAATTTCCTACAAGAGGATGAGGATCACCCAAGCCGATATCTAAATACTCTTTAAAATTATCTGCTGCTCTAAGTTGATCTATTCTCTGTTTTAGTGCTCTTGTCATATCAATACCAATAGTCTTCTTTAAGTTTTCAATATCATTTAATTTCTTTTCTAACCTTCTGTTATCAGCTTCGATTTGCAACCTCAAACCTCCTCTCGTTTCTAGATTACCTAATAGGTAATTTTATTATATGCTATTTTTTTCATAAATACAACCCTTTTTACAAAAAAAGTCATCTATTTTAATTCAGACAACTCTTCATAATTTTCTTCATTACCCATTCTTTTTAAATAATCTTTACCGCCATCAACAGCAACAGCACCGCAAGAGCACTTTTTATAATCATTTGTACTTTTAGACTCTATGATATCTCCGCATTTTTTACATTTGATTTTATTACCAATTATTTCTTCTTTCTTTTCCATATTCCAACTCCTCATAAGTATTATACCATGATCTTATAAATCATATCCTACCGTTTGCGGTATAATATTTTTGTAATCATACGGATATTATCAATTTTGTCCGTATTAATAGTTAAAAGTCCATTGAAAATTTTTGCCACTTTCGTCACTTTTCTTCAATGACCCGTTCTTAAAACTCAATTTTTTTGTACCTAAATTGTATCTAAAATTATTTTAGCAATACTGATGCCTCGCAAACCTTTATAAAATGGGCATAAAAAATGAGAGCACGGTTAAATGCTCTCTTCAGGGGGCTATCCTATTAAAAAAGAGGATTAAAATCCCCGTAATATCGACATATAACTAATATAGAGTTTTATAAAATTTAATCAAAAATTGATAAATTTACATGAATTTGATGGGTAGCTGATGGGTAGAAATACTCATCAGCTACCCATCTTTTTTTATAACAATACCTACTAATATTTTATCTGCAAATATGTTATCTTCATATAATTATCTTTATATCTTCCTTCACTAAATAATTTTATTAAATTTGGATATTCTTTTAATTTTGGAATATTTTAATTAAAATAGATCATCATAATAATTATTCTTTAAAGTATTAATTGTTTCAGTTGTTCCATCTGAATAATATATAACAAATTCTGAAAAATATGAACCCCCATAAGAACAATTATAAAATTTTGTTACATTACGTTTGCTCGAAGAAGTTTGTCCAGGACTTAAAGGACCAGTGTATTTTAAACGCATAGTATACTCTCCGTTAATATTATCAGCAACTAAATTTCCAAGGCCATCTGAATTATACCATTCCATTATTATGTAATTAATTGTTTTATTACTTCTATTTGAAATTGACCATGTCCATTCAACTCCACAAACCGAATCCATAGTATATCTAAAATTATTAATTTTAATAGGGCCTTGTTCACGAACTGTTACTTTAATGCTAGCAGATTTATTATTACTAGTTTTTGCAGTAATAGTTGCTTCTCCTCTTCCCTGGGCTGTTAGTTTTCCGTTGTCAACTGAAACTATGTTATTATTAGAAGAAGTCCATTTAATTGTTTTATCACTAGCATCGCTTGGATAAATTGAAGTATTTAATTGTTTGGTATTTCCCTTCTTCAAAGTAATTTCACCATATTCATTTATTTTTATTTGTTCAGGAAATATCTCATAAACTTCCACATTAATTGTTTTAGAAACACCATTTAAACTTTTAACAGTAACAAATGTTATACCACTTGAAACTCCTGTTATATTTCCATTTTCAACTGTTGCAATATTATTATCATTAGAACTCCACTTCAAACTATTTAAATCTATATCAGATGGTTCAATATTAAATTTAATTTGAACACTTTTACCTTTTTCAACTCTTACGTTTGAGTTATCAAGAATGATTTCATTAACAGCTTTAATTACATTAATTTCAAAATCTTTTTTTAAACCATCAGGTGAAATTGCAGTAATAATTACATTGCCTGAATTTTTAGCTGTTAATACGCCGTCTTGATTTACATATAAAATATTATTATCACTGGAACTCCAAGTTAAAGTTTTATTAGACGCATTGTTAGGTTTTAAAACATATTCTATTTTACTATTTTCTCCCACAAACAACATATTACTACTTGTCATTTCTATATCTTCTAAAGGAAAATATTTCACATTATAAACCTTAAAAGCACTAATACCATTTCCACTAGTGATTTTAACATCAACTCTTCCCTCTTTCTTTGGAAAAATCACACCATTTTTAACTGTAGCAACACTTTCATCAGAAACAGTATAAGTAAAATCTTCATAGTTAATTTTATCCAAATTAGTGGAAAAATTAATTTTATGTTCATTATTAACAGAAATAATATTATCAATATCATTTATTTTTATATATTCTATTGGTTCACTAGGAATAGTAAGAGCCCAAATAACGCCCAACAAACATGGTAAAACAATCTTAATTTTTTTATAATATTTAAGAATAAATTTTGAATTCATTTTTTTATTTAACATACCCAATAAATCATAAAAAATTGGCATTAAGCTTACACTAAAAATTATACCTAATATACCATGAAAAACATTATAATCATCAAAACTGCCTGTAATAATTAACAACGCAACAATATATAAGATTAACTTTTTGTTTTGTTCATTTTTAAAAAAATATGAAACAGAACCACATTCCTCCAAAACATCTCCACATTCTTTACAAAAATTATCATTTTCACCATATTTTAAATTACATTTTTTACACACTTTCATATTTTCACCTACCCTTTAAATAATTCGTAATTGCAATTATTTGAATTATAAATGTGTAAATCACTACTTATAGTTACATAATTATATTTTTGACTTTCGCTAAATTGTAATCTTTCTTTAACATCATATTGTGAACCAAATTCAGTTTTATTTTTTTTATTATATTCCACCCAAAGAAAACATAACTTATCATTTTTTTCGGTTAAGACTATTTTATAATCACCATCAGGAAAATAATAAAAGACTTTTTGTTTATTTTCATACTCCTCATAACGTCCATAATCACCAAGTTCTTCAAAAGTTATTATCATTTTTTTAGTTTCATTTATTTCATTAGAAATCTCCGGTTTTTCTTCATTTTCTAATTTATTTTTTGAATCGTTAACTTGATTACTTTTTTCATTTATGATAATTCCAGAAGAATTATCTTCAGAATTTGTAGAGTCATCAGTAATTTTATTAGTTATATTAAACAAAATTAGGAAAATTACAGGAATTAATATTTGATAAAAAGTTGTATTAGGTTTATCTATTTTAAGAAAAGAATAAAATGCAGGATATAAAGATATTCCTAAAAAAAGCATAAATATATACTGATAATTTCCTAAAGAAATGCCAGATAAACCAGAAATTATAAAAATAACTCCGAATATAACTCTAAACCAAGTTCCTACACCTTTATTTTTACGTGTTTTAACTACACTTTTTTGTATTTTTAAACCACACTCCGTACAAAATTTTTGATTTTTATTTATTTTATTTCCACAATTTTTACAATACATAAAATATTCCTCCTCATTTATTATAGATATTGACATAATTTTTTATAAAACCACGAACCTGTTTTAACAGTAATGATTTCTTTTTTACCATTATTATAAATTACCTGAAATGTAGTTGTACTTTTATTTTTTGCAGTTGTTCCAGCTAAAAGCCCAATTGGTCCTAAAAATAGACTTCCAACAAATGCTCTGCCGACTGCAGAAGTCGCTTTTTTATGACTATCGCTACCAATAATAATAACTTTACAAATACCATTAGGATTATTATTTTTCTCTAAATTATTGATACTGCTTTTTTCAGAATTTTCTTCAGAAGAATCATTATTATCATTTTTATTAGGATTACCTTCAACAGCATTGTTACTAAATGATTTCTCAATTTTTTGTAAAGATTTATTAATGTATGATATTGATTCCTCATTTGTAACATTATACTTTTTGATAAATTCCTTGATAGCCATGTACTTATTTCCATCAGAATTAATCAAAAAATTTTCTGCATCATTGCTTTTTTCTTCTTCCAACAATTTTTCTTCATTTTGCTTTTCCATTTGTTCTTTTAATTTAATTTGTTCATTAATATTAGCTCCACAAAAACCACAAAACTTATCATTTTCAAATATTTCATTTTGACAATTTAAACACTTCACATCTTCCACCTCACTTCTTATATATAATATAACATATTTTTCAAAAAATCTCAACGAACGAGTGAGAATATTTTCAACTAATAAGTGAGAAAATATAATTAGGTGAATTAAATGGAAAATAAAAAAGACGAAAACTATGTCTACTATTTAGTAGCACACAATTTAAAAAAGCAAAGAAAATTAAAAGGGCTTACCCAAAGTAAGTTTGCTGAAGCTTGTAATTATAGCGATGGTTTTATAATGAATATTGAAAGTAAAAAATATTACCAAACCTTTAGTTTAGGCACATTATGGAAATTTGCTGAAGTATTAGGTATAGATATAAGATTATTTTTTGAGCCAATTGAAGAAGAAATAAATAAAAAGAACTAGACACAAATCTAGTTTTTCTTTTGTTTAAATCTAATATCAAAGTTAGGAAATGCTTTTATAACTCTCCTAGTAAGTTTACCCTTACTAAGAAGAATTTCCTTAACTTTAGCATTAATTTCTTCAGTACTATCTTTAAATACTACTTTACCAACATTCTTAATTTTACTAGTAACACTAAACGAAACAAAGAAATCAATAATAAATAATACCATTAAAATTGAAACAACACATTTTAATAATATAGGATCTATCTTATTTAAAATATTTATTAAGAATGGATTAATTAAATAAACCATAACTAACCCCATAATACCAAATAATATTAAATTAGATAAACATATTCTCCCATTAATATTAAACTTTTTATTAGAATAATCCCACCATCTAGTTTTAAATATTTTTTCCATAATATAACTAGTTAAATATTCAAGTATTGAACAAACTATAACAGCCATACAGAAAAGTACAATTGGATCACTCTGGTACTTTGTTAAAAGAATAGTTATTAATATACCACCAGTACCATAAATAGGTACTACTGGTCCAATTAAGAAACCTCTATTAACAAATTTATGATCTTGAATTAGAAAAGCACTCACTTCAACTATCCACCCAATAAATGAATATATTAAAAATAATGCTATTAAAATAAATGTCTTATACATATAAATACCTCATTTTTTAATAAATTACTCTGTTCTAAGAGCTATTACTGGATCCTTTTTACTAGCCATATTTGCAGGTATAGCACCACCTATAAGTGTTAAAGTTGTACTAATAACTATTAAAAGTAAAGCATGTAATGGATCCAATATTGCAACATTACTCAAACCAGTTAAATCTTTTAAAATAATATTAACAGGAATTATCAATAATCTTGCAATTAATACACCAATTAAACCACTTAACACACCAACAATAAAAGTTTCAGCATTAAATACTCTACTAACATCTTTCTTTCTAGCACCCAAGCTCCTTAAAACACCAATTTCCTTAGTTCTCTCTAAAACACTTATATAAGTAATAATACCTATCATAATAGAACTAACAACTAAACTAACAGCACTAAAAGCAATCAACACTACTGTAATCGCATCCATTATTTTAGAACCAAAACTAATAAATGTACTAGCTAAATCATTATAAACAATTTTATTCTCATCATTTTTATCAATATTATATTTATCCAAATACTCTATAATTTTATCTTTACTCTCAAAATCTTTAGGATAAATATTTATCATAAATGGTTCATCCTTACTACCCAAATATAGTAACATATTCTCTTTACTATCACTATCTAACTTTTCTCCAGTAAAAACACTATTATCACTTTTACTTTGACTTAAAACAATATCACTATTACTATTAACACTAATAACTTTTTCTACTAAATCATTCTTATACAAAATAGAACCAATATTATTACTACTCATCATACTACTAGTATCAGTAATATTTCCTAAACTATTCATACTTGTTGCTATCTGTCCTAAATAATTATCTTCTTTATTTCTTACAATACCAACTATTTTTAAAGTAAGATTTTCTTTATTATAATAAACATCATCTAAGTTAGTATTAGGTATAAACATATTCATATATTTAGTATAATACTGATTATTAAAAACCAACTTAATTTCTTTACCTAAAACTTCTTTAAAATCAATTTTATCTTTATCTCTAAGTCCTAAAGCTTTTAATATCTTAGTATCCACCCTATTTTTAGAATCAACCACAAGTACTATATCAGTAATATCTTTAGGATACTCCCCATCTAATAAATCAAATGCTTCCATCATAAAATCTTCTTTATCAAGTTCTTTAGGAATAACACCCATATTTAATTCATTAGAGCTTACACTTTTAACATCTTCTCCATTTTTAACAAGTAAATTTAAATTAGTCGCCCTTGTAAAACTAATACCACTAATTAAAGAATCATCTAACTTTTCTATATATTCAATATATTCCTTAGATATATTATTAGTATGTAACATATCAAAAGAATTAATATCAAAAGAATAAATTACTTTATCTTTAGGATAATCTCCTTCACCTGGCATCATACTTCCCATCATTTCTTCCATTTGTTTTTCATCCATACTCATTGTACTCTTACTTATTGTTATAGGAAAATTACTAAGAGTATTCTTTTGATATATATCAACTTGTTTATCAAATCCATTACTTAAACTAAGTATAATGCTTATTCCAATAATACCAATACTAGAAGCAAAAGCAGTTAAAAATGTTCTACCTTTCTTAGTCCTAATATTATTAAAACTTAACTTTAAAGCTGTTAATAAACTCATCTTAGTTTTCTTAATCTCTATATTATTTTTATCTTTATACTTTTCTTTAGGTAAACTATCACTTATAACTTCCCCATCTTTTACTTCAATAATTCTAGTTGCATACTTTTTAGCCAAATCAGGATTATGTGTTACCATAATAACTAATTTCTCTTTAGAAATCTCTTTAATAAGTTCCATTATTTGTTTACTAGTTTTAGTATCCAACGCTCCAGTAGGTTCATCAGCTAATATTACTTCTGGATCATTTACTATTGCTCTAGCAATAGCAACTCTTTGCATTTGCCCACCACTAAGTTGATTAGGTTTCTTATAAGCATGATCTTTAAGTCCTACCCTATCTAGTGCACTAAGTGCTTTATCTTTTTTATTTTTTACTCCACTTAAAGTTAGACTCATTTCTACATTTTCTAATACAGACAAATGTCCAATCAAATTATAACTTTGAAATATAAAACCAACACAATTATTTCTATAAGCATCCCATAAATTATCATTAAACTTTTTAGTACTCATATTATTAATAATTAAATCTCCTGAGTCATATCTATCAAGTCCTCCAATAATATTAAGAAGTGTAGTTTTACCACTTCCACTAGCACCTAATATACAAACAAACTCATTCCTATCAAAAGTAAGGCTAACACCTTTAAGAGCATGTTGTACAAATTCACCAGTCTTATAACTTTTTTTAATATTTTTTAACTCTAACATTTTTTATCTCCTTCCAACATATCATTAAATTTTACTAATCTATTATAAAAACCACTCAATACTTCATTATCAACATTTCCTAATATTTCTTTCTTCAAAATATTAAATTCATTAATTAGTTTTTTAGAAAGAATAACACCACTCTTAGTTAAAGAAATACCTTTAATACTATTATTAACTAATTTCTTGCATTTTAAACTAATTAAAACTTTAGTAGTCATTCCTTTATCAAAGTCAGCCATTTTAGTTAAATCTTTAAAACTAATTAAAGGATGTTCATTAATAATAAGTAAATAAATAACTTCAGTAACATTTACATTATATTCTTTTATTCTAGAATTAATTAATTTATATATTTTCTTCTTAATAGAACCAAATATTAAAAATAATTTATCCTCTTCACACATATCACACCTCTGTTGACTATTCAACAAAATAATAATACTACACTCACTTTCCATTGTCAAATATTTTTTAATTAAAAGTATAAATTATTTAAAAGATAAAAATTAAAATCTCAAAACAAAAATAAATTACTTAAAAGCTAACATAAAAAATTTATTACTTACCATAAATTTCTAGGATACTCTCCTTCTTTAATCAACTCATTAATTTTACTAACCAATAACTCTTTATCTTCTTTATAAGTAATTCCAAACCATTTACTAGTAGTTTCAAGTACTTTCACTTTAACCAAATCTTTACTTAAATACCTACTTACTTCTACTGGTATTAAATATTCAAGTGTCATAATATCATTAGTCTCTAAAAACTCTTTAAAATTACTTTCAATTAAATCAAATATTTTAGGAGTAAATCCAAACATATTCATAGACACTGGAGTACTATCATTTACTTTTACTTCTTCACAAGTAAATAAACTACTTGCTTCATACACTCCATCAGCAAACTCTATTTTACTTTCAACTATTTCATTTAAGTATCCATCACTTATATAACATACTCCTCTTTTAACACTACCATTACTTGATAAAGTTGCTCCTAGTTTATAACTTACTATTCCAAAATCATTTTTAGTATTTTTTAGAAACTCACTTAATTGTTTAAATGAATCATATCCGTAAAAATCATCTGCATTAATAATAGCAAAATTTTCCTTAACAACATTTTTACAACACAATATTGCATGTGCAGTTCCTAAAGGTTTAGTTCTTTCTTTAGGAATACTTATTGGTACATTTTCATTACTTTGAAAAACATACTCTACTTTAATCTTTTCTTCAATTCTCCTACCAATAGTTTCTTTAAAAATATCATAATTTTCTTTTTTAATAATAAATACAACTTTATTAAATCCACTTCTTATAGCATCATAAATCGAATAATCAATAATAAATTCCCCATTTGGTCCAACTGGTTCAATTTGCTTTAATCCACCAAATCTACTACCAATACCAGCAGCCATAATTACTAATGTCATATTTCACTACCCTTCATAATAATTGTACCAAAGAAATATTAAAAATACTATACATTTATTAATTAATACAAACAAAAAAGTCCAATATTGGACTTATATACTAATTGGAGGATCCGGCCGGAGTCGAACCGGCGCTCGCGGAGTTGCAGTCCGATGCCTTAGCCTCTTGGCTACGGATCCAACACAAAGTAATTATATTATATCAAACAATATGTGTTTTTTAAAGAGAAAATTACACTTTTTTATACAAATTGATATAATTCATGCACATTTAGACATAATTAATATAAAAAATATATAAATTCATTAATAAATACAAAATAAAAATTACCACCTAATTAAGTTAGTAATTTTTATTCAATATAATTAATACAAATTTATCAAAAATTGATTATTTCTTACTATTAATATCAAATCTATAGAAGAACTATTAGTAATTTCTCTAGGTACTTCTATATAAACATTATTAGTATTAATATCAAGTGAAATAACATTAATAACAGGATTTTTAACATATCCATCTATATTATAACTAATATTTCCAAAATACTTTATAAAATCACTATTAGTTTTAAGATATTTATTAATATACAAACTCTCATCTATCTTCTTATCTAAAGTAAGTTTCAAAATAGTCCTATCATTTTTAGCCATTACATCAGGTTTAATAATTTTTTTACCATCATAAGTTTTACCATTAACTGTATACTTATAATTTTCTACAAAACTATCATTAATCTCATAAGAAATTACACTTACTTCACTATTCTTTAAAGTAGTATTTTTTAAACTAATAACATCATTCACCTTATAAACATTTACTTCTTTATCAAGAAATAACTCTTTAACATCCAAATTAACTTCTTTATACTTACTAGCTATATCTCCATTAATAATACTAACATCTTGAAGTAATCTAAATTTAGCATTATTAAAAGTTAAATTACTAGGTATTTCAAAAACAACTATATACTCATAACTATGTCCTGCTAACAAAACTGTATTTTTAGTAAAATTTTCTCCCAAATCAACTAAGAAATCTCCCTTACTATAAACTGGATTATATATTTTATCATCAAGAACTAATCTTATTTTTTCCACATCCACACTAGTCTTTAAAGAGTTAGTATTTTCCATATTCACTTTAACAACTACATATCTTTTATTCTTTAAAATATTATTACCACCATAATCTATATCAGTAACATAAGAAGCATCTACTTTAAAAACTATACCATCTACACTAAACGTAGTATTTTCTTTATAAGTTTTATTAAACACCGATACTCTTAAATAAACAAGAAAGAAGACAACTAATGATAGTACACCACATATTGTTCCAAAGAAGAATTTATTTTCTAAAACATAATATTTAAATTCTCTTAACATTTTTCTAATAGTTCTTTTATATTTATAAGCATTACTTCCTAAAGTAACTTCTATTTCTTCTTGATCTTCTTCTGCTATATCAAGTTCTTCTAAGTCTTTTTTAAAATCAAACTTTTTTATATCAAAACCTACCGCACGAATTACATGAAAAGCCAAAAGTATATACTGAGGAACATATGCTATAATTATAATATCCCTATAAGCCCTTATACCTCTTACATTAATTTGATTTAAGCTAATATTACTAAATACATTAAAATATATTATAAAAAGAATAAATAAAACAAAATAAAATCCAATAGTAAATATATATAAATTTCTACTTTTATTCTTCCATTTCATTAACAAATACACGAAAGCACTTATCACAATAATAAGAATAATAGAAATAAACATATAAAAATTAATATATGACCCACTATTTAATGTATAATAACCATTCTTAACATACTCATTAAAAAAACTAACAATACTACTAGTTTTACTAATTAAAAATACCATTAATAAAGATAAAATAACATGTATTAATCTAAAGTGCTTTATCATAAAAGCATAAGGTTTTTTAATAATCACACTACCCAACTCCTATTCTAATAATATTATAAAATAAAAGGAAGTAAATTTCAAGATTACTCCCTATAAAAAATCATCTGACCTGGTAATAAATATATAGTTTTATTTTGCTTAACAATATCACTCTCATTTGCACCAAATACCTTAGAAACTAAGTTCAATGTATCATCATCCTTAGTAATATAATACTGTATACCCTTTTTAGGTATAATAAGTGTTTGATTAGGATAAATATATTCTTCTACCTTTAAACCATTTAACTCACTAACCAATTTAGGATTAACATTAAACTTTTTACTTATGCTATAAAGAGTATCTCCTTTACTAACAGTATAATAAGTATAATACTCTGTATCCATTACCTTTCTAAATTCTTCCATTAAATCACCTATACTAATATATGAAAAAAAACTAATTATGTTAATTAACCAACTAGTTTCTTTACTTATTATAAACAAAAACATTACTATTTTTATTAAAATTAAATTCAAAATAATGTCCTAAATAATTTATCTTTCCTTCATAATAATTATATAAATTATCCTTATATATAAAATATATTCTATCATTTATATAGTCAACAATATTCACTTCTTCGTAATTAAAATACTTAGTAAATAACTCTTCATCATACTTATAACTTAACATATTACCTTTAACATTTAAAACATTAGAAGTTTTATCAAAAAAATTAATCTTTTCACTTTCATATTCACTCATTTTAACATAAACTTTTTTATTTTTAACATATTTAAATACTCCAGTAAAACTATCTCCTACTATTTTAACTTTATTCTTTTTATAATTAATCTCAACTAACTCACTATTCTTTTTATCATACATATATATTTTATTTTTATGTACCCCAGCATAATAAGATTCATAACTAAACTTATAATTAGTATCTATTGTTTTATATTTACCAGTTGTCATATCTAAAACAATAAAACCACTAAACATATACTCATCGTCATACTTAGGAAAAATTAAATATTCATTTATTTTTATCATTAAATCATTAGAATATCTATCTTTATTAAAAATATTAATACTCTTATACCCATTACTATTTAAATAATAAAATCCATCATATTTCCAAATAAGCACATATTCTCCATCACTAAATTTATTATTAAAAGCAAAATCTTTCTCATTACTTTCATACTCAAACTTATTAGATAATACATCCTTAGTAACTAAATAATCTTTCTCACTACATAAAGTATAAAATCCGTTTGGACTAACACACTCACCATCAACTTTAATAGATTTAACTACTTTTCTAAACAAACTCCTATTTTTCTTTATAACATAATTATATTTACCATCTTTATTAGTTAAAACTAAATAATAATACCCATCACTATACTTTTCTCTAACATCAAAGTTATCAATTTTATAAGACACTTCATAATCACTCACAAAAAACTTAATAAAAAGAATAATACTTATAAAACATATAATTAATAACACTTTTTTCTTCATAATACTCCTATAAATAAAGATTAATGTTTCCATTAATCTTCACTATCACTTTTAATAACACCATTTTCTTTCAAGAATGTAATTAACTCATCTTTAGGCATTTCACCTCTTTGATAGTCAGCAACAAATTCTCCATTATTAGTAATAAAGATATAAGGTGTACCAAAACTAGAATAAATATCATATGTATTAGTAAGCATAGTATATGATTTACTACTTACTTGATCAAGTTCAAACCAATATAACTTAAATCCATACTCTTTTTGAACACTATTCATAATTGGTTTAAAATTAAGACAATGACCACAAGTAGTTTGTGCTAGAACTGTAACAACAACTCCACCCTCTTTAGTAGTACTATACCATTCAGTTACCTTCTCATCATTTTTATTTTTAATATCACTATCTTTTACTAAAAGACTTAATACTATAAATAAAACTGCAAGAACACCAATTATAATATAAACTTTATTCTTTTCTAAAAATTTCTTAAATTTTTTCATATCCTCACTCCTCATAATAATTGTATAATATCTTCCAAAAAAAAACAAGTTTTTTAATAAAATTTCACTTATTTCTTATTCTATCAAACTCTAAATAACTAATGAATAATATAAAACTATATATAATACTCTTTAAAACCTTTGAACTAATTAAAATTTTGCTAAAATAGTTCTCACTAATTTCAGTATAACCAAATACTATAGTTTTACTACTCACATAAAAACTAGCCATAAATCCGAAAGCTACAATAATTATATTAAACAAAATACGTTTTCTAACATTAGTCTTTTTAACAGAAGTAGAAACTAAAAATAACATAAACAAAATAACAAAGTTAATTAATAAATATAGTAGTCCAATAAAACTACTAGAGCTTATTAAATAAACTATAACTTCAAAAATAGTTAATAAACTAAATAAAACAAGCACTAATTTATAAACATTATTTTTCATACTACATCACAATTCAATTATATTATATAGAATTTAAAAAGTCTATAGTATATTTTAAAAGAAAAAGAAAATATTATAAATGGTGATATTATGAATGAAAACAAAGAATTATTAGTACTTATACATGACAATACAAAGATGGGTTTAACTAGTACTCAAAAATTACTTACTCTAATTAAGGACAAAAATAACAAAACTAAAAATATTCTAGAAAATGAATTAAAAGAGTACACATCATACTTTAAAGAATGTAAACGTCTTATGAAAAAGAACAAAATTAAAACTGAACACACAGAATTTTTAAAAAATTTAACTAGCACAGTTGCAATGAAAATGGAAGTTAATAAAGATAACTCTGACTCTAACATTGCAAGCATATTAATACGTGGTTTTAATATGGGAAACATAGACATAGAAGCGAGAATAAAAAATTACAAAAAAGAAGTTGACAAAGATATATTAAAACTTGCTAAAGACATATTAACTTTTGGAGAAACTGAAATAAACAAATTAAAAGCCTACTTATAGGTCTTTTTTTATTTTATAGAAAATATACTTAACTGGTGACATATATGTTTGATATTAAAGGTCTTACTAAAGAAGAAGTTTTAAATAATAGAAAACTCTATGGAAGTAACAAAATAACAGAAAAAAAGAAAACTACTATACTAAGCTTAATTATCGAATCATTAAATGACCCAATTATAAAAATATTATTAATCGCTTTAGGAATAAAAATACTATTTTTCATTAATGATAGTGATATATATGAAACAATAGGGATAATTGTTGCTATAATTTTAGCAACAGTAATAAGTAGTTTAAGTGAATATGGTAGTGAAAAAGCTTTTCAAAAACTTAGTAACACTACTAATAATATATTAGTAAAAGCTTATAGAAATAATTTAATAACAAATATAAAAATAGAAGAAATTGTAGTTAATGATTACATATATTTAGAAAGTGGAGATAAAATTCCAGCAGATGGTATACTTTATACCGGAAACATATCAGTTGATGAAAGCATGTTGTCAGGAGAAACTAAAGAACAAAATAAAACTTTTATGAGTCCTCTTTATAGAGGAAGTGTAATAACTAACGGAACAGGTGTTTTATTAGTAAAAAAAGTAGGTAATAACACATACTATGGTAAAATAGCAAAAGACATACAAGAAAAGACTCCAACAAGTCCACTTAAAAATCGTCTTCGAGTACTTGCCTCATTCATAAGTAAAATAGGTTACATCTGTGCATTCTTAGTAATAATGTCTTACCTATTTAATGTAATAATAGTTAAAAATAATTTTGATATAAATAAAATAAAAACAATGGTAACATCTTTTAATACTTTAGTACCACACTTATTATACAGTCTAACTCTTGGTATAACCATAATAGTAGTTGCAGTTCCAGAAGGATTACCGATGATGATAACTTTGGTATTATCTAGTAATATGAAAAGACTACTAAAAGAAAATGTTCTTGTAAGAAAATTAGTTGGAATTGAAAGTAGTGGAAGTCTAAATATACTATTTACAGACAAAACAGGAACTCTTACAAAAGGTGAATTAGAAATGGTAGGATTTGTAACATTTGATAACATAGTATATAAAAGCATTGAAGAAATAAAAAAAACAAAATTAAAAGAAATAACTCTTTTAAGCTTACAATATAACACAAACAGCACTTATATAAATAATGAAATAATAGGTGGAAACATAACAGACCGTGCCATTACTAAATTTACTGGTCCCATTAAAGAAAATAAATATAAAATTTTAAACAAAGAAGAATTTAATAGCAAAAAAAAATATAGTAAAGTTACTCTTAACTATGAAACAAAAACTGAATTTTACAAAGGAGCATATGAATTAATTATAGATAAATGTTCTTATTTTTATAAAAGTGATGGAACAAAATCAATTATTAAAAACAAACAAGAACTAATTAACTTAGGTAACTCTTATACAGAAAAAGGTTACAGAGTACTAGCGTGTTCTACCTCTAATAATTTAACAAATGGAGTATTTTTAGGTTTTATATTAATAAAAGATGAAATAAGACCAACCACTATTGAAGGAATAAAAAAAGTAACAGAGTCAGGAATACAAACAGTAATGATTACAGGAGACAATAAATTAACTGCAATAAGTATAGCAAAAGAAATAGGACTTTTAACTAAAGAAGATGATATAGTTTTAACTAGTGAAGAATTAAATAAAATGAATGATATCGAGGTCAAAAAAATAATACCAAAATTAAAAGTCGTTGCAAGAAGTCTGCCTGAAGACAAAAAGAGACTAGTAATACTTAGTCAAGAATTAGGTTTAGTTACTGGAATGACTGGAGACGGAATAAATGATGCTCCAGCCCTAAAACGAGCAGATGTTGGTTTTGCAATGGGAAGTGGTACAGAAGTTTCAAAAGAAACCAGTGACATTATCATATTAGATAATAATTTTATAAGTATAGTAAAAACAATTCTTTTTGGTAGAACAATATTTAAAAGTATAAGAAAATTCATAATTTTCCAACTAACAGTTAATTTAACAGCAGTAAGTTTAAGTGTAATTGGACCATTTTTCGGAATAATTGCACCAGTAACAGTTATACAAATGCTTTGGATTAACATGGTAATGGATACTCTAGCAGGAGTAGCATATAGTTACGAACCACCACTAGACAGTTACATGTTAGAGCCACCCAAAAAGAAAGATGAAAAAATAATGAATAAATATATGTTAAACGAAATACTTATAACCGGTTCATATATGAGCATACTATGTATGGTATTTTTAAAAAGCAAATTCATTCATAGCCTATATAGAGTTGGAGAAAATGATAAATATGTAATGAGTGCATTCTTTGGACTATTTATATTCATGACTATCTTTAATGCATTTAATGCAAGAAGTAATAGATTAAACATATTTGCAAACTTAAGAAAAAATAAAGTATTTCTATTCATTGTAACATTCATACTTGTAGTTCAATTAATAATGATTTACTTTGGTGGAAGTATATTTAGAACAACAGGATTAACCTTATTAGAATTAGATATAACTCTATTACTAGCATTCACTGTAATCCCTTTCGACTTTCTAAGAAAACAAATAATAAAAAAACTAGGATTGTCAAACAATATTTAAAAAGAAGAGACATTTTTTGTTTCTTCTTTTATTCACTAACTATATCTAATTCTTCATGACTATTTGCATTAACATTTAAATCACTAAACTGATTACTCTTATAAAGAACATAACCAGCAGCACCAATCATTGTAGCATTATCTGTACAATATTTCTTTTCAGGAATATACATTTTTATTCCATTTCTATTACACATATTAACAAGACTATCCCTAATAGCAGTATTACTTGCTACTCCTCCACATATACTAAAATTCTTAACATTATATTTTAAAATAGCATTTTCACTTTTACTAACTAAACACTTAATAACAGCATCTTGAAAACTTCTAGCAACATCTTCTTTAACAATATTTTCCCCTCTTTGTTTAGCATTATGTACTAAATTATTAACATGACTTTTAATACCACTAAAACTAAAATTAAGTGTATCATCATTTAATATATTAGGCATATGATAAGTATTCTTTCCATTACTAGCAAGTTTCTCAATATTAGGACCACCAGGATAAGGCATATCAAGTATCCTTGCAACTTTATCAAAACACTCTCCAACAGCATCATCTAATGTCCTACCTATATATTTAAAACTACTTTCATTTTCCATATAAAGTAAATCAGTATGTCCTCCACTTATAACCAAACTAACAAGAGGATACTCTAAATCTTGATTAATATTATTTGCTAAAATATGTCCCATCATATGATTAACTTTAATAAAAGGTTTATTATAAACCAAACTAAGCGTTTTAGCAGCCTCAAGTCCTACTAATAAACTACCCAAAAGTCCCGGAGCATAAGTAACAGCTATTGCATCCATCATATCCACAGTCATATTAGCCTTCTTTAAAGTTTCATCAATTACTAATGTAATATTTTCTAAATGTAACCTACTAGCAACTTCTGGTACTACTCCACCATAAAGTTTATGTATATCTATCTGTGTATTAATTGTAGTTGCAATATCTTCTTTTCCATTTTTAACAATACTAGCACTCGTCTCATCACACGAACTCTCAATTGCTAAAATATAAATATCTTTCATAAAATTCCTCTTTTCCATAATAAGTGCATCATCATCATTATAATATTTCTTTCTTACATAAATAACTACAAACCCAAGTTTTAAATACAACTTAATCGCAGAAACATTCCTACTTCTAACTTCAAGCATAAATTTAACATCTTTAAACTTATTAATCAAATAACTAAATAGTTTATAAGAATAACCTTTTCTTCTATATTCTTCCTTAGTAAAAACATCTACTATATTAACAACATCAAAAGTCTCTTCTATAATAATATAACTAACTTCTTCTAGATTTTCATAGTAAGAAATCCTATGTTTATAATTATCTATTAGATTATCTTTTATCACTTCAAAACCTCTATTTCTTTAACATAGTTAGCCCTAACTAAATGAGGATTAACACTAGTTTTACTTAATGCACATTTAATAACCTTCTCAATATCAAGACTCTTATCCACTATAGCATAATCACTATACTTACTTATATCAGTAACATATTGTTCTTCTATTCCATCGCCACTTATATAGTACCCTTTAGTATCTTCAATAACACACATCTTTTTACCACTTAAATTACTACTTACTAAATAAGATTCTAAACTAGATATTAAATAAATAGGAACATTTAAAGAATAAGCAAGAGTTTTAGCAACAGAAAGTCCTATTCTAAGTCCAGTAAAACTACCAGGACCATTAACACAAACTATATCTTTAATATTTTTAACAGTTAAATCATTTTCTCTTAAAATATCTCTAATCATAGGAACAAAATAAACAGCATGACTATGATAACTCTCTCTATCTTTAACAATAATATTCTTTTCACTATACAAAGCAACAGTTATTAATTCATCATGTGTATCAAGAAATAATGTATACATAAAATCAACTTCTTTCGGTCTATATTTTATCACATTTAATAAAAAAATAAAAGAGTTTACAAAACTCTCTCACATAAATCTTCATACTCTTCCCCATAAGGTGTAATATAAAAAACTCTTTTATTCTCATCAACTATCTTAATTCTAATATCAAGTCTCTTTTTAGGTAAAATATCAGTAATTAAATCAGACCACTCAATAATACATACACCTTTCTTTTTAAAATACTCAGTAATACCTATATCTTCTTTTGTCTCACTTAATCTATAAACATCCATATGATATAAATTATATCCATCTTCTCCAGAATACTCTTTAATAATATTAAATGTAGGAGAAGTTATATTTTCACTTATACCCATAGATTTAGCAAAAGCCTTAGTAAACAAAGTCTTTCCACTACCCAAGTCTCCTTCTAAACAAATAACCATATTTGGGAACTTTTCACTTTCAATATTCTGCGCTAAAAGAATAGTATCAACATCAGAATTAGAAACAATTTTATAATTCATTTTCCTCTCACCTATTTCATTTTATCATATGCATATTTAAATTCAATACATATTTGTAAAATTTTACAATTTTTTTCACTTATGACAAAAGCCCTTACTTATATTAAAGTTAATCATAAATTAAGTATTGAAGGGGGAAATGTCATGTATTATGATGAAAGAGAAAATAATTTAAATTATAGTATTGTTGAAGAAAAAAATGTTGATTTAACTAACAATTATTTACAAAATATTAATGAATTCAACTATGATGTTGATAACAAAATTAAAAAGTTTAATAATGATTTTAAAGTTGATACAATAAATGTTAATGTTAATAATTTTAGAAAAAGCGATTCACTTTACACGGCTAAAGAAGGATTAAATAAAGGTGCAATATTTAAAAAAGAATATATTCCATATAAAAATTACATTTATAAAGTAGTAGTTAAAGGTGAAAAAGATGAGTTATTACTAAAAATACAAGAATTAACTTTTAAAATGATAGACTTAAATTTATATTTAGATTTAAATAAAGATAACACTGAAATATTTAATGAATTAAAAAGTACTATAACTGAATTAAATAAAAATAAAGAATTATATGCTAAAAACTATGGTCCATTATGTTTAAAAGATAATGTTAACTATAATTCTTATATGTGGAGTAAAAATCCATGGCCATGGATGAATACAGGAGGTAACTATAATGTTTAGATATGAAAAAATGTTAGAATACCCAATTAACATAAAGAAAAAAGACCTTAAAATGGCCAAATTATTAAATGACCAACTAGGTGGACCTCATGGTGAATTAGGTGCATGTTTAAGATATCTTTGCCAAAGATTTACAATGCCCGATGAAAAAGGAAGAAGTTTACTTTCAGATATTGGATGTGAAGAAATTTCTCACTGTGAAATGATAGCGTCAATGATTACTCAACTAATGAAAGATGCTAGTATTGAAGAACTAAAAAATGCTGGCTTATCAGATTACTACACAACTCACAAAAAAGGAATATTCCCAAGTGGTGCTAATGGAGTACCATTTACAGCCGCTTACATTAGTTCAAGCGGAAATGCCATTGTTGACTTAGCAGAAAATATGGCGGCTGAAGAAAAAGCAAGAGCCACTTATGAAAACCTAATGGATTTAACAAGTGACCCTGACTTACTCGCACCACTTAGTTTCTTAAGAGAAAGAGAAGTAGTGCATTATAACAGATTTAAAGAATTATTAGAATACTATAAAAGTATTAACATGAACTCCTAATGGAGTTTTTTTTATACATCTTTATTAAACAAAATAAGAGACAAAATTAGACTTATAATATTATATATACTTAACACAATTAAACTCATTTTAATACTTATATTACTATTATATATAGCATTATTGAGTAAATAACTTCCATCTTCAAAATAAGTAAAATCCATATAACTAATTGGTAAATAACTAACTAATGAAACATTATAATTTAATAATATTCCCATCAAACTAGCCCCCATTACATAAATAATTATAAGTAAAGTAAGGCCTAAATTTTTCCCATTAAATAAAATACATATAAATAAAGTTAAAATAATCATAAATAAAATAGGTATTAAATATACTATTGCTTTCATAATCAAATAACTTAATAAAGAAATATCAACAAATTTACTATTAAAATAAATAGTTTTACTAACAAGAAAAATGAATTCTTTACCAAATATACTACTAAAAAAACTACTTCCAACAATAATTATGCTTACTAATAACAAACTAATTATGAACAAAGAAATAACTTTAGAAAAAAATATTTTCCACCTTTCTTTATTACACATAAAAACATATCTAATTAATCCCTTATTATAGTCATAACTTAAACTATGATAAGATATAAATATAACAATAACACCAACTAAATAAAAAAGTACTACACTATTATTAATTATTTCTACACTTTTATTATAACTACTACTAGAATTAATTTCATTTTTAATATTCATACTTTCTTGATACTTATAATATTTTTCTTTATATTGTTTATAACTACCATACTTATTAACACTATAGTATTCATTTTCACTCATAAGTTGTGGATAAACATTAACTTGTTTACCTTTTAAATTATTACTAACTAACAAATAAAATATAAACATAAAAAGTATTAAAAAACAAATAACATATTTAAAACTTCTCTTATGAAACTCTTTAAATAAATCAGCCTTTATTAAATTCTTCATTATTTTCTCCCATCATACTTATAAGTTTATCTTCTAAACTACTACTCTCGTTAACTGCATAAATAGGTATATTATTATCTGCTAACTTTTTAACATAAACACTAACCTCCTCATCAGTTAAATAATTACTGTCCGGTAGAATATCTTTAGCAAGTTCATAATTTCCTAACTTAAACTCTCTTTTAACCTTATCATTAGTTATTCTGCTAACAGTTTTCTTATTAATAAAAAGAATATCACTAGATAACTTTTCTATCTCACTAATTAAATGACTAGATATAATAATAGTCTTATCCTTAAAACTCTTTAAAGTACTCCTAAGTTCACTAATACTCTTAGGGTCCAACCCATTTGTAGGTTCATCTAATATAAGAATATCAGGGTCCTTTAACAAACTAATTGCTATACCCAATTTTTGTTTCATTCCTAAACTATAATATCTTACTAACTTTCTATCATTACCATCTAACTTAACGATATCAAGTACTTCATCAACTCTTTTAACAGGAACTTCATAAAGATAAGCAAAATACCTAAGGTTTTCTTTAGCATTCAAAAATTCATATAAAGAAACATAATCAACTACTCCACTCACTTTACATATGGCCTCTTTAAAATTCTTTTTAACATCATACCCATTAATATAAACTTTTCCCTTGCTTTTATATAAACCCAATATAATTTTTAAAAGAGTACTCTTTCCACTACCATTCGCACCCACTAATCCATAAATTTTACCTTTTTCTAAATTAAAATTAACATTTTCTAAAATACTATTTTTCCCTAAAGATTTAGACACATTTTTAACTTCTACACTGTACATCTAAACACTCACAAATTCATTTTATTTCTAAATACACAACATTTAAACACTTCATCTTCACCAAAAACACTCTTCTCTTTAGGGTCTAATATTTCAATTTTAGAAACCAATGCTTCATCAAACACTTTAAATAAAAATTTTAAAAATATATAACTCTTCTTTCCAGGTAAAACTTCTATAATATTAATAATATCTTTTGTACATACTACTTCATCCTTCCAAACTTTCTTATTCTTATCATTCTTTTCTACATGATACTTACTTTTAATAAAAAGTTTTTTCTTAATAGAATAATATATTCCTCTAGCATCCTTATAACTAACATCACACAAAGCCTTAATAACATCAACCACACACCAATAATTTCTTTTCTCTTTCACATTATAATAACATCTTATAGAATCATTATTAAACTTAGTTAAACCTTTCTTATCCATACATTTCACTCCTTTCAAACATTTAACTAATACTCATTTTCACCTCCTTGAACCCTACTATATCATGCTTAAAATAATATGTCAAATCACTCAATTTTAATAAATAAAGAGTATATTTAAACGATTTTACGGCATATTTTTAAATAACTTTGGAAAAAAAAACTAATATTTATTAAAATTAACGAATAAAAAAAAGATGTAATTTTTTTTCACATCTAATCCAAAACAATATTTTCTTCCTTAATTAAATCACTAAATTTGTTTTTAAACTCAACTAATCCTTTCCTTTTAGCATCATCATAAACATTCTTAGTATTCTTAAGTGCATCATAAATATTCTTAACATTTAAAGTATTTTTATTTTCAAACACAGCATTACTAAAAGCATTTCCTAAAAGTGTTAAAGCAATATCCGGATATCTATTTCCAATTTCATAAATCCTTTTATATTCATCTGTATACTCTACTATAAACCTAAATAACTTTTCTTTAGTATACTCGCTATATGGAATAGTTACCCCACTTTGCTTTTCGAGTTTAGGATATGTTCCCATAAGTATCTTAACAGTATCTTCTATAGTAGGTTCAAGTACATCAACCTTTAAGAATCTTCTTAAAAATGCTCTATCTCTTAAAATATAACTTTCATACTCTTCATTAGTAGTAGCACCTATCATTTTAATAGTACCCCTATCAAGCCCAGGTTTAAGCATATTAGCAAAGTCAACATTCAAGTTACTAGTATTTCTACTTACAAGTAAGTGTACCTCATCTATAAACAATATAATATTTTCTCTTTCCTTAAGTTCATCAACAAGTATTTGAAGTTTATTCTCATTTACTCCATCAGTTTGTACATTCCCAAGTAAACTAGAAATATTTATTTTAATAAGGTCATAATCTTTTAAAGCATCAGGTACCTCACCCTTTTGCATTCTATACCCTATTCCTTCTACTATTGCTGTTTTACCTATACCTGCTTTACCAACAAGCATAGCACTTTTTTCAGGAGTAAGAAGTATTAACAAAGTTTCTTTAATTTCTTTATCTCTACCAATAGCAGGGTCAGTAATATAAAACTTAGTTTTTAAGTTTTCTCCATAAGTATCTAGTACACTAAACTTCTTGTCTTCATTAAAATCTACTACTTCAAATTCTTCATTCATTACTCTTCACCATCTACATTTTATCAAAAAAAGAAGAAAATTAATAGTAAAAATAAATATTTTTAAAAAATTTAACATTTTTATTTGACAAATAACATATATTGATGTAGAATTATATACATGTGATGCCTGTTTAGCTCAGTCGGTAGAGCGCACGGCTGTTAACCGTTAGGTCGCAGGTTCGAGTCCTGCAACAGGCGCCATTTATAAAATTAAACTATTCTTCGGAATAGTTTTTTTTATAAGCAAAAAAAGGTTAACAAGCGTGATATTAAATATAAGCGGAAGAACTGACATAGTTACATTTTATTCTAAGTAGTTCATGAATAGATACAAAGAAAGCTTTGTAGATGTAAGAAACCCCTTCTATCCGAGAAATGTTAGTAGAATATACTTTGATAATGTAGACATAATAGTATTTTGAAACAAATGTAACTGTGTTGAAATGGTTGATATTGGAATTTATAAATCACGCCCTCACTTCTGTAAGTATTGTTACGCAAACTTTAATGAAGAAAAAGTAAAAGGCAATTTTAAACTAAATGATGATAATTCAAACCTACTAGTCGGTCACATAACAAAAGGAGATATAACCAAAGTAAGAAGATAAAAAAAGAAGAGTTAATAATTAGTTGCTCTTCTTTCTTGATAAGCCTTTCCGTGCTTACATACTGGACACACTTCTAAAGCTTCTTTACTTCTATAAACATGTCCACAATTTCTACAAATCCAAATAGTTTCTTCTTCACTTTCAAAAACCATATTGTCTTCTACTCTACTAATAAGTTTTAAATATCTTTCTTCATGCTCTTTTTCAATGTCCCCTACCATTCTAAATAGTTCAGCAATATCAAGAAACCCTTCTTCTTTAGCAGTTTCACTAAACTCTTTATACATATCAGTCCATTCATAGTTTTCCCCTTTTGCAGCATCTTTTAAATTTTCTATAGTACTAGGTACACTACCATCATGTAATGCCTTAAACCATAACTTAGCATGTTCTTTCTCATTATTAGCAGTCTCTTCAAATATTGCTGCAATTTGTTCATAGCCTTCTTTCTTAGCCTTACTAGCATAAAATGTATATTTATTTCTTGCTTGACTTTCTCCTGCAAAAGCAGTCATTAAATTTTTTTCTGTTTTACTTCCTTTTAATTCCATATTATTCACTCCTTCCTAACTATTATAACAAATTAAGTAATTAAAATAAAGCAAACAGAATAAAATTTTATAAGAAATTATGGTGAGTTTATGGAAGACTTATTCAAACTAAATCCAAGAGTATCTAGTGCAATTTGTTTACTAATTGGATACCTATTAATGGATGACTTAACAAGTAACGAACAAAACGTATTAGGTAACTGGTTAATGTTAATAAGTCAACTTCTAATAACAACTTCAGCCAGTCAAGCACTTATTGAAAGAAGAGTACTAGGTCCTGTTATGAACATAAATAGTAAAGAGGTAAAATCTCTTTATGACCCAATTAAATATAATATAGAAACTCTAAGAGAAATACTAAATGAAATATATCCAGGCCAAATGAGTCAAGTATTTGAAAACTTAAAAAACGGAATATCAGGTATGGAAGACAAATATAATCATTTCCATAACTAAAAAAGAACCTATAATTCTTTATATAAGTTCTTCATAGAATTTAATTCTTTCTTAATCTTAGCTTCTTCTGCTGTTTCTAAACTATACCAACCTTTTTGAAATGCTAAATCATATGCTTTTCTTGCAAGACCTTTAGTATCTTTAAATATAGAAAAAACTTTTTTAAATAAAACTTTATTACTCATCTCATCTATAGCAATACTATAATTATTAGATATATTCTTCTCACATTGTAAAACATCATTTAAATAATCCATTTCATTCATTTCTTTAGAAGAAACAACTTGAGACTTTTGATTTTGAACTTTAGCCATAATTACCTCCTACATTAATATTTCCATTAACTCTTTATAATGCTCTTTATGCATTTTATAAGCATCTAATAAAACTTTTCTAACATCTTCATCTTGTACACACACTATATAAGAGTTAATTTTTTTAGCCATTACTAAATTCCAACTTGCCATATCTTTAATATATGATAAGTCTTTAGTACTAATTATATTAGGTACTTCATTCATACTAATTACCTCCATTTATATTATTAACAATTAACAAAAATAATTACTTCCAAAATATAACATAATTTAAAAGTATATTTTAACTTATTTTACATATAACTAAATTGTACTACTAAAAAATATATAAAAAAAATTAGCACTCAATGTTGACAAGTGCTAACAATAGTAGTATAATGATAATCGTAAGGAGATGATATTATGAGTTTATTACCAGGAAGATTTTATTTAGATGATTTCTTCAATGATTTTGAACCAGAAAAAAAAGTTATGAACATGAATTGTGATATTTATGAGAAAGAAGGTAAATACAACATCGTAATGGATATTCCAGGATTTGACAAAAAAGATGTTAAAATTGAAGTTGAAGATGGATACCTTACAATATCTGCTCAAAAGAGTGAAAAACATGATGACAAAGATAAACACTACATTAAAAGAGAAAGATATTTTGGTTCATTCAAAAGAGAATTTTATATTGGCGATGTAAATCATAAAGATATCAAGGCTGAATTTAAAGATGGAACATTAAAAGTAATAGTTCCAGAATCCCCTAAGAAAGATAACAAAAAACTTATTGATATTGAATAAAGTTAAAACTAAGGAGCAAACGTTTCTTAGTTTTTTAATTATCTAAATGTTCCATTAACAAGAAATCTTTTAATTTTATATGAGTAACAACACTTGTAGAATATTCAATTTCATCATTTGTAATAAGTATTTTTTTACAACTATTATCTAACTTACTAAAAAGTTTAAATTCTCTATCATAAGCTTTACTATCTTCCACACTAATATAATACATCTTTCCATCTTTATATGCTAAAAATTTTACACACAAAAGAAAAATCTTTCACTTAAAATGAAAGACTTACTTCTTTTCTTTTTCTTCACTCTCTAACTCTTTATAAGCAATTTTACCCAAATTAGTTCTAGGTAAAGATTCTCTAATTTCATATTGATAAGGCAAACTATACTTAGCTAAATAAAGTTCACATAATTTCTTTATTTCTTTTTTAGCCCTGTCCTCACTAACACCATCTTTTAACACAATAAACGCTTTTGCAACTTGCACTTTATAAGGATGAGATATGCCTATAACACAAACATCTTCTACATATGGATATTTTCTAATAACACTCTCAATATGAGAAGGATACAAATTATAACCACTAGAAATAATTACTCTTTTAAGTCTCTGAGCAAAATAAATAAATCCATCTTCATCCATACTACCCATATCACCTGTACGAAGCCAAACCACTCCATCATCATCTTTAATTAATGTTTTATTTGTCTGTTCTTCATCATTTAAATAACCTATCATAACATTAGGTCCACTTATTAAAATTTCTCCCACTTTATTAGGCAAAACTTCTTCTAAAGTTTCAGGATTAACAATTTTATAAGTACAATCTTGACAAGGTATACCAGTACTTCCTTTTTTTTGTACAGTTTTCGGAAGCAAACTACTAGCCCCAGATCCTTCAGTAAGCCCATACCCTGGTCTAACAGTAGCAGAACTACCATGTTCTTTCATAAACTTATCAACACTAGATTTTAATTCAGGACTAACAACATCTCCACCAGTAATAATACACTTAATAAAAGATAAATTCATTTCACTAAGCCCTGGGTCATTTATCATAGTTTGTAAAAGAGTTGGTACTCCAACAATAAAATTAGGTTTATATTGTTTAATTAATCTACCAAACGCTTTATAGTTAAAAACTGGTATCAAAATACATTTGACTCCATAAGTAAGTGGAGTATGGATACACACATCTAACCCAAAAGCATGAAAAATAGGCATTATAGTTAAAACACTATCTCCAGCACTAGCAGGTTGAATCATAGACCCAGTCTGAAGTGTAGCTGCATTAAAACTCTTATTACTAATAACTATCCCTTTAGGTTCACCAGTAGTACCACCACTATATAAAATCACAGCTGGGTCAGTAGATTTTCTTTTACAAATATAGCTTCCATCATACATATAACCAAAATCAATAAAACTATTGTAAGAAAGTAAATACTCATTATCAAAGTCAACCTTAATCTTTCTGCCCTTAGTTAAATTATAAGCAACTTTAGTAATACCCTTCATTTTATCTCCAGCAGACATAACAACTATTTTTTCAATCTCACTATTATCAACTACTTGAAGAAATTTTTCAAGTGCCAAATCAATAGTAAAAACATACTTACTCTTAGAAACTTCCATAAAATGGCCTATCTCTTTTAAAGCACTCAAAGGATGAACCATATTAGCAATTGCACCAACCATATTAATTGCATAAAATATACTTATCGCCTGAGGCATATTAGGTGAACAAATTGTAACAACATCATCTTTTTTAACACCAATTGTTTTAAGACTTCTAGCACATTCTTCAATTTCTTTCATTAATTTTTTAAAAGACGCACTACTACCATAATATTCATAAGCTATATCATTAGGATTCTTTTTAGCACTATCAGAAATATATTCCCAAAGCATCTTATCAGGATAATCTATTGTCTTAGGAACTCCTTCATCATAAAACTTAATCCAAGGTTTACTAATACTTAAACTTTGTTGTTTCTTTAATTTTTTCATTAACACTCTCCTCTAATAATTTAGGTTCATTTAAAATATCTTGCATTAACCTAACTGCTTTAACAAAATAAACTCCATCAGCAATTCTCTCATCTATATTTATACCAAATTCACACAAATACTTGCTTTCCATTTTACCATCAATAAGTACTTTTTCTAATTTAATCTCACCAATAGTTGCTAATATACTACTAGTTCCAAAATCAGTCAAATTATGATATATCGCACCACTATGAATACTACCTAAATTACTTACAATACAAGTACTATAATATAAGTTGTCATCAATTAAACTCTTTGGAAGCAAGTCATGCTTATCCAAACATTTAATAATACCTATAACCGGACTTAATATAAAACTAGGTAACTTACTAATAACATTCATACTATTATTAGTACCACTCTCTTTAGATTTTCTCACATTATCAACTGCTTTAACAGTTTTATCTTTAATACTTAACAAATTATCATTTTCTTCTATTTTAATAACAGACAAAATTTCTTTAGACTTATCTTCATAATTAACTTTAGCCGTAAAAGCAATACTTACCTCATTTCTATCATAAAACTTCTTATTAACAACAAACCTATTTAAAAGTGGTTTATTATATATAGTTTTAGCAATTAAAGTCAAAAATAAATGAAAATAAGTTAAATCACTATATTTTTTTTTCATTCTTTCATAATACTTAACTAGTTCTGTAACATCCATTTTCTGATTAATAAAAACATCACTATCACATCTATTTGGCTTAATATAAGGCATAAGCACATGCATTGAATCTAAATCTTTTACTCTTACTCCATCTCTTCTATTCATTACTTTAACCTCTCTTCTTATGTTCTACTTTATATAGAATTTTTAAAACAAATTTACTAGGTAATATTTTACCAAAAAAACTTCCTAATTTAACATCTAATCCTGGTAATATAATTAACTTATTTTTGAACATATATTTAATTGCATACTCACTTACAAAAGAACTAGTTTTACTATTAATACTAAAGTGTCCTCCAGCAACATTATTAAAATTTGTATTAACCGGTCCTGGACATAAACAACTTATTTTAATAGTACTACCTTTTCTTCTTAACTCTTCATAAATACCTAAAGTATAACTTCTAACATAACTCTTAGTAGCATAATAAGTTCCTAAAAGAGGTCCACCTGGTAAAAGTCCTGCAATACTTGCAACATTCAAAATATGTGCATTTTTATTTCCTTCCATATATTTTAAGCAAGTTTTAGTTATTTTATGCAAACTTATCACATTAACTTTAACCATTTCCATTTCTCTATCTAAACTGACTTCACTATAATCTCCAAAAGCACCAAATCCAGCATCATTAATCACTATATCAGGTTTCTCTTTTAATAAATATTCACAAAGTTTATTAACTTCAACATCATAACTTAAATCACACACATAATAATGACTGTTTTTAATTTCTTCACATGCACTAATTAACTTATTTTCATCTTTAGAAACAAGAATAACTTCATTCCCAAGTAAACTTAAAGTTTTAGCCATATCCTTTCCTATTCCACTACTTCCACCTGTTATTAAACATTTCATATTATCTAACCTCTACAACTATTGTAACATATATCTTTCTAAAAAAACAGGTTTTTATTCATAATTCAAAAGAAAAAACTAAGTTATTTTATTTACAAAAAATAAATTATTTGATATTATTTACTTAGGTGATTATATGAAAAAAACTTATATTATAATAATTATAATAACAACATTTTTAGCAATACTACTAGGTTATAAATTATCTTGTTTAACAAAGTATACAATAAAAGAAAATTATAACTATAAAATAGCTGACACATTAGAAATAAAACAAACTACCTCAAAAAATAAATTTAAATTTAAAAACTATAGAGTTATAGATTTATTAAATACTGATATTAATGTATATGTAATTAAACAAAAGAAACAAATAATACTTCAAGGAGCGCCTGGAACGGGCAAAACTTATTCAAGTTCTGAGATTGCCGTAAAATTAATAGACGGAAATGCGCCGTCCGATAGAGCGGAATTAATGAAAAGATATAAAGAATTGGTTGATAAAGAGCAAATATTTTTTACGACTTTTCATCAATCTATGGATTATGAAGAATTTGTTGAAGGAATAAAACCAGAGACAACTAGCGATAATAAAATAATATACAAATTGAAAGACGGGATTTTTAAGGAAGCATGCAAATCGGCTGAAAATAATAAAGTCGTATTAATTATAGACGAAATAAACAGAGGAAATATTTCAAAAATATTTGGCGAGTTAATTACTTTGCTTGAAGTAGACAAAAGAAAAGGTAAAGAAAATGAAATTGAAGTTATTTTGCCTTACTCAAAAGAAAAATTTTCTGTGCCTGATAATTTATATATAATAGGAACTATGAATACGGCAGACAGGAGCATTGGTTATATAGATTATGCTTTAAGGAGAAGATTTGCTTTTATACCAATTAAAGCGGATAAATTGGCAATTGAAAATTATTACGATAATATTAATAAAAATTTTGATTGCAAAGATAAAGCTATTAATTTATTTAATAAAGTTAAAGAGTTAATAAAAGGTAATATAAACGAAGAATTTGAAGCAGACGATATAATGATAGGGCATAGTTATTTTATGGCTCAAAATTTTGAAGAATTACAAAATAAATTAGAATACGAGATAAAACCTCTTTTATTAGAATATTTTAAAGACGGAATTTTAAAATCACATAAATAT
>OJAW01000334.1_pt1 | contig 35155 bp, 32 predicted proteins | sample 1589151 | NCBI WGS metagenome assembly OJAW01 (sample SAMN03283290) | human gut metagenome | biome: human-associated habitat; material: feces | host: Homo sapiens | place: Peru | collected 2012
GCGGGTTGAATAAATTTTTATTTGAACTTGTAGTGTAATCTCATAAGGTTTTTGAGATTATCTAAAGTATAAACTAAAAAAATATTTTTGTCAAGAGGTAATATTATGGAAAATTATTACTTAGGCTTAGACTTAGGAACAGACTCAATTGGTTGGGCAGTAACAGATAAAAATTACAATATCCCTAAATTTAAAGGAAACTCTATGTGGGGTATTCGGCTCCTTGAGGGCGGAAATACTGCTGTTGAAAGAAGAGAATTTCGTAGCAGCAGACGAAGATTAGAAAGAAACAAATACAGATTAAACTGCTTAGAAATGCTCTTTAATGAGGAAATTTCCAAGAAAGACATTGCATTTTTCCAAAGACTTAAGGATAGTGCACTCTATGATGGAGATAAGAATGTTTCTGGCAAGTATTCTTTGTTCAATGATCCTGATTATACAGATAAAGATTATTATAAAAAATATCCAACTATTTATCATCTTAGAAAAGAGTTAATTGAAAGTGTTGAACCACATGATGTTCGTCTTGTGTTTTTAGCTTTGCATCATATCATCAAAAACAGAGGTCACTTTTTATTTGATAATGATGATTTAGGTAAAAACGGAAATTTTGATTTCACAGCAATATTTACTGAACTAAACGAATACATTAAATCAAATTCAAACTATGAATCAGAGGGTTTTAGCTGTAATGATTTAAAACCTGTTGAAGATATTATTAAAAATAGTTCTTTAACGTCAAACAAGAAGAAGGAAGCTCTTATTAAAGAATTTGCCTTAAATAAAAAAGTAGATGTTTTTGAAGTAGCAATAGTAACACTTTTATCAGGAGCCACAGCTAAAGCTAAAGACCTATTTAATACAGACAAATACGATGATACCGAAGGTAAAAGCATATGTTTTAAGAGTGGATATGATGATAAGGCTACAACCTATGAAAGCGTTTTTGGTGAGAACTTTGAACTCATTGAAAAGTTAAAAGCTATATATGATTGGGCAATTCTCGCTGATATTTTAAATGGAAAAGAATACATTTCTTACGCTAAAGTTGACACATATGAAAAGCATAAAAGAGATTTAAAGCTTTTGAAAGAATATGTTAAAGCTTATGTACCGGAAAAGTATAGTCATATCTTTAATGAAAACAGTGATAAGGTTTCAAACTATCTTTCATACTCTGGCTATTCATCAAAAAATCCTGTTATGAAAAAGTGTGATCAGGAAACATTTTGTGACTTTTTAAGAAAACAACTTCCAAAAGAGCTATTAGATGAAAAGTATGCACAGATGTATAAAGAGATAGAAACATCTTCATTTATGCCCAAAGCTGTAACAAAGGATAATTCTGTTATTCCTATGCAGCTTAATAGGGCAGAGCTTGAAGCAATTTTAAGTAATGCAAAGAATTATTTGCCATTTTTAGCTGACAGGGACTCAAGTGGAAAAACTGTCAGCGAAAAAATAATAGACATATTTAAATACAGAATTCCTTATTATGTTGGTCCGCTTAACAAGCATAGTGAAAAAAGCTGGCTTGTGAGAACAGGTGAGAAAATCTATCCATGGAATTTTGAAAATGTTGTTGATGCAGATAATAGTGCTGAGAAGTTTATTAATAATTTAACAAGCAAATGTACTTATTTACCTAAAGAAGATGTTATTCCAAAGAACTCGCTTCTTTATAGTGCATTTACCGTTCTTAACGAAATCAACAATATAAAAATTGACGGTGAAGAGATTTCTGTTGAGTTAAAGCAAGGGATCTATAAAGACCTGTTTGAAAAAAGCAATAAAGTAAAAGTGTTTGATTTAAAAAAATATCTTGCATCAAATGGTTATATGAACATTGAAATAACAGGAATTGACACAACTATTAAAGGCAGTCTTAAACCGTTTATAGATCTTCAGAATATTGACCTTTCGTATAGTGATAAAGAAGAAATAATCAAATCTGTCACGATTTTTGGTGATGACAAAAAACTTCTTAAAAACAGGCTTAAAAGATTATATGGAGATAGATTAACAGCGGATGATATTAAAAAAATATCAAAACTTAAGTACACAGGCTGGAGCCGTTTATCTGAAAAGCTTTTAACAGGCATTGAAGCAGTTTTGCCATCAACAGGTGAATATACAAATATCATTCATGCTTTATGGGAAACAAATGACAACTTAATGCAACTTCTCAGTTCCAATTATGACTTCAGGAAAAAGATTGATGAAGAGAATGGTGATAGCACTTTTACTTCTTTGAGGGAAGAAATTGACAATCTTTATGTTTCTCCAAAGATTAAGCGCCCTATTTATCAGGCAATGCAAATTGTTGAAGAAATAGTTAAAATTCAAGGTCATGATCCGAAGAAGATATTTATTGAAGTCGCAAGGGATGAAGGCGAAAAAAAGAGAACTGTCTCAAGAAAGCAAAAATTAATAGAACTTTATAAATATTGCAAAAAGGATGAGCAGAAACTTTACGAACAGCTTTGTAATACAGATGAAAATGATTTCAGAAGAGATGCCCTTTACCTTTATTACACACAGTTAGGTAAGTGTATGTACACAGGAAAACCTATTGAATTAAGCGAAATTTACAACAATAATATTTATGATATTGACCATATTTTTCCACGGTCAAAAATCAAAGATGATAGTCTTAATAACAGAGTACTTGTTTTAAAAGCAGAAAATGCAAAAAAAGGCAATATTTATCCTATAAATAGCTCTATTAGAAACAATATGCTCCCTTTCTGGAAAGCACTTTTTGACAAAGGCTTAATTTCAAAAGAGAAGTTTGAAAGACTTGTTAGAAATCAACCGCTTACAGATGAAGAACTTTCATCATTTGTATCAAGACAACTTGTTGAAACCCGCCAGTCTACTAAGGCAGTAGCGCAGCTTCTTAAAAAGCGTTATCATGATACAGCCGTTGAATATATCAAGGCAAGCCTTGTATCTGACTTCAGACAGGAAAATGACTTTGTCAAATCTCGTGATGTTAATGATTTTCATCATGCTAAAGATGCTTATCTAAATATTGTAGTTGGTAATGTTTATACTGTCAGATCTCATCTTGCGCACTTCATTGACAATGTTCAAAGCGGTAAATGGAGCGTTAACAAAATGTTTGATTACACAACAAACGGTGCGTGGATTGTAGAAAATAATAAATCTATAAACATTGTTAAGTCAAATATGGCAAAGAACAATATTCGCTTTACGAGGTATGCATTTAAGCAAACCGGTGGTTTGTTTGACCAAAATCCGCTAAAAAAGGTTTGGGACAGGTGCCTCGTAAAAAGGATATGGACATTGATAAATATGGTGGATACAATAAACCTTCATCAGCATATTTTGCTTTTGTTGAATACAAAAACAGTAAAGGAGAAATTGTTCGTTCTTTTGAACCTGTTGATTTATATGCCGAAAAGGAATATATAAGGAATCCACAGGAGTTCATAAAACGCAAGCTCGGAGTTGATTATGTTAAAATTATCATTCCTTGCGTTAAATACAATGCTCTTATCAGTATTAATGGTTTCAGAATGCACATAAGTAGTAAGAGTAGCGGAGGAGCAAATTTGATCTGTAAACCTGCTGTTCAACTTGTTGTTAGTCAAGAACAAGAAAAATATATTAAGAAAATTTCAAGCTATCTTGCTAAATGTGCAGAGCTGAGAAAAGAAAAAGAAATAACGTCCTTTGATGGAATAACAGAAAAAGATAACGCGGATTTATATGAAGCCCTTAAGCACAAGACTAATCATACGATCTACAACGTTAAATTTTCAAAATTGGCAAATATATTGATTGACAAGCAATGTGAATTTGAGGGCTTATCACTCTATGAACAATGTTATATACTTATGCAAATAATCAACATTCTCCACGCAAATGTTATGAGTGGTGATTTATCGGCAATAGGTGAGGCTAAAAAGAGTGGGGTAACTACAATCAGCAATAAAATGCAGCCAAATTACAAGACCGTAAAACTTATTAACCAGTCAATCTCCGGGCTTTTTGAGCAGGAAATAGATCTTTTAAAATAAGGAGATAGTTATTATGGGATGGAGGACGGTAGTAGTTTCAAAGCCATCTAAACTTGATCTTAGGCTTGGCTATATGGTTGTCCGTGATGTTGAATCAAATGTACAAGTGCATATAAGCGAAATTTCAGTTTTAATTATTGAAAACACTGCGTCCTCCATTACTACTGCTCTTCTTTGAGAACTGACTAAACAAAAGATAAAAGTAATATTTTGTGATGAAAAGCAAAATCCTTCCTCCGAACTTGTCTCATATTATGGCTGTCACGATTGTTCTTTAAAATTTAAAACTCAGCTTCGATGGAACGAGCTCAATAAACAAACCATTTGGACTGCTATTGTTGCTCAAAAAATCAAAATGCAAGCGGAAAATCTTGAATATTTTCACTTAACTGAAGCAGAAACCCTGTATGGATATATAGATGAAATAGAATTTAACGATGAGTCAAATAGAGAAGGACATGCAGCCAAAGTTTACTTTAATGCTATGTTTGGTAAGAATTTTTCAAGAAGCGATGAATGCTCTATAAATGCAATGCTGAATTATGGCTATAGTGTTATCCTTGCATGCATTAACAGAGAAATTGTTTGCAATGGCTATTCAACCATGCTTGGACTTTTTCATGACAATATGTTTAATAATTTCAATTTGGGCTGTGATATGATGGAACCATTTAGACCAATCATTGACAGAGCAGTTAAAAATATAAATCCTAAACAATTTGATAAAGAAGAAAAGCGACTTGTTTTAAATCTTCTAAACATGGAACTTTTTGTTGACGGTAGGAAGCAGACACTTTTAAACGCTATCAAGATTTATTCCAAAAGTGTTTTTGAAGCTATTGAAAGTGGAGATTCATCTGTAATAAGTTTTTATAAATATGAGCTATAGATTTATGAGAGTAATAGTATTTTTTGATTTGCCTACAGAAACAACAGAAGATAGAAGAAACTACAGAAAATTTAGAAAGTGCTTAATTAAATGTGGATTTATGATGGTTCAGGAATCTGTCTATGCCAAGCTTGCTTTAAACTCCACTCAAGTTTCTCAAATTGTAAATGAAGTAAGGTCAAAGCGTCCTCAAAAAGGTATCGCTCAAATCTTAACTGTTACAGAAAAGCAATTCGCAAAGATGGAATTTATTTCCGGGGAATGCAGCGGCAATGTAATTGATTCTGATGAAAGGCTGCTGATACTATGATGGTTTTTTTGATTTTTTATCAAAACCTATCACTATGTCTACAGACAAAGTAAGCGTTTTGTGTATTGAAAATCATAGAATATACAGAAAAACAGTTGAAAGTTTTTATAACGGATGTCCTGATGAATCATCAATAGTTTTTTCTGAAAATTTTAGTCCTATAAAATTTAAAAATAAAGTTTGCTTTATTTCTAACTTCTTTGACTTAAGTTTTTCAATACCGACACTTAAAAAACTATATGAAGATTTATCTTCTTATTCTAATAATTTCCTTCAAGACTATGTTGTGACACTAAAAAAAGATATATTAGATTTTCTCGAAAAGCTCTCAACAGAATACGATTTTGATTTTTCGTTTGATGACGATACTGATTTAGTTGATATTCTTAAAGCTCATAATTTTAAACCAAATGTTGATAGCGATGATTTGTTGACAGGACTGCTTGACTTTATAGTTTTAACTAATAAATATTGTTCCTTTGAAGCCTATGTCCTTTTAAACTTTCATTGCTATTTTGATGAAGAAGAAATTGAAAAAATCTATGATGCTTTGAAATATCAAGGCATTGAAATTCTTATTATTGAAAGTCAAAACAGCTTTCACTCACTTCCGCAAGAAAATCTTTATATTTTGGATAAAGATATGTGCGAAATTGTTGAAGAAAGATGATTTTTGGCTTATAATATAACCACTTTATGATGTTACCCTGTGAATTGTAGTGTCGCAGCTTATTCTCATTTGAGGTTTGAGAGTAGTGTAATTTCATAAGGTAGTAAAACTGAAAGTAACACTTTATACGACGCATTGGTTTGAGAGTAGTGTAATTTTATACCATTTTGCGAATCTATGAGTTATTGTGCATCTAAATAAAGAAACAATCTGAAAACAACTAAAAGAATTAGTACGGTGCAACATGAAAGAAAAGCTTGCCTTCTTCTATGCCCACTATAAAATTTTAGATTTAAGTTTGCAGAGACAGGGATTGAACCTGTGTTTCTGAGTACAGCTACTCAGCGAGTTTCCTTTACTCCACTCTGCAATATAATTAAAACAACAGCAAGCAAACCGTCTAACAATTGTCTAACACTATTATTATTTAGCGATTTTTCGCACCACGCGAACCGTTTATTAATTGCGTTATATAGGTAAAATCATGGTTCCACACTGTATGGAATCAAATGATACTGTTTGATATTCGCGTCACAACCACTGTTAACTGGCTCGGAGCGCCGCGCTGCCTGCGGCAGATGAAGCGGTGCTCTGAGCAGGAAGAAACAACGAGCATTGCGACGCGCTCCTCGTCCTCGGTGGCTCCATATCACTCGTTTCCGCCTTTGGCGAAAACTCATTCATTACGCACCTCGTCCTCTCCCCAAAATGCGAGCATTTTGGGGCACCCCCCCTGCAAGGCGACTATGTTTCTGACCGACAGGGTCGTTGATTTCACTACACCTTCAGTGCATGAAAAATGAAGTCGCTATGCTAATGAAGTGCGGTCAAACCGCATGAAAAAACAAGAGGTGCGCTTTGCTTCGTGCGAGTATAGCGAGCACTTCATTACAACGAAGTTGTCGCCTCATGTTTGCGGAGCAAACACTTCATTTCTCGAAATATCATTGTACTAAATGAATTTTATTTAACTGACAGAGCAGGAAGACTAAAATCTTATTGCTCTTTTTTACTTTACCCAAGGCGACTATATTTCTGACCGTATGCGTCGTTGGTTCGAGTCCAAATTGGCTTAGCGATACATAAGCTGCCCGAACACCATCAGCTGTATATGCAGCCAAGCTGCGTCCGGCTAAACCCAATTATTATATTGCGAATTTAAAGCTAATAGTATATAATCATTGTATAAAGAGGTGATTATATATGAACGAACGCTCGGTTTCGGTCAACGGTATTTCTATATATTCTTTGACAAATCCGAATCTCAGAAGCTTCTGCCTGTCGCTATATGTGAGAGCCGGCAGCATTTTTGAAGACTTGTCCAATAACGGCATCAGCCATCTTTTTGAACATATTGTTTTTAGAAATCTTAAAAACAGATACGAAAATTTTTATGAGCTCCTTGCAATGCGCGGCTTGTGCTTTCAGGGTTCAACTTATAAGGAGTTTGTGAGCTTTACTATAGACGGACCTCAGCATGAGTTTGATTTTGCCATTGAGATTTTGTGCGGATTGTTTGATGAAATCGAGCCGACCTCGCATGATTTCAATAATGAGAAAGGGCGAATTAAAGCCGAAATCAGAGAAGAAGATCTGCGAAGTTCACTCGATTTTTATTTTGACAGCATAGTTTGGAAAAACAGCGAAGTTGAAAAGATAGTGTTGGGCTATTGTAAAACGATTGACAGAGTTTCTGTCAAGAAAATAAACGAGTTCAGACAAAAGGTGCTTTCTGCCGGTAATTGTTTTATATATGCGACTGGCAATATTTCTGATGAGAACCTCAACGCCCTGAACAAAAAAATCAGCAAGCTTGATATTTGCCAAATCAATCCGGGCTTTACAAATACGGTTACCGTTAATGACGAGTTCTTTCATAGGGAAAAGAAAATTTGGATTAAAAATAATTATTGGCACTATATTCAGATAGGATTTGATGTTGATTGTTCAAAATATTCGGGCGGAGTCTATGATTTACTTTATGCATTGCTGTTCAATGGCGATAAAGCGCTGGTGTATAATTATTTGTCCGAGGACAACCCGATCATTTATTCATATGACAGCACTTTTGAGCAGTATGACAATGTAGGTAATATTAACTTTAGCTTTGAGGTTGACAGGAATAAGATCGAAGATGTTTTCAAAGCGGTTGTTGAGTTGTTAAATGCGGCAAAAGACGGTCGTTTTAACTTTGAAGCGAATCTCAATTCTGAGATGTTTAATTCGGAACTGGATTTGGACAAGCCGAGCAACTTGAATTGGAACATGGCTTATTATAACCACATATTGAAAACAGAGCCGATAGATTATTCGGATGAATTTTACGGTAGATTCAGAGTGACTAAAAAACAGGTAACAGATGCGGCAAAGGACATATTCAGAAGATGCAATATGACCGTTGCCATGAAGGGGAATAAAAAGAGAATCAACACAGATGCAATTGAAAAAATTTTGGAGTCGCTTGATTAAATAATTGAACAGGTCTGTAAAAAGACAAGTCCCCGGGCAGCAAGATTTATTCTTGCTGCTTTGTTTAATTTATCCCCGGTTTTTTGTCCCGATTTTGACGCATTGAGTTTGGTATAATGCATCAAAGGAGGAATGCTATGAACAGAGAAACGGCGTGGATGATAAGACAGGACGGCAAGGCTTTTGCGTGCACCAGTCACTATTACGCAGACAGGGAGGATGCAGAGGACACACTCTATGCCGCAGAGTGGCTGTATAAACACACGGCACGGTGCAGAACAAAACATTTGATATTGAATCTCATATCGGCATACGCCGAGGGTTTGAGTCGTAAAAACTCCGGACATGAGTACCCGGGTTACAACGGGGATACCGTGCACGATCTCATGATTGATATCGAGGATAAACAGTATAATTTTCTGACTGCCGATTTTGTCTTGACGGTTGCCGATAAATTGCCGACCGGGATTAATATGAATGTCCGAGAGCTAAATTCGCTTGTTATCGAAGCCCTGAACGACGAGTTTTTGCGAGCCAGATTGGGCGGGATGTACGACACTGTTGAGGACTGCCGCGATATGTTTTTTCGCGTTTCCGGCGGTGGATTTGACTGGACGGCCGTCATCAAAAGATTTGTCCGTGAGAATGCAGCGCGGATAGATAACATTACCGTGCTGTGGGATTATGAAAGCACCGGAAGAAAAGATTTCTTCAAAGATGAAAAGGGCAGAGATATCAATAAGATCCCGATAAATGAGTTTATATGAATTAAACGGTTCGGCTTTTAATAAACCGAACCGTTTTTTCTGTGCGAGTTTTTACTGCCTGCCTTCGTGCAGATTATATTTTTTGCGCCAAATCGTATATGCCTTGTATAAATATGGGTCATACTCAAGCGGTCTGTTTGAATATCCGGAAGCTTGCACAATTGATTTGACGTGCACCTCTATCGCGGCGACTAACTTTTCGCCTTTAGACACACATATGACAGGGTTATTATCGGCCTTGTCGGAGCGATCCGGGAAAAAGCGCAGACAATTATTCAGCTTGTTTGAAGCTTCAAAATAGTCGCTCTCGGAGCCGAGACGGAAAAAATGAAATCCGTTTATGGTGCAATCGGGTATCCCGATATTGCAGGATAACACGGGACGCGATATTCTTGCGGTGTCAAATTTATATATATCCTTTATTGAAATTCCGCTTTTCCATCGTTTTCTCTCAATCGCTCTTGCCCGGTCACTCATGCCGCCGTAACGGAAGGCGTACTCATTTAAATAAAATGGTGAGGTCATCATCTCGCGTTTCAACGACATTTCACCTTTAACGGCGGCGTAATCACGCAAAAAGTCAAGTATGCCGCGATTCTCGTTGAGTCTGCCGAGAACCGTAAAAATATCGGGCATACTCAAAACCGAGCGGAACAGATTTACGTTGACAAAGATTTCGGAGAGAGCCTCGCATTCATGTTCGTAAAATAAAAAAGCAGGATTTAAAAAAATCAGCTTTCGGATGCTTTTTGTTCTCATCCATGATACGGATTCATACCGTTTTACTATCCGCCGAGCGCTGTGCAGAGCCCTGCGCCTGCTCTTAAACAATGCGGATATATTGTGCGTCCCGATTGCATACGGTATCGAATGATAGAAAATCTTCGGGTATCCTATAAACTCGGTTAAAAGCATGAGCTTTGTCAGATTGAGCTCCGATGTTTTAAAAGGCAGTTTTGACTGCCATTCGCAGACAAAAAATTTTTTGACAAGGCGAACGACTCTTTTATTACACCCCAATAATCTTGCAAAAAAGCTATCCTGCAAAAGCTCCTTTTTCCCGGTTACGTCGTATGTTTTGAGTGCCGTTGCGTCTCTGTCCAGAAGCCGCACGAACGTGTGACCGTTTTTGAAGTTAAATGTAAGCTCCTCATACATCGGAAAATTTACGCTCACCGTTCCTTTGAGCCATGAGACGGACAAAAGCGTTTTTGTGTCGTCGATTTGTCTGGATATTGAGAGCTTGTGGCGGCGGTAATTCAATTCGCAGCGCACAATTTTGCTGAACAAATTAGATTCGCAGAGGCATTCGGGGCAGGTGTATATTACATTTTCAAGCATCGGTTGTGATATGAAATTCAAGTAAATAGTATCTTTTGAATCGCTTATTTTATCTTCGCACCATTGCCTGATGACATTTTTCGGAGTCTTTGCTATTTTTGAAGAGCTCTGCGTCAGCCAACCGTTTGTATATCGCGGATAGGCGGGCATTCGGTGTCCGCAGACAGGGCAGATAATTATATGCTGCGTGAGCTCAACTTTTTCACCGAGCTTTTTGGCATATGTGAATTTCCTTTGTTTGTCCGATGTTAAAATGCGGCATGCGGTTTCGCGGTCAACAATATATGATTTCTCTTCGATTTTATATCCGTCCGGAATTTCTAAAATTGCTTTTGCAGCCATATTTTCACCCCTCTTGATTCCTATTTTAGCAGGATGAATGACCCAAAAAGCAGACATAACTTTCGTTGACAAAGTTGGCTCGGGATAATATAATATAATAAAAAACGGGGAGGCAAGGTTATGAGTGATAACCGCAGCGCAGAGCTGGAGAAACTGTTTGATGAGTGGCGAAAGCGTCACATATCCGAAGATTACAGCAACGACAAAATATCAAAGAATAACTTTATCCCCGACGGAATAATCGATGAGGCTTCGTATATGCAAAGCCCCAAGAAGATTCTTTTTGTTGCCAAAGAGGCGGCGTGCCTCAAAAAAGGAAATACCATTGAAGAAAATTTTGAGATAGCTCAAAACGACGGTTTTTGGTGCCGCAGGGTGGCATTCGGAGACGCGAAAGCGAAAAAAGGCCGTTTTTCCCCGGGACTTGCACTTCTTGCAAATGCAATACTGAACGAAAACTTTGAAACGCCTGAAAAAGATATCTCCGCTCTGCGGTATGTGGCTTTCATGAATATAAACAAACGCGGCGGGTTTACGAGCTGCCAAACCAAGCTTGACGCCTATGTTAAGAAATACAAAGACTTGATAGACCGGGAGATCAGAATAATTTCGCCGGATATTATAGTGTGCTGCGGTTCGGGCGTGAGAGACTGTCTTTCAAATGTTGATTCCTGCAAGTCGGTCCCGGTGCTCGAGGTTTATCACCCGAGCTATTGGCTCGTAAAAGATACTGATAAGCTTAAAAAGCTTGAAGATGAATTTAAAAGCATACAGCAATAAATAAAACAGGCTGAGCAGCTTCAGTGCTTGCTCAGCCTGTTTATTATTCATATTTCTTCGCGGCACTGCTGAGATTATCCTTGATCTTCTCACGCAGACCGGCAGGGGAGACTATTTCGGCGAAGTTGAGATATTGCATTGCCCAATATTCCATGGCGTTGAGGCTCACCCGCAGGGTGACCTTGAATTTGCCGTCCCCGATATCACAGATGCGTATGTCTTTTCCGAACCAGTCGATAACCTGGTCGATTATGCAGCCGCTTACAATCATCTCGACGGTCTGCGGCTTGTCTGCGAACATATACGGGAGCGCGGAAGAAATCTCGCCGTAGTCGATGCCGTTTTCGTATCCCCTTATGCTCCTGAGCGGGGTCATGTGCAGATCGGTAATCCGCATGTTTGTTATGCGATCCAGGCGATAATAGATTATGTTCTGCCATTGCTCGTTGAGCGCCATGAGATAATATCGCTGGTTGTGAACTATCAGCTGATAGGGCGAGGCAGTGTGCTCGGCGGATTTGTGCAGCTGCTTGTCGGCTCCGTACTTGTTGTAGTCAAAAGTTATCTGTCTATTCTTTTCGATGGCATCGTCGATCACTTCAATATTATAGAAGAGAGACGGATTTTCCGTTTTGCAGCGCTCGGTAACAGAAAAAATATTTTTTATGTGCGAGCGAAAATATATATTCGAAAGCCCGCAAATGCGCTTTATCAGATCTTCAGAGTGCTTGGCGGTGATATATTTGCTGCACAGAATGCCGTCGATGAGCATACGAAGCTCGGAGTCTTCAAACAATCTGCTGCCAAGATAGCTCCCGCGGTGGTCGGATTCTATTTCAATGCCGGTTTCTTTGAGAAGCGATATGTTCCTGCCGATTGTTTTTCGGTCTATATTGATTCCGTAGTCGTGGTCAAGATGTTCTGCTATGTCGTTTTGTGTGAGCGGATGCTCGAAGTCGCTGTAGGTTTCAAATATCTCTTTAATGCGTGTCAGAGCCAACTTTTTGGATTCAGGACTGTACATGTTTTTTCACCTCGGCTATATTATACCTGTAACAGTGTACCATATTTGTCCCATTACTGCAATTGTGAGCTGCCTTTTTATGATAGTTCGCCCCGATTTTGACCCATCGCTTTTAGTATACTCATTTCAACAAGCGAAAGGGAGGTGAACTTATGCAGCGGTGGAAAATATCATTTCTTGTTGATAACATGCGCGGTGAGCAGATTGTTTCTGCTGTGACATCGGGCATCGCGATGGAGCTGGTGAAAAAGCAGTACACGGGTCATAGGGTCGTTATCACAAGTGTGACATCCTACAACGGATAACTTCTTCTTTTGAAAACGCCCCGACACGGGAAAATATAATCCGTGCCGGGGCGTTTTTTGTTTTTAAAGGCTCATTTTTCCACATACCAATACGACCGCATGCCGGACATATAGACTCTTCCGTTCTTCGGCACCTGGCGTATGGCGTTGAAAACATTGTAGTAGTCGCCCGCGCCCATGCTCGTGCAGATCATGCCGAACATGGTCATGAATATAAGCTTTGGGAAAATCATGCCGATAACATAGGGGACAATGCCGAAAATTATGTTCGGGAGCATCGACATGAATATGAACCTGTCCTTGCTCATCGTCTCCGTGCCGACAACGAACAGCATGCCCTGCTTGAGATTCGTGTAAAGATATACGTCTTTTTTGAAGCAGATGGCGTGGAGCAGTTCGTGCGGGAAGATTATCACTATAGAGCCGAGGAGCGCCGCAAACCAGGTGATTGTCGCGGATTTTGGTTCTGCAACGGGAACAATTCTGAAGAACGCCGCCGCGCCGAGAATGACGAGTATTATGCAGGCAACGGTGTTCGCGATAACGGACAATTTTTTCATGCTGTCCGCCTCTTTGAATTCCACCGCGCCTCTCTTGTGCTCCGCCTGCGGCAGGCTGTCCGGGTCGAGGTTGAATTTGCCCATGTAGTGAAGTTTCATGTCAGCCGCCCTTTCTCATCTTTTCGATAGTTTCTTTTATTTTTGTCGGAGCCTCGGCGGGGTCGTCAATGTCCATAACCGCCTTTTCCATCGGGCACATGCCGTCTTTTTTGCGGTTTATTATGTATTCGACCTCTTCGCCGCAGGAATATTTTATCCCATACTCGTCAAGAATCTTTTTTGCGCTCCGGCTCATAATCGTGGCATATATTTCGCCGACACCGAGCAATACAAACAGCATCGCCGCCGCCTTCCCGACCGCCTTGTCTGCGGCGGAATATCCGCGGACATCAGCTTTGTTATCCAAAAGCTCAATGAGCGGCGCGACTCCGCGCTTTTCGCTCGTGTGTATGTCATCGCCCCTGCAAATGACGCAGGTGTATCCCTCGTCTGTAAGAAGCTGTTTTGCGTGTTCAATATCGGTCATGCTTTCCACCGCCTTGTAAATTCCCTGTGTAAAAGATTATACTATAAACGCATCGGCTTTTTCAATCGGCAATGGACAAAAAGCGCGGGTTGTGCTATCATAATGAAAACGCTTTCGGAGGAAATGCATGGACTGCAAATATATTTTTCTTGATATAGACGGAACGCTTGTCGATTTTCAGGGCAAGCTCGCCGATTCAGCGCTCGAGGCGCTGAAAACCGCAAAATCAAACGGACATAAGCTCTTCGTCTGCACTGGCAGACAGCGTTCGCAGATATATCCGTGGCTTCTCGAAAAGGTGGATTTCGACGGCGCGGTATGCTCGTCGGGCGCATATGTTATGGCAAACGGCGAGTGCATAGCTCAGCACTGCTTTTCAAAAGAATATATAACCTTTCTTTCGGATTATTTCACCGCCGCGCACACTCCGTACTGCGTGCAGACAGAGCATACGCTGATGCTCGAAAAGTGGTGCGCGGATGCGATAGTTGAGCATTATCTCGCCGACGGCATCGATCGCGGCAAGATAGATTCGCTCTTCGGCATGACAAAAATAGTCAAGAGCGTGCCCGAACTTACGGTTGCCGAAAAGCTCATATATTACGGAGCACCGAAAGGGCTTTCCGATGTTGCCGCTGACCTCGGGGACAGGTTCAGCGTCGTGCGATACAGCTTCGGCAGCATGGGTGACCGCTGCGGCGAGGTGACGGACAGCAGATATACCAAGGCCACCGGCATGGCGGAGATATTGCGCCGCTTTGACGCGCCCCAGAGCGCGACAATAGCCTTCGGTGACGGTGACAACGACCTCGAGATGATGGACTTCGCTTCTTTCGGAGTCGCCATGGGCAACGGAACTCCGGCTCTGCGCGCGGCCGCCGATATGGTGACCGACGATATAAATTCAAACGGGCTCTATAACGCGTTCAAAAAGCTCGGATTGATATAAAAATTAAGCCGCCCGGCTGTATTTATTGCAGTCGGGCGGCTTTTGCTTGTTCTTTTATCAGTTGTCCTCGTCGAAATGATCGATGTCGTTTTCGCTGTCGAGCTCGTCGCCGTCATCGTCAATGATACTCAGCTCTTGTTCGAGCCTCTCGCGAAACTCCACGAAAACCTCGTCATATTCCGGCTCGTTGCCGGTCACATAGGTGTATTCGTCGGTCTCCTCGTCGTATTCGATCTTCATCACGGCGAACTGCATGTCGCCCGATTCGATGTTCTCAACGGGCAGGAGAATGACATAATTTTCGCCCTTGTGCTCGACTATGTCGACTACCGACATCTCAACCTCGTTGCCCTCGTCGTCAACGAGAGTAACGTAGCTGTCCTCGGCGCAGGAATCCTCCTCGCCGTCGGGATAAAAATCAAGAATGTTGTTATCTTCAGCCATAATTAACTCCTTTTACACATTGAATCTGAACAGCACGACATCGCCGTCGTTCATGACATATTCCTTGCCCTCGCTGCGGACAAGACCCTTTTCCTTTGCGGCGGTCAGCGAACCGCAGGCGATGAGATCGTCGAAGCTTATAACCTCGGCGCGTATGAATCCGCGCTCAAAGTCGGAGTGAATCTTTCCTGCCGCCTGGGGAGCTTTCGTGCCGCGGGTTATCGTCCAGGCTCTGACCTCGGGCTTGCCGGCGGTCAGATATGAGATAAGACCGAGCAGGTGATAGCTGCGCTGAACGAGCAGATCGAGTCCGCCTTTCTCGATTCCGAGATCGGTCAGGAACATCTCGCGCTCATCTTTTTCGAGCGAGGCTATCTCAGCTTCAAGCTCCGCGCAGATCGGCAGAACCTCCGAGCCCTCTGCGGCGGCTATTTCTTTGACCGCGAGATAGTGGCGGTTTGTATCAATATTGTTTGCAAAATCGTTTTCACTCATGTTGCAGGCATATATTACCGGCTTCGCGGTGAGCAGGGCGATCTGAGCCAAAAATTCGCGCTCGTTCTCGTCGCACTCGACATTTCTCGCGGGCACTTCGCTCTCAAGCTCGGTTTTGAGTCTCTTGAGGAACTCGAGCTCGGCGGCTGCGGATTTGTCGTTTCTTGCCTGCTTTGCGACTCTGTCTATTCTGCGCTCGACCATCTCGAGGTCGGAGAGGATGAGCTCGAGGTTTATCGTCTCGATGTCTCTCTTCGGGTCGATAGTCGCGTCAACATGGACAATGTCGTCGTCCTCGAAGCAGCGAACAACATGTATTATCGCGTCGACCTCTCTTATATGCGAGAGAAACTTGTTGCCGAGACCTTCGCCTCTCGATGCGCCGCGCACAAGACCCGCTATGTCAACGAATTCAATCGTCGCGTGAGTTATCTTGTCCGGGTGATACATCTCGGCGAGCTTGTACAACCGCTCGTCCGGCACTGCGACCACGCCGACATTCGGCTCGATGGTGCAGAACGCATAGTTCGCGGACTGCGCGCCCGCGTTTGTGATGGCGTTGAAAAGTGTGCTCTTGCCGACGTTCGGCAGACCTACTATTCCTAATTTCATTTCAAATGACATCCTTTATTTTGATTGATATTCATTTAATTATAACCTCTGGCGGACAAAAAAACAACCGCAACCGCGCTTTTATCAATAAAAAATTGCAAAATCTTCGCCCATGGTGTACAATAATCCCATAAGAAACTACCGGAGGCAGATATTTTGGATCTTTCGCGCTTTTCAAGAAGTGAAATGCTCGTAGGCGGGGAGTCGGTCGAAAAGCTGAGCCGCTGCCATGTCGCGGTGTTCGGACTCGGTGGCGTCGGCTCTTATACTGTTGAGGCACTCGCCCGCGCAGGAGTCGGCGAGCTGACCGTTATCGACAATGACGAGGTTGCGATTACCAACATCAACCGCCAGCTATACGCCCTCTCTTCAACGGTCGGCATGAAAAAAACTCAGGTCGCGGCGGCGAGAATAAAAGATATAAATCCCGACTGCAAGGTGAATATTATCGACGGGTTCTATCTCGAAGAGAATTCTGCGGATTTCTTCGAGAACCGCTATGACTATATGGCTGACGCGGTCGATACCGTTCAGGCAAAACTGTCGTTAGCTGTCGAATCGCAGAGAAGGGGGATACCGCTGATATCGTGCATGGGCACGGGAAATAAGCTCGACCCGACGCTTTTTCGGGTCTCCGATATCACAAAAACTTCGGTCTGCCCGCTGTGCCGCGTGATGCGCCGTGAGCTGAAGGTCAGGGGCATAAGTCACCTGAAAGTCGTCTGGTCACCCGAGCAGCCGATAAAGCCGAATGAGACCGCCGAAGTGACTTCACGCAGGGCGCTGCCCGGGAGTATATCGTTTGTTCCGCCCGTTGCAGGCATGATAATGGCGGGCGAGATAATCAAAGATCTGATAAAATAACGTAAAGCTATATAACTTTACACTTCCCCGAGAGGAGATAAGTATGAAGAAAAAAATTATCCGCGCCGCGGCGGCGATACTTGTGCTGACAGTTGCGCTTTCTTTCGCATTCAGCGGCTGTTCAAACAAAAAGGACGGCGGGGACGAGACAACCACCATGCCGCCCGAGGCGGTCGAAGCGGTGCAGACCCTCAAACTGCCGTATTCAAAAGGCGACAAGCTCAATCCCTTTACGGCAACAAGTATGCTCAATCAGCAGCTGATGCCGCTTATCTATGACGGTCTGTTTGCCCTCGACAAAAATTATAATCCTCAGCCGCTTCTCGCGTCGAATTACAGCCGCAGCGGTCGAACCCTGACGGTATCTCTTGCGTCTGCAAAGTTCTCGGACGGTTCGAGCGTCTCGGCTTCCGATGTTGTCGCCTCGTTTGAGAGCGCGAAGAAATCGCCCGCATATAAAACTCAGCTTGCGAATTTCAGCAGCGCAAAAGTCAGCGGGAACAGCGTCGTGTTTTCTCTCGCCGATGATGATCCGTATGCCGTCAACTGTCTGACCTTTGCTGTCACAAAGGGCGGCTCGACCGAGGACGGCGCTGCGGGCAGGGGCAGATACACATATTCTTCGGAAAACGGCGTCGGCTATCTCAAAGCGAGCAGCGCGCGCGGCAACTTCTCGCCGAAGAAAACGAGCATCACTCTCTATGATGTCAAAGATTTGAGCATGCTCAAATATACCCTCGCCATCGGAAATATAAGCTTCGCTTTTGACGATCTGCGCGGCGGCTCTTATACCCGCTATTCCTCGTCGGTCGCAGATATCCTGATGAATAATTTAGCCTATCTCGCTTTCAACAAGAGCAGCTCCGCGCTCTCATCCGAGAAGGTGCGCCAGGCGGTGGCTCTTGCCATTGACAGGGCGAAGCTCGCCGACGAGTCGTTCCAGGGTCACGCAAAAGCGGCGTATACTCCGTTCAACCCCGACTGGAATGTTATCTCCGGCAAAGATTATACAGTCAAAACCGACCTCGAAGCGGCGGGAAAGCTGCTCGACGAGGCGGGATATACTTCAAAAAATGACGCCGTGCGCGCGGACGCAAACAAAAAACAGCTCTCACTGAAAATAGTCGTCAACAAAGACAACGGCTTCAAATCTGCGGCGGCGCAGAGCATAAAAGAGATGCTCGAAAAGCTCAAAATTTCCGTCACCGTCAGCGCGCTGAGCGAAAAAGATTACCGCTCGGCGGTCGCGTCCGGCAAATATGATATGTATATAGGCGAGGTCAAGCTCACCGAGAATATGAGCCTTTCGCCGCTTCTCAAGAGCGGCGGCAGCGTGGCTTACGGCATCAACACTTCGGGCGCCGCAAGCACTGCGTATTTGGCGTTTCTCGCAGGCTCGTCCGATGTGAACACGTTTATAGATGCGTTCAATGCCGATATGCCGTTCGTCCCGCTTTGCTACCGTTCGGGGCTTGCAATATACACGCGCACGCTGAAATACGGCAACGCGAATCATATCAACGATGTCTATGCCGATATCGATTCGTGGGATTTCCATTGACAGCAGAAAAGCAAACAGGGCTTCCGATCTTTAACGGAAGCCCTGTATTTTTTATATTATTGCGTCCTCGGGGTTGGGGTCGCTGCCCGTGAGTATCGCGTCGGCGCACTCGTTTAGCTTTCTGAACAGCGAGTTGTTTTTCATTATCCGCGAGGGAATCGATATCGTCCCGGTGACGAGGCGGTAGTATGCGCTGTCCCTCTCGACTCTGTTCATGCCGCCGTCGAGGAACGAGAGCAGGACGTTGTGAACAATGTCGATAACTTTCATGTCCGCGAGCTCCTCGGCGTCCTCTTTGCGGAGAATTTTGCCGAAGGTCAGGCGGTTCACTTTTTTGTAGAAGCTCATCACATCGGATTCGAGCAGCAGCTTTGCAATCGGCTTTGCTATCGGACGCAGCGCTGATATCTTCTTGCCGTTCGCACCGAGCGCGTCGAGCCTTTTGCCGAACTCTTCGCGGCTAACGAGTATGCCCTTGAGCGGCAGGTCTATCATCTGCACCGCGTGCGCTTTCAAAAACTCCTGCGCGTCGTCTGCGCCCTCGAAGCTCTCAAGATGCTCCGTGACTATGTGCAGGCGGTTGTCGTCCGTTACAGTGACATTGACTATCGGCGCGGGATAGCCGCACAGCGAGCCTATGTTCACTTCCGTTATCGGATTTCCCGAGGGTGATACAAATGTATCTATTCTCTGAATATGCGAGTGACCGACGAACATATAGCGAAGCCCTGCGTCCGCTAATTTCGCGGCAACCTCTTCGCGGTCGCCGACGCAGTGGCCGCTCGTGATGAACGGGTGGATGTGCGCGATGAGCAGGTGATGCTCCATGCCAATCATCAGCTGGCCGTCCTCTTTTGCCTTGCGTATCTGTTCCTCGACCCACGCCATGTGGTCGGGGGTGTAGCCCGCGCGTCCCTTGCCGTTCTGGTCATCGTTGAGCGCGAGCAGACGGACTCCGTCGGCAATCTGCGCGACATATGAGTATATGCCGAGATGCGTCTTGTATGAGCTTATCGCGCGGTCGAGCCCGAATTCGCGATAGAATTCGCTCAGCTCCTCATGCGGAACTGTCTCAACATCGTTTGTGACTTCGCCGCCCGTGAATCTGCGCGGATTCTCGTCGCAGCACCAGTCGTGCGTCGCGGTTATGACATATACGGGAATGTGCTTTTGAAGCTCGCGCAGCTTTTCGCGGAACTCCTCGTGGCATATGCGTTCGCCGTCGTCTGAAAGGTCGCCCGCTATCATTACGGCGTCGGGCGGATTTTCAAGTATCTTCTCAAAAGCCGCATCGATTATCGCGCCCGTCTCCTCGAGGCACTTCTGATCCGAGCCGCTGCGGTAGGCATATGCCTCGCCGCCGTCTGACAGGGTGCGTGAGAAGTGGTGGGTATCGGCTATGAAAACGAAGCGTGGGTTCATTTTGTCTCTCCTGCGCTCTGCATCTCGGCGGCAGTCTCAGCGGCTATAGATGCGCGGCGTTCGGCGATGTCGGACATCATCTTTCTGTGTCCCTCGCCGGTGATGTTATAGAAGTGTATAGGTATGAGCATGAGCAGATAGCCTATTGCGGGGACTATCGTTGTCATTGCAAACAGCGCGAGATTGGTGTTGTGGTTCTGGATCAGTGAGCCCTCTGTGTGGCTGACATAGCCGACAACGCCGAGAATGGCGATGCCGATAGACGAGGCGAAGGTATTCTCAATCTTTCCCGTGAAGCTCATTATCGAGAGCATGATGCCCTCAACGCGGCGTCCTGTTTTCCATTCGATATAGTCGACCGTCTCAGCCTCCATCTCTTTCTGCATGAGGTTCTTGAACTCAAGCGGGATGGTGGTAAGACCCGTGAAGAGAATAACAAGAATAGCCGTGAATATCGAAGCGGATTCGCCCGCGGGCTTGTTGATAAGACCGCCGTAGGTGGTCAGCGCGAAGAGCAGGTGGAGCACTATTGCGCTGACGCAGCAGATCTGGAAGAATCTGCGTGAGTCCGCGCGCTTGCCGAGCTTTTCGACTATCTTGGGCACGAGTATACCCGCGAGCAGGAAGCCCGGGAATTTGATAACGTCTATAAAGACGTTGTATTTTCTGTTGAAAAGAAGGTCGGCGACAAAGTAGAACGAAATCTGCTCGGGTATCTTGCAGATAAGGAAGAAGATATTTGCAAAGAAGAGCATGAGCAGAGGACGGTTCTTGAACAGGAGCGCGAAGCACTCCTTGACGCTCGGCGTGTCGGACTGGTGCTGGGCGCGCTCGTGTGTGTTGTGATATGTAAGGCGCGTGAGCACGACTATGAACACGGCGGAGATTATCGCGGAGGTAAGATACGCCTGCGGGGTGTGATCCTTGAAATAGGGGAGCAGAGCAGCACCTGCGACGAAAACCTGCGGCAGAGCGCCGACGACGGAGCGGGTTATTGAGCTGACTCCGAAGAGCTTCGTTCGCTCGATTCCGCTCGGGGTTATCGAAAAGGCGAGAGCGCCCATCGGGATATCAAACGCCGTGTAGGTGACGTCGAGCATGACGAAAAGGAAGGTAGTGTAAATAATGTTGAAAACGGGGCTCGCGTTTGCACTGCCGACGAAGAACAGCACCATGACGAGCGAAACGAACAGCGGCGCCCATTTGATATAGGGTCGCATCTGACCGTCCTTCGTTCTCGTTTTGTCAACGATAACGCCCATCATCGGGTCGTTTATCGCGTCGAAGATGCCGCAGAAAAATCTGATCTTTGACGCAACGCCCATGGGGTTCGAGAGCTTTTTGAAAAGAACGTCGGTCAGGAAGAAGTTTATGTACTTCGAGCTGGTCATGCTCGTGTTCATGCCCTGCGCGCCGCGGCCGAGGGCATAAGAGAGCGTCTCTTTCCAGGTCAGTACGGTTTCTTCTCCGACATCGCTCTTGACAATTTTTGAGTTGAGAAAATCGGATACTTTGCTCACTTCATCATCTCCAGATAAAAATTGAAACAACTATATAATTATATTATATAACCTGCACTGAGAAAAGACAAGAAACAAATAAGCAAAAAATGTCCGATTTAAACGAAAAAATAAAAAAGTATATATTTTTTGTGTCGGAGTTTACTTTTGGCGCCCGTCTTGGTATTATTATGTATAGATAAATAAACTTGAAACGGAGGAGTTTCAGTGTCAGAAAAAATAAAGGTTGCGATAATCGGCTGCGGCGCGATAGCGAACTCTGCGCATATCCCCGCGTATATGAAAAACGAAAAGGCGGAGATAAAGTATTTCTGCGATATCATCCCCGAGAGAGCGGACGCTGCGGTCGAAAAATACGGCTGCGGAAAAGCGGTCTATGACTATCACGAGATACTTGACGACCCGGAGCTTGATTCCGTCTCCGTCTGCACCCATAATGACCTGCACTCGGTCATAGCTATAGACTTCATGCGAGCGGGCAAGGATGTTCTCAGCGAGAAGCCCGCCGCGCGCGTGCTCTCTGAGGCGCTCGAGATGCAGCGAGTCTCCCATGAGACGGACAGAATTCTCAGCATCGGCGTGTGCAACCGCTTCGGCAACGCGGTCAATCATATAAAGGAGCTTATAGACGCAGGTGAGCTCGGCGAGGTCTACCATGTCTATGCGAGCTTCCGCGCGAACCGCTCCATTCCCGGCATCGGCGGCGACTTCACACGCAAGGCGGCGTCCGGCGGCGGCGCGCTGATAGACTGGGGTGTGCATTATCTCGACCTCATTCTCTATTGCTGCGGCGAGCCCAAGCCCCTGACCGCATCGGGCGAGGCGTTCTGCAAGCTCGGCAAGAACATAAAAGACTATGTTTATACGAACATGTGGGCGGAGAATACCGCCGACAAGGACGGCGTTTTCGATGTTGACGATTCAGTCACCGGCATCGTCAGAACCGACGGCCCGACCATAACCTTCAACGGCGCGTGGGCGGAGAACATCGGCGAGGATGAGACATATATAGATTTCATCGGCGACAAGGCGGGCATAAGGCTCGAATACGGCGAGGGATTTGTAATCTATTCCGTCAAGAATGGCATGCTCATGCGCAGCGAGCCGAAGTTCAGAACGAACAATTTCTACGAAGCGGAGATAAATTCATTTGTCGACTGCGTTATAAATCATGAGCATAACCGCGCCGATATCGATCTTGCCATCGGAACTTCCAAAATAATGCAGGCGATATATGATTCGTCCGAGCTGCACAGAGAGGTCGTTATCGACTGATTGCTTGAAAATCGGCGGAATTTGTGCTATACTCGCCCAAAAGAGGTGATTTGATTGAAGATCTCCACAAAGGGACGCTACGCCATGCGTCTGCTTATCGATTTGTATGAAAATCAGGGCGACGGCTTCGTTGCTCTCAAGGATATTGCCGCAAGGCAGGATATATCGAAAAAATATCTCGAACAGATTGTGCCCGCTTTAACGGGCGACGGGGTTTTGAAGACTTCGCGCGGATTCCAGGGCGGCTACCGCCTTGCGCGCGAGCCGGAGGATATCCCTGTCGGCGAGATACTGCGCCTCACCGAGGGCAGCCTTGCGCCCGTGGCGTGCCTCGACAGTAAGTCCAACGAGTGCCCGCGCTGTGCGGATTGCCTGACCCTGCCGCTCTGGCAGGGACTTGAGCGCGTTATCAACGAATATCTCGACGGCGTGAGCCTGCGCGATGTCATTGACGGGAATATAAAATAAGATATAATTTTTTTGAAGCCGCTGTGTTTTGCAGCGGCTTCTGACTTTTTTATGCGGGACACGCATAGATATGTAGCAGACAAAAAACAAAGGAGAAATAAAAATGAAACGCCTTTTTGCCTGCATTGTTCTTTTTTGCCTGCTCTGCTCATGCGCCCGGATTCCCGCAAAACTTCCGGAACAGACGAGCAATAGCACAACGGAAACTTCCGCCGTTTACACTCCGAAGCCTGATGAGATTCGCGCCGTGTGGATAAGCTGCTACGAGCTGCCGGATTCAACTCAGGGCGAAGAAAAATTCCGCGAGCGGGCGGAGGAAATGTTTAATAATGTCGCGGATATGAAGCTCAACACGGTTTTTGTCCATGTCCGCGCCTTTGCCGATGCCGTCTATCCGTCGAAGCTTTTCCCGTGGTCAAAATATTCCTGCAAGGGGAGCGACCCGGGCTTCGATCCGCTGAAAGTGATGGTCGAATGCGCTCATAGAGCCGGGCTCAAAATTCACGCGTGGATAAATCCGTTTCGCGTCAGCTCGTCCGATAATATTGACTCTCTGCCGCAGGGGAGCCCGGCGAAAAAGCTCATTGGCACGGATGCAGTTATCCAGCTCAAAAACGGAATATATTTCGACCCCGCGTCAACCGATGTCCACGCGCTGATATATGACGGCGTGCGCGAAATTTTGGATGGCTACGAGGTCGACGGCATACATATCGACGACTATTTCTATCCCACGCGCGACGAGAGCATAGACCGTGCGGAATATGAAGCTTATGTCTCCGGCGGCGGGGATAAAGGACTCAACGAGTGGCGGCGCGACAGCGTCAGTGCGTTTGCGGCGGGTCTTTATTCGCTCGTTAAAAGCTATGGCAGCGACAAGATATTTTCGATAAGTCCCGCGGGCAACATCGATGGCAACGAAAACGCCCTGTTCGCGGATGTTGAGCTGTGGCTCTCCACTCCTGGTTACGCCGATTATATTATTCCGCAGGTCTATTTCGGCTTTGAAAATCAGTCTCTGCCGTTTGAAAAAACAACAAAACGCTGGGCTTCTGTCTCCGACGGGCGCGTCGGGATAATCTGGGGTCTTGCCGCCTATAAATGCGGGACTCAGGATAAAAACGCCCGGTCGGGGAGCTCCGAGTGGGCGGAGAACAGTGATATTATCGCCCGCCAGCTGTCTTTCGTCCGTCCGCTAAATGCCTATTGCGGATTCGCGCTTTTTTCATATTCATATATGTTCGGAAAAATCAACGAAAACGCAAAAAAAGAAATGCAAAATCTCGAAAATATGTTATAATATATACCGTCTTATTATAAATTGGGGATATCACATCCTTTTTGGTGAAAACTTTTCTGACGGAGGGCAAATGAAATGACGAAGGGAAAGAGAAATGCCGTAATAGTAATGTCCGTCGCTGTCCTGCTGCTCGTCAGCATGGCGGTGAGCGCGGGCATAGTCGGAACAGATAAAATCCTGTCGTTCCTCGGCGGCAAAAAGCCGGGCACGACCGAGGTCACCGGCGACGACGGCAGCAATATACAATTCGTCACTTCGCGCCCCGCGAAGCTTTCCGCAATTTTCGTCAGAACGGACAAGCTCGGTCTTTCGTCCTCTTCTGACACAAAGACAAACTCCGATATAATAGCGAAAGCGGCGGAAAATATAAAAAACAAGGGCTTTGATTCGGTGTTTATTGCAATCCCCGAAGAGAGCGGCTTTGCCTGCTCGGACGGGAAAATAGATGTCATTTCAGCGCTCTCAGAAAAGGCGAAAGAGCAGGGCCTTTATGTCTGCCTTGTTTACGGCGGCACCGAGTTCGGAAAAGACGAATTATCTTCGCTCGGAAGCAGCTTCGACTGCGTGGCGTTCTCCGGCGATATGACCGCCGAGCAGAGAAAGAACGCCGTCGGCACTCTCCATTCCGAAAATAAAAAAATCAGCGCGGCGCTCTTCGTCGATGCTTCAAACGCGGCGGACTGCGCGGCTGTGCTCGATTCAAGATTCGCGGATTTTCTTATAAGCTTCCCGGCGGACAAGTCCTCGGCGGGCGAAAAATATGTCTCTTCGCTCGAGCAGGTGAATGACTCCGCGCGCGGGAGCGGGCTGAGCTTTGCGGCGGCTGTGCGTGCGGATCTCTTTGCGTCCGACGGCACGGACGAGGCGATGATGATAACCGAACAGCTCGATGCCTGCGATTCGCTCGACTCCTGTGTTGGAACGGTCATGTATGACTATGAGTTCTTCTCGTCGGATAATTCACTCGCTTCGGCGATTCTCAAATATATCGCGGAGCGCAGCCGCGAGGAGCTTGAAAAGGACTTTGAACTCAGAAATTTTGAGGGCAGCACAAAGACCACAAACGAATCGAAAATAACCTTTACAGGCTCAAGCAGCCCGCTGAGCCCCTTGAAGCTCAACGGCAACGATGTAAAACGCGAGGCAAACGGCGATTTCTCGTTCGAATCCGAGCTCAAGGTCGGGAAGAACGAGTTCAGCTTTGAACATAAGGGCAAGACACATAAATATACCGTTACATATGAAATAAAAATACTCGAGTCGATAACCCCGACAAAATCTATGGAGGTGCCGGGCGGCAGCAACATCACTGTAACCGCGACCGCACTCAAAGGCTCCGATGTCACGGCGAGCCTCGGCGGCACGAAAGTGAAACTCAAGCAGCAGTCCAATTTTGTTCAGGACGAAAACGGCACAAAGCTCGACGAAAACTCGGATTTCGCCGTCTACAGCGGCAAGATCTCAATTCCCGCGAGCACATCAAAAGTGCAGTCGCTCGGAAGAATAAAAGTATATGCGAGCTTCAACGGGCTCTCCGCCACGATGAGCGGCGCGAGCGTCAGCGTCAGCGCGGTCATTCCGACTCCCGACCCGACCCCGACCCAGCCGGATACCACCGAGCATCCGTCAACCGATAAACCGTCCGACACTACCTCTCCGAGCACGGGCGGCAATGTCGATTTCGACCCGTCAAAGATGCTCACTCCTTACGCCTACGCGGGCGTTGCGGGCAGATCGAAGATGTGCGAGATAACCTCGCTCTGCGAGACGATGCCCGCTAATGTAGTTGATGATTGCGTGCCTTACAGCTCTCCGCTCCCCGCGGGAACGTTTGATTATATTTCGAGCGAATATACTTACGGCGGCAGCAAATATTACCGCCTCGCCAGCGGCAGAAATATACTTGCGAGCAAGACGAAGTTAATAGCTCAGGGCTATAATCTTCCGCAGAACAAAGTCTCCGTAGTTTCGAGCTCTTCAAACTCCGACGCGACTACTATAAAATTCGGCTTCACATGGAAGGTTCCGTTCAATGTTGCGGTCAAGAACCAGTCGTATATCCCCTCGTCTCAGGCTTCGGGCGGCTCGCTCTATGCCGTGACTGCGTTCAACGGAAAATATGTTGATATCACCTTCAGCCATTCCGGCAATGTTGTCGGCAAAATCAATGTCTCCGGCAGCAAGATAGTCTCCGACGCCCAGTGGATAACGGACAGCAAGGCGAAAACGCTGACTTTGCGCCTGACTCTCAGAACCCCCGGCAGATTCTACGGCTATTCCGTCGGCTACACTTCCGACGGCTGCCTTACACTCAAAATCAAGGCGAAGCCCGCTTCGTCGCTCAGCGGCAGCGTCATTATGATAGACGCGGGTCACGGCGGCAACGATTCCGGCGCTATATGCGCATATAACCCCAACAGCTCCAAAAAATACGAGAAGCAGATAAACCTGCTCCTTGCCCAGAAGATAAAAGCGAAGCTCGAAGCCCGCGGCGCAACAGTCATTATGACGCGCTCTAATGACACATATGTTTCTCTCGATGCCCGCGCGAATATGGGCAGGACGAAGAACCCCGATATGTTTATCGCCGTCCACTGCGACTCGAGCGAGAGCGCAAGCCCGATGGGCACTACGGCATATTACTATCAGGCATATTCGTTCCCGCTGGCGTCAGCTGTTCATAAACGGATAGTCTCCGCCTATAAGAGCAGCATATATTCCGGTGCGGGCTCGGCGACTCTGAATAAGATAGACCGCGGCACGAATATGTATCCGTTCCGCGTGACGAGAATTGAGGAGTGCCCCGCCGTGCTCATAGAATACGGCTTCGTCAGCAATATCAGCGAGTGCAAGCTCCTCTGGTCGGATTCCGTCCAGGAGAGGCTCGCCCAGGCGACGGTAGACGGCATCGCCGATTACATCGCCTCGAACTGATTTTGCTCTTTCGGCTCGAATTTTCTTTTTAGCGCAAGGCACAGATATTCAGCCGGGAAATAGAGAATGAACCAAACCGCCGAAAACGGCAGGCAGATTTGCCCGAGAAAATTCAACGGCATATTCGAATAGTCCCAGACATCCTGCCCGAGCAGAATGTTGAATATCACCCCGGCGATAAGCTCGATGCAGGTTATCACGAGCGCACCTATCATGCCGCCTATCACGGGGTGGAGCGCGGCGAGCCAGTCGCTCAGAAGATAAAAAATCAGCAGCACCGAGCCGCCGGCTACGGACATCGACCAGTGCGTGTAGCCGCGGAAAATCACCTCGACGAGGTTGTATATTACCGCGCCGAGGAGAAAGACAAAGACATAGCGAAACCCGTTTTTCAATATCATCACCGAGCTTATTTTTGACCGCAGATGCCTCGATATTCCGCGTTTGCGGCGGTGGAAAACCTTTTCAAAAAAGGAGAATATCCGTGCTCAAAAATATGTCTATCAGAAACAAACTTGTCCTGTCGAATATGCTTATGGTCATCATCCCCGTGGCTATTATAACCGCGGTCATATTGCTGACCACATTGTCCATAACATATTTTTCGACGTCGAAGATGTCGTTCGACCCGTCGTTCGGCTCTTATCTGCTTTATAAGACGCAGTTCAATGTCTCGTCGCTTGAGGACAAGATAAAGACTCCGAAAAAGAGCGATACCGACAGGCTCGGCGCGATGGATAAAAAGCGTATCGCTCCGCTCAGAGCGGGGATAACCAAGTCAGGCAGCGGCATGGAGGACAGAATAAGCGACGCCGTTCTCGGCGCCTGTGCGAATATTCAGAGAGACGGCTCGGATATTATGATCCTCGCGAACGACGAGATAATATACAAGACTGTAGAAGCGGATGTCTATGAGATGGTCGGCGCGGTCATTGATATCTGCGGCAAGAGCCTGAGCGATATAAACAGCCCGTTCGTCACCTCGGACGACAGCGGAACGGTCGTCACCGATGTCTTTTCCGTTGAGGGAGAGGGCATTGTAAAAATAATCGTCGTCAACAAAAAGCTAAACGCAATAGTCAGCTCCGGCATCTACAGCGGCAGCTCCGGCATACCGATAAAGGGCAATAATGTCATCACCATCGCAGCGGTCGTTGCGGTCGTCGCGATAATCATAACAAACGGCTTGCTCGTTATTCTCATGCTCAAGAGCATCATGGAGCCGATGACCATACTCCAGACTGCTACCCATGAGCTGCGCGACGGCAACCTCGACTATAAAGTGCCCTACAGCTCAAAAAATGAGATAGGTCAGGTCTGCGCGGATTTTGAAGAGATGCGCCAGCGGCTCAAGGAGTCGGTCGAACAGCAGCAGAAGTATGAAGATAACAGAATGCAGCTTATCGCCGGCATCTCACACGATCTCGGCACTCCGCTGACCACTATAAAAGGCTACGCCTCCGGCATACTTGACGGTATCGCCGACACGGACGAGAAAAAGATGCGCTATGTCGGAGTCATTTATGACACCGCGCAGGGCATGGACACCCTCGTTTCCGAGCTTTCGATGCTCTCGAAGCTCAGCCTTGACAAAGTGCCGTTTTATTTTGAAAAGATAAAGGCGAAGGACTTCTTCGAGGAGTATACAGCCTATGCCGCCGACACCCTCGGCGAGGCGGGCATAGAGTTCATATATAACTTCGAGTGCGACGAGGACAGGGAGATAAATATCGATCCCGCCCAGTTCAGACGCGTGCTCAACAATCTTATCGACAACAGCCGCAAATACGGCGCGGAGGACGGAACGGCTAAAATAATGCTTTCCGTCAGAAACGGCGAAAACGGACACACCGAGATATCTATCGAAGATAACGGTCAGGGCGTCCCGGCGGACGAGCGCGATAAGATATTCGAAACTTTTTACAGAGGCGACAAGGCACGGACGGGTCACAAAAACGGAAGCGGTCTCGGCCTCGCGATAACAAAGCAGATAACCGACCGCCACGGCGCGTCCATCCGCGCGGATGAGAGCGAGCTCGGCGGGCTCAAGGTGATAATAGATTTGCCGCAGGCAAAATAAGAAGGAGAGAGAAAAATGAGCAAAAAGATTCTTGTTGTTGAGGACGAAAAAAATATAGCCGAACTCGAGCGCGATTATCTCGAAGCGAACGGCTATACGGTTGAGATGGAGTTCGACGGAAAGAGCGGACTCGATAAGGCTTTAGGCTCGGATTATGACCTCGTGATACTCGATGTCATGCTCCCCGGGATTGACGGCTTCGAGGTATGCCGCCAGATACGCAAGCACAAGGAATGCCCCGTGCTCATGGTCTCGGCAAAGAAGGACGAGATAGACAAGATAAGAGGACTCGGTCTCGGTGCGGATGACTATATAACCAAGCCGTTCAGTCCCTCCGAGCTTGTCGCGCGCGTCACGGCGCACATTGCCCGCTACGAGCGCCTGACCTCAAAGGGCGAGGAGCCGGTCAATTATATTATAAATGTCGGCAAGCTCTCGATAGATACCCACGCCCGCCGCGTGTTTGTCAACGAGAAGGAGGTCACGCTCACGAACAAGGAGTTCGACCTGCTCGCATTCCTCGCGTCAAACCCGAATGTGGTCTACAGCAAGGATGCAATCTTCGATAAAATATGGGGACTCGATGCGATAGGCGAGACCTCGACCGTCACCGTCCATATCAACAGGATCCGCGATAAAATCGAGACGGACAGCTCCAACCCGCAGTATATCGAAACCGTATGGGGCGCGGGCTACCGCTTCAAGGCATAAAAAAAGACTGCCGCGAAAACGGCAGTCCCGGCTCGTCGATAAACCCGGTTTTGGGGCTTTATTAGGAATCAGAATCAAAGCCTCCCTTGTGTAAAGAGAGGTGGCGCGGAGCGCCGGAGGGATTGTTTTGAATAAGCTGCAATTTCTTAAATTGCTTGGTGCTTTGAGCTCTTATACAACAACCCCTCAGTTACGGCGAAGCCGTGACAGCTCCCCTTGCACGGTGAACCTTGGATCTGTGCAATGACATGCCTTTTTCGATAGACTGAGACTGCCGTGAAAACGGCAGTCGGATATAATTTTTTCAGCCTTCAAGCTCGGCTGTCCAGTCGAACGAAAAAGTTTCGCCTTTTTCGAGCTTTTCGATGCCGCGCTTTTTTGCTATCGAATCTTTTTTGTCGCAGCTGTCGTTGACCCCGTACCACGGCTCAAGGCAGACATATGGCGCGTTGGGCTTCGCCCATATTCCGAGATAGGGCGCTTTGCCGAAGGTGAATTTTACAGTTCTGTCGCCGCTTACGAGGCGCAGGCTCTCTGAATTAAGTCCCTCAAGAATAAGCGCATCCTTGTCGAAAATATGCTCGGTGAGCCTTATGGTATTCCTGTTTTCGAGCTCGACCGGGAAAGTCTCATTCATGAGAATGGAGTTTGAATCTATTCTCATCGTGCGAAGATTTTCGCCTTTTTCGAATTCTATCGCGTCGCCTATGCGGCAGTTGAAGCCGGGGTGCGCGCCGATCGAGAAATACATCTCGCCGTCGGTCTTGTTTATGACTGTGCTCGTGCAGCGGAGTGTGCGTCCGCTGACGGAATATTTTATCAGCAGCTCGAACTCGAACGGATAGCACTTCCTCGTCTCGTCGCTTGAAGCGAGGGAGAAGGTCATGGAATCTCCGCTCTGCTCTTTGATAGCAAACACCGAGTGGCGCGCGAAGCCGTGCTTCGGCATCTCGTATTCGCGCCCGTTATAGCGGTATTTCCCGTCCAAGAGCTGACCGATTATCGGGAAGAGTACCGGAGCTCTTCCGTACCAGACGGACGGATCGCCCTGCCAGAGAAACTCTTTTCCGTTTTCCTTGAGCTCTACGGAGCTCAGCTGCGCTCCGTCATCCTCCGCGCTGACGCGCAAGAATTCGTTTTCAATCGTGTATATCATATTTTCACTCCTGCTGTGACCTGCGTCACGGATTTTATCTTTACGAAGTAATTTTATCACCGAACAGGCAATAAATCAATTCAATTCTGAAAGGAAGAGGTTATAAATGAAGGTTTATGTTATTCACGGACCCAATATGAATATGCTCGGCATAAGGGAGCCTGATATCTACGGCAGGCAGACTTATGACGATCTTGTTGAATATATCCGCGCGCGCTGCGAAGAGAACGGCATGGAGCCCGAGTTTTTTCAGTCGAACCACGAGGGCACGCTCGTTGACATAATCCAGCAGGCATATTATGAAAAAGTCGATGCGATAATAATCAACCCCGCGGCTTATACGCATACGAGCATCGCTATACATGACGCGCTCAAGGCGGTCGGTATTCCGACGGTTGAGGTACATCTGTCAAATATTTCCGCGCGCGAGGAGTTCCGCGAGAATTCATATATAACCCCCGCCTGCGTCAAAACATATATCGGCTTCGGCTTTGAGGGCTATGAAAAGGCGGTAAAGCACCTGAAAAAGCACTATTGCAAGGACTGAAGCAAAAAGTTTACAAAGCGTTAACCGATTTTGTGGTTCTTTGATATAAAATAAGCTAAAGAGACACAGAAAAACTTTTGGGGGAAAAGATGACAGGCTATATCAAAGCTTTCAAGCCCGAGCTCAAAATCAAGGATTATGAGCTCTACCGCGGCGTATACTGCTCCGAGTGCAGAGTGATCGGCAGATTATATACCCCGATAGCGAGAATGCTTCTGAGCTATGATTTCACTTTTCTCTCGATAGTCCGCCTGGCTCTGCAGGAGCAGTGCGGGAAATTTGAAAAAGGACGCTGCTGCGTGAATCCTGCGAAGAAGTGCCTCAAATGCACCGAGGACGCGGAGCTCGAGCGCAGCGCCGATGTCGTTATAATCGTCTCTTACTATAAACTGCTCGACGATATCGCGGACGGCGGATTCTTCAAACGCCTTGCGTGTCGGCTCATAAAGCCCGCGCTTTCGCTCATGCACAAAAAAGCCGCGAGACGGCAGGAGATGCTCGACCGTGCCGTCGCCGCCGCAATGGAAGAACAGCAGAAAATCGAAAAATCAGGCACGGCGTCGCTCGACGAGGCGGCGGATCCGTCCGGCAAGATGCTCGCCGCAATATTCTCTCAGGGATACTACGGCGAGGACAAAATGCAGCTGTGGCGTTTCGGCTATCTTCTGGGCAGGTGGATATATCTGCTCGATGCCGTTGACGATATCGAAAAGGATATAAAGAGCGGGTCATATAATCCGCTAAGAGCAAAATTCCCCGATGCAAACAGCCTCTCGGGCGATGAGTTTAGAAAATTTGCCGAAGAGCGCCTTGACCTCACGGCGGGCGAGACGGCGAATGCGCTCGGTGGGCTGAAGTTCAATCGGTTCGGGGATATAATAGAAAATGTGGTCTGCGACGGAATGCTCGCTTCGCAGACGGAAGTATTCAGAAAGAAAGAGGGTGTGAAGAATGAAAAAGAATCCGTTCTCGGTTCTCGGAGTGCCGGACACGGCGAGTGATGAGCAGATAAGAAACGCTTATCGCGAGCTCGCCCGCAAATACAGCGATTCGTCGGACGACGGCAAGATGCAGGAGCTCAACGACGCATATGACCAGATAGTCATGCTCCGTGGCGGACTCGGCGGCTCTTCGTCCTCATCGTCTTCGCGCTCTTCGTCATATGCGAACAACATGTCCGACCTGTCCGATATACGCGAAAAAATACGCAGCGGCAGGATAGAGGACGCATTGGTTCTGCTCGACGGAATCCCCGAGCAGTATCGCACCGCGGAGTGGTATTATCTCAAGGGCGCGGCTCAGCAGAGACGCGGCTGGCTCGACTATGCATCTGAGAATTTTGACCGCGCGTGCAGGATGGACCCCAACAACCGCGAATATGCGGCGGCAAAGGAAAATCTCGATTCGTCGAAAAACGGCGGCTTCCGCAGCGCACGCAAATCGTCAAACGGCTGCGGCGCCTGCGATGTCTGCTCCGGTCTGCTCTGCGCCGACTGCTGCTGCGAGTGCATGGGCGGCGACCTTATCCCGTGCTGTTGAGGCTGATATTATGAAACGCGAAATGAAGAAAACATCAAAAATAGCTCTCAGCGCCGTTTTTGCGGCGCTGTCTGTCGCTCTTATGGCGCTGATCTCGCTCATACCGAATCTCGAGCTCGCGCTCCCCGCGATATCGAGTTTGTTTGTCGCGGTCATTGTAATTGAGATTGATAAAAAATGGGCGCTCGGCGTGTGGGCGGCGGTGTCCGTGCTGTCGCTGATAGTCGTCCCGAACAAAGAGGCGGCGATAATCTACGCAGTCTTTTTCGGCTATTATCCCGTGCTCAAATCCGTGCTCGAGAGCAAAACGCCGCGCGCGGTCGAGTATATTATAAAAATCCTGACCTTTGCGGGTGTTATGACTCTGTCATATTTTTTGATGATAAAATTTATGGGCATCGACCCCGACCTGCCGGACTTCCTCGGCAAGTGGGCGATACCCGCGATAGCGCTGCTCGGCATAATCGCGTTTTTGCTCTATGATTACGCCCTGTCAAAGCTGATTACATTCTATTGCCTGCGCCTGAGCAGCAAGCTCAGAAAGATACTTAAATAAAAATATCCGCACTGCTTTTGCAGATATAAAAAGTTAAACCGACCTGTGATTCTTAGGTCGGTTTTTGTCATTATATAAGCGGCGATAGGAAATTACGCAATATTGCAAATCGGCACAATCTTGTATGACGGATATTATCCGCCCGCGAAATCTGCATGAATTTATTGGCGCGCATTTGTAGGGGGCGGCGACCTCGACGCACCGTTGCCGCGCAAGCGGCACGGAATTCTCGAAATGCCTATTGCCAATCGTTCGTATGGAAAGCCCTTGCGGCTGTTTGCTATTTTTAAGGCTTAGTGTAGTTAAATAGACTAAGGCAAACCTCGGTCATTGGACTTTTGCAAAGTAAAAGCAAGTAATCAGTCGATATTAATAATCGAGCTTTCAATAGCCGCGCCGCAGTGCTTGACGGCTAACAGAGACGAGCGAGGGAACGGCTTGCGAAGCAAGACGCACGAGCACGCATTCGTTCAAGCTCCGGCGCGTTTGCGTGCGAATGTGCCGAGCAACTGATTGAGAGCCGCAAGCTAAGTGCCGCGGTGTGAAATCTCAAGGGGGGGGTGAGTTGTAGGGGTCGGCGACCCGACGACCCTTTGACGCGCGAGCGTCACGACGTTTTGTGGATGATGCGAGTGAAGTAATCACTTAGTCACTTACCGCTATTATAGATTTTAAAAGCAGGCGAACAAA
>OJAW01000335.1_pt1 | contig 35048 bp, 54 predicted proteins | sample 1589151 | NCBI WGS metagenome assembly OJAW01 (sample SAMN03283290) | human gut metagenome | biome: human-associated habitat; material: feces | host: Homo sapiens | place: Peru | collected 2012
TAATAAGATATTCTCTTTCTAATATTTTATTATCAGTAACATATTTCATTATGAATTTATTATTCTTTTTACATATAATAATTCCCATTGTAGGATTTTGACCTGGCTTTTTTAAATTGTTATCAATATAATTCATATAGACTGAAATTTGACCTATATGTTCTTTTTTTAGTTCAGTTACTTTTAACTCTAATACTACATATCTATTATCATTTATGTTAAATAAGAGCATATCTATATAGTTATATCTACTGCCTATCTTTATTGGGTATTCATTTCCAACATATGTAAAACCATCACCTAACTCTTTTAAAAAGTTATCTAAATCTTCAAATATCAGTTCTTTTAAGGTTTTCTCTGTTATTTCATCAGTGTTATATTTATTTTTAATTAGTATAGGATTCTTTATAAAATCATAACAAGACGTTTCTTTATTTTCTATTAATTTATGTTTTGCCTCTTCATCTAACCTTTCGTATTCTTTGTTCTTTATTTTCTCACGAAGTTTTCTATAACTTAAATTTTGTTCTTCTGCTATTTTTATATAATATTTAACTTTATTTACATCATTTATTTTTAACAATTCTACATAGTGACTCCAAGATAATAGTGTCGACAATGTCGACACTTTTTCTTCTGAAAACATTAAATAAAACTGCCTAATTCTAAATAGTGTTCGCTTTGTATATGTTTTTCCAACATCAATAAGTAATTTATCAGAGTAATTTTCTATAATACCTTCTCCATAACTTTTACCAGCTTCACTAAGTAATTTACCTACCATGTAATATGTATTTAAATCACTTCTATTTTTTGAGTAGTCTTTTACTCTTTTATATACTTCATTATTTATTAATTCTTTTTTTATCTCTTCATAATAATTCATAGAATTCTCCCTTCACTCTTATAATTATCCACCTAACGTTAAAAACCCTCTAAAAAAAAGAAATACTTTTTATTTTTTAGTATTTCTTTCCTTTATTAAAGGATCTATTCCCCCAACTATACTTTTACAACTATACCCTAATGCATTTAAAATCTTACAACAAGATAAGCTTACTTCTCCTTTATTACATATAATATAATAATTCTTATCTTTCTTTAAATAGCTTTCATGACTATTAAGTAGTTTAATCCTAGGTATATTAATGCTGCCATCAAGATGATAAGATTTAAATTCACTACTAGTTCTTATATCAATTAAAGTGTCATTTTTATCTTATTTATGATTTGGGTTATTAATTCCATCAATGGTGCTTTGCATTTCGTTCTCATCAATTTTAACATCGCCGTAGATATCTTTTTGCTCTAGCTCAGCCATCCATGGTTTTAATACATCTTTATTTTTAAATTCAACAAATCCGCTCAATGATGCACTCAAGTATATTTCATAATGCATTTTGTGGTCTATTCTTTCAAGTATTTTTGAAAACTTTCTGATAGATAACTTATAGATGTCATCTAATTTCAAACTTGAAGAAATAACCACGCAAAGCATTTGGTCTTCAAGAGAACACATTTTATTTTGATTTTGTTGCATTTTATATTCTTGTGCCTTTCTAAGGGCATCTCTTACTTCTTTTTTTATTGTCTCGTCAATTTGTTGTATTCCATTTTGAATACAAATAATATTCTTTATTTTGTCAAAGTCATTAGCATCATATTCAACATTATTAATTGAAAAGAATGCCATTTCATTCTTTTTATAAAACTTAATAGAATTATCGTCTTCAATACGTAAAACCATTTTTAAAAGCATATAAAGTAAATGTAGAGCAAAAGAGTTTTCTTCTTCTGCTAAATAAAAAATATATCTTAAATATGACATAGATATAAATCTAGGATTTGGTATGCTATTTTTTTCATATAGTAAACATGTTACATAAGTATGAAAGTCTAAATACTCCCTCATTGTTGCGGGATATATTTTTAAGTCCTTATAAGGAATTGGGTCATCATAAGTTAAATAATAATCTAATTCACTCATATTATCCCATATTTAAAGACATGGTTAGAATTTTACCTTTATAAGGTTTTGACCCTATAGAGGTTATTTTATTATCTCTACTTCTACTATTATCAAAATATAGACATCCCATATTGCTCACTTCTGCACCATTTAATACTTCTAACAAAATTTGTATTATATCATCTACTCTCGTAGTGTAATTTGATAAGTGATTTATTTTTGCATGAGAGAATACTTCTAAGTTTATAGTACATATCCCTGTTGTCCTATCAGTAGGTACAACAGTTAAAGGATAAATTCTTAAATAAGTATTTTCAGTATAAACGGAATCGTCCATAGTGAAATCAAGAAACACTTGATAATTTTCTTGGTGCTCTTCGCCATTATATATCATTGCTGTTTTTTCTGCTAATGTTAAATTTGGTTTTTTCCAAGCATCTGGTTCATTATATTTCAATAATTTCCAAAGTTCTTCTGCCCTTTTGTCCTTTAATAATAATTCTATTATTTTATAAGGTATTTTAGGATACTCTCTATATTTTGCATAAGGGTCTTGTATTTTCATTAATATAACCCCCTTAATGTAATTTCTATATTCTTAACATGTTCTCCGCTAACACATTTAACTATCACTGGATAGTTCATATACATACCAAAATTTTGTACTGTGAAATGATTCCCATCATTTACCTGCACTTTATATTTGTTTCTAGGAATATTCTCAGATATATCAATGAATTCAAATTCTTCATCCGTCTTTTCTCCATTCAAATATAAATAGCAATCATATTTTACTGCTGTATCTTGTAAAATATAATCTCTATCAGGGGAAACATTAATCTCATAACTATCAGGAACAGGTTCATTTTCTACCTTTATATTTATGCTAGAAGTAATGCTGTCATTGTCAGTCATTGACACAGTAATTGTTGTTTCACCTTCTGTTAAAGTATTATAATTCCCTTCAACATCTATTGTTAGGACTTCAGTATTTGAACTTACCCAAGTTACCGCTTTGTCTATAATATCACCATTTTTAGTCACAGTAGCACTAAGCTTTCCTGTTTGGTTAGTTTTTAACACCGTATTTTCATTATCTATTGTTACTTTAAAGTCATTTAGATATGCGTTAGCAAATCCATTCTCTAAGTCATCATATTCAGGATTAATTTGATAATGTTGAAAATAAAATTCGGTTAAACTTGGCGAAGCATCGTCCATTGTTCTAGTATTCAATTCATTTTTCATACCACCAGCATATAGCCTGATAGCATATCTTTGATTTGGTGCACCAAATAAAAACTTATCATTTGGTCTAATAGTAGTAGTTCTACTATTTCTTTGACACCATATTTTTTGCTCTTGTTTACCTGTTGTTATTGGTGGAGTATCTATATTGTTTGTAAAACGTAATGTTGTATCCATAATACAAGGTTCATAAATTTTGTTTCCATTTTCGTCAAAAAATCTTAAAACATTATTACATCTTCTGACTTCACAAGAAACCGCCATGTTTTCTTTGTCTACAACATTAATTACAAGCCAATAATTATTTTTCCATTTAAACTTCATCCCATACTCAGGGCTTGGGAAATTAGCTTTAAATATAAAAATTTTATATTCATCGCTGTTAACCAACATAGATGTATTATAATCAGTAACACTATCTACTCTAACCTCAGGTATAGTAATAAATTCATTTGAGCCATAATCAATCTCAAACTGAATTTCATTATAAAATATATTCGCCGCATTATCGAATGAATGTGCCATTATAGCACTAAAATCATTTATATAAGAATCCTTAGGTCTTTTTGCATAAGAACCTTTACTATAAGCATTATAGTATTTAAGAGTCAATGTCTAATTCTCCTTTCATTTTTTCAATAAGATGAATACAATGGTGAACCATGTATTTGACTCTATCATGCTCATCTTTAGTAAAGTCTCTCATTCCATTCAAAATCATTGCCAATTCATAGTAATATTGATTGTCTATCCATATTTTGCTAGCTCCTAGAACTTTTGTAATTAAAAAAGTTAAATGTTTTTGATAATTACTATAAGCCTCATCAGAAGCATAAACAACTTTATTATCAATATTTCTTCCTTCAAATATAGGTAAAAGTTTCCAGCATTGATTTCTTAAAATTCGTAAGGATTCATTTATCGCTATGTCACCTAATTCAAAATTATAGCCCATAATTATTATTCGCCCACTCTTTCCAGTTATTATTTCTTAACCCATAGCTTGTTTTTTTATAAGAGACATCTTCATTCATTTGTATACGGCGTTCTCTTTTGGCGTTAAGATTATTCGCTTCTGAATATCTATGGGCTTCGTTTTTATTTTGTAACATAGCTGTTATTTGCCTAGTATCATTAATTTCTTTGTCTAACCACATTATATCAGTATAATCTGCTATAATTTCCTTTTCTCTATCTGTTAGTTCAAAGTTAAAAGAACGAGCTTCGTCGTCTCTATCAGAGAGGTTCTTTGTACAATTATCAAAATTTGGAAGTCCTCTAATCATAAATCCATCCATAATAGTTTTAAATATCTCCATAGAACCTTCAACATAAGCATCATAAGATTCATAATTAAAACCTTTTATTTTTGTGTATTCTGCTCTCGTAACAGGGTCTATAGGTGGAACTTGTTTAGGGCATTCTATTTGATAGTTTTCGTATGAATCGCTCCCCATTATAAGATTATAATTTTCTTCACTGATTATATTATTTGCCAGCATATTTAGTTTATAATCTTCTATGGTAATTAAAGCGAGGTCTATTATTTCATCATATGTAGTATTCATATTAGCCTCCCATCTAATTATTCTAAAATTCCTTCACCATTTTTTATAGTTTCCATAATATTAATTTTAAGTTCTTCATCTACAATAGCCACTAAATTTCTATCAACATCTTCCTTATTTAGAAGTTTTTGAACAAGCATATCTTTAAAACACTCTTTTTGTGCTGTTGATATGTTCTTGAAGATTTTTTTAAATTGTGGAACACTTTCACTAAAAAGATTTAAAAGCCCTTCTGCATTTAATATATGGTCATAAGCTTTGGTTAATCTTTCACTTGCTATTAAATCCCCATCGTCTATATATACTTTACCTTGTGTAATAAACTTTTTATTGTTTTTAATTATAGCTTTAGCGTCAGCTAATGGTATCATTTGTTCCTCGCCAAAACTATTAAAAGTATATATATCTCCGTCACCATTTCTTCCAGTACAAAGATTTAATTGTCCAAAGCATAAAGATATGAACATAACGTCTCTTTCAACAGGTGCATTATAATATTGTACCGTTGGTTGAACAGTTTCTCTTGATTCAGTAATAGTTTTTATTAAAGCCTCAAGTTGAGCTATCTTGGCTTCTAACTCTTTAGTATTGTCATTATTTTGTGTTTTTTGTTTTGTAGTAGTTTTTTTTGTAGTTTTTGCTGTCATAATTTTCTCCTTTTTTTCTATTGCTTTATTCCCTGTCCTAAAAATATCTTATTTAAAATAATCTTAGAGCAGGGAATAAATTCCCTTTGTTTTTTTTATTAAGCTAGGTCTATTTCACCAGCAATTGCAGATGTAGCAACACCTACACCATAGCTGATATACATTGTTCCTTCTTGAATTAAGTTAGCGTTTGCATACATACCTGGAACATTAGATAATGTACTTCCTTCAACAAATACTTTAACGATTTTGTCAGTACCTGGAGAAAGAACATAGATTTTGTCATCAGCAAGTTTTAAAGCAAATTCTTGAGTATAATCAGCAATTTGTTCTAATTCTACGCAAGATACACCAAAGAAATCTCTTAGGTAGCCTACTCTAGTATATTCATCACCTAATAAAATTCTTGTATTAGTTGAACTTGGTAAAATTTTACTTAAAGCTAATTTAGTTCCTAAGAATATAGCTTTATTTCCACCATTCCATGCTTCAACTTTTTGAGCTAGACCAATTGCAGATTCTTGAGTAAATCCTGTAACTTTTAATTGACCTGCACCAGCAGTTGATGGAAGTGCGTTCATAGCAGCAGCAAATGCATCGTAAACGTCATATCTCATTTGAGTTTCAAGAGATATAGCTACTTTTGATAAGAATTCAGCTAAACTATAAGTTCCTTTAAGAACATCGTATAGAGAAATTCCTACAGATACAGCATGCATTTCTGGAAGAATAGTCTTTTCACCTTTGTATTGTCTGTAAAGGTCATAAGTTCTACGAGCTCTGCCACCTTTAGCAACTACAAATAAATCTCTTGGTTTCATATCAACCTTTAAGCTATCACCCCAAGCTCCATTCTTAATTTCAGCAATAACGCCTAAATCTTTGAATAGAGTATCTGGTAAAATTAAGTCTGTCATGATGCTAACAATAGCGAAAGCAGATTCTTTAACATCACTAAACATACAATATTGTCTTAAATCCATTTCTGGTTGGATTTTTCTTCCAGACATTTTTTCAATTTCACTCATGAAGAATTCACGTACAGCTTTATCCATTTCTGCAAAAGTTACGCCTTTAGCGTTTGCAGTTTTACCAGCTTTATAGCATTCAAAGTATTCTTTGATGTCTGCGTATGAATTTCTTCTTGTTTCATCACTAAAATTTAATATAGTGTTTGGTAAGTTATTCATTATATTTTCCTCCTTTAATTATTTTTGTTAATTAGTTGTGTACACATTCTAATAGGTATGCAGGAACTCTTTGACTTCCTAAAGCACTTGCACTAGCAATTGAAATGTAAGTAACTTCAACTACTTTAAAACTTAAAGCGTCTGCAGTTTGAGTTTGTCCAAATGTTAATTTATTTGAATTAGCAGTAACATTAGCATAAGTACTTTGAGCGTCATAAGCATTAGTGAATCCTTCACCAGTCATAGTGATTAAATCACCTTTTTGTGGTTTGAAGGCACTAAATACTAAACCACTCTTATTAGTAAATGCTCTTGGGTCTAAAATTCCTGGTTTGTATTGATTTCCAATAGCGTCAGTTAATACTACATCTACTGGATTGCTAGCCATCCATAAGTTATCTAAAGCTCCAGCTTCAACATCAGCAACTTCATAAACTTGTGCAGAACTCTTATCGCCTTTTGTAAATACACTACCATTTGGTAAATCTGCTGTATGAATAAAAGAACCATTTAGTGTATCTATATTTTTAGCAGCAGTTAATGTTTGTTCTAAAACAGTATTCATTATATTTCCTCCTCTTTATATATTTCTACCATAAACCGTTTGCTTTTTTCTTAGCATTTTCGGTAATAGCCATTTTTGTGTAAGAAGCTTTATCTTCTTTTTTTGCTTCTGATATTTTCTCAAAAGCAAATGCTTTTACTTTGTTTGAAAAAGCACTCATTTCCTCAAGAGAATATTCTTTTGCTCCTTCTCTTAATTCAGTAATTTCATCTTGACTCATTAAATCCATGACTTCTGAAAGAGTTGATTCAACCATTCTAGTTTTATCATCTTCTTCATATTTGCAAAGTTTTTCTTTAAGAGTACAAATTTCTTCTTCTAACATTTGATTTTTCTTTTCTAACTCTGTTATTTTAGAATCTCTTTCATCAAATTCTTTTTCAGGGTTTTCTTCCTTAGAATCAGCTTCCATTTCTTCGCCCTTTTCTTTTTCTCTATAGTCATCTATTTCAGAGCGTTCATCTTCTTCTTTTTCCTTAGCTTCTTCTTTGGCATCATCTCTGTCAGATTTTTCGTCTTCTTTTTGTTTTTTTAGTTCTTCTTTAGCATCGTCTTTCTCTACTTCTTCTCTAGTAGTTTTTGTTTCCATTTCTTCAGAAGCAACTTCCATTTCTTTATCTTCTGGCATAGACTCTCCTCCTTCTTCATTTATTTCAAAATTTTCAGTTGAAAGTCCAAGTTCACGATAATGTCTAAGTAAATGTGCTCTTACTTTTCCACTAACTATTCCTTCTTGAGATGCTCTTTGGAAAGCAGCTATAACTCCTTTGACATTCAACACTAATTCTGACCCTTTTACATTATGATGGGGATATTTTAAATGTTCGCTTGGAGCATCCTCATATCCATCCTCTACTATTAGATAAGCTTCGTTAACCAAACTTTTTGTATTACTTGCTTCTAGTAAAGGTCCATAAAGTGACTTCCCAGGATTACTCCATGAATCACTGTCTATTGCAGACTCTTTTTTATTATTTATTTTTATATCTTTTTCCATATATGTTGTATCATCTGATTCCGTAGGTATATTATCTTCAAAATATTTATTTTTTATCTTTTGAGATGTCACGTATTTATCGTATACCTTTTCAGCCTTTTCCTTACTAAATTTTATCATTGTTGCATTAGCACCTTCACATGCAGGCATATGCTCTTCCCCTAATACCGTAACTGCATTAAATATAAATTTCTTAATTTCAGTCATATCGTTATCGGGGTCGTCTGGATATAATTCCTCAAAATCTAAAACTTCTATTTCCATAGAAACACTTTTTTTTCTGTCTCTTTGAAAAATATCATAAGCCCACTTCGCATATAATTTAGGTAAAATAGCTTCTGCAACTAAATATGTTTTGCCATTTTTTTTAACATACCTCATATTTGAGCTTTCAGGAAAATAACCGATTAATACTTCATCTATTTCATGCCCCTCAAAATCATATCCATTAAAGCCAGCCACTAAAGGTTTATTTTTTAAAGTTTCTTGAGCATCTTTAATAGTTTCTAATTTTATGGGTAAATTATGAGCATTATTTCCATCATGACATACGTATACTTCAACAATAGCCAAATGATTATCTAAAACTTCATTAGATAACTCAAGACCGTCTACGGATAACGCAACCTTGAATGGTTCTTTCTTCATTATTTTTCCCCCTTTGTATATTTTTTTACAGCTTCCCTTAATTTATTTGTATCAGAAAATATCATAAAATCATCTTCTCTACCTAATAAAGGAAATCCACTTTTAACTAAATAATTTCCTAATTCAGATTTGCACTTAAATTTTTTACATACTAAATTTCTTATATTATTAATAAACATATTATTCTCCAAACAAATGGAAAGAAGGAACGTCGTGGTCTAACTTCATCCAGTCTTTAGGTGTATCGCCATAAAGTTCCATCTTGTCTACCAATAAAAGCAAATCTTTTGTGACAGGAATTATTTTATACAAGGCATTCTGAAGAAATACCATTGTAGTATAATCTCTTTCTTCAAGAGATATTTCTATTGATTTTTTTAATATCTTTTCTAACTCTATATTCATCTCTAAGGCTTTATTTATGCAATCTAAAGGATTTTCATATTCTTGGTCTCCTCTAGGTGTTTCCCCATAAATTGTTGTACAGTCCCTAGAATCCATGTAATCAGAAATTAAATCTGCATAAACAGGTGCCCAATGAGCGTAATTTTTATGAATTATATTAGAAGTGTTTGGCATTACAAATTTTACAGAAAGTACGCTCACCATTCTATCCGCCATACGATTTATATAAAAACAATGTTGAATTATTTCTTCTAAAACTAATTTAGTTTTTTCGCTTAATAGTCCTTCCATTACACTTCTCCTCCTCTTTCTATGTTTGCTCCTGTTGCTTGGGTAAGAGCTCCACTTTCACTTATTTCCGTACTACTCTTTCTAGGTCTACCTGCAGTACCGCTATCCGATGTGTTTGAACTACTTGTATTAAGATTTATCATTTGTGATAACTTATCTGTAAATCCAGTTTCTTTGGCTTCTTCTAGTTCTCTTTCTAATTCTATTTTATTTAGACCCAAAGTACTTGCTAATTTATTTGGTAACACAATGCCTTTATCGGCATAAGCCATAACTTCTTCTCTTCTACGTTTTTTACTTTCAAAATCGTTACAACCGACAAATCTAAAAGCCCACTTAAATTTTTTAGTTTTCTTATTAATATAATAATTTAAAAAGTCAGCAAATTGTGGATATACGGATTCTACTAATAGTTCATCAAGATTTAGACTTAATTGTGTTTCATAGACATTTGTCCTTGTACTTGTAGAAAAAATAACTTTTCCTCCGCTTAATAAAGAACTTGTCACTGACATAAATTTTTCATAAGTATCTTTGTCTGTATTTTGAAATTCAATGCCTTTGATATCTTCTGTTGGTAAAGCCAAAACTTTAATTGCAGCTTCTAAACCTTGAGTTGCCAAGCCTAAGAACTTTCCTAAAACGTCAGCATCTATGGCCAATTGGTTTGCTACACTAGAAGAACGCTTGTCGTTTAAGTAAGGTATCTCACTGACAAGTAATTTTCTTGCAGCTGCCATGCTTTGGTTAACTTGTAAATTCCTCATTAAAGGGACTATTGACATTTCTGGCAACATAGCACTATAAAACGGCACTTGCAAGTTATGCTTTTGATTAAATTTGAAACACCAAAAACCATCTTCTGGAGATGTTTGAGCCCATAAACCAAAAGTTCCTGTCCTTTTATTCACAGTTCTACTTGGAATATAATCTTTTGCTTTTCCATTTATAAACATTTCTTTGTACTTCTTCTTAAAGAAACTTGGATAACAATTTATATCTACTTGAGGCTGTAAAAACCATGACATATCAACATCATATAATAACCCATATTCAAATCTTCCAGTTACCATAGCATATTTCCATGGAAAATCTTGTAATGTTGATTTTGTTTCAAATTCTCTAAACATACAAAAATACGTTTCACTCATAAGAAGGTTCCATAGAACATTTTTAAATTCAGTTCTATAATCAAATTTATCTAAAAACTCTTTGACTTTTTTATAATCTTTTTTATATGCCGAAGTAGAGTAATCCTCTTTGTTTGCATTGATACAAGAAAATTCTAAATCAAAAGATGGTAAATTCGCTAGATATTCATGGTTTCTTTTATACATTAAACTATTAAAGTAAAAAGATTGGTTATAACTAACCAGCCTATCTTCATTATCTGAGGGGTTATCCAATGCCTCTTTTATATTTTCTTTATTTGGTTCTTGTGTATTTATATTTAACTTTTTCATTAAATCATTTTGCATATATGGGGTATAGGCACCAACTCGATATCCATTAGCAAAATCCTGAATAGAGAAGGCTCTATTTAATGCTTCTAATGTGTCAACTACTTCTTCTTCAGTTAATAAAACTTTGTTTTCTTTTTTCAACTAAACTACCTCCTCTTTATTAATATATATATTTTGTTAAATACTCTAAACTATTATCTTTTGGTTTATATTTTTGAGCTTTTCCTTCTTTTTCATACTCATAAACAACAGACAAACCATACATTAAACTTGTAGCACGGTCTCTTTTGTTTTTTTGAACTATACGCCCATAAACCAAATTGCCATTAGAATTAAATTTTTGTGTTATATTACTTAATTCTTGTACTAAGAAGTCTTGTTCTACATGAGTAACTTGCTCTTCAACACTATAATTTCCATCTTTATACTTTTCGTCTACCTCTTGACTAGCAACAAGTAATCTTATATTCTCGTCTTCAAAACACGTTTTCATATAAGGATAGAATGTATTATTAAAATCAGCATATGCTTTTATACCCCTAATAATAGGTAATGCATCGGGCATCATCTTTTGAGTTTCTTCATCGTCATCGCATATCAAAGGTGGATATTCTGTCCTATTTCCTTTAATATCTTGATAAATCCAAGGTTCTGCCAAAAGAGATAAAAGGCCCTCTCCTGCACTTTGAGCATCAATAACTAATTTTGTTGTATTAGGGAATTTTACATGTAAAAGCTCTCTTAAAAATTCTTTTTGTTCACGTAAAGTTGCTCCATTCATAACCTTAGTAAAAACTAAATCCTTTGTAAAAGTTCCATCTTTTTTAGGAATTAACTTTATAACGTGAGTACACGCATTATCTGAGCCAGCTTTTCCTGACACGGCAACGTCGTGTGTTATTATATATTCATAATTACAATTTTTTGGTTGTGATAATTCACAATTATACAAAGTTCTACATTTAGTTGTTATTTCATATGGATAATATGAATCGTTGGAACTTCCAACAAAGACCCCGCAATCATTTTGTTATCCTATAGGCTTTTTATCCTATAGCTCTTATACTTTACCATTGTATAAGTTCGGCATATATTTTCGCCCCAAAGGGCGTTCAGCACTCTTGGAGATATTATATTTATTCAATCTCTATGCTCTACACTGGTCGTTAACCTTACGCAATTTAACGACTTAGCACGGTATTGTCCTTTATAAACTGGAGGATTTCACCGTTAGCAATTAGTATATGTTTTAAGTTTAATCATTTTTTGTTTCTTCCTAGTTAGAAAATATGATTTTGTATTCATTACTTTATTTAAAAAATTATTTATCGAAATACGTCCACCTATTTCTAATATGTAATATTTTTCGCTAATAGTTATATTACATCTTATCTCACTAGCAATTAGAATGTCTTTCAAAGTATAAATAAAATCTTTACTTCCACTACATAGTGTAATTTTATGAGTTTTATCTGTGCAAATATAGCTACCATCACCATCAAAAACACCCTTAATAAAATCCCATAAATATTTATCATTTATAGTAGGAAATTTTAAGTCAAAAGTTTTATGCTCAACGCAACCATGCCTTTTTAAATCGCCAGCCATCTTTTTATGTGACAAAACAATTTCTTTACATTTTCCTTTGTCTCTATCATATAAATAATAACTAGCATTAACCTCTTTAATTAATTTCTCTAAAATTTCCCCGTCAATCTTATTTAGTCTAATTCTGCATTGATTTCCACAAATGTTTCCATCCGTATAGAACCAACCTAAATAATATGCCTTGTTGGGTGTATCTATATCTTGAAAATAATCATAGTCAAAAAAATATTTTCTTCTATTCCTAGAGTCTAAATTTTTTCTTTTAAGCCCATTTTTTCTTGCTTTATTTATAATTGAATCATAAGTTCTACCTGGCAACATAGCCATCAAATCTTCAATACATAATATACTAGAATAATTTTCTTTTAAAATGTTAAACTCTTCTTTAGTCCACATATACTTATCACCTTTTTTTCAAAAATTTGCTGAATTTTCATTATATAATTTCTTATATAAGGAGCATTACTATACTCATAAAGCCACGAATCCCACGTGACATTAGGGTCATTTTTCTTTGCTTCCATCCTTTCTTTAGTCCACAAACCTGCATCTATTCCTACTTGATAATCTAAACTAGCAACAAAATAACCTTTTTTACCGCTTCGCATAGAACTATAATAAGATAAAAACCTAGAATATAAATCACAAGTTTTCAACCATGCAGAAGAAATGTACATCATCTTGCTTTCTTCTATTCTTGCCTCTGGGAATTTTTGCATTGCCGCAATATTATTCGCTCTTGGCGTGTTTGTCATTGGTTCAAGAACATCTTTTATTACATCTGAATGAACTAATCTCGCTTCATCTATTAATATTAATTGAAAACGCCAACCACGGGCTCCATCCCCTCTACCTTTAATTCCAAGAGATATTGCTCTTATCGAACTTCCATTCTTAAAATTTACTATACAGTTATCTTGACCTGTAGTAATTGGGAATTGTATTTCTCTTTTAATATTTTCGTATTTAATTAGCTCTCCTTCTATCTTTTCTTTTATAACCATACGAGCTTGGTTTCCATTCCCAGAAACTATTCCTATACTAATTCCTGGATATAATATAGCCATACAAACCATAAATATTGCAGCTATATATGACTTCGTTAGACCCCTGCACATAATTAGCATAATATTTGGGCATCTGCCCATTGCTCGTAATAATAATCTTTGGAATGGAAATAAATTATCCATTCCTAAAATATCCACTGCAAATTTATCTATGTAATATCTATAATATGAAAGAAACTCCGTCCAACTTTCATAGTTTATTTTCTTTTGTTTTTTGGGGTCGTGACTAAGAGCATTATCAAAATTATCATAAGCCCCTTCTTTTATAGCACGACTCTTTTGACTAAAATTCTTATAACTTGCCATTATAACCACCTATAAAGATTTCTCTATATTGGCAAACTGGTCTAAAAGTTTGTCATACATATCTTTGTTATCTGGAACATATGTCGGCACCCAATTGTTTTTTTCTACCGCATCAAAAATTTGTCCAAAGCTTCCCAGCCCAACATCGTTGGCACTTCTTTGACTCTCGGCAAATTGTGCAGATTTAGATAAATTATCAAACATAGACACTAATCCTTTATAGGATTTTATATTATCATCTGTTGGGTCTTTTAGCATAACCCCATAAGCCTTTGATTTTAATAAAGACATCTTTGCTATTTCTTTTGCATAGTCCATATGATTAACCGTGGAAATATCAAAATCCCTGTTCAAACCTTCCATGTAATCATTCAAATATTTAATTTCTTTTACAGTATATTCTCCCTGCCACTCTTCATTCCACTCTGGGATTTCATTATATGCAGAATGGCTTTTAATATGTACTTCTCTTGGAGTTTCTTCTAAAACAGAATCCTCCCACGTTAATTTAGAGTACTTAACTTTATTTATTTCTTTCATATAATTTTCTATAAACTTTTCATTATTATTTGTACAATTCTCTTTCCATATATCCATAATAAAAGGCTTGTCCAATTCCTTTAAAAAATCTTGTACCTCTTGTAAATTGTTTACATCAATATTTGATTCCACACATTTTTTACAAATAGGATAGTATGGAGTTGTGGAGTTGTTTGCTTTGTAAAAATTATTCATAGGCTGTAACCTGCCATATTTATCACATTTAGGATTTTTACAAACCATTTTAGGTTGTGTAGCTTTTTTTACATATCCCATTATATCACCTTTCTTTCAAAAGTCCATAAAGGACGCACCCTATAGTAAAAACAGGGTGAAGAACCATCTTTTACAAGATGAATTAATTAAAAGTCTAATTTAGGACTACTTTATATGTTTCAGTATGTCCTTGGGCACTTATACCATAAATTTTACAAGACGCCTTAGAACCCTTTAAAATACTATCAGAATAAGGGTCGCTACCAACAAAACTAGGAAATATATTAACTTCAGTATCGTAAGAATAATCCTCACCAACTATTATTTCTTTTCCTGCATGGTAATGAGCCAAAAACACAAAGTCATAAAAAATTCTTCTTAACTGAGACAAATCCTTTAATGAATCTCTCACATTCTTAATTTGGTGTCCATGCATAGCTATTATATTAAAATTATTTATTTGAAAATCTATATATTCTTTACCAAAACTTGTATGCACATTTATTGCCTCGTTATTAGCCAAAGTGTCTTTAATATAATTACCTATTATATATTCTATGTCTTCAGAAGCTAGTTCACTAGCTTTTGCATTTAATGCTCTCATTTGACTATGATTTGATGTTGGACAATGATAATAATCTATATCACAATATTTAGACAACTCATTTAAAAGGTTAGAAATAAGTTTCGCTACAAAAATAGTAGCCTCAACTACACTACTTTCATTCACCTTTAAATCATTTATTCGCAATAATCCTTGAATTGAGTCTCCTAATTCTAAAATATGTATATGTGGAAGCTTTTTCTCAGTTACAAACTTTATCATGTAATCAAGTAAAATATCAAATCTAAGTTTACATATTTCTAATGAATAAGAATTATTTTCACTTATGAATCTTGCTCCACAATGTATGTCCGCTATTGTAAGTAAAAACTCAACATCTCCATTCTTGTCGCTTCTAGGTTCAAATTTTGGAACATCAATTTTATCTATATTATTTTTTATATCTTCATAAAATAATTCAAATCTTGATTGTTGTCTTAGATTACGATTATATTCAGCCTTTGTTGTATTTAACTTTATTCTTTCTTTTTGAATTTCCTTTTTTAAGTCATCCATCTTTTTAACTGCTTCATCATTATCTGTATACATTCTTTTTTTAAAAACATCGTCATAAAAATCTTTAGCATATTGATATGGTTTTCTATAAGCACTTGAAGTTCTATATAATTCTTCATCAGAACCAAATAGTTCTTTATTAATAAGTTCCCCTACTTGTTCCCAATTCAAATTCAATAGACCATTGTCCTTATAATCACACATACGCCAAATATATTCATTCGTATTTTCGTTATCTTCTTTTTTTAGATTAACCATAAAAACTCCTTTATTTCCTTATTTTCCTTGTTTTTCTTTTTCATTAAAAGTATTTTCGCATAAAAAACATAAAAAAGCCCCTATAAAGGGGCTTTGGGGCGATTTTACTGGTTTTCTTTTTGCTTAATTTTACAAGCATTTTCGTAACTTATCTTATCCGCAATTATATCAACTTCAATATTATTTTCTCCATAATATCTAATGTTCTCAATAAAAGGATTTTTAAAATTCATAGAATTGATAATATCACCATCAAGAATAGCAGAATTTGTAGTCATCCCTATATAAACCTCTTGATTAGGAAAAGTTAATCTATAAACATAATAAGGTTTTTCTTTGGTCTTTTTTGAACTTTTCCCTATTATATTTTTTCTGACTATACCTTTACAATGGCTACAATATTTTGCTTGATGTGAAGAAGATTGATATCCTTTCCCACATACCTCGCATAATTTATAATATTTATGGTTCACCCTTTCATAAGTCAACGCTTTATAAGCATCTTTTAAATGATTGAATTTAACTCCTTTCAATCTTTGTGCATAATCTAAATCGCTATTTTCTTTGACACTTATGAAGGTTTTATTTTTAAAAATCTTTATATCTATTATACCCAAATTAGTAAGTTTTCTATCTAGTAAATGTCTTTCTCTAACTTTTTTTGAAGTAAGATTAGCTAATCTCCAGATATCATTTTCTCTATATTCTACATATATATTATTATTATATCTGAAAACATATCTTTTTATATTCTTTGCCCACTTGTAATATATTAGATAAACATAAGCAAGATAAGAAATATCTTGACTAAGACTTTTTATAAGCTCTTTATCTCTTTGTGTTATACCCACCTCAATGTCATAAACAAACTGAAAATCAGACGCTTTTTTTAAAAGTCTATCATAAATATATAAAATATTTTCTCTACTTAAATATTTACTTCTTTCAAAAGGAATAGTATCTAATATTTGAATTATTTCTTCATCAGTTTTCCCTAAATATCTCAAATATCTAATAAGACAACATCTTTCTATGCCTTGGTTTCTCTTTGTCTTATATCCATTTGCTATTATATTTTCAGCATATATTTTTTCATCAAATATTATCATAAACTATTCCTTTCTTAATATATATTTTTTTCCTAAATACTCTTGCCCATTTTGTTCCTCTGCTACTAAAAGTTTCTCTCTATAAGGAATTACATCAATAATATCATCCTTTAAAATCTGCCATACTATATCACAGTCTTGATGTCCTTGTCGTTCACACAGAACTATCAAATAATTAAATAATTCTTTAGTAGAACTTACAAGCCCATACATTTTTTCACGAACCTCATCTTTTGCCCCGTACATTAAGCTATTAATTATCTCACAAGTATCTTCATCAGAAATATCTTCTCTTTCAATAAGGGCTTTTACACCTTTAAAGCTTTTCGTGGATTTAAACTCTTTGAACAACTCCGCTATTTTATCATAGACAACCTCGTCAACTTCAAATTCATCATCTTTAAAACCTTGAATGATAGACTCACCCGTACTCCTATATGCTATTTCAAACTCTACATCTTCAAAATCTTTACATAAGATGTTCATAAGGCAATTTGTTTCTAAGACAGGGGAATATCTTTTATAAGATTTTAAATAAGAAGCTTCTTCGTCAGTTTTATTTTCTTTTAAGATTAATTCTCTCAATGACATTCCAAAATTTTTATAGCATACATTATTATATATTTTCTTATGGGCTTTATATTCATCCATTAAAGTTTTATAAAGATAGATGAAGAAATAAGGTTTTTTTTGAACGACCATAGAATTATGTTTATATTTCATCGCCTTTTCTTCGTCGCTATCGTTTTCATCAATTTTCTCCATTTGTTTCCACTCTTTTGGAAATGAAGGCGGAGCTACTCCCTTTATTTTATCAATTTCTTGACCTTGGAGCATTCTACACATTAATATTCTCTTATTAAGCTCGTCATATTGTTCTTTTTGCTCATCTTTTTTAAATAAAGGTAACATAGCAATCATACTTGTAGAATAATTAGTTATTTGACCCACCTTAGTATCTAGCCCTCTTAAATCACATTTAATTTGATTTGGCAATGTTATCTTTTGTGTTGGAACTTTCTCTTTGTCATAAGTCACTGCTAGTTCATCCCTTTGTGCTCCCTTAATAAAATATTTATTATCAGTAGAAAAAACAATATCTCCATCAAAATCTGAATCGGCATGGCGTAACGTAGCAACATCATACACACTATAAATAATTCCACTTTTTATGTATTGATACCAATAATCATACTCTAAATCATAAAACAGCTTTAATGGTACTACTTCACTTGCCACTGTTAAAGGACTTCTACAACATACCACTTCTGTTGGTCTTCCTCTTTCGTTCCAAAAATTAGAATAAACATGGTTAGCTGGAATCCCACCTTCCATAGGTAATCCGAGAGCACTTCTACACTGCATAATAGGGTCGCTTATCATAAACTGGTAATTGCCTCTAACCCAAATACGTCCGAGCTTTGCCTGTCTTATACTTTCTTTAATAGCACTATATATTTTGGCTCTGACATATTTATCTTGCAATAATTTGGGATTTTTTACGATAGCCTTAGTAAATGCACTGCCACATGAGTTGATTATTGAGCCAATATTATCAGTATTGCTAACACCAACATTATATAATAAAGCATATAGCTTATCTCCACTACATATTTTTTGTATCCACTCCTTTGTATAAGAAATTAACCCTTTAATATCTTCCTCGTCTAAATTCAATACTTGCAAATATTGGTAATTAGTTAGAACATACTCATCGTCAAATTCTTTGTTGTATCTAGCCACACCCCATTTAAGCCCATACATCTTATGCCAGCTTAGATAACCTTCCCAAGATGAATAGAACTTTGCCATCTTGAACTGACTTTCAGATAAAAGAACATCAATATCTTCTATATTATATGTAGTTCCATATCTATCAGTTATAGTTTTTATGTTGTTATTTCTAGCGTACTGCTTAAAATCAAATGGAACTAAATTTCCTTTCACAAAAGTAGTTCTAACTACAAAAGAAGAGGGTGTATAATTTAAAGCCATATCTTTAGCCCATAATTTAGCAAATTCTGGGTCTATTAACCCCTGCCCATCTGCACTATTTAATTCAAAATCTTTTTCTATAATGTGTAACTCTGTTTTTTTATCCTTATCTTCTTCTAAAAAATTTACTTTTTGATTCTTGACTGTTGTATAAAAATCTTTTATTACACACACCCTAGGTTCTCTTACCCAAAGAACCGAACTAAATGAAAGAGCAAAATAAGCTGATAACTTTGCTAAGTTTATAGTTTTTATGTTTCCTGCAAGTCCACACATAAGAGTTTCATATAAATAATTATATAATCTCTCGTTGACAAATGTAACCGTATTTCTACGCATTTGCCCAGCACCAACCATAAATCTTATATAATGCTTCCCGTTTAAATCAAATCCGTTTCTCGCAATTTTGGCATATTGTTTTTTTGAAAATATTTTTATATTAATAATATCATCAACAAACAACAGCGAATTCAACTCATTTTGATATTCTTTTAACTTATTTATATTACTTTTTGAAGAAGGCTCTTTTCTAAGGTCCTTCATGTTTTTTCTTATTCTTTGCACTTTGTTATATAAATCAACATGCCCAATATTTATTCCATAATAATTTCTTATTTTTTCTAAAACCAAATTATCTCCTATGGATACAATATTTCCATCTAATGAAGCTTGTTTAAAGCTGTATTCTTTTAAATCTAAAATCTTATCAGATGGTATCTTCATAATATAATATTGATTTTGTAAAACCTTCATTATGCCTCCCCACCTAATTCTGAAATAATATTAATTGCATCAAGGCCTATAATTCCAAAATCATCAGTAAGATTAGTACAGCGATAATCAAAGCTAAAAGTATCTAAAGATGTTTCGCTGATATGCTTCTTTTGTTCATCTGTTAAAGAATTGATAAAGCAAACCATTTCCCCATTTAATTCATTATACCTAGTTACTCGAACAGTATAAACTTTATCTTTCCCAAACATAGTTATTGGATAATATACTTCGTTTTCATATCTTACATCATCTATTATTACGTAGTCATAATAATCTTGAGTTATCTCTATATCTTCACATATTCTTCCTACATGGAATAAAGGTTTATTAAGTTTCTGTCTTATTACATCGGTACCTAATTTTTGTAATAATTCTCTACCATCCTTATCTTTATTTCCATCCCATGCACAATATTTTTTTGCTATTTCTTTTAAATAAAGAGCATATCTGGTTATTACAACCTTGTTTCCATAAGATTCCAACTTTTCTTTTAAAATGTTCGCAAGAGTCGTTTTACCATTTTCGGCTTTACCACTTATTAATATTATCTTTTTCATTAAATTTGCTCCTTTTTTTCTAAAGTATCTATTTCATAATCTTTATAGAAATTCAATATATCATCTAATTCTTCCCAAGATTTAATTATATAGATATTATTATCTAAAGGAACATTGTCTAAACTAAAACTTGTTGAATATAAAATTTTTAAATTTGAATTTCCTTTTATTTTATTTGCATTGTTGCTTAAATAAATATCACAACATAATTCTTTATTCTTCTTGTCAGTAAAAATAAAATCATAATGTTCAAAATATTTTTCAATAGCTTTATAAAAATTAGGTTCCGTATATAAACCAGAAAAAGTACTATTTATTAATAGTGTATTTTCTTGATGAAGTTTTGCTTCATCTAAAACTTTATTAAAACCATCTATAAATGCAACATTTCTGTCCACATATATGGTTTTCACATAGCCCTCCTCTCTGCTACTCTTAACTTAACTACATTATACCATATTTTACTTATAAAAGCAATAAAGAATTTGATAAACTTGACTTAAAATCAATGATATGTTATAATCACAATGGTGATAGTATGAACTTTAAATATAAAAAAATTACAATAAATAAGATAACTTTTGATATTATAATAGACAAAGAGGGAATAAAGTGGTATCCTTTCACAAAAATATTAAAAAGAGTATTAAAAAAAGATGAAGATGCACAAAAATATAGAGATACTAGCTTTGGCAAGGATTTAAGACTTTGGCCATTAAAAAACCCTACTCCCTATGTATCAGAAGTGTGGTATATAAAAGAGTCTGCATTAATTAAATATTTAAAAAATGTTAAAGTAAACCCTTATACTAAAAAAACAATAAAGAGAGAAATGGCTTTACATGGGGCGTTAGAATATTTTGGAATAAATAGACAAGAAAGGGACAATACCTATACAATTGTTAGACCAACAAAAAGAGAATATTCAGAGTGGGAGTTAGCGTGTTTTAAATTTGACCCCGAGATATCAGCAGGATTAATATGGAAAAGATGTGATACTTGCGAAAGATATTTTCCATATTCAAAAAATTATTTTCAAATTATTCCAAAATCTCAAGAGATGACTACTTGCTTAGAATGTAAAGGACAAACATTCAAAAACAATAATCCAGACGCTCAAAAAATGAAAGAACTTAAAAGAGAAGATTTAATTAAGTATCTCATGGAAGATGATGTGATTGGACTATATGAAAGATTAGAAAAAAGACCTTTTCCAGAAGAACTTCATTTTTTTCAAAGCAAAAGTAGGATATTAAAAATTTTAGAATACTTAGAAGAAAGAAGAATTAAAACAGGTGAGGGTAATTTTTACCTATCTAAAATTGCAGCAACTTTGCATATGCATACTACTAGATTAAAATATATTGTAAATAATGACTTTGAAATAGGAACTGTTAAACCATTATCTAGGCATTCAAGCAGAACTATTTACGAAAATTTAAGTGATAACGACAAACAAATAAGAGATTTAATGAATCAAGCAAGAGAAGAGAGAAGAAAAGCAAAGAAAATAAGGGACACTGAATATTGGAAAAAGAAACTTAGAGACGAAAATGAAAATAAAAGAAAAGAAAGTGAAAAAGGAATAATTGATTTATGTGATAATAATGTAAAAAAATATAAAGTGCCAAAGAGAATAACTGAATGGCTATTTCCACAAGAAGAAGTTGTTTATGCTTTTGCTACTAAAAAAAACATACATTTCATAGTCCATAACCAACCTATAGAAAAAAGGAAAATTATTATTCATAGAACACCTTCTCGAAACACTCGTTTCTTAAAATTAGAAAAAGAATTAAAGGAGGCCTTTAAAGAAAATGAAAGTTAATGTTGTAGATGCTATATGTGGTGCTGGAAAAAGCACAAGTTTAATTAATATGATAAACGAAACCAATGATAATAATGTAAAATATCTTTACATTACCCCTTTTTTATCTGAGGTTGAAAGAATAAAAATTTCTTGCTATAAAAAACACTTTAAAGAACCTAGAATAATAAAAAATAGAAATAAACTTATGAGTATTAAAGAACTACTAAAAAAAGGTGAAAATATTGTGTCTACACATGCATTGTTTAAAAAATTCACGCCCGAAATTATCAATTTAATAAAAAAGCAGAATTATATTTTAATAATGGATGAGGTAGCGGATGTAGTCAAAACCATTAGTATTACTCCTGACGACTTAAAAACCATAATGGATAAATATGTTGAAATAACCGACAACAATATTTTAAGGTGGACTGTGGAAGAATATGAAGGTAAGTTTGAAGGATATAAGGAAATGATAAAAAACAATAGAGTACAAGCTTCTATAGATAGAAAAGGTAAAGCTCATGCTCTAGTTCAATTCTTTCCCATTGAAATATTTCAAGCTTTTAAAGAGGTTTATCTCTTAACTTATATGTTTAATTGCCAAATTCAGAAGTATTATTTTGATATATATCACACAGAATATATATATTGGTATATAAAAGATTTTCATTTGACAAAAGAAAGACAAGAATATAATGAAAAAGAAATCAAAAATCTAATAAAAGTATGTAATATATCAAAATTAAATGCCATTGGCGAAAATAGAAGCAGCCTTTCAGTATCTTGGTTTGAATCCGCAACAGACAAAGAAATCGAAAAATTAAAAAACAATATATATAACTTCTTTAGAAATGTTGTAGATTTACCTTCTAGTAAAACTCTTTGGACTACCTTTAAAGAATCAAAAGAAAAATTAAAAGGAAAAGGATACGCAAAGAGTTTTGTGCCATTAAATATAAGAGCAACTAATAATTATATAGACAGAGTTGCTATTGCTTATGTTTCAAATAGATATCTAAATCCTCTTATTAAAAACTTCTTTGTTAATAATCATGTGTCTGTCAATGAAGATGACTTTGCTCTTTCCGAGCTTATACAACTTATATTTAGAAGTGCTATAAGAAATAAAAAAGAAATCCTTATTTATTTGCCATCTAAAAGAATGAGAGACATACTTCAAAGATGGCTTGACAATTAAACCTTAATATGTTAAACTCTATATAGATAAAAAGGAGGAGAATATATGTTAACATTGATAAGTACTTTTTTAGTACTAGGAGCTATGAATGGAATCACAGACCATAGTTTGAAAAAGAGAGGGTGTTCAAAAGCACTAGAAAAATCACTAAAAAAACAAAAAGCAAGAAATGAAATGTACAGTTAAACAAAATAAAAACAGCTTTATTGCTGTTTTATTTTGGCAATGCATTTTTCGCATAATACCTTGCCATTATATCCTTGACAAAAATCAAATTTTTTACACTCGTCGCACTTATCTTTATACTTTTTCTTTTCCATTTCTTTACCTATATAATAAAATGGAATAAAAGTATTTCATGTATCCTAATATCATTTCCATCCTTAGAACATAAATCATCATCAAAATTTTCTAGGTAATAGTCTAACTTATCTTTTAAATCTTCGTTCTTAGTAACGATATATTCACTAAAGTTTTTCTTTGGTGCTTTAACCTCAACGCATACATCTCTACCTGTTGCAATAGCATTCTCAAAAAACTTTTTCAATTCATTCTTGTCTAAGTCTGCTTTTTTGTAATTAAATCTCGATGTTCCTATTTGCTCTCCTTCATAGAATAATTTAACTCTATCATAAGCATCTAGTCTTAAATCACATCTATTAATAACGAAATCCTTTAGCTCTTTTCTACATAAAAACAATTCTATTAAATTTAGTTTTTCTAAAATATAATCCACCATATTATCCTTAAATGAATCTATTGCTTTACTTAAATTTTTAGGCATTGGTGAAAGAAATATGTCTCTCCCAGCAAAATAGGTAACAATAAGCAATAAGCCATGTTCAAAATCAGCTTTTTTTAATTCCTCATTTAGTTCTTCATATTCTTCCATATTTTTTCTCCTTCCTATATTAAATTATCTTCCCTTAAAAAATCTTGAGAGGAATTAATTCCTCTTTCTTGTAATATCTTTTTTAATCTTTCCCTTGTTCTTTTTATTTCGTCATAAATAGCCATTCTAGTAACCTTTCTTGACTTTGCAAGAGCTTCCACAGAAACACCTTCAAAATAAAATTGCCAAATTAAGTTTCTCTTTTTTTCTGGTAATTTTTTTATACAATCTAATAATTCTTTCTTCATTAATTCACGATGTGGATTCCCTTCGGTAGCCAAAATTAAACTCTCCATCTCAATGTTATCTGCTACTTCCTGATTTAAACTCACCTCAGTTCCAATTTCTTCTTTTTTCTTTCTTGTATTCAACCATTTAAGGAATTCTGACCTTATACAAACACAGAGGAAGGTACTTAAAGCACCCTTACTTTCATCATATGCTTTATATCCTCTAGCAAGAGCAATAAACCCGAGGTCAAGTATCTCATCATGAAATCTACCAAGATTCATTTTGTTCATAACCAAATATATTAATCCTATATCATTTCTCATAATATACTCCTTTGACTCTTTGTAACCCAACCTCGACAGGTTCCTGTTTGATGATTTCAAGTAAAGCCTTTAATTCTTTAATATCTCTTATACTTTCACTAATCATCTTGCCATCTTTAAGTTTTATATTTACATCATAAGAATCGTTTGAGATTTTTCTATTTTTGCATGAACACATAAGAATCCTCCATTTGTTCTAAGACACTCTTGTCTCTTTTTTTATTTTTATGTAATCTTCCCTCTTTACACCACATACAATTACCATGGTTTCTACACCATCTATCTATGGCTTTAGCTCCCCTGTAAAGTTTTCGTTTTTCTTTCCCATATTTAATTGCTTTATCTAAACTCATAGTTTCTCAAGCACCTCCTTACACATATCTCTTTTTGCCTTATCAATCGTGTAATTATGAAAACCTTTTTTTGATTTATTCATATTAGCCTGCAACTCTCTAATTTTGCCCATCAAATACTTTCTCAATTCTTTTTTCTGTTCTTCTTTCACTTTATTTCCTCCATTAGGATATTATAGATTTTACCATCTTCAAAGGTAGCATAATAAGGGCTTTCATCATCATTATCAAGACCTTTTTCTGCTAAACTTACAAGTTCATCTATTATATTTTTTAAATGAGAAACATCTATAGTATTCTCATCATAGCACCCTATATCAATAATCTTTTGCAAGTAAGTATTTTTGATTTTCATTTCTCTTTCTTTTGACATTTCTCCTCCTTAATATTCTTTAATATCTCAAAATATTTTCTCCAACATTCTTTATAATTATCGTTACAATTTTTCTCACAACAGTTTTTCTCAAAGAATTTATCTTGTGCTTTATCCTCATCACTACCTAAAGAAAAACCAAATCCTATAGGACAATCATTATCAAACCAAAATGATTCTAATATTGTATCAGTTAAGTTTTCTTCTTTGTTCATATCTACATTACCTCGTTTAAAGCCCATTCTATTTCATCACAATAGAGATTTATTGTTTCATCTTTTTGGCATCTGTAATCATGTAATAAGCTTCTTACCATCCCTATTTTTCTTAGTAAAATTTTGTTATAATATCTTGAGTAGAAAGAATGAACATCTTCAAAATCACGACAATCTTTTTTCCCAATCTTGCTATCACAAAATTCTAGCTCATCGCCATTTTTTAAAACAACCTTATTGATGTTAAAACAAGCCTTTTCTATTAAATATTTATAATCCCTAATAAATGTTCTCATACTTTTTTTTAGGTTTAGATGACAGTACACTAATCATTTTTTTTCTCCTTATTTAATTTTTCTAAAAACTCTTTTATATCCTTTAAACATTCATTATTGTATAAAGTGTTATCCTCTGGAAAGAAGCAATATTGCCTCCATGACCCAAGCCATTTTATTACACCTAACAAAGTCTCGACATCCCCATTTGAAATTAAATGAATTATTTTTGTCTTTTTATTTTGAGGGGTCATATCATACCCCCTTATATATTTCCCAATAATGATTTTTTCCATATTTCCCCTCTCTATCTTTAAACTAATTATACCAAAAAGTGTGTATATTGTCAATAAAAAAAAGAGGATTATTCCTCTTCAATATATCTTGTTCCATCAAGTACAAATCCATTCTTAAATCTTTCTATTAAGTCATTTAATAAATGGCTATTTATTTTTAACTCACCCAATTTTTCAACGTCGGTACCTGAGACCCAATTTAATTGGTCGTTTTCTTCTTTTGTTGCTACGATAAAAATATACTCATTTGCGTCTTTAGCATTTACAATATAGTTTAATAACTCATTAGACCACTTTATTTTTAAGCTCTCTCTTAGATGTTCTAGCCCTTGATATAAGTTTTGCCCATCTTCTAATAGAATATTTGGAAGTTCATTATTTAATGTTGCTAAACAACCCCAATGATTTTCATTAAATATAATTACACTTATCTTATTTTTCTTCATCTTCTTCTCCTACCTTTATACAAACATTTTTCCATTTCTTATAAGCATCTAAATATAACTCTTTTTTATCACCATTATAAGTACATTCAAAATACATTCCATCATATATATTCGTGCTAAGTAAAGCTTTATTATTTTGTAATGTTTTACATAGCCATACCACAAAAACATCCTTTTCCTCTAAACATACGTTGTCAGTAATTTCTCCTTCTTTTTTATAGTATGCGATTATTTCATTTTTACATAATTTTATAAATTCATTTTCTTTCATTATAACTTTATCCCTTCTACCTCTGCTCGTATTTCCAATATTCTAAGATAGTTTCCCATATAAGATAGTTGATTCTTTAATAATTCTAACGAACAACTAGGAGTGAAATCAAGCGTACCTGCTTCATACTTTATCACCATTTTGTGAAGCTTATCATATCTTATCTTTGTTTGATAATATTCTGCCTTAAATCTGTCCTTATAGTCTTCACTATCCATTAATTCCACCGTGTTGCTCAATTCTTTTATTTTTTCTTTAGAATAATATAAAACTTCATTTAAAATGTTATATTTTATACCCTCATTTGTACTCATAGGTTCCTCTGTGTTACATTCTAATCCTAATTGAGCATAATGAGCAAGCTCATCAATTAAATCCCCCAAATCTTCAGCTCTAGTAAAACCATCTCTATCAAAACCTAAAGTGTAAATTGCATTTAAATATCTTCTCATAATCTCATTTTCTCTTTTTATTTTCTCAAATTCATTCACTATTTACCTCCTAGCCAATATCATATATTCCAACTATATCTTCTCTGAAAGCTTGTTGATTAGTTTGTTTTATATTATATTGTTCTTTATCTATTTTTTCTTGTTCATAAATCATTCCTCGAAGAACTTTATACACTTTGATTCTCCCTGAGCCATCACCATCTACTCTTATTAAAACATTTCTACTAGCCCCTATTTCTCCTAAATATTCAATATGTCTTAAAGCTTTTTCCAACTTATCTAAATCTTCTATCCTTCCATATATTTTATATAATCGTTCTTCCATTATTTACCTCCTACACAAAATAATATTGTTTATATCTAATACCAACTAACGCATTTGTTTCAAGTAATTCATTCTGAGTTTTTAAAATTTCATTAGGACATATATATTTTTTAGCTCTTTTATATTTTAATAATTCTGCTTTATTATCAAATATTAAAAGAATATTATCACTTTTAGTGCAAGGTACTATATGATATTGTAACTCGTTTATTATAGTTTTAGTTGCATCATCTACTATCATTTTTATCATCTCCTAATTTATAGTGTTTATTTATACTTAAACAACTCACTAACTTTATTTTTTTTATGTGCGATTTTCTAAATCTTACCCCATTATCTCTTATATCATTACCTACAAAATAATGGTTTTTCACATCTAATAATTTTGTTTTATTCATATAGTCATTAGTTGAATATAAATAACCTTTAAAAGTATCATTATCAAATAGTACAACCTCTACCATTTTGTTTAGATATTTTTGTTCAAATTCATTTCTTTTCATTTATATCTCCTATTATACTTTTGTATTTTTGTAAAGTATGTTCATGTGTTGCTAATGCCATTTTTTGCAATGGTTGATATATATCACTTTCTTTTAGTCTTTTTATTTCATCTTCTAAATAATCTAGGAACTCCTTTTGTTGATTATAATTAGCGATTTTTGTATTTTTACAAATATCTATAAAACTGCAATAATGTGAACCTTTATACTCATCAAGTTGTTTTTTTAATTCCTTATTTTCCTTTAATAAATCATTATAGTCAGGAATTTTATTAAATCTATCAATAGCACTCATCAAGTCATCAACATTTATACCATTCATAGCACTTATAGGATTATTTGTTTCGATTTTTGGAAGTTCCATAATCTCTTTTAATATTTCTTCTTTATTCATTGCTCATCACTTCCTTGTCTTAGTTCTTGCATATCTTGTAATACACCTAAAAATTGCATATCTTGAGTTTTGTTAAAACTATCTATTATTTTTTGTTTTAACTTATTCCAATTATCTTCTAGATTACTAATTTCTTGTCTTTGTTCTAAGATAGTATCTTCTCTACGGTTATTACTTCTTTCTAAATATTCAATTCTTTCTTTAAGCTTTTCATTCTCTTGTTCTAAAAAAGAAATAGTTTTAACACCATTTGAAATAATTTCATATTCGGATGACGTATGGTCTGTTATATTTGCTAAACTTTTTAATAATTGTTTTCTCCATTTTATTTCAGTTTCATTCATTCTGATGCCTCCTTTAATATATCTAATAATTCATTTATATCAGCAATATATAAATCGTCTGGAAAACAATTATAAAATCCTTGCCTCTCGGCACTTTCATCTCTCAAATCATCAATATATTTTATAGCCTTATCAATTACTTCTTTTAATTTTTTATAATCCTCTCTCCAACTAACCATCTCATAATATAATTCTTCAAGTACTTCTTTAGGTATTAAATAATGGTCTGAACCTTGTATATAATATTCGTTACAATCTTCTATTTTCATTTTGATACCTCTTTTAATATATCTAATAATTGTTTTATTTCATTTTCATATAATTGGTTTGTTATTTCCCAACCATCGTATTTACATTGACTTGATTTAATAAATTCTATTGCTTTATCAATAACTTCTTTTTGCTTTTCACATTGTTGTTCTAAATTATAAATATATCTACATATTTCAAATAATTTATCCCAACCATGGTCATTATAATCTTCTTGTAAATCAAAGGCATTTGATAATTGTTCTAAAAGTTCCTTATTATATCCTAATTTTGCATTTAATTCTTCTTTATCCATTATTCTTATTTCTCCTTTCTTTTAATCATTTCACCTGTTTCCAAGTCTACATATTTATCTATCCCTAAAACTTCGTAACTCTCTTTAAAATATTGACATATAAATTTTCTTTGAGACAATGGTAATAAAGCAAGTTCTTTTTCAGTATCATGTTTCCAACTTCCATAAACACAACCTGCACATCCAGTTCTATTCACATATTTATAAACGCTTGGTATCTCTATATTATATCTTTTATAAATCTCGTCCATTATTTCATCAGTCATATCCCACAAAGGAGTGAAAGTACCTTTTTTATTTAGACAAGCAGTATATTTAGTATTCCTAGAAATACTCTCCCCCCCCCGTATGCCTAAAATTGGCTTTAATCCTGATTCTTTTTCAAAATCTCTGGCAGGTTTCTTTTTTAAGTAGGTACAACATTTAGGGCTAACTCTATGCAATTCACCACTTAATAATAAATCCTTGGCTTTTTTGCTTAGCTTATACATGGTAGGTTTGCCGTCTTTATTTACGCCATTGACTCTTTGTATTAAACTTTTGCATCTACTTCCTCTTTGATATCTATCTATCCAATCATCTTGTTGTTTGCTAAAACAAGGGCTGCCATATTTTTCTTTTATCTCAAAGGGTTTTAGTTTGGGTATAAGCACGACATCACAATTTGCATAAATCCTATCTCTTATTTCGTGGTGTTCCATATATGTGTTAATTCCTACTATCTTGATTTTGTCATCTTGTAATACTTCTTTTATAAACCAATATAGAAAATGGCTATCTTTCCCGCCACTATAAGATAAATAGTATTTATCAAACTCTATTTTTTCTTTAAACCTTTGCATTAATTTAATTAAATAATTATCATAAAAGTCGGCTCTTTGCATTAATTCCATTTTTTCATCTAAGCTCGTAGATAGGTTATTAAGTTTACGTAGTTCATCTATTTTTAGCATAAGACATCCTTCTTTTCAAAATGCTCCTTTAACTTTTCCGTTAGATAGTTCGTCAATTCCTCTGATATTGTAATTTTATGTAATTTATATACATCTTTATAATTCTCATAAAACCCATTTAATCTAGGCTTATATAATCCTTCCATTACTATCATATTAATTTTAAACAAGAAGTCAAAATTATCTATATATATCGTATCAAATTCCACATACATTTTATATCTCTCAAAACTATATTTTATATTTTTAAGGTCATCTAATTTAAGTTCTAAATCTGTCTTTAGAATATTAATGTTTTCTTTAAGCATCGCAGTCATCCTTGTTAGTTTCTATTTCACGACTATCAATAGTCCATTTTGGATTTGAGCCTATATTAGGCTTGTCATATTCTCTCCAAGTTATTGTAGGCTTTATCCAAGAACCTTCTCTACTTTTAAGTTCTTCATATTTGCCCTTAATAATTAATAATTCTTTGTATTCCTCTAGTGTAATAGTTATCTTATCTATCATTTTGTCCCTCCTCATACATAATTTCTTTTCCATTTCCAACCTCTTTTATTTTTATTATAGGTGCTTCGCTACATGCCCCAGTAGAAAACAAACCTACTCTTTCATTATAATAAACTTTAACCTTTTTCCCTATTAAATCACTAGCCTTTAAAGCAAGATTATTATCCTCTATACAATATTTTTCTTGGCTAATTTCGCTCGTCTTTATATAAACTGCGGTAGTCCCAAAGAAGTTCTTATCAACGCTTGTTATTTCTCCTACAGTTGAACCCGCCCCTTTATCTATTACTACAAAAGGAATCAAAAGGCCTATACAAAGTGAAATTGTTAAAACTACTACGGCAGCTAATATTATTGGTTCGCCACCTTCGTCCTTAGCCCAACAAAAGAAAATAATTCCCCCAACTACAGCACAAGCTAGTAGAATAATTATAATCATATCTAAAAAATTCATTCACAATCCATCCTTTCTAATATTTCTTTATATGTCTCTTTGGCAACTATGCTTTTCATAATTTCATTTGCCAAGAATGTTTTACCGTTAGTTCGATATTTAAGTTGTCTTACTTTTTGTGATATATATTTCACATAGTCATCAAGCTCTTTTATTTTTTGTTTGAGATAACTCTTTAAACTTCTGCATTCCTCTAATTCACAAATGGCATTAGTTATGGCAAGGCCACTTATCAAATCCACGTATCCATCCATGAACCCTAACTCATCATAAATCAAATAACGATAACTACCCCCGCCCCCGTTAATCATCTCGGCCAGTACATCAAAAACTTTTTTAGTTTGGTCTTTTCTTATTTCATATTCGCACCTATTCATTTGAAAAGTCTCCTCTCTTAAATTTTCTAGGGCATATATATTCTAGTATGATATCTAATATTAAATCAACATTTGGCTCTAATTGAAACCATATATCAATCTTTTCTAATTCTCCAGGTTTGCAAAACAAGTCACCAACCATTATCTCATATTCTGCTTTACTCCAGTAATAATATTTAAGTAAGGAAATTAACCTTTCTTTAAGTTCGTTCCTTTTTGCACCTTTTTTAATTTTCTTTTTAAGTTCATCAATTATGGCTGTACTTATTACATTCATAGGTTTTACTCGGCGGTCATTCCAGCTATAATGTATAGCATAAAATGCTGGCTTCTTGATATTGTTCATATTTTCCCTCCTTTAATATTAAATTCTTTTAGCTCCTTCAATAGAAAAAGACCTTATATAACCTTTAACCTGTTCTAAAGTATCAAAAGAACAGACCTTATTATCAGAATCTTTTATGCTTTTTATGCAACACTTTTTGCCTGTAAGTATCACATATTTAAACATACTGTTATGAATACATAATAATTTAGCGTCGTATGTGGTAATCCTAGTACTAAGCAAACTAATATAATTCCCTAACTCTAAAAATTCTGCTCTCGTCATTTAAGCCCCTCTACTTTCTTATAGTCACATTATATCATAATTATGAAACAAAGTCAATAAATATGACTTGCTTTTAGAATAAAAATGTGGTATGCTTGTTTTGTCATTTGAAAGGATAGGGCTCTGCTGAGAAGCAACCTGAGTAGTCAAATGACGACATGTACGAAAGGAAACGGCGTTAGCCTTTCCTTTTTTTTATGCCTTTCCTTTCGGTATGTCTTATATCGTAAAATCTCAGGGTTTGGGACAGCGTCCCAAGGTACTTCGTTAAATCGTGGGGAATTACATGGGGAATGCGTTTAGCTTGTCTAAATTGCCTTTAATAATAATATTTATAGTAGTAATATATTTAACGATAGAAGGCTGCAAAGTCCCTTGGAATCTAGGCAAAAAAAAAATTCTAGCACCTTTTCTAGCACCTAAAAAGTGCTAAAATCGATTTTAAGGGCATTTTTAAAGGTGCGTTTTTTAACTTTTTTTGCTCTATATATTATGCTATTTCTTGTTCGTGCGTTCCTAACACACTCAAACATTTTTAGGGTGCTATCGCCCTCACAGCGAAATAGCATCCCGTTAAGAAAATGTGCAGTAGTGTGTGTTTCACGACACCCAACTTTACATTTTCATAATAGACCCTTATCTATGTACTCGCACTATGGAATTATGACGATACTCTCAAAAGCCAAGTCCTTTGTCTTTTTTAAGTATCTATTTAGGTATAGTGTTATCTTTACGTTTTCCTTCTTTGCTCAAACCGCTAGGACGAGTCGCCTTTTTCGCCTTGTGAGGGCGAAGGCTCCCGAAGTGCTAATTTCGCAAGAAGAAAAACTGATGTGGAACATCAGCAAAATAAATCGTCTTGCTTTATTAGTTTTTTTATCGTCTTTCGCTACGCTCAAGACGATTTATTATAGGGACTTGTTTTTAAAATGTTTTAAGCGTGTTTTGGACTTTGGAATATAAATGTGCAAGGGGATAGATAAATGTGGCTGTATGGGGCTAAAAATGCGTTTAAAATTGATGATGGAATGTTAGGTTGAAGTGAAGATTTAAAGAGGTTGAGATGAGGAATGAGGTGAGTGGGAAAATCGTAATAGGGGTTCGAGTTGGTAAGTGCTCACATTATATTTCAAAAAAAATGTGTAAATGATTTGTAAAATACGCCCCCCTTTAATAAAATAATAAAATGTTATTTCATTATTTTTGATATTAAAATTTTAAAGTTAATTTTAAAATTGTAAACTTTACACTATTAAAAAAAAGGGGGTATAACACCCCTTGCCCCCTTTAAGTATTTCTAAAATTTTACACCATAAAAAAAAAGATAACTTTATTCGTTATCTTTAAACTTGTAAACTTTATAACTTCTATTATTCAATATTATAATATACTCATTTTTAATATACGTTGATAAATGCCTTACATCTATTTTATTTTCCAAAAATTCTACCACTTCTAAACTATAATCAAAAACCCCTCTTATCACTTCGTCATTTTCTAAAACTTCATAAACTGCATAAAATATATTTTTTTCTTTATTCATTTTTTTTATCTTCTCCATTCTTTTATAAAAAACTAATTTCTTTCTTTTCTTTCTCAAGTAATATGCTTTCTTGATTTAGTGCTTTTTTAAGTTCTTGAATTGACTTTATAACTTCTTCTTCTTTTACTTCCAATAGTTCTATTTTTAAAGACTTTTCAAAAACAATAACTCCATCTTCAATGTGCTTAAATACTCCCATTACTTCATACATTGTTAAGCCATTTATATTGTTATTATTTAATACTTTAATAACTTCTTCTTTAGCAATTCTTGTGCTTACTTCTTGCTTCTTGCTGTCCTTATCATTTAAACCGATATAAATATTGTACTTTATTATTTCCATTTTTTTTAATTCTCCTTTTTCTTTTTTTAATCTTCATATTTTCTTAAACATTTAATTGTAAAATATACTATCACTACGCATATATAATATATTATATTATCAAGATTCAAAACCCCTTTAAAACACCACGACACCAATTGAATTATAACCATAATTAAGTAGATATTCTCCCACTTAATCTTTTTTAATTTCATATATTCCACCTCCTAACTATCTATATTTTATCATTTTAAAGGACATTTTACAACCATTTTTACTAAAATTTTATAAAAAAAGTTTCATTAAAACCATTGACAAAACAGCTAAAATGTGCTTATGAATTATGTAAAGTAAATGTAAATCAGATGTAAAGCACTTTACGCTCCTAAAAAGTGCTATTTATAACAGGACTTAAAAAAAACTGCACGATTGACACAAGATAAGGACTTTTATATGCTATAATATAATT
>OJAW01000336.1_pt1 | contig 35048 bp, 28 predicted proteins | sample 1589151 | NCBI WGS metagenome assembly OJAW01 (sample SAMN03283290) | human gut metagenome | biome: human-associated habitat; material: feces | host: Homo sapiens | place: Peru | collected 2012
TAAACAAACCACATGATCATATTGATTTTTAAAACCAGGCTCATACTTCTTGTAAAATCCTCTTACAACTTTATAATAAAATTGTTCTTTATGAGGATTAAACCACACTACTAACTTAGTTCTTATTTTGAGTATAAAGTCTTAATAGTTCTTCTTCAGCCTGTTCCAAAAATACTGTTTTCGTATAAGTAGGTGTTAGATGTACTTCCAAAGCAATATATTTTTTTCCAAGCTTTGAAACTTTTTCGACTAATTCACATTTCATAACTCTCCCACTCCTCTCTAAAATTTTTTATAGAAAGATAACACCCCATTAGTTTTAGAAAGAAGAATAAGATGCATGTTGTTATCTCTCTATGTGTACACATTCTCCCTATTGTGTACATTTAAATAATAACATACACATGTGTACATTGCAACACAAATGTAAACAAAATAAAATAATTGTGTAGAGGTGAAAGAATGGAATCTGCAACAATAACTATAAGAACCACTTTAGAATTAAAACAAAAATTAGATATGATGGCACTAGAAGAAAATAGAACACTATCTAATCTTATTGATACGATTTTAAAGAAGTATGTTGAAGAACACGAAAAAAAGGACCAATAGGTCCTTTTATTATGTAATCTAATATATGTTACACACTATATATTATATGAAGTTTAATATTCTTTGAATTATTCTTTATAGTTATTCATATTTAATTATTAATTCTAACTTATATATTTATTACTTATATTGTTTATTATAAAAAAACTATATAGTTAACTATATAGTATATTTTTGCTTTTGATTTAAACTAAAAATGTTTTAAATTATTTTTCACATAATATTTTTTTTGTAATATCATATTCATTATCATATTTGCAAACACTGTAATCATCATCATAAGATTTACAATCATATGCATAAGAACATTTATTATCAAAGTCATCATTGATGTAATAATCAATTTCTTCAACTACTCCATTTATAAAATATATTATAATAGGAGTAGTTATTACTTATTACTTTAGAAAAGAGGTGGATAATACATGAATAAGTTTATTACATTTTTATTTGCTATATTGTTCACTATTTGGACAATAAGACTTTATTATAAACTGTATGATAAGAAGACAAGAAGATATATTTTGCTTATTGGATTACTTATTGTATTTTGGATGTTAATAAGAATTATAAAAGGAATTGCAGTTTCTCCACTAACAGAAAGAATGTGTTGGTATCTGTATTATTTGCCACTAATCTTTATTCCAACACTATATTATATTAGTTCATTATCATTATTAGGTAAAATGAATAAAACAAAGAAAAAAATTATATATTCAATTTCGTGCTTTTTATTACTCCTTGTTTTAACTAATGATTTTCACGAATTAGTATTTAAATTTGTTAAAGGAATAGTTTTATTTGATGATTATAAACATTTTATAGGATATTATTTAATATCTATTTGGATATTCTATTTATTTAGTAAAAGTTTAATAGATTTAGCAATTTATAGAATGAAAATAAAAAAAGATATAAAAGGATTTTTACCGTTTATAGTAATATTACTAGGTCTTACATACACAATTCTTTATGTGTTAAATATTCCTTATGTAAGAGGTATAAATATGTCCATTGTTAATAGTGCATTAATTTGTGTAGGCATTGAACTTGCTTTTTATCTAAATCTAATTCCTAATAATAGTAAATACAAAAGTAGATTTTCTAATTCTAATTTAAATATGGCTATTATTTCATTGGATGGTAAAACTAAATATACTACGAATGTGTTTGATAATATTCCTAAAAAATTATTAGATGATATAAATAATAATAGTGTAAAAGAAACATATAAAAATAAAAATATTATTTATGATATAAAAAAGAACAAAGATAGTTATGTTATCTTAAAAAAAGATTTATCTAGTATTCTTGAACTTGAAAAAGAAATAAATGAACAAAAGAAAGAATTACTTGAACAACAAGAAAGTATAAGATTAGAAGAAAAAACTAAAAAAGAATTATATGAAATGCAAATAAGAAAAGATGTTATAGATAAAGTTGAATTAAAACTTACTGAAAAAAGAAATGAAATTAAAAAAATATTAAAGAAGAAAGATGTATCCACAAAAGATTTTGAAAAAGTTAAAAGAATTATTATATATAGTAAAAAGAAAAGTATGTTAATAATATCTGAAATTAATGGAGATTCTTATAATGAAAATGGAATTAAAACATTATTAGATGAATTATTAAATAGTATGAAGAGTGCTAATATAAAGAGTTTTATTAGTATTAATAATAAGATGACAATAAATGGTAATATAATGTCTTTATTATATGATATTGTATATGAACTTATAGAAAGTAGTAATGATAAATCTATTGTATTATTTATTTCTAAAGAAAATAAGAATGTTAAACTAAAAGCTATTATAGATACTGATAAGTCTTTAAAGGATAAAATAAAAATAGATCCAAGTGTTTTGATAAAAGAAAAAATATATGATACAGATATAGAACTAGAATTTGTTATAAAAGGTGGTGTTATAAAATGAAATTATTACTTATAATTACCATTATAATTACATTAATACAAGTTGTTAGAGTATCTACTTTCTTTTTAAGAAAAGATGCATCAAGTATTAAAAAAATATTTGAATTATTAATATTAATAGTTATGGTTATATTAGAGTATTTTAATTTACTTGATATTTCTAAAATAACTATGTATTTATCTTTGTTATTATCAATTTATATTTTGATTAGTTTTATATATGAAAAATTATGTAAAAATGAATATATATCAGTTTTATCTGTTAAAAAAGGTATTGATGCATCTGATACTGGAATAATGTTTTTAGATGATAATAATATTATTTTAATAAATAATTTATTTTCTGATATTTTAAAAGGACTAAATATTACTGAAGACTTTATAAACAATCTAATAAAGAGTAGTTTTAAGAAAGTAAATAATAATTATCTACTAAAGCATAATGATAAAGTATATATGTTAAATATATATGATAATAAAGAAGTATCTTTAATAGATATAACAGAGTTATATTCTTTACAAGAAGAAGAAAAGAAACAAAATAAGCAAATTAAAGAAAATAATGATAAATTATTACTTGCTATTAAAAATGTTGAAGAATTAGAAAGAGAAAAGAACTTATTAAAACTTAAAAATGAATATCACGATATAATAGGATATAGACTTGCTTTGTTTGATAAATATTTAGAACAAGAAAATAAGGATATAAATAACATATTAAAATTATTAGATAGTATTTATGAAGATTTTAATTCAAAATTAGATAGTAATGAAAAATTAAAAAACTTGATAAATATGTATAGTATTATTGGAATAAATGTTAAATTTTTTGGTGCTTTACCTATAGATGAAGAAAAAGGTATAGTATTTTTTGAAATAATAAGAGAAGCTATTACTAATGCTATTATTCATGCTAATAGTAAAAATATTAAAGTAGTTATAACTGCTCGTGATAATTATATAGAAATGGTTATAACAAATGATGGTAATAAACCAAAAAGTGTTATATTTGAAAATGAGGGAATTAAAGGAATGCGTAAGAAATTATCTAATATAAATGGTAGTTTAAAAGTTATAACTGATGATAATTTTAAATTAATAATAAAAGCATAAAAAAGAAGAAATAAATTTTACAAAATATTTCTTCTTTATTTTTGATTAGGAACAATATATCCGTTACTTAAACAAAATATAGTAAGTTTAGTTATGTTATCAAATTCTAGTTTTGTAAGAATATTTGAAATATAATTTTTTAAAGTACCTGAGGTTATATTTAATTCTTCGGCAATTTCATCTCTATCTTTAGCTTCACATATACATCTTATTATTTTAATTTCTTTATCTGAAAGATCTTTAAATTTTTCACTTTCTTCACTATACATACAATTATCTGGAAATAGAGTATATCCTTTTAGAACTTGACTGATACTAAAAAGTAATGATTCACTATCTGTGTCTTTATATATTAGTCCATCTAAATTATATTCTTTAGCAGTATTTAAAAAAGTAATTTCTGGTACACCAGTAATAGCAAGTATTTTTACTTTGTTATGAAATTTATCTTTTACTTCTTTAGCATATTCTATACCATTAGCACCTTCTTTAGTAACTACATCAGTTAATATTAAATCAGGTTTATATTTTTTATATAAATTCATCATATCTTTAGCACTAGTACATGTACAGACAATATCATAATCATTTGATAAAGTATTCTTTAACATATTGTTAAGCAGTGCTTGATCTTCAATAATCATTATTTTCTTCTTATTTACCATAATATTCACCTCAAGAATATATAAATATTATATCATTAAAGTTGAATTTTTCATATATAAAACAATGAGTTTAATAGAAAAACTATTACTTTTGTCATATTTTTTCTTAAATTTGTATTACTTTTTTCATCTATTAAAGAAAGTGAAAATAATATATAATATTATTAGGAGGAGATAGTATGTTTACTAAAAGTAAAGAAAAAGAAGAAAAAACTTCTAAAAATAATAAGAAAAGAAATATTATTTTAATAGTAGCTGGTCTATTGCTATTAATAATTATTTTATTCTTATTATGGTTCTTTAATCGTAAATTTGAAGTAACATTTGATTATAATAATGGTACAAAAGAAGAAGTAGTATATGTTAAATACAATAAAACCATTAATAGTAAAGATGTTAAAACAAAAGAAGATTTAGGAGAACAGTTTATTGATTGGTATTTAATTTTAGAAGAAAAAGATGGAAAAGATGTTTTAGCAGATAAACCTTATGACTTTAAAACTAAAATAAATAAAAATATCAAATTAAAAGCGGTATATGAGGGAGTGGTTGAAACTATTACTGTTACTTTTGATAGTAAAGGTGGATCAAATGTTGATGCTATTACTATAAATAAAGGAACAGAACTAACACTACCAAAAGATCCTACTTATAAAGGTTATACTTTTAAAGGTTGGGTTGATGTTAATGATAGACCAATTTATGATAAAGCATTACTAAGTGAAGATACAACTTTATATGCTAAATGGAAAAAAGTAGAGAAGAAGAAAGAAGAACCAAAAGAGAAGATAAATGATGAATTAGTCGGAACAACTTGGAAAGGACACATTGGTGTTTATAATGAAATTTTCTATATCGAGTTCGGAGAAGACAATCAAGTCGTAGCAACAATTTCTGCATACAACACAACCACAGATACCGATTATGGGACTTATTCGTTAGTTGGTAAAAATGTAACTTTTAGCGGTTTAAGCGTCTTAGCACGAGCAGATTGCCGTGTCTATTTCAAGACAGCTAATTATACAAATTCCATTATGACCATTAAAGGAACGTATTGTGGAAACTCCGGAACTTGGACATTCTCAAAAGTAAACTAATAATATAACAATAACTAAACAATCAAACAGCAAAAAAGCACTTCGTTGATTGCGAGGTGCTTTTTGCTTTATATGATTGGAGGTTTGGATTTGAGTTTTGTCATGTTCAGCCTTGGGAATGGCTTCTTTTGAATTCGGAAATCATGATGGCTGTTGCTATGGCGGCATTAAGGCTTTCGGGCTTGTCGCTTCGGTTGAAACGGGGTATGGAAAGAGGTTTGCGAATATATGAACGGATTTGCGGACTTATGCCATGCGATTCGCTGCCTATGATAAGGATTGCATGGGTGGGCAAGGCTTGGGAATAGATATTGCTTCCCTCTTCCACCAATGAGCCATAAACAGGATAATCGGCAGGGAGTGTTTGCAGAAAGGCTTCAAGCTCGGTGTATTCGGGCTGTACTCTGAATATGGAACCCATGGTCGATTGGACGGTTTTGGGATTGAATATATCGACGCTGTCTTCGGAGCAGATTATTCTGTCGATGGCATACCAGTCTGCAAGACGTACGATGGTGCCAAGGTTGCCCGGGTCTTTTATTCCGTCGAGCATAAGCGTCAAACCTTGCAAGGGCTTGTTTGCTTGGCGTTCGGGACGCTTTACAAGGCAATAGACTTTGTTGGGAGTGGATAAAAGACTGATTTTTTGCAGTTCTTCTTCCGTTATTTCGTTCACTATGGAATGTTTATGCGGAAAATGCAACAGCATTTCCGCCGAGGCTTCACATGTATGCCTGCCTGTCTGTTCCGAAACGGCAAACTGCTTGCAGAGCTTGGCATCAACCAAGGCTCTATTCTCTTCCAACCATGAGTTTACGGCACAAAGAAGCAGTATTTCAAAGTCCGATTGCAGGAGTTCTTCAAGCATTTTCACGCCTTCGACGATAAACAAACCGTCTTGCCTGCGATACTTGTCTTGTTTATACTTGGACAATCGTTTCAGTTCGTTTTTGGATAACATGTCGGTATTGTTTTGATACAAAAAAGGAGGTCATTCCATGGAATTGACCTCCGATTATTTTCATCTGCAATCAGATTTTATTCTGCAAATACTTCAAAGCTGATTTCAGGCTTGATGTCTTTGTAAACGGAAACTACGACTTTGTGATTTCCCACTTCCTTGATTGCGTCTCCGACGATGGATATTTTCTTTCTGTCAACATCTATGCCGAATTGTGCTTTGATTGCATCAGCTATTTGAATTGTGTTGACCGAACCGAATATCTTTCCGCTCTCGCTTGCTTTGGCTGCAATTTTCAAGCCTTCCACCTTAGCCAAAGAAGCTGCGTATTCCTCAGCATCTTTTCTGAGTTTTTCTTCTTTGAAAGCTCTTTGTTTAAGGTTCTCTGCCAATATCTTCTTATTTGAAGATGTTGCAACGACTGCATATCCTTGCGGAATAAGGTAGTTGTTGGCGTATCCGTCTTTTACTTTGACTATTTCGTCTTTATAGCCTAATTTGTTTACGTCTTGTTTCAATATGATTTCCATAGATTACCCTCCTCGTTTATTTTAATAGGTCAGCCACGTAAGGCATCAATGCCAAATGTCTTGCTCTTTTGACTGCTTGTGCTACTTTCTTTTGGTATTTGTTTGATGTTCCGGTGATACGTCTCGGCAATATCTTACCTTGTTCGTTGACAAATTTCAAAAGAAAGTCCGCATCTTTGTAATCTATATACTTGATTCCGCTTTTCTTGAAACGACAGTATTTTTTTCTTTGCGTTTCTACTGCTATCGGAGTTAAATATTTTATTTCTGTTTCGTTAGCCATATCGTTTGTTTTTTGATTATTCTGCTGCTTTTTGTTCTTCCAATACCTTTTGTTGGCTCTTCAAGCCGTGAGCTCGCTTCTTTTCATTGTATGCAATGGCGTGTTTGTCCAACGATACTGTCAAGAAACGGAGTAATCTCTCGTCTCTCTTGTATGCTGTCTCCAAATCGGCTATTACATCGCCTTCTGCTCTGAATTCAATGAGATAATAAAATCCCGTTGTCTTCTTTTGGATCGGATAAGCTAACTTACGCATTCCCCAATTGTGCTCGAAAACAATTTCTGCACCTTTATCAGTCAATAATGTCTGATACTTCTTTACCGTTTCCTTTATCTGTTCCTCAGATAAAACGGGAGTTGCAATGAAAACGGTTTCGTACTGTCTTACCATAGGTTCTCTGTTTTTATCTTTTAAAGTTTTTGAGTTTGCAAAGGTACTACATTTTTTTGTTATGACCAAATTATTCTTCTGCCATTTTGCCGTGACAGTTCTTATACTTCTTTCCGCTTCCGCAAGGACAAGGGTCATTTCGTCCTATTTTCTTCTCAACATGAACGGGTTGCGGTTTCTGTGCTTCTCTTGGTGCATTAGGTTTCGCTTCTGCTTCTTCTCTTGATGTTTTGATGTTTCTATTGTCTGTTTTCGGCAATTCCGTATCACGAACCTGCTCTTGTTCGGCTATCGGAAGCGATGCCTTGCACAAAAATGCCGTTATATCCTTGTTTATCGAAGTAAGCATTTTTTCAAATAGCGAGAAGGACTCGAATTTGTAAATCAAGAGCGGGTCTTTCTGCTCGTACGAAGCGTTTTGCACCGATTGTTTCAAGTCGTCCAACTCTCTGAGGTGTTCTTTCCAGGCATTGTCGATTATTTGCAGTGTTATGCTTTTCTCAACCGACAAGGAAATTTCCTTTCCCTCCGTTTGGTATGATTTTTCTATCGGTGCTATTGCCGTTATCGTTCTTTTGCCGTCTGTTATCGGGAATGCGATATTTTCGTAACGATAATTCTTCGATTCGTATATGTTTTTCACGAATGGGAAAGCGAGTTTACCGATATTCGCCATTCTTTCCTTATAGTACGGATAGACATTATCGTAGAGTTGTTCTACATTGTCTTTCTGTCTGTTCTTCAAGAAATCACTCTCATTTATCGGACATTCGTAGCCGCATGTCTTCATAAATTCCATGGAGAAGCCTTCGTAGTCATCGGCATAGTCGGATACCATAACCTCCAAGGTATCGTAAATCATGTTTGATAAATCTATTGCGAGCTTGTCTCCATACAAGGCGTTCCTTCTTTTTGTATATACAACCGTTCTTTGGTTGTTCATGACATCATCGTACTCCAAAAGTCGCTTTCTTATTCCGAAGTTGTTTTCTTCCACCTTGCGTTGAGCCCTTTCAATACTCTTTGTCATCATGGAGTGTTGTATCACTTCTCCTTCCTGTATTCCCAATCTGTCCATGACTTTCACCATTCTGTCAGAGCCGAACAAACGCATCAATTTATCTTCCAATGATACGAAGAACTGACTGCTTCCCGGGTCTCCCTGACGTCCGGAACGTCCTCTGAGCTGTCTGTCAACACGTCTGGACTCATGTCGTTCCGTGCCGATGATTGCCAAACCGCCTGCCTCTTTTACTCCCTCTCCAAGTTTGATGTCGGTACCACGACCTGCCATATTGGTTGCAATCGTTACCGCTCCGGCACGTCCAGCTTGGGCAACGATGTCTGCTTCTTTCTTATGGAGTTTTGCATTCAGCACTTGGTGTTCTATATGTCTTTGTTTCAACATTCGGGATAATAATTCCGATGTTTCGACATCTGTTGTTCCTATAAGCACCGGGCGGCTTTCGGAAATCAATCGCTCAACCTCTGCGATAACTGCCGCAAATTTTTCTCTCTTTGTCTTATAAATAAGGTCTTCATTGTCTTTCCTTATCACAGGACGGTTGGTAGGTATGGTAACAACGTCCAATTTGTAAATATCCCACAACTCTCCTGCTTCCGTTTCGGCAGTACCTGTCATACCTGCAAGTTTGGAATACATTCTGAAGTAGTTCTGCAAAGTGATTGTGGCATAGGTTTGTGTGGCTGCCTCGACCTTTACTCTTTCCTTGGCTTCTATCGCTTGGTGCAAGCCGTCCGAATAACGTCTTCCCTCCATTATACGACCCGTCTGCTCATCGACAATCTTCACTTGGTTGTCTATCACAACGTATTCCACATTGTTCTCAAACAAGGCGTAGGCTTTCATCAACTGATTTATCGTATGTACTCTGTCGGACTGTACTGCGAAGTTCTGCATTATCTTGTCTTTCTTCTCTGCCTTCTCTTGAAGAGACAAATTCTCTTTTTCCAAATCGGCAAGCTGACTTCCGACATCCGGCAACATGAAGAATTTGGGGTCTTCACCCAAGGCGGCAAGATAATCCATACCTTTATCGGTCAATTCTATGGAGTTATGCTGCTCGTCTATCACGAAATAAAGTTCATCGTCTATCACATGCATTTCCTTGTTCTGATCCTGCATGTAGAAGTTCTCCGTCTTCAACAACAAGGCTTTCATGCCGGGTTCGGACAGGAATTTTATCAAAGCTTTGTTCTTCGGCAAGCCGTGATGAGCCCTGAGCAAAAGAACTCCTCCCTCTTTCTCTTCCTCCGGAGTACGTCCGTCAACGAGTTTCTTCTTTGCATTAGCCAATATCTGCGTTACAAATTGCTTTTGTGCATTGTAAATCTTTTCAATCACCGGACAAAATCTCTCAAACTCCTGATCATCACCCTTTGGCGTAGGTCCGGAAATTATAAGCGGCGTTCTGGCATCGTCTATCAAGACCGAATCGACCTCATCGACTATTGCATAATTATGTTCCCTCTGTACAATCTCCTTGGTGTTGCTGCACATATTGTCCCTTAGGTAATCGAAGCCGAATTCGTTGTTCGTACCGTAGGTAATGTCCGCATTGTATGCACGACGTCTTTCTTCCGAATTAGGTTCGTGCTTATCGATGCAATCAACGCTCAAACCATGGAACTCGAAAAGCATTCCCATCCATTCGCTGTCTCGTTTTGCCAAATAGTCATTAACCGTTACGACATGCACTCCCTTTCCGGGCAAAGCATTAAGGTATATCGGCAAAGTTGCCACCAAGGTTTTACCCTCTCCGGTAGCCATCTCCGCAATTTTTCCCTGATGCAATACCGTTCCTCCTATAAGTTGAACATCGTAATGCACCATATTCCATTTTATCATGGTACCGCCGGCAATCCAACTGTTGTCATAATATGCCTTATCGCCCACTATGTTCACATTGTCCTTGACAGAGGCAAGATGTTTGTCGTATTCGTTGGCGGTAACCTCGACTTTCTCGTTATCGGTAAAACGTTTTGCCGTTTCTTTCACAACTGCGAATGCTTGCGGAAGCAAATCATTCAATACGTTTTGCGTCTTATCGTAAATCTTTTTGTTCAATTCCTCTATACGATTATAGACCTTCTGTTTTTCTTCGACCTCCATGTCGATTTCCGTATCTATTCTCGCTTTTAACTCATCGACCTGCTTCTGTTCCTCTTCGATATTCGTATTTATAATCTGCTTGAACTCCGCCGTCTTGGCTCTCAACTCATCATTTGACAGCTTTGTGATTTCATCATAAGCCGCCAAACATTTATCCAATATGGGATTCAACTGTTTCAAATCCCTTTGCGATTTCGTACCGAATAATTTCGTGAAAAAACTTGCCATATTTTTATTGCATTTGGTTTAATTACTTGTATCCTTTCTTCGTTCCGAGAAATCGGAAGGGCGTTCCAATTTCTCAAACCGCCGATTCGTTTTAACGAAACGGCCTTTTATATTATTCTCTTTGTCAGAGCATTTATTTTTCTTCGGAGCATATAAATCTATTGCTGCCACTATTGCCGTAAAACCCCAAAAAGGTACTGCTAATTTATCCGTTTCCAAGAATTGGTTCAAGAAGCCGTGTACGTAATATGTAGTCAACGCCATTACTGCGAACAAAGCCATATTCGCCACCGCCTTATCTGCCGTTCTTTTATATGCCCTTATTCCTATTACGAAGCTGACGACAAACACTGCCGTTGTTGTCAACATTCCAACCAAGCCTTGTTCAGCCAAAGGACGTAAATACTCACTATGTGTCGAGCCGAGAGTGCCGGCATCGGTGCTTATTACCGTCATGCCGTAAGATTTCTGATAAGGAGCATACAAAAAGACATACATGCCCGGTCCCCAACCCATGACGGGACGCTCCTTGAACATTTTCATGGCACAAGACCAACGATTCAATCGTTCGACATTGGAAGCGTCCGTGGAAATATTCGTTATGGAACTTATATGTTCTGCCATGTTTCCCGAAGAGTCCTGCTCATTTTTTGCAAAACGCCCCATGATACTGTTCCATGAAAAAGCCACAACCAACAAGACTGCAAGGGAACAATAAATAAATGTTTTCAGTCTTAGGTTGAGCTTAACTATCACCCAAATACCGCAGGCGGCAAGCAGACTTATCCACGCCGCTCTCGAATAAGACAAGATGAAACCTGTTACCAATATCGCAAAAGCCAATACCACAAAGAACATTTGCAATTTTCCGAGACCTGTTTTCCTGCCATAAAAAAGGTAATAAATCAAAGGCGGAATAAATAAGGCTATCACGGCACCGTAAGCCGTATGATCATTATAGAAAGGTTGCATTGCATAGTGTGCAAAGTTGAAATTAAAGCCCGTCGATGCGAAATTCAAACTTGCGATTATTACTACTATGCAAAGGGAAAAGCAATACAAACCTATAAACAAGCCCTGCTTGGAAGTATTCTTGAATAAAGGAACAAGGAAAAAGAAACAAGGAATGATGAACCACAACTGTGAAATAAGATACTTGAAAGACACCACAACATCTTCGCTGAAAGGACAACCTATAAGCGTCCACAAAATATTTATTATTATTGCCACAGAAATAGGGTGGGAAAAGACTTTCTTATCATAGTTGCCTGAAAAAATCAACTGCCAAACAAACAGAAGCATTACCATAATAAGAATAGGTTCGGAGGGAATGCTGAGTGTAAGACCCTCGGTTCCCATGTTTATTGCGAAAGGAGTAAACAAGGCAACAAGGAAAACAGCATTCTTAAACTGCGAAATGGTAAAGAGCAGAGCTGCTAAAATAAGCGGAATGGCTGCATACCAATAATATTCATAAGCAAGACAATAAACACCGCCCGCAATGAATGCCGTACAGCACAAGGCGACACAAAGATACGTCTTTGTATTCTCGCCAAGTCCGTCAAGGAAATTACAAATCGGAGTTTTCAAGGACTTCAACGCCCTGTTCACATGCTCGATTGCTCTCATTAGCAAAGTTTGTTCCCTTTTGCCCTTTCTCTGATTACCAAAACAACCAATGCCAATAAAGTACAAGAAAATGCAGATACCAAAACAATGATGGAACGCTTTGGTTTATCCTTGAAATATGAAGGAGCAGCTTTCTCGATTATAAATTCCGTAGGTATTTTTGCGTCTCTGTCCACTTTGGCACGCTCCAAATGCTCTGTCCAACGCATCAAAGATTCCCTTCTGTTGCCCAACTGTTCTCTCAAATTGGCGATTCTGGCACCGGCTTCTTCAAGACTGAGCAACTTTGCCTCCAATCTTGCCACCGCAGCATTGTTTCCGGCAGCCACCTGCTTTGCCAACTCCTGCGAAAACCTTTCTCCCATTCCGTCAGGATAGTAAATCTTGTATCTTTTGCTCAATTCCGACAAACTGTCCATCAACATATTTATGCTATCCATCAGTTCCGCACGCGATCTCTCTATGGTAGCACAAACAGAATCGTATTTCTCTTTCTTGGCTTCGTTTCTCACTACGCTGACTTCCCTTGCCATGAAATTGGCTATGTTTGCCGCATACTCAGGATCGGTATCCCAAACGGTGAGTTTAATTCCCAAATTTTCCGTTCGCTTGACTTTTATATTGTTGTACAGTTTCCTTCCCAACTTTTCGTCCAATTCCTTTCCGCTTGCTTTAATTCCGTAATGCTCTGCGAGATTAAACTTCGAGCAAGCAGCCCCTATAATTCTGCTGCTGCCCAATATATCCAACACATGCTCGCAATCCGTTGCCGAACCGAAGTTCATAGGGTCCACATTGTCCATATTGCTCAAAAATCCCTTCGATATGGAATTGGTATCACTCGGAATAAGCAACACCTGTGCCTTATAATAATTAGGTATAAACAAACAGATGACCGCAACCGCAATTCCGGAAATCACAAAGGTCAAAGCCAACACCTTAAAGTGGCTTTTTATAAACTTGAACGTATCCTTCAAATTCAATTCTTCCATTCTTGTTGTATTAAATTCATATATCCGCCAAGCCCGTCGGCAGAGTTTGCAAAGATAGCCAAAATTCCGTAACGGGACATACGTCAAGCCGTTTTTGTGAGCAGACTTTGCAAAATTGCATATTCCTTTGCTTGCGACAGAGCTTTGTTTCAAAAGAGAAAAACGGCGTTCCATTATCGCACATGAACGAATTTTTGTACCTTTGCGGCTTAAAATTTTTATCAAATGGCAAAAAATCTGGTTATAGTCGAATCTCCGGCAAAGGCAAAGACGATAGAGAAATTCTTGGGCAAGGATTTCATGGTCAAATCAAGCTATGGACACATCAGAGACTTAGCTGCAAAGGAAATAAGCATAGATATAGAACATGACTTCGAGCCAAAATATGTCGTTTCGGAAGATAAGACAAAACTCGTTTCGGAATTAAAGAAAGACGTCAAGCAAGCCGAAATGGTATGGCTTGCATCTGATGAAGACCGTGAGGGAGAAGCCATAGCATGGCACTTGAAAGAAGCCTTGCAGCTTGATTCCGCAAAAACAAAACGAATAGTCTTCAACGAGATTACCAAGACTGCCATTTTGAATGCAGTCGCACACCCGAGGGATATAGACATCAACCTCGTCAATGCACAGCAAGCCCGCAGGGTTTTGGACAGAATAGTGGGCTATGAGATTTCTCCGGTGCTTTGGAAGAAAGTAAAACCGTCTCTTTCCGCCGGAAGAGTGCAAAGCGTTGCCGTCAGGCTTATAGTAGAGAAAGAAGCCGAAATTCAAAACTTCAGACAAATAACCAAATACAGAGTAAAAGCAGATTTTCTCACCAAAGAAAACCGCATTATCTCAGCCGTACTGAATAAAAAGTTCGACTCCAAAGAGGAAGCAAAGGATTTCTTGAACGATTGCCGCAATGCGACATTCTCTGTCGGAGCAACAGAGAAGAAGCCGGGCAAACTCTCTCCGTCGGCTCCCTTTACAACATCGACACTTCAACAAGAAGCCTCACGAAGGCTCGGTATGTCGGTTTCCCGTACCATGTTGGTGGCACAACAGCTCTATGAAGCGGGATATATCACTTATATGAGAACAGACTCCGTGAATTTGTCCGATTTTGCTTTGGAACAAGCAAAAGATGTCATCACTTCCGTCTATGGAAGCGAGTATCACAAAGCACGGAAATTTGCCAACAAAATAAAAGGAGCCCAAGAAGCTCATGAGGCTATTCGTCCTACTCAACTCGACAGAGAAAGCATTTCTGCCGATGCCGCTTCGCAAAGACTTTACGACCTGATACGCAAACGCACTCTTGCTTCCCAAATGTCAGATGCCAAGATAGAGAAAACCAATATAACGATTTCCATTTCCAATCGCAGCGAAGAATACAGCACAAGCGGCGAAATCGTTTTATTCGACGGTTTCATGAAAGTTTATGCTCCAAACACTGAGGAAGAAAACACTGATGAGAACAATTCCAACGTTATTCTTCCCAAAGTAAGCAAAGGAGACATTCTTCAACATCTCTCTTCCAAAGCACAAGAAACCCATTCCGCTCCGCCGGCTCGCTACAACGAAGCCTCCCTTGTGAAGAAACTCGAAGACCTTGGCATAGGTCGTCCTTCCACATACGCCCCTACCATAACCACGATACAGAAACGCGAATATGTTATCAAGCAGGACAATCCTGCCAAACAAAGGGAAATCGTCGTTCTTTTGCTTGACAAAGGCGAAGTGAGCGAAAAAAGCGAGAAAGAAAGCTACGGCAGCGAGAAAGGCAAATTACACCCAACCGATATAGGCACAATAGTAAACAGTTTCCTTGTCGAACATTTTACGGACATAATAGACTACAACTTCACCGCCCAAGTGGAAAAGCAATTCGACCAAATAGCCCAAGGAAAAGAGAGTTGGCAGGACATGATGAGAACTTTCTACAAACCTTTCCACAACGAAGTCGAAGCAACCAAAGAAAGCAAGAAAGAGACAGGCGAACGACTGCTCGGCACGGATAAAGCAAGCGGCAAAAACGTCTATGCAAAAATCGGACGCTTCGGAGCGATGATTCAAATAGGCGAAATATCAGACGAAGACAAGCCGCGTTTCGCTTCTCTTAAAAAAACGCAATCCATAAACACCATAACACTTGAGGAAGCATTGGAATTATTCTCTCTTCCTCGCACTGTGGGAACATATAAAGACAAAGAAATCATTGCAAACACCGGTCGTTTCGGAGCATACATCAATTACAACGGCAAGAACTACTCCCTGCCGAAAGATGTTGACCCTTTGGAAGTCAACATGGAACAATGCGTCGAGGTGATAGAGAAGAAAGACAAGCAAACCGCCCTTGTCGGCAAAGTATTGGCAAATCACGAGGGCAAGGACATCACTTTGGCATACGGACGCTTCGGAATGTACATCAAATACAATGACGCCAATTTCCGTATCCCGAGAGGCACTGCACCCGATGGCATAACACCGGAGCAAGCCATAGCCATAGTCAGCGGCGAAGTCAAAAAGCAGGCAGCAATCAGGACTTTTGCCTCCGGAGCCGAACTTTTGGACGGACGTTACGGCCCTTACATCAAATACAACGGCAAGAACTACAAAATACCAAAGGAATATATCCCGAGCGAATTAAGTGAAGAACAAGTAAACACCCTTATTGCCACCCCTCCCGCAACAAAGAAACGAAGCACCGCAAAGAAATAATTTTCCGACATTTGCAACAGAGAGTTATGAAACGCCGTTTTATAAGAAATAAAAGGGCGTTCGGCGTAAATGAAGCGGCGTTTTATTTTAGCGAAAGGGCGTTTCGTTGAAAGGGATACGCTAAGCATTGCTTCGGATTGTAAAACGGTAAATCAAAACATAAGAATATGAAAACAGCACTTATAAGCGGAATAACGGGACAGGACGGCAGTTTTCTTGCAGAGTTTCTCCTTGAAAAGGGATACTGTGTCCATGGAATTATTCGCCGCAGTTCCTCTTTCAATACGGGACGAATAGAACATCTTTACCTTAAAGAATGGATTAAAGACCAAAAACAGGACAGAGCAATCAATCTTCATTACGGAGATATGACCGATTCTTCTTCCTTGATACGTATTTTGCAGGAGGTACAGCCCGATGAGATTTACAATCTTGCCGCCCAAAGTCATGTCAAGGTAAGTTTCGATGTGCCGGAATACACAGCCGAAACGGACGCTGTGGGAACTCTTCGGCTGTTGGAGGCTGTGCGTATTCTCGGATTGGAAAAGAAAACAAAGATTTACCAAGCCTCCACCTCGGAACTCTATGGCTTGGTGCAGGAAGTGCCGCAGAGCGAAACCACACCTTTTTACCCTCGTTCGCCATACGGAGTGGCTAAGTTGTACGGCTTTTGGATTATAAAGAATTACCGTGAGAGCTACGGCATATTTGCTGTGAACGGCATATTGTTCAATCATGAAAGCGAGAGACGGGGAGAGACATTCGTAACTCGCAAAATCACCCTTGCCGCAGCACGTGTGGCAAAAGGCTTGCAGGACAAACTCTATCTCGGAAACCTATCCGCACTCAGGGATTGGGGTTATGCAAAAGATTATGTGGAATGTATGTGGTTGATGTTGCAAGAAGACAAACCGGAAGACTTTGTCATAGCAACCGGCGAGGCACACAGCGTAAGGGAATTTTGTTCCTTGGCATTCAAATACGCAGGCATTGACTTACAATGGCAGGGTGAGGGAGTGAATGAGAAAGGCATAGACAGTGCAACGGGCAGAGTACTTGTCGAAGTGGACGAAAAATTCTTCCGTCCTGCGGAAGTGGAACAACTGCTCGGCAATCCGGCAAAGGCACAAAGGCTTCTCGCTTGGAATCCCCGCAAGACAAGTTTTGAAGAGCTTGTCAGAATAATGGTGGAAGCAGACATGAAGAAAGCGGAGGCAGAAGCCAAAGCAGCAGAATAAAACAATAAAGCAAATGGATAAGCATTCTAAGATATTTGTTGCCGGTCATAGAGGATTGGTCGGCTCTGCCATTGTGCGGCAGTTGGAAAACAGAGGATACGATAAGTTGCTTCTCAAAACGCATAAGGAATTGGACTTATGTAATCAGGCGGAAACGGAAGCCTTCTTCAAGGAGGAAAGACCGGAATACGTCTTTCTTGCCGCCGCTTTTGTGGGAGGAATAATGGCAAACTCGCTTTATCGAGCTGATTTCATATATAACAACCTCCAAATACAGAACAATGTCATTCATTTTTCATATAAATATGGAGTGAAGAAACTGCTCTTCCTCGGAAGCACCTGCATATATCCCCGCAATGCCTCACAACCCATTCGGGAGGAAAGCCTCTTGACAGATGAGCTTGAATACACCAACGAACCTTATGCTTTGGCAAAAATAGCAGGCTTGAAGATGTGCGAAAGCTACAATCTGCAATACGGAACGGACTTTATCGCCGTTATGCCCACCAATTTGTACGGTCCGAACGATAATTTCAATCTTGAAACCTCCCATGTCATGCCGGCTCTTGTGCGTAAGGCTCATCTCGGCAAATGCCTGCAAGAAGAAAATTGGGAAATGCTCCGCAAGGACTTGGACAGAAACCCTATAAAAGGCGTTAACGGTAAGAGTAAGGAGGCGGAAATAATAGCAAAATTAGCCGAATACGGAATTGAAAAGCACAATGGGGAATGCATTATAGAAATATGGGGCAGCGGCAAACCATTGAGAGAATTTCTTTGGAGCGATGATATGGCAGATGCCTGCGTTTTTCTTATGGAAAAGATAAGTTTCCGCGACACATACGCTCCTGAGGATAAAGAAATCAGGAATTGCCATATCAACATAGGCACAGGAAAAGAAATAAGCATAGGAAAACTCTTCGAGATGGTCTGTCATACGGTCGGATACAGCGGAAAGATAAAATACAATACTTCCAAACCCGACGGCACACCGAGAAAACTAACCGATGTAAGCAAACTCCATGCTCTCGGCTGGCAACACAAAATAGAACTACCCCAAGGCATAGCAATGCTCTACCGCTCATACCTGTCCTGATAAGCAAAAAACTATTTCACTTTCCTGCACTGCAACACTTATTCCCTGTGCATAAAAAACGAATGCCCCTTTGGTTTTGGTAATTTATGTGATGAGGGTGTTGAGCGGGGATATTATGAATTGCTCTTGCTGTTGAGCTGCTTTGGTAAGTTCTTCGGCAAGTGGCTGAGCATTGATGATTTGCGTCAGGACTGTATCAGGAAACATCGGTTTGGCGGAAAATCATGCGGCAAGGTGTTTTGAGAAAAAATAATTCGTTGTCCGCATTGCTTGCAAGGGCTTTGCAACTGACATCTGTACCCTCTGCGAAGTCGCTTTGACGGAAAGTACTTAATCATGCGTCTGTTGCGTTTTCAAATTCCATGATACTGTCATACATATAAAGCCTTCCGAAGAATAAAGTCTCGTTTTCATGTAGTTGAATTGTGTAGAGTCTTCAAAAATACGAAATATTCTTATTTGTAATCAGGCTTTTGTGAAAACACATACTGTTTTGCAGGCAGGGATTGGGGATACTGTCGCCATGCTATATCGATTTGAAAGCAGTGTTCGTTAAATCAATGTGTTGACTTTTTGTTCGGAAGATTGGAAGCGGAGCAGGGGAGAGACGGTCGGGGGATTGCTTTTTCGGATATTCGGATAAAAGAAAAGGGAACGTCGAATTGCTTCCTTCGTTCCCTTTTGTATGTCATTTTTTGCTGTTTATTTCAACCTTATCTTTTGTCCTGCTTTTATGCGGCTACCTTTTATATTGTTGATTTGGGCGAGTTTCTTGACCGTTGTGCCGTTTCTGCGGGCTATTGCTCCAAGTGTGTCGCCTTTTCTTACGGTATAATATTTTCCTCCCTTGCTTGCTTTTGCTTTGGAGGTATTGCTCGCAAGCTGTCTGTTGTTTTGGTATGTTCTTCCGCCGTTCTTGAAGTATTCTCTTGTGAGGCGAAGCGTCTCATCTTTGAGCTGGTAGTTTGCAAAGTCGATTACTTTTTCAGGATTGATGGCTGCTCCGAGGTATCTTATCTCCAAGTGCAAGTGAGGACCTGTTGAACGTCCCGTACTGCCTCCGAGGCCGAGTACTTCGCCGGCTTTTATTTCTTGGTTCGGCTTTACATTGATTTTGGAAAGGTGTCCGTAATATGTTTCCAAGCCGTTGTCGTGGCGGATTACGACAAGGTTGCCGTATGCTCCCGCTCTTTTGGCTATTCTTACCTTTCCGTCGAACATCGACTTGACAGGGTCGCCTGTTCTAAGTCCTATGTCCACTCCATAGTGCCAACGTTTTCTTCGAGGTCCGAAATGCGATGTTATCCTTCCCTCGTACGGGCAGGCATAATATTGCTTCTTATTGTTGTTGACCATCTTTACGACTATCGGTTCGGTGATATTGGTGTAGTCGAATTTCTTTTGGTAGTAGTGTATGGAGTTATTGTCGAAGGAGGCGTAGAGTATATCGTCTTCGCTCTCGGCTGCGGCATCGTCTTCTATGCTGTTATTTGCGAATTGTATGAATGAGCTTTGGAATTTGGCTGTATCGTTGACTATACCTATCGTATAGCTTGAACTTTCCGTTTCTACATTCGTACGGTTTCTCATCATTCCTCTTTCATGCACTTGTGCGTTTAATGCAAAAGGCACAACTACGCATGCAAGTAGGCTTATCTTTTTTGTTTTATTGAACATATTTTCCACTTTTCCTCTTTGCGAACTTCCTCTTTCCGTTTCGCAATACTTTTCCTTTGTTTTTTCGAGCGACAAAGGTACGAAAATATTTTGGTCTCTCAAACTTTTTTCCGTTTTTTTCGTGCCGTTTCGTCTTTTTCTGTGGTTAATTATTGCGGTGTGCCGGTTTCAAAAGGTCGTTGAGGGTTTTGACGGGATTAAAGTATTCTATGGGTGTTTCAACGAAGATACTGATCCATTTTGCCATTGCTCCGTTCCATAATCCCGGCTTCTCCTGTATTTTTATCTTAGAGGAGTGTTGTGTTTTGACGGATATGAAACCAGCCGAAGGGTCTATGAAGTCGTTCAAGCGGAATTTCTCTCCTTTATAGTCCTTTATGCTGCAAACGATGTCCACAGGATTGAAGTGGGTAGAGGATTGCAAGATTGCGTTCTGCTTTTCGTCTTCAAGTTTCAACTGTGCTTTCTCCACTATTTGGAGACTTATGTTCCCGTCTCGGTCTTCCACCCAAAAAGGTCCCCCTCCCGGTTCTCCTTCGTTCTTAACCATGGAGCATATTCGTATCGGACGATTAAGTCGGTCGAAGAGATAATTTGCGTATTCCTCATTATCGGCGAAGTCGTTGCGGTTTTGCAGATGCAGATGCAGTTTTGAGTTGCATAGCTCTTCTGCACGGACTGTTGTTTCCGTATTGTGCTTATCGGATTGCAAGAGTTGCAAAACGCAGTCGATTTCCCGCTTCAATTTTACCAGCATTCCGCCGAGCATTTTCTTGTACTGCATATCGCCTTGCTTCAATCTGTCTGTCTCGACATTGTCTATATTTTTGATATATATGATGTCGGCATTCGTTTCCTGCAAATTTTCAATCAATGCTCCGTGTCCGGCAGGGCGGAAGATGAGTTCGCCTTCTTCATTTCTTGCAGGAGTGTTGTCGAGTTGCACGGCTATGGTGTCGGTGGAGGGTTTCTGGAAGCTGAGTTTTATATCGAATTTCGTATTGTAGCTTTGCTCGTAATAAGGCAGCACTTTGGCAAGAAGACGACTGACTTTGTCGTAATGAGCAGGCGAAATGGTGAAATGCAATGAGGCTTTTCCGTCTTTGTTCCTGCAATAGCTTGCGGCTTCAACAAGGTGTTCCTCCATTGCTGTGCGGGCTGCATCCTTGTATTTATGGAACAGTATCAGTGCTTTGGGACTTTGCCCGTAGTCCAAGCCGTCGGCATTCAATATGTTTTCGACTATTCGGGAATAGAAGGCTTTATCCTCGCAGCGGAAAGGCGTTTCAAAAAAATAATCCGCCGAAAAAATTTCACCAAACGCCTTTATGTTTTTTTCTTTCAGCCTTTCGTAAAGCTCTTGTGCAAAGGCAAATTCACCAATATGTCTTATGGTTCGTTCTGCTGCGGGAAAGTCTTCGAGATTGCTTGTTTCGGGAGAATATTTCTCCAAGAACTCATACAAATCCTTGAACATACGGCTCGCAGCTCCTGAGGCAGGAACGAATTTGGCTGTTTCAAGGTAGTCGGTACGTTGCTCGAAGAGTTCTATGCAGTGTTTCATGGTTTGCTCTTCGAGTTTTTCTATGCCGTTGTTTATTCCTGCTGCTTCGACAGCCTTTGTCGGAGGAAATCCCTTGGCGAAATTTTCGAGCTGTTGCTCGATAAGATTAAGGTTCAGACCGTGAGCCTCTATTTGTTTGATGTCCTTTTGAGAAAAATTCATTCTTGTCAAAAATTAAATGTAAGAAACCGCTCCACGTCATAGGAAACGCCGTGGAGCGGTCTTTGTTTCTTTTGGTATAATATTTGTTTGCTATTCCACGGTTACCGATTTGGCGAGGTTTCTCGGTTGATCGACATCGCGTCCCTTGGCTATGGCAACGTGATAAGCAAGAAGTTGCAAAGGTATCACCGTCAAAAGAGGAGATAAACAGTCAATGGTCTCCGGTATTTCGATGGCGTAATCTGCCAATTTTTTAATCTTGTCGTCGCCCTTGGTTACAACGGCAAGCACTCTGCCCTTACGGGTTTTCACCTCTTGCACATTGCTCAATATCTTTTCGTAGGAACCGTACTTAGGTGCAATTACCACTACCGGCATTTCTTCATCTATCAAGGCAATGGGACCGTGCTTCATTTCTGCGGCAGGATAGCCTTCGGCATGAATGTAAGAGATTTCTTTCAGCTTCAATGCACCTTCCAAAGCAACGGGATAATTGTATCCTCTGCCCAAATAAATGAAGTTCTTTGCGTAGGTGAAGATTTTAGATAGGGCTTCAATCTTATCGGATTGCTCCAATATTTCGTTTATTTTGTCGCCTATAGTTTCCAATCCGGTAACTATTTTTTTGTAATCCTCATCGCTTATCGTTCCAAGTTCCTTTCCTATGGTCGCGGCAATCATTATAAGAACGGCAACCTGCGTTGTGAAAGCTTTGGTCGAGGCAACACCTATTTCGGGGCCTGCATGTGTATAAGTACCTGTCATTGTTGCTCTCGCAATACTGCTGCCGACAACATTGCATATACCGTATGCAAATGCTCCTTTCTCTTTTGCAAGTTCTATTGCTGCCAAAGTATCTGCCGTTTCACCGGATTGGGAGATGGCAATCAGCACATCATCAGGCAATATAACCGGGTTACGATAGCGGAACTCCGAAGCCACTTCCACTTCCACCGGTATTTTGCAGTAAGTCTCGAAAAGATATTTACCTATCAGACCTGCATGCCATGAAGTACCGCAGGCAGAGATGAGAATTCTCTTTGCCTTGCGGAAATGCTCTATATTATCTATTATTCCGCTCAATTTGATTTCTTGCAAATTCTCGTTAAGACGTCCGTTCATGCACATGGCAAGACTCTTCGGCTGTTCAAAAATCTCTTTCAGCATGAAGTGAGGATAGCCTCCTTTTTCTATTTCGCTCAAAGAGAATTGCAATTCCTGCACATCATAACGCATCAAAGTGTTTGCAAGGTTTCTTATCTCCAACTGCTTGCCTCTTTCAAGCCTTGCCACTTCCTCGTCTCCGAGATAAACAACCTTTTTGGTGTACTCTATGATAGGAGAAGCGTCCGAGCCTACCAAAAATTCATTTTCGCCTATACCTATCACCAAAGGGCTGCTCTTTCTTGCCACAACCAAAACATCGGGATTGTTTTTCTCGATTACACCTATTGCGTACGCACCTATGACTTGCGATAAAGCATGTTGAACAGCCTCATAAAGCGAACAAGCATACTTTTTCTTCATATATTCTATAAGTTGTACCAATACTTCGGAGTCGGTCTGGGTTTTGAATGTGAAGCCTTCGGCTTTCAAAAACTCTTTAATGGCGGAATAGTTCTCTATGATACCGTTATGGATTAAAGCAATCTCCCCGCTCTGTGAGCAATGCGGGTGAGCATTCTTGTCGCATGGCTCACCGTGAGTTGCCCAACGCGTATGAGCGATACCGATCGTTCCGCTTATATTCTTGCCTTCGCAATAGGCTTCAAGGTTTGCAACTTTTCCTTTGGTTTTATAGATATGCAATTCATTATCTCGGTCAAGCAATGCCACTCCCGCACTGTCATAACCCCTGTATTCAAGCCTGTGTAAGCCTTCAATCAAAATAGGGAAAGCTTCTTTCGTTCCAATGTATCCTACAATTCCGCACATAATAATCTTTATTTATCTGTCATTATATTTTTACTGCGTGCAAAAGTACACAAAAAAATAATCTCTCAAAACACTTTCAAGGAGTTTTTTCACAGAAAGCCCGTGCAAAGTCGTGAAAAATTCTTACTTTTGCAGCTATGGAAACAATAGTCAGCGGAATGCGTCCTACGGGTAACTTGCACTTAGGCAGCTACTTCGGAGCGTTAAAGAACTTCATCAGACTTCAAGAAGAAGCAAACTGTTATTTTTTTGTGGCGGATTATCACTCCCTAACCACTCACCCTAATCCAAAAAACATTCATCAAAACGTCAGAACGGTATTGGCACAGTACGTGGCCTGCGGCTTAAATCCCGAAAAAGCCACCATATATGTGCAGAGCGAAGTGCCGGAAGTGGTGGAACTGTACATGTATCTTAACATGAACGCCTATTTGGGAGAGTTGGAAAGGGTAACATCCTTTAAGGACAAAGTGAGACAAAATCCCAATAACGTTAATGCAGGTTTGCTGACTTACCCTACCTTGATGGCAGCCGATATATTGCTGCATAAAGCCGATGCCGTACCCGTCGGCAAAGATCAAGAGCAACATTTGGAAATGACACGTACCTTTGCAGCACGCTTCAACCGCATGTACGGGGTGGATTACTTCAAAGAACCGGTAGCATACAACTTCGGAAACGAATTAGTCAAAGTTCCGGGCTTGGACGGCAGCGGAAAGATGAGCAAAAGCGAAGGTGAAAGTGCCACAATCTACCTTATAGACGAACCGAGTGTGCTTAAAAAGAAAATAATGCGTGCAAAAACAGACGCAGGTCCCCAAGCACCGAACTCTCCCAAAAGTCCGGAAATAGAAAACCTCTTTTCACTTCTCCGACTTGTGGGAAAAGAAGAAACGGTCAAGGAATTTGAAGCCCGCTATGCCGATTGCAGCATAAGATACGGCGATTTGAAGAAACAACTTGCAGAAGATATGGAAGCATTTCTTGCACCTATAAGAGAAAGAATAAAGGAAGTGGAAGCCGATGACATATACCTTTCACGCATAGCAAGAGAAGGCAGCGAAAAAGCAAGAGAGTCAGCGAGGAAAACCATAAATGAAGTAAGGGAAATCATAGGATTTCACAGCATATAAGCGATAAGAAGAACAGAAAACAAAGTGTATAATATCTAAAAAGCGATAAGAATGTCAGGACATAACAAATGGTCAACCATTAAGAGAAAAAAAGGAGCATTGGACAGCAAACGTTCAAAAATATTCTCCAAAATAATCAAAGATATAACCGTTGCAGTCAAAGAAGGAGGCTCGGACCCTGATTCAAATGCAAGATTGCGTTTGGCAGTAGCCAATGCAAAGGGAGCCAATATGCCGAAAGACACACTGCAAAGAGCCATCAACAAAGCAGGAGACAAGAACACCGCAGCCTTGCAGGAATTGACTTTCGAGTGTTATGCCCCTCACGGCATCGCTGTCTTTGTAGAATGCCTTACGGACAACAATAATCGTACCGTGGCAGCAGTTCGCTCCATCTTCAACAAATTCGGCGGAACCATGGGAACGAACGGTTCTTTGGGATTTATCTTCCAAAGGAAAGGAGTCTTCCAAATAGCAATAGGAGACAAAAATCCGGACGATTTGGAAATGCAACTGATAGAAGCAGGAGCCGATGAAATAGAAAGGGAAGACAATTACTTCACCGTATATACAAAGATGGAAGACTTTGCAGCCATGCAGAAAGCATTGGAAGAGGCAAACATAGAATGCGAAAGTGCAGAACTCCAAAGAATACCAAATACCACCACCGAACTACCATTGGAAGAAGGCAGGAAAGTGATGAAACTTGTAAATATGTTGGAAGAAGACGATGATGTACAAGCTGTATATCATACCTTGGAACTTACGGACGAACTATTGGAAGAAGAATAAAAAACACATAATCTTATATCTGAATATCCGCAGGCTCAATCCTCTGCTTGTTAGGGCAATCGAGAGGAGTAAATCTGCGGATATTTTTACAGTAATAAACAACAAACATGTTATACCTTGTACCCACTCCCATAGGAAACCTTGACGACATGACCGTTAGAGCAGTCAAAACACTGCAAGAGGTAAGTCTTATACTCGCAGAGGATACCCGCACTTCACGACCGTTGCTCAATCATTTCAACATAACAACCCCTTTGCAGGCACACCACCTCTTTAACGAACATCAAAGCGTCGCCGGCATAGTAGAAAGATTGAAAAGCGGCGAAGACATAGCCCTGATAACCGATGCCGGAACCCCTGCAATCTCCGACCCGGGCTTTCTTTTGGTCAGAGAATGCGTAAAAAACAATGTTGAAGTCCGAGCCCTGCCCGGAGCAACCGCCTTTGTTCCTGCCTTGGTATGTTCGGGACTTCCGGCGGAACGCTTCACCTTTGAAGGCTTCCTGCCGCATAAAAAAGGCAGACAATCCAAACTCGAAGCCCTTAAAGAAGAGAAACGCACCATGATATTCTACGAATCTCCCCATAGAATAGGCAAAACCTTGGAACAATTCCGTGAAACCTTCGGAGACGAGCGACAAGTCAGCATATCCCGTGAAATAAGCAAGAAATTTGAAGAAACCATACGCGGAAGCCTATTCGAACTAAGCAAGCTGTACAAAGACAAACAAGCCAAAGGCGAATTTGTCATAGTACTTGCCGGCAAGCAAGACTGAAAAACAACTAATCATTCGGCATAACAGGAGTATTGAAATACACCGGCAAATAAATTTTAGTCATTTCTTTTAGTGAGAAGAGCGAAACGCACATTGGTTCGCTCTTCTCTTTTCGTCGAATTTACTTTATTCGACTATCAATTTCTTTGTTGTGTTGCCGAGTATGATGGTATAGGCAGCCTTAGGCAATTCGCCTACGTTTATTTGCAAAGTCTCCTGACCGGCTTTTAGGTCGAATGCTTTCAGTATTCTGCCGTTGAGGTCAAGGATTTGCAGCAAGGTGTTCTCTTTCAATGCTTCGAACTCCAAGTTCACGAAATTTTTAGCAGGATTGGGGCAAACGGACAGTTCTTTTGTGCTTACGGTCTCCAATGAGGCACAGTCTTCTCTGATAACACCAATGAAGTATTGTCCCCAAAGCCCGTCGGAAGTGTATGCCTCCAAACTGCCGCATGGTACCGTTACCGTACAGGAATTCGGAAAAGGAAAAGAACCGCTGCCCATTTGCGGAGGTATTGTTGCCAAGGAAACAACAGTGGTCAAACCGTTAGAATGACCGAACGCTCCGTCCCCTATGGAGGTTACGCTTTTGCCTATGGTAACAGAGGTCAAAGCACTGCAATCGTCAAAGGCATAATCACCAATGGAAGCGACTTTATCCGGAACGGTAACCGAAGTCAACCCGCTGCAACCGTTAAAAGTAGAGTTTTCGATGGAAGCAATGCTGTCAGGAATGTTGATGGAAGTCAATCCGTTGCAATTCTCAAATGCACTTGCTCCCATACGGGTAAGATTATTCGGGAGAACAATGGAGGTCAAAGCTCTGCAAGCTCCGAATCCGTTCTCTCCTATATAGGTAATGCCGCCACCGAGAGACACTGACGCCAAGTCTCTGCAATCATAAAAGGCATTATCTCCGATTTCGGTAACACTGTTTGGAATAATAACCGATGTCAATCCGCTTCCGAGGAAGGCAGCAAAACCGATGGCGGTAACGCTATATGTATTGCCGTCATAAATCACGGCAGATGGTATAACTATCTCTCCACTCGCTTCATTGTTGTCTGCAAGCCTCACAGAGTTGTCATCGATGACCTCATAATTCAATCCTTCGCTTGTGAACGTTTGCGACACAAGCAGATTTGCACACAATACGGTGCAAACCAAGAAAAATGCTTTCTTCATATCTTTTTTATTTTAACCTTTACTTTCATCTCACACCGCCAAAAGCCGCAATGCTCCGCCTCCTTCTCTCCACCAACTCCCGCAATGCTCCGCCATTCCACTTGCAAAAGTACTGTTTTTCTCTATCCCCGAATATATTACCCACAAAAAAACACAACACACGCATATACAAGGCTTTACATCTTACGAATACAAGTCCGAACACCCATAATCGCAAACAAAACAAAGCATGCGAAGCGAGGAATTCCCTCCTGCTTTCTACTTTGTTCCGTTCTCCATGCCGTAGAGGTGCATTATGCAGTTTTTGCAATCGAAAGAGAGGCGGTATTTGTGGGTTCGGTCGGTGAGGTAAAGGTCTTCTTTCTGCTCCTGTGTGAGTTTATTGCGACGAAGACAGAGATTGAGGTTATACCTTATGCAGTTGCGACTTCGCATAAGCTCCACTTCGCCTTTTCTGTGCGTAAGTTCGTATGCCGGTTCTATTTCCTCGACACCGTTGCGGCGGAAGAATGCTTCGGCAAGGCGGTTTGATATATTGCTCTTATAGTCTGCACGACGACATGTCATGCTTTCGATACCCTCTTTTTTGATTGTCATCTCTTCGGTGCGGCGGTTATGGTGGCGGATATTCTCGGAGAGTTTCGCTATGCAATTTCTCCGCAAAGCGTTTATCTGTGCGGCAGAGAAGAAGCAGGCTTCCGGCAATTCGTATGAGAAATCGTTTAATCGGAAGTTCGTTCCGCCTGTTTTTGACAGCATGGCTTTTAATTTATCAAGGTAGTTGTCCGTATTGCGTGCCGTTTCCAAGGGAAAATCCATGCAGACAGTGGCACTTACGCCGTTTTCGGCTTCCATGCTGAGGCAATTCGATTCCCTTTCTCCCTCTTTTACGACATGAATACGGGCTTTCACTTCTATCAAACGAGGCTTGCGAGAGTCGAGAACGGCTTGTTCAAAAACTCTATCGCGGTTTCTGTACAGACTCACGCCGGCTTTGATGTCGGTCAAAGGGCGATTGGGGTATATGATAAGACGGTTCGACTGTTTATTCTGCTTGTTCGCAGCCCGCAAAGACGCACTTTCCACACGGTTGACAAGAAAACCGCCCGATTTGTCGCCAATCCTGTACACCATTCCGTCGCCTGAGTGCAGCATTTCCGACGTTTCAATATACATTCGGTTTTTCTCCACCGCCGAAATCCTTCCCACATACGTGCCGAGGCTTTTGGTATTATTCAAATCGCAGGTCGGTTCGCTCTTTCCTTTGAGATTGAAGATTGTAAAGCCTCGATTGAAGCTGCGTGAGGGCGAAGGCGTGAAGTCGATTTGAGCCTTGCCGTATGACGAACGGCAGTATTGCGGGTGCATTCTGCAAAACTCATCCAACAAAAGACTGTAATAAGCAGTGATATTCTTTACGTAAACAATATCTTTCAGCCGTCCCTCTATCTTGAAACTAACAGCTCCGCCTTTCAAAACGAGTTCCTCAAGAAGCGAAGAGGCGTTGAGGTCTTTCATATTCAAGAGTGGAGCATTGCGGACGAGACATTTGCCATCGGATTGGAAGAGCGAGTAATCGCTTCTGCAAGCCTGACAGCAGTTTCCGCGGTTTGCACTCCTGCCTGTGAGGTATTCGCTCATGTAACACTGCCCGCTGAACGAACAGCACAAAGCTCCGTGAATGAAAACCTCCAATTCCATATCGGGAAATGTGCGATGTATATCCGCTATTTCCTCCATTGAAAGTTCCCGTGCAAGGACTGCTCGGCGGAAACCTATCTCTCTCAATATGCGAATCTTCTCTTTGGAAGAACAATCCGCCTGCGTAGAGGCATGGAGAGGTAGTTTTATGTCATTTAATTCCAGCATTGCGGCGTCCTGAACGATGAGAGCATCAACTCCCACTTCGGCAAGAGTGTGCAAAGCCCTCCTTGCGTCCTCCAATTCTTCGTCATAGAGGATTGTATTCATGGTTACATAAACCTTTACGCCGAAAAGATGTGCATATTCCACCGCTTGGCAAATATCCTCCGCCGTATTGCCTGCCGACACCCTTGCCCCGAAGCGTTCAAAGCCCATATATATTGCATCAGCTCCTGCATCGATGGCTGCAATGGCTGTTTCAAGATTGCGAGCCGGCGAAAGTAATTCCAATTTCTTTTGTTTCATCGATTTCAGAGAGCTGTTCTATAATTTCTTTTTTTGTGTTCGGTGCTTTGGAAGGGCGTTTCGTTCTTGCCGCTACTTAGGATAAAGACATTATTATCAATACCTGAGCAGCTAAAACCCTGAGGAACATTGTCAGAGGATAGACCGTGGCGTATGCAATCGCAGGTTTGTCGCTTCCTGATTTCTCATTGATAAAGGCAAGTGCCGGAGGGTCGGTCGTGCAGCCTGCAAGAAATCCGCAAAGTGAAGGATAAGCTATATGGAATTTCTTCACGGCTATGCAACCTACTATTATGAGCGGCAAAAGAGTTATCACAAGTCCATAGACCGCCCAAATCCAACCTCCCGAAGCTATTGCGGAGAAGAAGTTCCTGCCTGCCGACAATCCGACCGAAGCAAGGAAGAGAGCAATACCGCATTCCCTTAACATCATGTTGGCGGAAGTGGTGGTATAGGTAACGATTTTGTAATACGGTCCGAAGCGTCCCATAAGTATTGCTATAATCAAAGGTCCTCCCGCAAGCCCCAATTTTACGCTTTGCGGCAAAAAGGGAAATGAAACGGGTATGGAACCGAATATCACGCCTATTGCAATGCCGAGGAATATAGGTATGAGGTTGGGAGCTTCCAATCGCTTCATCTGATTGCCCAAAAGCGAGGATACTTTTTCCACTTTCGATTGCTCCCCGACAAGAGTAACCCTGTCGCCTGTCTGCAATATCAAATCCTTTGCCGCAATCAAATCTATACCGTTGCGGTTTATTCTCGTTATGGTAACCTTGTAGAGACTGCGAATGTGCAAGGAACCTATCTTTTTGCCGTTTAATTCCGGTTTTGTAACCACTGCACGACGCGAAACAAGAGTATGGTCCGGTGTTTCCCAATCCTCTTCCCCCGTTTCGGCTTTTCTGCCGAGCAACATGACGACTGCCTCCTCGTTATCGGCGTGGGTTACAAGGCGGAGCGTATCTCCTGCCTGCAAAACGGTGTCATCATTAGCCGGTTCCACCTTTCCGTCCGCATGTCTGACCCTCGAAACCACCACGGCGGTCTTGAAGTTCTTCATTATATCGGAAAAACGTCTGCCCACCACGCCTTGATTTTCTATAAGCACGTGCAGTTTTTTCATGGTGGCGTTATGTTTCTCCGCCTCTTCTTTCTGCACCTGCGAAGATGGCTTCATCTTACAAAGAAACTTTATTATATATGGAGCAAAGATAATTCCCAACACTCCCAAGGGGTATGCCACAGCGTATGCCGTAGCCAAGAGGTCGCCCGACGAGGCATCTGTATCGGCAAGCGTTGCCTGTGCCGCTCCAAGCGAAGGAGTATTGGTTACGGCTCCCGAAAGTACACCCGTCATTGTGCTTAGGCTCTCTCCCGAAAGCAGATGTATCACGTATGTAACTATACAAGAAAGGACTATTGCGGAACTTGCGAGTAAATTAAGTTTAAGCCCCCCTTTCCGAAGCGAAGAAAAGAAACCCGGACCGAGCTGCAAACCTATGGAATAGACGAACAAAATCAAACCGAAGTCCTTTACAAAAGTGGCAATACCCGCTTCGGGAACCAAACCGAAGTGTCCGAGGATTATTCCGACAAATAAAATCCATGTGATACCGAGACTTATGCCGAAAATCTTCAATCTGCCGAGCATTATGCCCGCAGCAATGGTGAAAGACAGCAACAAAACGGAAGAAGCTACGGAATTACCCGTAATCAATTCATAAAACCAATCCATAAACCGAATATTTCAAGTTTCAAACCTGTGTTACAAATATTTTATTGTACAATCGGGGATAAAGGAATGGCGAAAGAAATAAACACCAAACTAACTTCGAATGAGACCAAATATCGAAATAAATACACCTTTAACCATATCCTTATCTCCCGAAAGATACAATCTTAAACTTCAACGGCAGGTCTTCTGACTTGTATCCCGAAAAAACCTCCTTCCCATTCAAACGAACAGTGGATAACGGCATTCGGTATATTCGATACTTACAGCTACGGGTTTAGTTCCTGATTTGCACAGGATTCCCTTTTAATTTGCCAACAGGCAAAACCGTTTGTTTGCGACTGCAAAGGTAATACTTATTTCCCAACTGACAAAATATATTTGAAAAAAAGCAAGTATGCAGCTCTAAATCAGCAATCTTTTATACATCTGTATTGTGTTCTCCAAGCCGAAATAAAGAGCGTCGCTTATCAAAGCATGACCTATCGACACTTCTTCCAAATTGGGAATCATTTGATGGAAATATTGCAGATTTTCAAGGCTTAAATCGTGTCCCGCATTCAATTCCAAACCACATTCCGCCGACTTTCGAGCAGCCATGACGAACTTTTCTATCGCCTTTTCCCTGTTCTGCTTATAGTTTGCGGCATAACTCTCCGTATAAAGCTCCACTCTGTCGGCACCGCAACGCTTTGCACCCTCCACCATGGAGCAATCCGCCTCCACAAAGACCGAAACCCTGCATACTTTCTTCAATCTGCCCACAATATCCCTCAATTCCACTTCCCTTTTTACCGTATCCCAACCTGCATTCGAGGTAAGCACATCCGGAGCATCGGGAACAAGAGTTACCTGAGCCGGTTTTATCTCCTCGATCAAAGACATAAACCTCTCCGAAGGATAACCCTCGATATTAAACTCCTCTGTCAGCACAGGCTTCAACTCTCTCACATCGCTATACCTTATATGCCTTTCATCGGGGCGGGGGTGTACCGTTATCCCTTCAGCACCAAACCTCTCGCAATCCAAAGCAAACTTGATTACATCGGGAACATTTCCCCCGCGTGCATTCCTTATCGTTGCCACTTTGTTGATGTTAACACTCAATCTTGTCATTTCTCTTTACGTTCATTATACTTGAAGCAAACAACGCTTCACGCTGCAAAATTACAACCAAAATTCAAACCCGCAAAACCAAAATCCCTTTATTCCCGACAAGAAAAACCAAGTAAAAACACCCTCTTTGCAAGCAGTTGAATATCAAAGCAAAATAATGCGATGAAAAGCCTGTGAAACGTATCTCCCTTTCAGTGAAACGAAACAGCAAAAGAAATCAGCGAATTACCGTTTCTATGAAAGGAAAACGGTAATTCGCTTTTATCTCCATCGGAAGCTATGAATTTCTAAGGTATTCTGAGCGGAATTGTCTGTCTTTACCTGATGACGAACTTTCGCATGGTGGAACCTCTGTCGGTACGTACTTTGATGAAATAAACAGCTGACGGACGCTTTGCAAGGCTTATGCGAATGTTCTTGGCATTCACTTCTCTTTCCTCCACCAATCTGTTCATGGCATCGAAGATTGCAATATTCAGAATATTATAATCCGACGCCACATTCAGCACATCACTCGCCGGATTAGGATACACACGCACACTTTCCTCGCTTAGTACATTTACGCCCAAAGCACTGCTTGCAGTATCGGTAATCGTGCTGTCTCCTTGCGGAACACTGTCTTCCAAAACCCTTATCGGAAATATCGCAAGAGGAGCATAAACGTTTGTATCACAATTTGATCGATTGTATTTTGCCACAAGATCGTATCCGGCGTTGCTCCAATCAACCTCATCAACCGACATCCAAACTCCCCTGTTATAACAGAAAGCGACATAGGGCTTATATTTCGTTCCGACTTCGCATGGAACATGCTCAGTTCCGGAACCCCAATACTCTTTCTTGTAAAAAAACATTGCGAAACTGCGATTGTTAGGATAGTTTCCAAGAGTACATGGAACAGATAACAAATCGAAAAACACCATATAATCATCATATACTGTTATAGTGTCATCAAACATAAATTCATAGTGCCGGGCGTACATTTCCGGTATGCCCGGATTGACTATAAAGGTCTTCTGTGATAATACAGACATGGAAGTATTCATTATTCCGACAATCAGAGTATCCGGAATATTATCATTGTATGGTTTTGCAAGAATTGAGATGCCGGATATTTTCACACTGTCATTTCTGACTTCATATCTTTGAGCTACTTTTTTTACCCTATACAATTCATCTGCAAAATTGCTCGTGCAATCAAGAATACTGTGTGCAATTACGTCAGTATAATGGAGTCCTAAATTTTGCTCATAAGTTGAGTCAATCAATGGAGGATGAATGTATTGTTCAATATGCTCCGACCCAATTCCGGCTGTATCTATCTGAGCCTTCATTACGAACGGACAAATCAAGGCAGCAATCAATATCAAGTCTTGTAAATTCAATGCTTTTTTCATTTCTGTTATTTTTTTATTGGTTTCTAATTCTGACATTCGATACTTATTTGCATGGGATTATTCCCTGCATTATTTCCATTCCACTGACAAGGGATTGTCGTGATGACGGGCAAAAGTGGAAAATATGAAGAAACATTTCCTTGTGCCGTCGCATCTATCTTTATGGTTTCATATTTATCACAACTGTACTGATCGTTATTTACTTTTTTGAGTTTTCCCTACGTTTGGGCTTTGATTTAAGAGGTTCACACATAGGGAGGGGCGAACCTCTCTAAGAAATGAAGCGGTTCGTGCCTATGTGATGGATTGTGAAGCAAAAAGTATCCATGGCAAAACTCATTTTGGATTGGGCAAATATACGAATAATCCTCTTATCTGCAAGCATATATAGGTGTATTTTTGTAGGCAAAACCTTTGTTCGTGTTTGAATTGTTTCGTTTTGGTTCTTATCGACTTTTTATGCAGCCTGATAAACAGTTATTTGCGAAGAGTAAAAAGCTAACGCCTCTTTATAGATTTTGAAACGCCGTTTTATGAAATTAAAAGACCGAAAGAAAAATTTCAAATGGCGTTTTGTCGGAGGTGGTTTTGCTGCAAGTAAAAAGCAAGTGTGCTTCGATGCTTTGAAAAACCTTGGGCGGGCTTGCGGGAAAGGTTTTTTTTAGTAACTTTGCAGCCGAAAAAGAGTAAAACAGGAGAGGTGTTACAGGAGTTAATATCTCCTGACAGACATACGAAATAAAAATAATAACAAACAATAACTTACAGCAAATGAAAATTTTATTGTTAGGAGG
>OJAW01000337.1_pt1 | contig 35043 bp, 34 predicted proteins | sample 1589151 | NCBI WGS metagenome assembly OJAW01 (sample SAMN03283290) | human gut metagenome | biome: human-associated habitat; material: feces | host: Homo sapiens | place: Peru | collected 2012
TTTGCTCAGTCGAGGTATCTATATACATCTTCCTTCGCAAGAAAACGAAATTCAGAACCTTTCTCAACAGTCTGTGACAGTCTGTGGTGTAAAACAAAACTCCCGCTTTTTTAAAAGGGGAGTTTGACGGTTTTTATTTTGTTTGTAAGGTTTTGATTGTGTCTTTTGTTTTTTCAAGTTGCAACTTGATGTTGCTTTCCCAATTTTTTTCACCCTGCATAAAACATACATTCCATTTGGCGTTGTCAAATTCCTCACCGCCGTCAAAAAACGGAACGGTGTATCCGCCGTTTTCGGCAAATGAATTTTTGTATTCACGCTCGTCATCTATGTAATATTTGGTGTAACCGTACTCGTTTTCGCAGCTTGCTTTAAACTGTTGCTCGAATTTTTCGCCGGTGAACCGCATCATTTTTGATGTTGCCGATGTGCTTCTGCCGTCAGAGTCGGTATTGAATTTGTTTGCACAGTAAAAATATCTGTTGCCGTCTTTTTTGAGGATGTAGTAAGCACTGTCGTCATCATTTTCAAAATTGCTTATGCCGTCATCCTGATAAACCTGCATGGCATTGTGACCGTTCCACATATAAATGTCGCAGTAATATTTTTCTTTTTCAACCGATACATAGTTGCCTTCATAATCTTCGTCACGCTCGCTGACTGTTTTGCGGTAAATAAGCATAAGTTCGTCTTGACCGTCGCCGTCAAAGTCAACAAGATTAACTCCCGCAAGTCCGCTGATATAAGGCATTTTGCTGCTCGATTCAAACTTTGCTTCGCCGTATTTCGCCGTGTAATCCTTTACAAGCTCATAGTATGCGGAGTTTGCCGTGTCTGTGCTTTGAACAGCTTTGTTTGTTGTTTTTTCTGTGTAAGAATCCGTTGCGTTCAGCGTTCTGTCAACCGTGTTTGAAGCCGCACTTTCACGCAAAACGGCAAATTTTATGCGTTCAAAATTGTCGGTAACATTGCGTGATTTTATTGCAAAAGAAAACTTTTCCGTGTTGTATACGGCGGTTGATTTTTTCTTGAATTTGCCGCCCGACAATTTGAAAAGTGTAACCTTTGACGGGTCGCTTTTACCGTGCTCTGCAAGGTAAAATGCGTGATTGTTTGAATAAATGCTCACCCAAATATCATCGTTTCTGTTTGTGGTTTGCGGCACTTTTTTGTGATATAACTGTTTAAATTCTTTGCCCTTGTAGCCCCAAACTTCCTCGTAATATTCGTCATTATCGTTGTAACACAGGAGAAGCTCCGACTTGCCGTTGTCGTCAAAATCAACCTCTCTCACAATGCAAAGACCTGTCAGCATATAGCCTTTTACATTGTATTCGCTCATATATTTGTAATTGGCTATGCCGTATTTTTCGGTGTATTCGGTGCAAATTTTTGTTGCGTCTTTTTCAAACTCGCTGTGCCTTGAATTAACGGCATTTGCCGAGTTCATAACGGCGGTGACGATTATTGCGACAATGATTGCAATTGTTATTACAAATACGATAATTGCTCTGAGCCACGGCGACATTGTGCGCCTTTGGAGTATTTCGTCTTCTTCTTTGGCATATATAAGTTCCGCTTCACGCCGTGCTTCAAAAGGATTTTCACCGTCGGCTTCAAGTTCCTGTTCATATTCTTCTTTGAGTTCCTCAACCTTTGTTTCTTTGGCAGTATCGTCAATATCATTTTTGATGCTTTTGTATGTATTTGTTATCAAAAGCACAAGACCTAAGAATATTGATTTTAAAAATCGGATTATCCTGTGAATTGCCGATTTCTTTTTTGGTGTGTGTTCAAGCACCGTCGTTCCTTGCTCTTGCGTTTGGGTAAAATCATCCACAAGTTCTTGGATTTCTTCCTGAAGTTCCTGTTCGTCAAGGTCATCTTCAAAGTAATTGTATCTCTTTTTTCGCATAATCTCACCTCCTCGTTTTTATCACCCATATTTAAAGTATATAAATCTATTTTACATACTATCACAAATAATTATGTTTTGCAATATCATTTATTTTGCAAGTTATTTTTACAGAATTTTACACAAACCTTGTTTCAATCAGCTTTACGGCATTGTCGGGAGAATATTTCCAATGCGATATACTGCCGTCTTTGATAAAATATTCAAATTCGCCCGGCAAGGCAAAATCGTTAAACGCTTCTACAATAACAAGCTTAACTTTCATTTTGTCGGGCAAAACGGATTTGATAAATACAGATACTTTTTGACCCGGCTCAAGATTTTTGCAAGGTTCGGCAAGTCCTGCAAGGTTAGGGGTAAGTTCCACAAAAACGCCGTAGTTTTCTATGCTTCTGACAATTCCCGTCACGGTTTCGCCCACGCTGAACATTGCCGCATTTTCTTTCCAAGTGCCGAGAAGTTCTTTGAGCGAAAATGTCATTTTGTGTTCTTCTTTTTTTCTCAATACAACCTGTATAATTTGACCTATGTAAACACGCTCTCTCGGATGGTTGATTCTTGACACCGACAGCATATCAATAGGTATCAAAGAGTTGAGCCCTGCACCTATGTCGATGAATGCACCGAACTTTTCAAGGTGAGTCACTTTTGCCGTGATGATGTCGCCGCATTCAAGTTTGGATATGTAGTCACGCATACATTCAAGCTGAACGATTCTGCGTGATAAAAGAGCGTAATCGTTGCCAAACTCATCTTGCTTGATTGCCGCTATTTTAAAGGCTACTGGCTTGTTTACCTTGCTTATGAGAGCAATGTCACGCACGGTTTCTTCTTCAATTCCGAGGGCACCCTCACACCTTGGAATAATGCCGCTCATAACGCCCAAATCAATGTGCAGATTGTGCTCTTTGTCGCACAGCAAAACCTTGCTTTCGATGATGTCGCCGTTTGCGATTGCTTCTTTGATTTCGTCGATTGATGTAAATTTTTTGTCTGTAAAATTTATACCTTCCGGATAATAATTCATTGTAACCCTTCCTTTTCTTTAGTACTCAATTTTATGACGGACGGGCACAAAATATGTTATTGATAAAGGCATAAAATAGTGTTATAATATTTTAGTTAAATAATATTAAGAATGTGGTGATACAGTGGATATTCAGGTCGGCGATATTTTGACGGTTAAAAAACCGCATCCGTGCGGCAGTAAGGAATTTGAAGTTTTGCGTATCGGTGCAGACTTTAAAATTAAATGCCTCGGCTGTGACCATGTTGTTACCGTGGCAAGGAGCAAGATAGAAAAAAATATTCGCTCCGTCAGCCGAAACGAAGAATAATTTTCAGTGAGGATACAGAATGTTTGATAAACTTGAAGAAGTAGAGAAAAGATATGAGGAAATAAACGAGCTTGTTTGTCAAAGCGAGGTTGTGGCGGATATGGAACGCTACACGGCTTTGATGAAGGAACTTAAGCATTTAACTCCGATTGTGGAAAAATTCAGAGAATACAAAAACGCAAAGGCTGCCAATGAGGAAAGCCGTGAAATGCTCGGCGACAGCTCGCTTGATGATGATTTTGCCGCTATGGTAAAGGAAGAGTTTGAGAGCAGCAGGGAAGATATGGAGCGACTCGGCGAAGAACTCAAGGTGCTTCTTCTTCCCCGTGACCCTAACGATGACAAGAATGTTATTGTTGAAATCCGCGGTGGTGCAGGCGGTGAGGAAAGTGCCCTTTTTGCAGGTGTTCTTTATCGTATGTATTCGATGTATGCGGAATCGAAGGGATTCAAAACCGAGGTGCTTTCAGCAAGCGAAACAGGGCTTGGCGGATATAAAGAAATCAGCTTCAGCATTACGGGTGACGGTGCGTATTCAAGATTTAAGTTTGAATCGGGTGTTCACCGTGTTCAGCGTGTGCCGGAAACTGAAAGCCAGGGCAGAATTCACACTTCCACAACAACGGTTGCCGTTTTGCCGGAGGCAGAAGAGGTTGATTTTGAAATTTTAGATAAGGACTTGCAGATAGATACATTCCGTGCTTCGGGTGCGGGCGGACAGCACATTAACAAAACCTCGTCCGCTATCAGAATTACACACATTCCTACGGGTACGGTTGTGGAATGTCAGGATCAGCGTTCACAGCACCAAAACAAGGAAAAGGCACTTCTTGTACTCCGTGCAAGACTTCTTGATGCAGAGCGTGCAAAGCAGGATGCCGAAATTGCAGGCGAACGCAAGGCACAGGTCGGAACGGGTGACAGAAGCGAGCGTATCAGAACATATAATTATCCGCAGGGCAGAGTTACCGACCACAGAATAAATCTTACGCTTTACAAACTTGAGCAGATTCTCAACGGTGATATGGATGAACTTATTGACGCACTTATCACAGCGGACACTGCTGAAAAACTAAAGGCTTCACAGGGAGAAGAATAACGATGGAAACAAAACTGTTCGGCACAAGTGAATATGACATTGCCGAGGCAGGCAAAATGATAGCCGAGGGAAAATTGGTTGCTTTTCCTACCGAAACGGTGTACGGCTTGGGTGCAAATGCACTCAATGAAACTGCGGTGCGTAATATCTACCTTGCAAAGGGCAGACCGTCGGATAATCCGCTGATAGTTCACATTGCAGAAAAAGAAGATATTGTTCCTCTTGTAAAAGAGGTGACGCCAAAGGCAAAGGCACTTATTGATGCATTTTTCCCGGCTCCGCTTACAATTATTTTGAATAAGTCGGACAAGGTGGGCAAGGTTGTCAGCGGCGGACTTGACACCGTTGCCGTGCGTATGCCGAAAAATGAGATTGCACGCAAGCTGATTAAGGCGAGCGGTTGTCCGATTGCCGCACCGAGTGCAAACACTTCGGGCTTGCCGTCACCTACAAGGGTTAAATATGTAATTGACGATATGATGGGCAAGATTGACGGAATTATTGACGGCGGCGATTGTGAATACGGCGTTGAAAGCACGGTTATTACTCTTGCAACCGATGTTCCTACACTTCTTCGTCCGGGAGCAATTACAAAAGAAATGATAGAAGCCGTTATCGGCGAAATTACAGTTGCTCCGGCGGTGCTTGAGGGTATGAAAAACGATGAGGTTGCCGCTTCACCGGGTATGAAGTACAAGCACTATGCACCAAAGGCAAAGGTGGTTATCGTCAATGCCGACAAAAAGAAGTACGAGGAATTCGTTAACGCTCAAAAAGGTGCTTTTGCACTGTGCTTTGACGATGATAATATAACAATTCCAAAGGTAACATTTGGCAGAGAAAATGACGATTTGAGCCAGGCAAAGGAACTTTTTGATGCACTCCGTGAACTTGACGAAATGGGTGCAAAAAAGGTTTATGCCCGAATTCCGCACAAAGACGGCGTGGGTATGGCGGTTTATAACAGGCTTATCCGTGCGGCGGCTTTTGATATTATCGATTTGACAAAGCCGTTTACCGTGGGGCTTACAGGTCCGACAGGTGCCGGCAAAAGTTATGTTTGCGGAATTTTCAGGCAAAAAGGCTTTAAGATAATTGATTGCGACAAAATCGCACACGAACTGACTGCAAAGAATGCTCCGATTTTGGCAGAACTTGCAGATGAGTTTGGCGAGGATATTGTCAAAAACGGCGAGCTTGACCGCAAACTTCTTGCTTCAAGGGCGTTTGATACAAAAGAACACACAAAAAAACTCAATTCAATTCTTCATCCGGCAATAGCCGAAAAATGCAAAGAAGAAGCACAGGGCTTAACCGTGCTTGACGCTTCTCAGCTTTTTGAAGCGAATATGCAAAATGATTGCTACAAGGTAATCGGTGTGCTTGCCGATGAAGATGTGAGAATAAAGCGTATTATTGCAAGGGATAATATAACCGAGCAGCAGGCAAAACTTCGTATGTCTGCACAGTTTGACAACGATTATTTTATCGATAATTGCGATTATATAATTTACAACAACGGCGAGGACATCGCCGCTCAGACAGATAACATTTTGGAGGTAATCTTATGAGTGAAAAAGCAAAGCAGTTAAAAGATATGCTTTTCAACAAAAAAGAGTGCGGCATTGACTTTATGACAGATGACGAACTCAAAGAATGTGATGATTTTTGCGAGGGATACAAGGAGTTTTTGTCTACCTGCAAAACAGAAAGAGAAGTTGCCGCTTGGGTTGAGGATTTGGCACAGGCAAACGGCTTCCAAAAATTTGACGAGTTCGGTGACACTCTTGAACCTGGTGCAAAAGTTTATTATATGAACAGGGGCAAGTCGATTATCCTTTGCGTAAAGGGTAAAAGAAGCATTAAGGACGGCGTAAGAATTTCCGCCGCTCACATTGATTCACCACGCCTTGACCTCAAACAATGCCCTGTTTACGAGCAGGAGGGCTTGGGATATTTCAAAACTCACTATTACGGCGGTATTAAAAAATATCAGTGGACAGCTATTCCGCTTTCTCTCCACGGCAGAATTTGTAAAAATGACGGCACATTTGTTGATGTTCGCATCGGTGAAGAACCGGGTGAGCCTAAGTTTTGCATTACAGATATTCTTCCTCACCTCGGTGCAGACCAAATGTCACGCAAGGCAAACGAACTTGTAAAGGGCGAGGAACTCAATGTTGTTATCGGTTCCCGTCCGTTTAAGGATGACGAGGAAAGCGAGAGAATCAAGCTTAACATTCTTTCTCTTCTTTATGAAAAGTACGGCATTGTAGAGCGTGATTTTCTTTCGGCAGAGCTTGAACTTGTGCCTGCATTTACCGTTGATGACATCGGCTTTGACAGAAGTATGGTAGGCGGTTACGGCCATGATGACCGTGTTTGCTCATATCCTGCACTTCAGGCTATTCTCAATATTGATGAAGCACCCGAATACACGGCAATCACGGTTCTCACCGATAAAGAGGAAACGGGTTCGGACGGCAACACAGGTCTTAATTCTTCGTATCTCAAATATTTTATTGAAGATTTGGCAAGACTTGAGGGCTACGAGGGCAGAGATGTTCTTCGCAATTCAAAGTGCCTCAGTGCCGATGTAAATGCGGCTTACGACCCGACATGGTCAACTCCGTTTGAAAAGAATAATTCAAGCTTTCTCAACAACGGCGTTTGCGTAACAAAGTTTACAGGTGCAAGAGGCAAGAGCGGAACATCGGATGCAAGTGCGGAATATGTAAGCTGGGTTAAAACCCTTCTTGAAGAAAATCATGTTTTGTGGCAGACAGGCGAACTTGGCAAGGTAGATGCAGGCGGCGGCGGAACCGTTGCAATGTATATTGCCAATATGGATGTGGACACCATTGATGTGGGTGTGCCTGTTCTTTCAATGCACTCTCCTTATGAGATTGTTGCAAAGGTTGATGTTTATATGGCTTACAAGGCATTTTTGACCTTCTTTACAAAGTAATGAGTATTATTGTTTGCCCAAAATGCAGGGAAAAACTGAATATTGACGGCAACAGTCTAAGATGTGTTAACAACCACTCCTTTGATTTTTCAAGGGAGGGGTATGTTAACCTGCTCCTCACCAACAAAAGCGGCGACAAAAAGGGCGACAGCAAGGAGTCGGCACATGCAAGGCATAATTTTTTGGCTAAGGGTTACTATGATGTACTCAAAAATGCCATAGGCAAAAAAATGCAGGGCACGGTTCTTGATATTTGTTGCGGCGAGGGATACTACGATACATATGACGGGGAACTTTACGGCTTTGACATCAGCAAGGAGATGGTTCGCCTTGCCGCAAAGAGCAACAAAAGCGGCAAATATTTTGTTGCCAATCTTTCGCAAATTCCGATTGAGGACAAAAGCATAGACACGGCGGTTCATCTTTTCGCTCCGTTTAACGACAGAGAGTTTGCAAGAATTTTAAAGGACGACGGCAATTTATACAGCGTTATTCCGGGCGAAAATCATCTTATCGAGATGAAAGAGCTTTTGTATGATGTTCCGTACAAAAATGACGAAAAAGCACCCGACAGCAGATTTTTGCAACTTGTTGAGCGTGAAAAGGTGAGCGAAAAGGTGCACATTTCAAGCGAGGATTTGTTTGAATTGTTTTCCATGACGCCGTATTTTTATCGCACAAGCGAGCAAAACAAAAGCCGCCTGAAATCATCGGGCGACATTGATTTGACTGTTGAATTTGTGATATTAAAATACAAAAAATAAAAAACAAAGGAGATATAATATGGACTTAATTCCAAGCTTTCAGGTTGACCACAACCGTATTGTGCCGGGTATTTACGAGTCAAGGCTTGATACTTTGGGCAGTGAATTTGCCACAACATTTGATATAAGAATGAAAAAGCCGAACGCAGAGCCGGCAATTCATCCAAATGCTATGCACACAATCGAGCATATTGTTGCCACATTTCTTCGCAATGACGAGGAATGGAAGGACAGAATCATTTATTGGGGACCTATGGGTTGCCTCACGGGTTGCTATCTAATAGTAAAGGGTCATCCTACTCCGCAGGAGATTTTGCCTCTTATGATCAGAGCGTTTGAATATTGTGCGGATTATGTGGGCGAGGTTCCGGGTGCAAATCCGAAAAACTGCGGCAACTATATCCTTCACGATTTGAATATGGCAAAGTACGAAGCAAAGCTTTTTGCCGATATTCTCAAGGATAATCCGGGATTTGAATATCCTGTTGAGGAGCGTATTCAAACCGAGCACGGTCAAACATTTTACGATTCATAATATTTAGAAATAGGCTTGCCTATCCCGAGCAATAAAGGAAAGCACCGCAAATTTGATGTTTGCGGTGCTTTTGATATTCTCTTATAGTATAAGTATTATTAAAAATATAACTATTGCGATTATGCAAAGCGTTTTTACAATCAACGGAATTGCGGCGTCAACCGTTTCGGGTGCTTTTGATGATATAAAATCAAGCAGCGGTTTTTGAAGTTTGCCGCCTACAAGTTCGTCATATGTTCGGGTATAGGTGTTGTAGGTATTCGGCTCGGTTTCGTCAAGTTCGATTATTCTCACTCCACGCTTTTTGCGGTTGCCGTAAGCGTTGAAACCGCTTGATTGAGTAAAACCGAGGTCAATATTTTTGTATCTTCCCACAAAACTGTTTTTGTGGTCGTGTCCTACAAATACTGCCATAACATCGCCGCATTCATTAAGTGCGTCAAATTCGCCCGTGTTCTCGTTCGGTATTGACGGAGGTTCAAGAAAAATTCCGCCGTTCCTGCAACTGTCTCCGAGAACATAATATTCGTTTTTATGAGCTCTAAACGCCCTGATTGCACCATTTGCGGTGCTTTTGACACGCTTTAAAATCTTGTAGTATTCACACATCGGAATATGCTGAAAAACTATTGACGGCACATAGTTGCCGTTTTCTTTTTTCAGTTCATTTCGTGTGGTTTGGTACCATTTGATTATATTGGTGTCAAACGGCTCGTATCCGCCGCCTTTTGCATCTGTACCGGAATCAAAAAGGTAAATGTTGTTTACAATTCTTTCTCCGTTTGAGGACATAATAGGAATATTGTATGTTCCTCCGCCATTGATTCCGCTTGCCTGCTCACCTATGCAGTTGCCGAGTTTTTTATATATCTTTTCAAACTGCTCGGCGTTTGAAATACCAACTTGGCGGTCGTGATTACCAAAGGTTACGGCATATGGAATGTTTGCTTCAACAATAGGCTTTAGGAGCAATTCAAGCGTATCTTTGACTGCATCAAAAACATTTTTGCCCTTGATTTTGTATGATGTGCCGTAGCCTTTTATTTGGTCGCCGGTCAGCACAACAAGGTCGGGCTTTTCTTGTGATATTGCGGCATTCAGCAGCTTAACAGTATCGGGCGATACACTCGGAATTTCCTGAATGTCGGTTATCTGCATTATTTTAAATTTTTCGTTTTTGTTAAATTTCATATTCATTTTGTTATATCCGTTATCGGTTCTAAGCCGTTGTCAAAGTCAAATTTTACGCCGTTGAGGTCTGCCGTGCAAAACAACTTTGTTTTTATCACATCAACAAGTTTGTGCTTGACATGGGGATAGATTTTCTTTTCAAAATTGCACACAACGCTGTATTTTGGTGCAAGGGTTTTCAACCACTTTAGGCTTGAAGAAAACGGGTAGCCGTGGTGTCCCACCTTTAAAATATCCACCTTGCCGATTTGCTTTGCAAGGCGGTATTCGTCAAACACCTTGTTGTTGAGGTCGCCTGCAAGTACACAGCGGCAGCCGTTACATTCAAGGAGCGTTACAACGCTGTTGACATTTTCACCGTATTTGAAAATATGCTTTTTGTATTTGCCGTTTAAAAATGTGATTTTAAAATCACCGAGCATAATCTTGAGTCCGTCAAATTCTTCGACAATTTCAACATTGTTTTCTTCAAGAGCCTTTTCCATTTGCTCGTAAACCTCGGTGTTGTCCCAACTGAGCCTTTCGTAAATGAAAATATCTTTTGCTTTGTACGGCTTCAAATATGCTTTTTTAACCTTGATTTTAGGATGATTGATTACCGTGTCAAATCCGCCGATATGGTCCGAATGTGCGTGAGTGCCAAGCACAAAATCAAGTGTCACCGTGCCGTCGGGCGAAGCACAGTTTTTCAGCAGATAGTCGCACACGATTTCTTCATATCCGGGGTATTTGAGGTGCGGTTTATTTGCCGGATATTCGGTGTCTTCGCCTGCATCAACCATAGCAAAATGCCCGTTGCTCTCAATGATTATGCAGTCGGAGGAACCTGTATTTAAAAAGTGAATGGAATTGCTCATATTGTTTCCCTCTCAATATAGCACATAATGTTTTCATCATTTGAACAAATGATTTTATCGGCAAGTTTCTTGATTTCGCTGCACGCATTTGATACGGCGTACTTTCTTGCTTCTGTATTAAATGCGGTCAAATCGTTTTTGCTGTCGCCCACCACGGTAACATCTTTTATGTTGTATCCCGCAATTTTGCACAGCTCACGAAGTGCCGAGCCTTTGTTTATGCCCTTTAGCATAATTTCAAGATTGTTTGTCATCGAGGTTGTGATTTCTACAGAATCAAATTCCTTTTGCAATCTTTCTCGGCAAGCTTTGCGTTCATCTTGATTTTTAAAGAAAACATCAAACATTTCCGTTTTGTAATCCGGGTCAAAAATCAAATTGTCAAGGCTGTTGCAAATTCGTCTGCTTTTGTACATTTCGGGGATAAAATCCTTATCGATTTTGTAATATTCAAACGATTCGTCCGAAAATTTTGCTTTGTCTACATACGGCGCACCGCCCGTGTATACTTCGATAAATGTTTCGTATTCCGACAAAATCCTGTAAATTTTGTATGCTTTTTCGTTTGAAATTGTGTGGTATTTAATTATACCTTTTTGCGTGTGATAAATTCCCGCACCGTTTGAAAAAACTATGTATTCCACGCCCTTGCAAAGTCGCAATTCTTTTGGCACTTCATACAAGGTTCTGCCTGTAAGCAAAACAATCTTTGCTCCTTTTTGTGCAAGTCGCTCAATAGAACGCAAATTTTCTTCGCTAATATCGGTGTTGCTTTTCAGCAACGTTCCGTCAAGGTCAGATGCTATAATCATAGGCATTTTTTGCACGTGCCTTTCTTTTTTATTTATTTGTATTATATATCTTTCCAAAGGATAAGTCCATATTGTCGGAATGTTTATGATGATGAATTTTGATATGATTTCAACAATCGGTGAGGACATATCGTGTGCTGTAATAAATGTGCCGAAAATTCCGCCTAAATACGAGCTGACAAGTATGTTGAATACTGCCAGCATCGCATATAAGACAGAACTGTACAAGGGGTTTACATTTGATTTGAATGTGATTTTTCTGTTTATCAAATACGCCGCAATATAGCCGATTGATGTTGAAATAAGGTACGAATACAGATAGCCTTTGTACTTTATTCCGAGAAGCGACAAAAGCGCCGAATCGGGAAGCGGCGTGTTGTTTTGATTTTTAAACACAATATACAGCAAAAGCATATAGCTGAGTATGTCAAGTGCCGATGTAACAATTACGCAAATATTAAACTTGAGGAACTTCCACAACTCCGATTTCGTTTTGGTAGGTTGTGTTGTTGCTGTCGGATTCATTGTCATTGTGTGTTTCCTTTTTCTTTCTGTGAATTACAAAGCGGTTCAACGGATAAGTCCAAATTGTAGGCACGGTCATAACGATTACTTTTGTAATCATTTCAACTATTGCATTGTCCCAACCGTGATTTTTAACAACCGTGCCCAAAAATGCACCGAACCAAGTGTTAAATGCTATTGTGCACGCAACCATAACCGCATAGATAATTGTTGACATAACAGGGTTGGCGTCTGCCTTGAAGGTCAGTTTTCTGTTCATTACATAAGCTGCGGCATATCCGATAATTGCCGAAATTGCGTAGGAGTAAAGATAACCTTTGTATTGAATTCCCAAAAACGAGAGGACCGCATTGTCTGTTACGGGGGCTTCGTTGAGTGATTTGAACACTACATATTGCAGGAACATAAACACTCCGAGTTCCAAAACCGAGGTGCTTGCACCTGTGAATGTGAATTTGATGAACTTCCAAATTTCTGCATGTTTTTCGGTAAATCTTTTAAAATTTTCTTTCATACTTCTTTTCCTCTTTTCTTGTTACAAGCAAGGTCATCGTTGCACAAAGGGCAACTGCCGCACTTATCGAGCAAAGTCCGTAGCCGATAAGACATTCAATTCCGATTTTTCCCACTGTGCCGGCAACCGCCAGGCATCCTGCAACAAACACGATTAACATACTCGCCATGATGATTAAGTAATTTTTTGTTTTCATAATCTTACCTCCTTAAATTGTTGCATTTTGTTTTTTTGATTTTTTTTTTTTTTCTTTACCTACAAAATAACACTTGATTGTAAAATCCAAAAATCAAATATCGTAAAGAGTATGTAAAATAATCCTTGAATTAAAGTTAACTTTAGGTTATATAATGAAGAAAACAAATTTTGGAGGTTGTATTTATGAAAACTTTAGTTGTATATTATTCGTATCAAGGTAATACAAAGAGCATTGTTGATATGATAAATAAAAAAATCGATGCAGATATTGTTCGCATCGACACGGTTGTTCCGCATAAGGGCAGTTATTCGGCTGTTGTTGACCAAGGTCAGGACGAAGTAAACAGAGATTTTTGCCTCGAGATTACTCCAAGCGATATTGACATTTCGGCATATGAACGGTGATTATCGGCACGCCTGTTTTGTGGTACACCTTTGCACCCGCAATGTACACTTTTCTCAAATCTCAAAATTGGCAGGGTAAAATGGTTTATCCTTTTGCAACCAACGGCGGCTGGATAGGTCATACATTCAAGGATTTTAAGACAATTTGTAAGGAAGCGGAAGTTAAGGACGGGCTTAATGTAAAGTTCGACGGCTCAACCATCCGCACACCGTTAAAGGAAATTGACAAGTGGATTGCAAATATCAACTGAATGTTTATAAAATTGTCAAAGATTAATTGATTGCAGTAAACGGCACACCGCTTAAATATGACAAAAACGGTAATGCTCTCACTTATAGTAAAAATACTTGAAATATCAATGAAGTCCTAAAAGAATAATTGACAATAAAATCGAATACAATTATACTTATATTAAAAATGAAAGCATTGAGGAATTCAATAACATAATATATGAAATACAGATAAATTATGAAGCTAATACTAAAAACTAATATAGATGACTCATTACTATGCAAAATAGATAATAAAGATTATAAAAATATTAATTTAAAAAAGAACTGCAAAATCATTCTTCCCGATAGCGCAAAAAAAGTTGAAATTATTCATAGTAATCCTAAAAAGAAAAATATAATAGGTTTTATTATTATGTCAATCGTATGCTCTTTTCTTGAAAGCCAAAAAACAATTGAAAAAAGGGAATTTATTTCTTTTTATGAATTCGCCAAAAACAGTTTAATAAATGATTTTTATTTTGAAACAAATAGCCAAAGTAAAAAAGAAATCTCGATATTTTTGAAAGAGCAAGACTTCGGAAAATTCAAGTGCTATTTTTGGGTTTCGGATGATATACAAATTCAAAATCAAATTCCCCAAAAAGAGCTAAAGCAAAGTTTGATAGAGTTAATTTCCTTTTGGTTTACAATATTAGCAATTCCTATACTAATATTTATGAGCATTGTTATTGCATCATATATTAACTCAAACAGTATTTTTGATTTAGGAATATTTTTAATATTTTTCTTATTTTGTGTATTTTTTATCAGCACTATTTGTTTTATATTTCAATACAGAAAAATATTAAAATGTTTAAATAGCCAAAAATAAGTATACCTCACGGAATTAACCATTTTATACACTTGTGATGAAACAGGTATCAGAACATCAAAGATTGTCAATGGCAAAACGACTTATTACAATACAAAAGACGGCGTTATTTTGTCACAGACTGACGGTACTGATACCCTTTATTTTCAATATGATAATACAGGCTCTCCTCTCGGTTTTATTTGGAACGGCACACAATATTTGTATTTGACAAATCAAATGGGTGATGTTATATCAATAACAGATGCTCAGGGCAATGAGCTTGTTCAGTATGAATATGACGAGTGGGGTGCAATCGGATCAATAACAACCACACATAATAGTGATGCGGAAAATGCTCTTGCAAATGCTAATCCTCTCCGTTATCGTGGTTATTACCTTGATTCTGAAACAGGCTACTACTATCTCCAATCTCGCTATTATAATGCTTCAATTTGCAGATTCATTAATTCTGATGACATAGTAATAACCGGTCTTTCAAAATCATTATATAGTGGTCTCAACGCTTATTCATATTGTCGTAATAATTCAATAAATTGTATAGATAAAGATGGATATATGGCTGCTTCTGTTGCAGTTGGCGTAGGTGCAAGTATTTTATTTGAAAAAATAATGGAATTATTAGGATATGCTGTTGTTGGACTAACAGTAGGTGCTATAATCGGTGGAATTATTTTTGTAGCATATATACTTGCTGCAGTAATAGATGCTTTAAGCGGTAGCACTGTTGCCAAAGAAATAGAATTTTCTGATACTAAAGCAAAAAAAAGAAAAAGAAACAGTAAAGAATATCAATTTTGTCATATGAACAAAAATGGAAAAAAACGCACTGTTGGAAACAAGATGACATGGGCGACAACACTAACTGCAATAGGTGTAACAGATACTACACGAGACTATACTCTAAAGAGAAGCATCGATAAAAATAATTTAAGTAACAATGCTAAAACAGCACAAACTTCTAATCCTAATTGTTGGGGAATATTTGCTGATTCGCAAGCAGCAGCAAAAACATTAGCCGTAGCACTTGGGTACAATGGACCACCAAAAGGTATTCAAGGAGGATATCATCATTATCATGATGAAAAGCATGCTATTCATATTTGGTATGGTTCAAAATTAAAATAAAAGGGTTATTAATATGTTTAAAAAAAAATTAAATATCAACAAACATTGGGGTAAATGCTGTGCAGATATAGATATGTTAGACAACAAAAATAGTTTTTATTGGTTGAACAAAAAAAACTATAAAATTGTTGGCGGTTATTTATGGATGAGCGATATGCAAAAAACAGAAATAGATAATGATATTAATAATAATTTTCTAAAATTACCTCAAATAGTTGTTCAAGCTCAACGATACAGAGAATTAATTAAAGAGTTGAACAATCCTAATGTGACAAAATTTTTTTCCGAAGCAAAAAATGAAGAAGAAGCACTTTATAGATATAGATGCTTTATTGATTGGAATGGTTTAGAACTTTCAGAGTGGTATAAAAGTTATTTAATTATTAAAGATGTACTCATAAATTGGTGCAACGAAAACAATATCAGATATTTGTGCCACTATGAAAAGCCACCTAAAAATTATGTTTATGATGGAAGGGACTTAAGTCATATTAAATGGAAATTTTTTTATGAGGAATTAAAATATTTTTCATAATTAACAGTAATTTTACTTCTTTTTTTCCTATCCTCGAAAGTTAGAATAAGAATTAACTTTCGAGGATTATATCATTTTTTGCAAACAGCTTGTTATTCATTTTCAGTTACAATTTCTTACCATTTTCCCACCCCCAAGCAAAGCCTTTGTAAGTTTTAACCCAACTTTCAAGGCTTTGTATTTTTATTTCACCGATATTATGAGCGACCATACCGTTGCCGATGTAGATGCCGGCAGAAATCTTGAAAGTATAGTTGACGGGAACAATAAATACAGTTATACTTATGATGAAAACGGTATCAGAACATCAAAGATTGTAAACGGCAAAACAACTTACTATAATACTAATGGCGGCGTTATTCTGTCATAGACTGACGGTAATGATACCCTTTATTTTCAATATGATAATACAGGTCTCCTCTAGGCTTTATTTGGGACGGTACGCAATATTTGTATTTGACAAATCAAATGGGTGATGTTATAAGTATTACAGATGCACAAGGTACAGAACTTGTTCAATACGAATATGACACTTGGGGTAAATGTGTTTCAACAGTAACAGCTCAATATAATATATATATAATTGTATTAAAAAAACTAAAAATGTACGAAAGTATTATGGTAAAATGATTCTTCTTATAAAAAGATACTTAAATACAATGTTGTTATTTGTTCTCTTGCATGTGTAACACAAATAGTTTCATATTTAATTGGCAGACGATATGCTCGTCAAGCAACTGATGCATTGATGTATTATATGATAAAAATGAGAACATATAGTATATGCGGAATGGTTATAAATATTGGAGAAATTATATCAGGCAGGAGCGTAGTTTATGTTAAAAGAGTTAGAAGTAATAGATTGGTTTAATGTTAGTGATATAGTAGGATATTTATTGCTTTTACCTATATTTCCTTTTTGCATAAAAGCTGCTATAGTGTATTTCAAAGTTGAACGCAAAGACAGTGGCGAAAAATTAAAATCTACTAAATATTATCAATTGTTGGTTTTAGAACTTATTATTGTTATTGCATTCATTCTGTGCATTTGGCAGTTTGCGATTATTATATCTATAATAGCTGCCGTTGTTATATTTATTGCAAATAAAATAATGAATAAAAGGTATTCAAAAAAAGAATCTGATAACTATGCTTCTAATGTTTCCATGAAATTAAAAGATATATTAATCGAATTTGCAATTTCTGTTTTTGAAGGACTTGTAATAAATTTTTTATTTATTAATTAAAAACTCATGTAAAATTAAAGGAAAACATAGCAATTCATATATAGGTTTCTTATATTCTCAGTCAGATTATGATTTTTAGTGAGGTGGTGTTAATTTAATGAATAAAAATTTATTTTTGCAGTTATTTGGCGTCTTTTTGATTATCATTATAGTAGAAATTCTTCAAGAAATCATATGCTTTATCGTTATAAACAAACGAGGCGAACTTGATAAATTTAAAGAATATAAGTCGAAAAAAGGATTTTATTCATGTTCACTGTATCTCTATAAAAATAAAAGAAATTATATCGTCATTAAATTATTGATATTCGTCATAATAGCCTTAATCGTTTTCTTTGGTAGTAATAAATACAGCTATTATGATTCTGTCGGAAACAGTTATAAAAATTCTATAGATATTATATTTTATGATAAAAACGGAGTTAGTTATTCAATAGATAAAGACACCAAATGTTTTATAGACAAAAATAATAATTCCACAAATAAAAGTTATGTAGATAAAAACGGAATTGTGTCTGATATTAACGAAGATGATCTTTATATCAGTAGCGTTTCAGGAATATCTTATCTTCTTAATGGAAATATTTATTTTATGAACACAAATGTTTATTGGGACCAAAACAATCAAATGCACTTTTTTAACGGTAGTACAGATGTTATTGTAACCGATTATAGCTTTAATGTTGACACAAAAACAGGCGATTGTTCAATAGAAAAATCACTTAACAAATAATTATTTCTCAGATTGTTATAGATAATCTGTTTACAAAAATTTTCACAATCGGATCATGACCTTTTTTAGAAAACTTCAAATTTTAGTTAAGTATGTATTTATTGTGTATTTTAATAAAATTATGTAAGCTTTTTAAATTAAATCAATGGATATTTCAGTCTAACTTTGAAAACAATCATACTGTTGTGTTTTCATTAATACTAATAGCTATTTTTTTATCGACATTCATTTGGTTTATACCATTTTTAATTCCAGCGTTGGCATAAAATTCAGGAGGCGATAATATATAATGACTATAAAAGAAGAGTATATGGATGCTGTTTCTAATAAACAAAATTACAAGTTAGCAGATATTTTGATTAGAAATTTAGTTGATAATTTTGATTTTAAATCCATTAGTGATTTAGGGACTTTTTTATGTGATGTTGATGATTTGGGGGTGTCCGTTAAACTAAATTCTGACGACTGTCAAAAACTCGGAAAAAATCTTTTGATAAGTTCTTATTACAATCATCCCGATATTACTAATGCATTAGCCCTGCAAATTGCTTGCTTAGAACGAGATAACGATTATCAAACAATTGCTAATATGACTGAAACAGCGGTTAATTTAAATAGTGATGTAGTTCTGAACAATATTGCATACGCAAATTTTAAGCTAAATAAGTTGAAAAAAGCGTTTGAATTACAGAAAAAAATTCTTAAAATGAATAATTCGAACGACAATATTATTTTTAGCTATAATTTAATGCTTTACGATTTGTTTGTTAACGGTTACAGTTCACATCATCAAATACAAGGCTTTTTAAATGCCCTGATAAATGATGATTTGTTTGATTACGAAAGTGCAATTGTCCTTGCAATATTTTTTGATGATCATGAATTTGTAGAAAAGCATTTAGATTACTTTAATAAAACTTTTTTATATGAAGATAATATCAAAAAAATCATTAACAATTACCTTTCACTTCAAATAAAGCCGAAAATAAATGAGATAGCGAATATTTTAGAGCCTAAAACTTACTATGAAAACAGCTTCTATTTAACAAAATAAAGAACACAAGAAAATAATTTTTCCTTATTGACTCAAAGCAGACATCGTAACAGTTGTCTGCTTTATTTTTAGCCATATATTTCATTATTCCCTCATGCAAAGCCTTTGAAATCTTTCACCCAGCTTTCAAGGCTTTGTATTTTTATTTCACCGATATTGTGAGCGACCATACCGTTGCCGATGTAGATGCCGGCAGAAATCTTGAAAGTATAGTTGACTCAAACAGCAAATGCAGTTATACTTATGATGAAAGCGGAAGAAAGTGGAAATCACTTAATATATTTGGTAAAAAACAGTTTTGTTAGGAGTAGATAGCAGTGTTTTGTCAAAGTGATGTTTTTTGGAATAATATTAGTGAAAAAAATATTAGCGGAGATGATATTGCGGAGTATATATATTCCTCGGATTATCTTAACATTCAAAATCCAACAGAATGTTGTGAGATAGAAAATGAATATAATCCCGATTTGATTCGTTATTTTTTTGAAGCAGAGAAATATCAAACCGAAGAAGAATACAAAGAAATATTCTTTCAGGGGTTTTTTGACGGAAATATTGATAAAGAAGAGTATTTTGCCGCAGAATCGGCTTTTAAAAAGCTCATTAATATATTGTCTGAAAAAAGTAATGTTTATGTTTATTATGAGTTTTTAGCGCCTATTGACAAAAACTCTCCTTTTCACAACAGCAGTGATGTGGATTTTGATTTTGAATTTATTAAGAGCAACCAAGGCAAATTTGTTCAAATTGTTGATAAATTTAAACTTGAACAAATTAGTGTTTTGTTTGCAAGAGAAATCGTTATTGGATATTTAATTTTTGACAATATTAAATCTGTTTTGGTTTGCAGTGGCATGCACGGATATATCCTTTCGGCTAAAGAACTGAACCACAAATTGTTGAATGATATTTCGTCACAAGTCAGAATAGAAAAAGTATACTAAGTCACACATGTTTTAATTCTCATTATTTTCCTCGGCAAATATAACGAATTTTGTAAAATTAATTAGTAGGTCTCGATGGAATAAAGCTTGGGATATTATTTCTTGCTTCTTTTCTGCAAGCTCCGGGGTAGCCGGGATAATTGATTATGTAGATGACAATTTTAATGGTGAATGTAGATTATGGTAGATAATATAAAATTAAAATTACTATTGCCGATAGAGCAAACTAATAAATTTAAAGTCGTTATAGACAATGATATAAAATGCATAAGCAGTGCAAAATGCGGCGATTTTGAAGAAATGATATTTGATATTTCTCCCGGAAACCACACTTTGAGAATATCCTTTGCAGAAGAAAAAGCATCTGATAAAACAGGAAATTTTAAATTCGATTTTTTCACAGTTTCACCGAAAGGATATCTGAATCATATATTTGCTTTTCATTATAATGTTCGTTGTTTTACGCAAACGATCAATATAACAATTCATAGGAACGCCGAATTATTGATGGCTTTTAAAAAAGAAAGTTACTTTAATTTTTTGAATGTTCATGCCACTTTTTTAAAGCCTTATGTTAAAAAGAAAAGCAATATTAAAATTAACAGCGAAAATTTTTATATTTTTGATTCAAATGATAGAAAAAGAAGTTTTTATATAAAAAATTTTTTTATATTTTCATTTTTTACTGTCTGTGTTTTGTTAGCGCTTATTTTTCTTTCTTTTGCAGATTTCAGAGATTGGAACAGTAATTTAGGAGTCCAAGGATTTACGGGAAAAAGTGCTTTCTTCATAGGCTTATTTCCTATAATTTTATATGTTGTTATTTCATATCTTGTATATTCAATAAAACTATATAAACTTTATAAACATACTAAGAATGATATGGGAATTGATTGCTTGTGTTGATACGAAAATAGCATTATTGTAGTTCTAAAGGTATTGCTGATTGCTAATTCTGCGGCAGGTTCTGTTAATATCATATATAATAAATTGAGTGATACTCATTCATCCTTATTCCGGATAATAAAAATAAGGCAGGAATTAACCATATCTTGTGTCTATACAAACAGAAAATCCGAAACTGTTATCGATGATAAAAAGTTTCGGATTATTCTTTGCCGGTGGAGATGGCGGTAATCGCACTCCGCAATGCCTACTTCGTGTGCGGCGCAGTGCTATTGTTCCGCGATTATATTTCAAAATGTTTTGCTTTGCAAAAATTTTGATTATATGCGGTTTCGATTACCTTTTTGTTATAATAAAAAGACACCCTTAACAAGGTGTCTTTTTTGGTGGAGATGGCGGTAATCGAAACCGCGTCCGAAACCGGATTGCCAAGGGCTCTACGAGTGTAGTTTATCGTTTGAGATTCCCCTCACGCATCGGCGACAAACAGCCTATACGCTACGGTAGCTTCTGATTCCTGATGAGAGCCGAAGCGCTCTCTCATTCATGTTCGCCACTAATCGACGCCCTCATCCAATCCGTGGCACTATCGGTGAGAACGGAAGGGTGCTTACGCAGCCTTCAAAGAAACTGTATTATTGTCAGTTAATTTTAAAGTTGTTACTTTTAAAGCGGTGCAACTCCACTACTCGCTGACCAAGGTTTTCCGACCCCGTCGAAATCCTTTCATCCCCATATATTCAAGTGCCGAGCACTTAATATCTTTCTTTAAACTCTCGTTCAATCGTGCGGTTGGCGTCTTTTTTTGCCTGAACGGCACGCTTGTCATAGAGTTTTTTACCTTTGCAAAGCCCGATTGACAACTTGGCTCTGCCGTTTTTGATGTATAATTCAAGCGGAATAATTGACAATCCCTGCTGTTGACTTTCGCCAAACAACTTCATAATCTCTTTTTTGTGAAGCAAAAGTTTCTTTTTGCGAAGCGGGTCACGATTGAAGCGGTTGCCCAGCTCGTACGGTGAAATGTGCATACCGATAACAAACATTTCGCCGTCATCAACACTGCAAAAGCTGTCTTTCAAATTAACTCTGCCTGCACGGATTGACTTAATCTCCGTGCCGAAAAGTTCAATGCCTGCCTCGTATTTTTCCAAAACAAAATAGTCGTGATAGGCTTTTTTGTTGGTTGCAACTGTGTTATTTTCTTTTTTCTCCAAGCCTGTCACTCCTTTTCTTTGTTAAATCACGCTTCTGCCTTCGATTGCCCTTGAAAGAGTCACCTCATCGGCATATTCAAGGTCTGCACCGACAGGTACGCCATAGGCAAGTCTGCTGACCGTGATGCCCATAGGTTTGAGCAATCGGGATATATACATAGCGGTTGCCTCGCCCTCAACGGTCGGGTTGGTTGCCATAATAACTTCCTCAACATCACCGCTTCCGAGCCTTGCGATAAGTTCCTTTATGCGTATTTGGTCGGGACCGATGTTATCTATCGGCGAAATCGCACCGTGGAGCACATGATATGTGCCCTTATATTCGTGCGTTCTCTCAATCGCAACAACATCTCTCGGGTCTTCAACAACGCAGATAACGCTCTTGTCCCTCGTTTTATCCTTGCAGATAGGGCACAAATCATCATCGGCTAAGTCACAACAAATCTTGCACTGCTTGATTTTGGTGTGAGCATCGGTGATTGCCTTTGCAAACTCCTGTGCCTGTGAATCGGACAAGCCGAGAACATAAAACGCCATTCGCTGTGCGGTTTTGTGGCCGATGCCCTGCATCCGCTCAAACTGGTCTATTAAATTTTGAAGCGGAGCAAGATTGTATGCCATAATTATATCCTATCTGTAATTGCTTTTTAAAGTCCCGGAATATTAAGTCCGCCGGTTACGGAATTGAGTTCTCTTTCAGCTTCTTCATCGATTTGACGGGTAACTTCGTTAAGAGCGGCAACAAGCATATCTTCGAGCATTTCTACATCTTCAGGGTCAACAACCTCAGGATTGATGCCGATTGCCTTAACTTCGTGATTGCCGGTCATGGTGATTTCTACCATTCCGCCGCCCGAAGTAACAACATATTCTTTTTGTTCAAGTTCAACTTTTTTTGCTTCAATGTCCTCTTGCATTTTTTGAGCCTGCTTGAGCATTGCCTGCATATTCTGTGGGCCTCCGCCCATACCTTTTGGAATTCTTGCTTTCATAGTATTCTCCTTGATTAAATTATTTAAATTCGATATTAATTGAATTTTGTGCCTGATTAATTAAATCCTCGAGCGGGTCACGCTTTGGTGCGGATTGCTCCGTTTGACGCTTAAAAAGTCCGAGTTTGTAGTGAACACCCGTTACTTCAAGCAAAGCCGCCTTGATGGATTTTGAATGAATCGGCAGTTTGATGAAATCTCTTACCGCCGGATTAGGACTGTCAAGCAGGAAAAATTCGCCTCTGACATAACCCTTTGAGCCGCTGAGTACTCCGAAAAGCGGAATGTTTGTCCTATGCAAAACATCCATAAAATCGCCCCACTGTGTAAATTCCACGGTTTCGTTTGGATTTGCAACAGGCTGTGCCGATCTGTGCTCAATCGGCGGAGTTTCAACAACAGGCGGTTGTTCTTCTTTTGTAGGTTGTTCCGGCTCTGTGGGAGCAGGTTTAACCGCAGGTTCGGGTGAAATCGGTTGTTCTGTTTTAGGCTCAACCTTCGCCTCTTCTTTAGGTATATATTCGGCTTTCGGTTCAGGTGTGCTTACCTGTGTTTGAATAGGTGCGGTTTGAATCTTTGTGCCGTTTTTAACTGAGTTTTCAAGTTTTGAAATTCGGTCGAGAAGGGAAGCGATACTTTCGTCCATCTTTGGCTCGCAGAGCTTAATGAACGCCATTTCAACTTCAATTCTTGCAGCTGCGCCGCCTTTTATTGTCACCAAAGTGTTTTGGAACAGGTCGAGTGCAAACACAATGCTTTCAACGGTGAAGTTTTTTGACGCTTCCAAAATTGTATTGTATTCGTCATCCGTGCAAATAATCAATTCTCGACTTTTACGCACGGTTTTTGCAACAAGGAAGTTACGAAAATGGTTAATCATCTCAACGCAAAGTCGCTCCATATCAAAGCTGTTTTGATAAAGGTCGCTGATAATCGACATTGCCGTGTTGCTGTCACTGTTTGCAATGCAATCGGACAGTTTGTACATAGCCTCTCTGCTGGCAAGTCCCGCAACTTCGGACACCAAATCCGAATTTATTTCCTTGCTTCTGCCTGCACATTGGTCAAGAATGGAAAGTCCGTCACGCAATGCACCGTCGGCAATTCTTGCAATGAGCACAGCTGCGTCATCGTCAAGGCTGAGCCCCTCAAGACCTGCAACCTCTTTCAGTCTGACCGCCATGGTTTCGGGCTGAATTCGTTTGAAATCAAACCTTTGACAGCGAGAAAGAATTGTGGCAGGAAGTTTGTGCACTTCGGTTGTTGCAAGGATGAATATTACATGTGCCGGTGGCTCTTCAAGAGTTTTGAGCAAGGCATTGAATGCCCCTGTTGAGAGCATATGCACTTCGTCGATAATATATACTCTGTATTTTCCGCGGCTCGGAGCGTAATTTGTTTCGTCACGAAGTTCACGGATATTGTCAACGCCGTTGTTTGAAGCGGCGTCTATTTCAACAACATCATAGATTGAGCCGTTGTCGAGTCCTTTGCAAACCTCACACTCGTTGCAAGGCTCACCGTCAACATTATGCTCACAGTTAACAGCCTTGGCAAGAATTTTTGCACAAGTGGTTTTGCCTGTTCCGCGAGAACCGGTAAACAAATATGCGTGCGACACTCTGCCGTTTTTGATTTCGTTTTTAAGTGTGGAGGTAACATGGTCCTGTCCGTAAACATCGGAAAAAATCTTTGGTCTGTATTTTCTGTACAAAACCTGATACATATGCTTACCCCCTTAAATGATTAAATGCTTTTACGCCCTCAACGTAACGTACAGACTTGTCTGAGGCACACAGAATAATCCACTTATTGCTGCTCGGTTCCCCGCCTGACAAGGTTCGTAGCATCCTGTCGCACAGGGCCCATACGCTACGCTGAAGGTGTAAAAGCACCTCTGTCTTGTTATTATACAATAAATAATATAATAAATCAATAATTATTTTTATTCTTTAATAAGAACCTTTTCGATAGCTCCGTAGTAAATGTTGTGATAATCCTTTTGAGGATACCATCTTTCATCAACGGTTTTGTCGATGAATTGTTCAGGCTCAAATTTGCCCTTGGCTGTTTTTCTGCAAACAAGTACAAGTTTTGCTTCCTCAAAATACGGTGCTTTTTCGTCAAATACGGGAGTGATTCCGGCTTCCTTTGCCTTGTCTGTATTTCTTCCGCTCTTTGAACCGCACACGCCGTGAATTTGATTTTTGAGTTCGGCAGGATAAAAGCTGATTGTGAAATAATCGTTTTTTTCAATAAACTCATCCGTGTATCTCTGCGGACGGATATAAACAGTTGCTGTGTCAACACCCCAAAGTTCGCCTACTGCACCCCAAGATACAGTCATTGTGTTGTAGCCGTCTTTATCGCCTGCGGTAACAAGTGCCCACTGCTTTGCGATGAGGTCAACAACATTTTCCTTGACCTCGCTGAATTCAATTTCCTTAAACATATATGTCACCTCATTAATTATATACATTATATATTAATATTATAACACAAAACAAAGTGCTCGTCAAAACGAGTTTAGTCCATTTCAAAAACGAACAGCCCTTCAAAATCGAAGAGCTGTGTGTTGATTTATAACGAATATCTTTCTATTTTAACAATATCGCCGCTAAATTGTTCAAGATTGCCGTAGTTGCCGATAATGCCCGACGGAATCTTTTCTTTTTCAACATAAAATTCCATAATGTCACTGTTTTTCACTGCATACTGATGGTTACTGTCGGTATGCTTGTTCGACTTTTGGTCACAGAGAATAACTTTTATGGAGTTGCCTGTGGAAAAGGTTATGCGATATCTTGTGCCGATTGTACTGCCGTAGAATGAGCCGAGGGCAACACAGTAATAATCTCCTATCATACGGATGCCGGTTTCTTCGTCTGTATAACATTCTTCAGAATTGAGAAGTGCATATTGAGGAGAACCCTTTGCGGTTACCGCCGTATAATAAGCATAGGTTTTTGTTGCACCCGATACATCCGGAAGTTCCATATTTTCGGGAATGTCTGCAGTTACAATGTTGCTCACTTTGTCTTTGTGAGCCGAAATCATTTTTGTTTTGTATTGATATTGCTCGTTTTCTTTTACATCACTGTCAACAAAGGAGGTTGTGCCTTTGATAACATCGATTTTGTCAAAATGCTCGCCGTCATCACTTCTGTATACGGCAAATTTTGCTTTGTCGTAGGTGTTTTTTACGGCAAGTTCAACACCGTCTGCCGAAGCGTCAATCACTTCAAGCTGTGGCTTGAGCGATGCTGTTTTAAAACTTACAATGCCGAGTGTTTCGTCATTAATGCCCGATGACACCATAAATTTGTAAGTTGTGTCGCTTTGCAAATTCTGTATTACAATATCGGTTCGGTTAGTGGTTGCATATTCTTCAAAGTTATGCGTTACAGGGTTAAACATATATATGTTGTAGCCCAAGTAAATCTTGTCGCCCGACCATTTGATTTTTGCCTGAGTTTCACTCACATTTTCGGCTTTGATGTTAAAAACGCTTTTGCTTTCCGGTTTTATAATATCAAAGGTATTTTGTGTAAGCGGTGCTTCTCCGGTAATAGCCGTTTTTGCTCCCGTGTAGTCCTGATGGAGCGAGCCTGCATATACAGGTGTTCCGACACTTGCAACAATGATTGCTGTCATCACGGAAGAAATAATTTTTACTGATAGTCTACTGATAACAAAATCTCCTTTACAAACTTGTAATTTTTGTAACCTTTTTGTAACCGATTAATGTTATAGCAGATTTAAAACCGAAAGTCAAATTTTTTTAAAAATAAAAGACACAATCGAAAGATTGCGTCTTTTAAAAGCATAAATATGATGTTTAAATCAATCATTCAGCAGAGTCTGTTGCGGTAGGAGCCGTTGTAGGTTCAGCTTCACCGTAGACCTGAAGAATAACTTCTTCGCCGACAGCGGCAAGTGTGCCTGCGGCAGGAGCAGATGCGTCGGTGTTTTTGACGGTGTTTGCAATATGAGTGCCGTCGTTGTACACCTCAACGGTGCTCACCTTAAATCCAAGGCCTTCAAGCTGTTTTGTGGCTTCATCAAGCACCAATCCTCTTACATCGGGTACGGTTTGGGTTTGTATGCCCTTTGATACCGTCAGAATAATTTCTGTACCTTTGTCTACTGTTTCGCCGGCGGCAACGCTTTGTTTAAAAATAATGCCTTCTTCGGTATTTGCCGAATATTCACCTTGGAATGTAAACTTAAATTGTTCATTCCACGCACCGTTGTTTTCAATATCGCTTTGTGTGTAGCCTACCCCCGAGAAGTTAGGCACCTGATAGGTCTTTACCGGGGCTGAAGTGGTTGTGTTGTCTTTTTCGTTGCCGATTAAGCCTGAAAATTGTACAACATAAACTGCGGAGGCAATGGCAGCGATTATCAAAATTACAAGTACAATAACAACGGCTTTACGCTTTTTGTCGCCATTGTTTTCGTTATATTCCGGATAGCCGCCCTTTGCACCCTTCTGAAAAATATCATCTTGTTCAACAGCTGCTTTTGCCTTTACGGTAGGTGCGGCGTCAAGAAGTTCTCTGAAATCCTCAATGGTTTTAACTCTTTTTTCCGGATAGATTTGCAAGCCGCCGACAAGTGCTTTGATGACATGCATAGGGATTTTTTCCGCTATTGTGTTTGGAATCATCAATTTGTCGTTTGCTTCTCTTGAAAGAGCCGACGGCGGATTTGAGCCTACAAGTGCTCTGTAAACACAAGCAGAAAAACTGTAAATATCCGTAGCGGCACAAATTCTGTGCTTGTTGTTATATTGCTCAAGGGCTGTATACCCATCGCTTTCGGTGAATTCAAGTGCAGTTGATTGGTCGCTCGCCTCCGTAATAGGAAACGGTGTGAGATGAACTTTGCCGTCACGGCAGAGAACAAGATTGTCAGGGGTGATTGAACCGTGAACTATACCGTTTGAATGAAGCGCCTCAATCGTTGTGAGAACAGGCATAAACATAAGCCTTGCCGTGTCCCAAGGAATATAACCTTCTTCGTTTTTGAGCAGATATTCTCTGAGTGTAACGGATTCGGTATTTTCTATGATTGCATAGTATGTGCCGTTTTCTTCCGCAAGGTCATAAACAGGCACAACGGCAGACAAATTATGCAACTTCTGCATGGTTGTCCACAAATTGAAAAATGATTTTTTGTATCTTGCAAATTCGTTTACGAATTTTTGACGAACATGAAGTTCGTCGCTGTCATCAAATCTGTTTGCGATTTCTTTTGGAAAAAATTCTCTTATTGTAATAGGTTTGTCAAGCTGTCCGTCATATCCCGAATAGGTAACCGAATCGCTTTCAACCTTTAGGACATTGCCGATTACATATTTGTCGGCAATGATTGTTTTTGTTTTAAGGTAAACGCTGTCGTTTTGTGTGTCGTTGTCGTAACCGCATTCGGCACAAACAGAGCCTTCTGTAAGCTCGTTCCAGCAGTTGGCACAAAGATTGTCAAAATCTCTCATTTGGTATCACTTCCGTATATAATTATCTATTATTTATAATATCAATATAGTTATACATTGTCAATCAAAAATAAATGCATAATCTTCATCTGCTGCCATAGAAAGTGCCTCGGTTTTGCTGACGATTACATGGTCAATCAGTTTTATTCCGAATTCATCCATCCAGTTTGAAAGATTTATCGTAAAATTAATGTCCGAAAATGAGGCAGCACAGGTGTTTATTAAGTGGTTGTGTGCAACAAAAACATAGCTCGGTCTCTCATCAATTATTCGTTTTGATATTTCCATAGGCATAACATTTGCAAAATTTGCCGTGCCCTGCGAAATGTATTTTGCTTTTATTAATTTTCGTTTGCTGTCAAGAGTAACAAGCACCACTCTTTCGGTGTTTTGAAGCGACAGCATATTTTTTGAAAATTCAACAATGTTTTTTGTGTTTGAAAAATCCGTTATCTGCTTGTTTTTTGCAAGTTCTGCTCTTTCTTTGATATGGTGTGCAAGTGACAGGTAAACAGCGGCCGATTCGGTAAGTTTATTCGTTTTCATAAGCTGTAACGGTGAAAGGGCAAAGATGTTGCCGAGAGATGAATATTCCGATAAAAGGTTTTTTGCGATTTCTTTGCCGTTGCATTGTGGCAGTGATACCGTAAGTGCAGCTTCAAGCAGTTGTGAGTCGCTCAAATTTTTGCTTCCAGAAGTTTTGTATTGCTCTTTTATTTTTTTACGCAAAATTTGCAGTTCGTTGTCAGCCATATCCCTGCCTCCTTTCTCGGTATTAGTTTTAGTGTAACATTATTGTTCTTGCATTTCAAGTGTGCAAAGATTATAATTTTTATATACATATTTATATTGAAATGGTGGTTAATATATGGATGAATGTTTGTTTTCAAATCATATCGATTTAAAAAATGTAAATATAAACGATGATTTTTGGAGCGCTATGCAGAAAAAAGTGCGTGAAAAAATGATTCCTTATCAATACGAAGCACTTAATGATAAAATTGAAAATGCCGAAAAAAGTTATTGCGTAGAAAATTTTAAAAAGGCAAGTGAAGTTGTTAAGGCTAAAAAAAACGATAAATCTTTGCATGTTTACCCGGTTGATAAGTGGCATTATGACGAAAGTAATTCGGATAAAAACGCTTTTCACGGCTGGGTTTTTCAGGATTCGGATGCCTATAAATGGCTTGAAGCCGTTGCTTATTCGCTGACAACCGTTTGGGATGATGAATTGTATAACCGTGCTTGCGTACTTATTAAACTTATATGTTCCACCCAGTGTGATAACGGATATTTGGATACATTGTACATTATTAATGACCAAAGTAAGATTTTTACAAATCTAAAGGATTTTCACGAGTTGTATTGCTTTGGGCATCTTGCCGAAGCGGGTGTGGCGTTTTATTATTCAACCGGAAATAAAATATTGCTTGATGCGGCGTTGAAGTTTGCCGATTTGATATGTGATGTGTTTAACGAAAACGGCAAAAGAGGTTATCCGGGTCATGAAATTGCCGAACTTGCACTTGTAAAATTGTATCGAGTAACTAAAAATGCAAAATATTTAAAAACCGCAGAATTTTTTATAAACGAGCGTGGAACAAAGCCGTTTTATTTTGATACCGAACGAAATGTCAAAACAGACGGCATTGATTATGTTTACAATCAGGCACATATGCCTGTGCGTGAGCAAAGTGAAGCGGTAGGTCATGCGGTAAGGGGTGTTTATTTTTACAGCGGTATGGCTGATGTTGCAAAGGAATCCAATGACGAGAGCCTTTATACTGCCTGTAAAAGAATTTGGGATAATATTACAAAAAATAAAATGTATATTACCGGCGGTATCGGCTCGACTGTTGACGGCGAAGCGTTTTCGTTTGATTACGATTTGCCCAATGACCTCGCTTATTGCGAAACCTGTGCATCAATCGGCTTGATGTTTTTCGGCAGAAGAATGCTTGAAATTTCACCGAATGCACAAATTGCCGACACTATGGAGCGTGCTTTATACAACACAATTCTTGCCGGTATGAATGATGAGTGTGACAGGTTCTTTTATGTCAATCCTTTGGAGGTTTTGCCGGAGGCTTGCAAAAAAGACAGCAGAAAAAAACATGTTAAACCTGTCAGACAAAAGTGGTTCGGTTGTGCTTGTTGTCCGCCAAATTTGGCAAGGCTTCTTTCATCGATAGGTGAGTATTGCTTAACCGAAAATGAAAACACGGTGTATATTCATCAATATTTCGGCGGAGAATTTAATACAAAAGCAGCAGATATAAAAATAACATCTTCTTATGTGTCAAATGGTAGGGTGAGTATTGAAATAATTCCAAAAAAGTCGGTTGTCCTTGCGGCAAGAATACCTGCTTGGTGTGATAATTACAGATTTTCGCAAAAGTCAAGCGTCAAAGACGGTTATGTGTATTTTGACATAACAAAGCATACAGTGATTGATGTTTGTTTTGCGGTTGAACCTAAGCTTGTCTTGTGCTCAAACCGTGTAAGAGAAAATGTAGGCAAACTTGCGGTTACAAGAGGTCCGTTTGTTTATTGCCTTGAAGAAGTTGATAACGGTAAGGATTTGCAAATGCTTCGTTTAGATGTAAATTCCAAACTTAAATTTGATGGTGAAAAAATCATTGCAAACGGTTTTCGTCAAAAAGCGGATGATGAGTTGTATTTTGATTTTAAAACACCTTGTGAAACGAAAACGGAGCTTATTTTTGTGCCGTATCACAGATGGGGAAACCGCGGCGAAAATGAGATGACTGTGTTTGTCAGATATTAAGTTCAAAAAAATTGCAAAAAAAATTTAAAAAAAGTCTTGACATCTCTCTCGTAAAATGATATTATGTGTAAGCACTCGAGAGAGAAGACATTCCTCCTTAGCTCAGTCGGTAGAGCACTCGGCTGTTAACCGAGTTGTCGTTGGTTCAAGTCCAACAGGGGGAGCCACAAAAGACACACAACAGTGTGTCTTTTTTCTTTTTGTTTGAACTGCCGATAAAGCCCCTGAAACACGCCAAAATTATTTCAGCGCAATTTTGTAGGGGATAGGCTTGCCTATCCCGTAATACTATTAATTTGATAATACTATTTAAAGAAAAGTACCGCAAACATCGAGTTTACGGTACTTTTGGCGTTTTTCGTTTTTTGCTCACAAGCGGTACCATCGTACAGCAAAGTTCGCAAGAAAACGAAATTCAGAACCTTTCTCAACAGTTCAATGAAATTAAAGGCTGAAAGGTTAACAGCCTATTATATTACATACGGAAACTATATCTAATGGTTAATTTATATATTATTAACAATAAACTGTATAAATGTTATTGAAATATTTTCACTTAATATGTATAATAGTAATGATTGGAAAAAGGAGATTGATTAAATGGAAAAAATATATATTCCGTCGGGCGTATGTTCACGACAGATTACCATAGATGTAAACGAAAATGACCAAACTATCAATTCCGTTAGCTTTGTAGGCGGTTGCAACGGTAATTTGAAAGGTATTTCTTCTCTTGTAAAGGGCAGAAAAATCGATGAGGTAATCAATGACCTTAAAGGAATTGATTGCAATTTCAAGGGTACATCGTGCCCCGACCAGCTTGCAAAAGCACTTGAAGAAATAAAAAAGGAACTGTAAAACATATAACTAAAGGGGATTTGTATGTTTAAATTAACAAGTAACAGACTTAAAAGAGAATTTAAAATTACAGATGAAAAATTCTATGCTTCTCAAATAAAAAACACATATTCCGGTATGAATTTTGTGCCGGACGGCAACGGTACGGAATTTGTTGTTCATTTTGCAGACGGAAAAGAGTTGTCATCTAAGGGTTTGCCTGTTGAATACAGTGATTATGAGGATGACAAGCTTGTTTTCAGATTTGAAGAGAGCGATGGCTTGCAGATTACTTTGAAATATTGGGTGCATAAGGACGGCAACACCGTTTGCAAGCAGATTTTCATTGACCAAACCGATGACAGAGTTATTGATTTTATCGAACTTGAAGATATCGGCATAATCAATTCAAAAACTCATTTCGGTGTTGATATTGTTGAGGGCGGTGAAATTCCTGCGTTTCATTCAATGCTCGGTCAGCCGATTTATATTGACAGCCTTTTCTTCGGTTGTGAATTCCCGGCTACCGAAAACAGAATTCTTCACGGCAGTGCCACAATCAGATATTTTATCGGTAAGCCGCTCGGCAAGGGATTTGAGTGCCCCGTAACCGTTATGGGCGGCGGTAAGGATAACACATTGCCGTCTGTTCGCAAGGCTTTTTATGAGTATATCGAGTCAATCAGCGTGCCGGCTCCGCTTCGTTTTCAGTACAACAGCTGGTACGATTATATGAAAGACATTACGGAGCAAAACATTATGACCTCATTTACCGAGGTCCACAAGCAACTCACTCATTACGGTGCTCCCGAGCTTGCAGCGTATGTTGTTGATGACGGTTGGCCTGATGTTAAGGCGGGCTTTTGGTCGTTTAACAAAAAGTTCCCTAACAAGTTTACAAATGTTACCGCACTTTGCAAGGAAATGGGTTCAAAGTTCGGTTTGTGGCTCGGTCCTCGAGGCGGATACACCCGTCCGGATAAAATCGCAAAGCGTTATCAGCGTGCCGGCAACGGTTATCTTAACAAAGAAGCAAGGGATATTTGCGTTGCTTCAACAAAATATATCGAAAAACTCGGCGATTTTCTTGTTGAAACCACAAATGAGTTTGATATAGATTATTGGAAACTTGACGGCTTTTGCCTAAAGCCGTGCTTGAATGAAAAGCACGACCATATGGTGGGCGGTTACGAGGATATGTATTTTGCAACCGATATGTGGCAAAAATGGATTGCTCTTTATGACAAACTCCGTGCCGCCAAGCCTGATATTTGGATAAATATGACCTGCTATGTCAATGTTTCACCGTGGTGGCTTCAATGGGTTAACTCTCTTTGGGTGCAAAACAGCGGCGATATCGGCTTTGCAAATAATCTTGAAAATCAGGCACAGGTGGACAAGGAAATTACCTATCGTGACGCAAGATATTTTGATTGCCTTTGCACTCGTGCACTTCAAATTCCGCTTAAAAATCTCTATAATCACGAGCCGATTTACGGTAACACGGCACATGTTGATTATACCGATGAAGAATTTGAAAAGTACATTTATTGGTGCACGGTAAGAGGTCAGGCTCTTAATGAACTTCATTTGTCTGTTAATATGATGAACGAGAGCAAGTGGACTTCTCTTGCTGCCGCTATGAATTGGCAAAAAGATAATTATCACATTCTTCAAAACGCTCAGTTTATCGGCGGAAATCCTGAAGAAAATAATATTTACGGCTACATTTCATGGGACGGTGACGACGGTGTAATCGCACTTCGCAATCCTACAGATGAGGAAACTTCGCTCACTCTTACGCTCAACAAGCTTATGGGTGCACCTGAAGATTTGCAGGGCGCAAAACGCTTTAATGTTTATTGCAAGTCGCTTGAAGAAACAGACGAAACCTATGCTTACAATTCAAAAATGGATTTGATTATGAAGCCGTTTGAAATTATGATTTTTAAAATCGGTAAGGAAAAATAATTATGAGTAAAAAAGTAAAAACAACACCCGATGCAGAAGTTAAGGAGGAGGAAACCCCAAAATCCAAATTAAGAGAGACTTTGGAATTCCTTGCGCCTATCATTATTGCACTCATCGTTGCAATGATTCTTAAATATTGCGTATTCGCAAATGCGGTTATCCCTACGGGCTCAATGCTCAACACCATTCAAAAGGGCGACCGTGTTATCGCAAGCCGACTTGAATATAAGTTTAACGAGCCGGAGAGATTTGACATTGCTATTTTCAAATATCCCGATAACGAAAAGGAACTTTTTGTAAAGCGTATTATCGGACTTCCGGGTGAAACGGTCAATATTGTTGACGGCACGGTTTATGTAACCGGTACGGACGGCAAAACAATGCAACTTCGTGACGATTTTGTGTCACCCGAAAACAAAGATAGTTATAACGGAACCTTTGTTGTTCCGGAGGACAGCTACTTTGTAATGGGCGACAATCGTGACAATTCCGTTGATTCACGGTATTGGACAACAACAAATTTTGTATCTCGTGATAAGTTTATCGGCAAGGTTATGTTTAGGTATTACCCGTTCAACACCGCCGGAAAACTTGAATAGCTGTGTTTTTTAGAGTTTGAAGTTATGAGCAAAAAAGAAATATCGACAACAAATGCCGAAGACAAAGAAATTAAAAAAACTAAATTAAGAGAAATATTGGAATTCCTTGCGCCTATAATTATAGCGCTTGTAGTTGCGATGATACTTAAATATTGTGTGTTTGCAAATATTCAAGTGCCTTCGGGTTCAATGCTTAACACAATTCAAGAAAATGACAGACTTATTGTTAGCCGTTTGGATTATAAGTTTGGTGACCCCGAACGGTTTGATATTGCTGTTTTTAAAAATCCGGAAGATGAAAAAATACTTTTCGTTAAGCGTATTATCGGACTTCCGGGTGAAACGGTCAATATTGTTGACGGCACGGTTT